>Ga0209382_10000446_pt1 | contig 68169 bp, 69 predicted proteins | sample SoiMetdeltSBSDD5_FD_187599 | JGI IMG/M metagenome (GOLD analysis project Ga0209382, IMG submission 187599) | Bulk soil microbial communities from a Populus tree surrounding site in Tennessee, USA - Soil MetaG P. deltoides SBSDD5 (SPAdes) (version 2) | ecosystem: Environmental > Terrestrial >...
ACAGCGGCGGGACGATGGCGAGCGGTGGGGTCGACATGGGGCACGCCTCCACCTGGACACGACATCACACTCCGCGCCAGGGTAGGCGCCCCATCCGCCCCTACCCCAAAAGGGCCAAAGTCGAGTCAAAAGCTCGACTTTGGCCCTTTTCCGAATGGGGGCGGGTGGGGCACGTGCACTGGCGCGGGGTGTGGCGTGTTGACTCGGTGAAGGGGCTCTCCATGTCGATCCCACTCCTCGCTGTCCAACGCCACTGTCGCTGCTGACGCCGTTCGCGGTCGCGTTCACCGCGCCGACGTTCCACCACGTGCTGGTCCTGGTAATTGGCACCATCCTGGCGAGCGGACGGCGGACGGTGGCCCGGCGTCACGATCGCGCCAACCACCAGCATCTGGACCCAGTCCCACACGCGCTCGCTGAAGACGTCCACAAAGACCCGCAGGACCGATACAATCTCCGAAGGCCGGGCACCCAGGGCTCACACTTTCTGGCAAGTGGGTGTGAGTCCTCGGTGCCCGGCCTAGTTCCATCTGTCTACGAAATTGACGAAGGCTAGCTAGCACTGCTCTGGCGTCTTCCGGAGTGCGATCTTACTTTGGCGTCTTCAAGGCGCTTTGGGCCCGAGTGATGCCTAGTGACGGGTGCCAATTCGCCGGGTTTTGGGAAGCCCAAGATGGCGTTTCGCCCCTCGGACAGTATGACGCCAGAGTAGTGCTAGTCGGGAGCCACAACAATGCTGAGCCATCGCTTGCCATCCCTCTGGGTGCCAAGCACGAAGCTGTTTCCGCCGACGCTTCCGCCGGATTTCGTTCCACGGCCTCACGTGCACGAGCGGCTGACGGGAGGTCAGGGGCGCAGCCTCATGCTGGTCTGCGCGCCGGCTGGATTCGGGAAGACGACCGCACTGGCCGGTTGGCTCCAGGACGTCCAGCGACCGTGGGTGTGGGTCAGCCTCGACGAGCTCGACGACGACTTCGCCAGCTTCGCACGCGTGCTCATCTCGGCGCTCGGCGCCGTCGCGCCGCATGCAGGTCGCCAGGCGCTGGCCCTGGCCGCGCAGCTTGAGCGGCCCTCACCCAGTCAGCTGATCGCACTCCTTGCCGACGATCTCGCGAGCGTCAACGAGGAGCTGGTCGTCGTGCTCGACGACTTTCACGTGATCCGGGAGCCGTCGATCCACGCGCTGCTGTCGCTGCTCGTGCGTCGCCTGCCGCCGACCATCCAGCTCGTGATCGCGAGTCGCGAGGAGCCGCCACTGCCGTTGGCACGCCTACGTGGACGGCGCGAGCTGGCGGAAGTTCGTGTCGACGACCTGCGCTTCGATCACGACGAGGCGAGCGCCTTCCTCCACGCGACGGGCGGCGAGCGGCGAGCCCCCCGCCTCGTCGCCGATGCCGTCGATCGATCCGAGGGGTGGGCCGCCGGGCTGCGCCTGCTGACCCTCGTCGACTCACCATCGGGGTCTTCACAGACCAGGCCGGCGTGGGGGGCGGCTCGTGAGCGGCAGGTCGTGGACGAGTATCTCTGGGAGGAGGTGCTGTCTCAGCAGACCCCGGAGCTGCAACGGTTCCTCACCCAGACGTCAATCCTGGATCGCTTCTGCGCTCCACTCTGCGACGCGGTCGTGGACGGCGTGCAGCCCGGCGACGCCCAGCGCCTGATGGAAGCGTGCGCGGCAGCCGGTCTCTTCCTGACGTCGCTCGATGACGAGCAGCGCTGGTACCGCTTCCACCACTTGTTCCGCGACATGCTGCGCCGACGCCTCGCACGCGATGCGGACCCGGAGGGTGTCCGGGCGCTGCGGCGGCGGGCCAGTGACTGGCTCGCAGGCCAGAAGTTGTGGGAGGAGGCGGCGACCCAGGCTATCGATGCCAACGATATCGGCCGAGTCACATCCCTGGTCGAGATCTGCCTGATGACCGAGCGCAGCATCAGCGCTCGATTGATGCTCGAGTCGTGGACCCGTCGGCTGCCGCGTGACGTCGTGGACGCGAGCCCGACCCTCTCGTTGGCCCGCTGCCGGATGCTAGCCATCCGAGGCGAGGTGGGCGCAGTCGAGGCAGAGACGCGCCGGATCGAGGCGATGCTCGACGAGCAGTCGTCGCGCATAAGCCCGACCCTCCTCCCGATCGCTCGCGGCCAGATCGACGTCCAACTCGGGTGGGCGCTCCATGAGCGGGGCGGCGCCGATCGCGAGGCTTGCGATCGTCTGGAGCGCGCGCTCGACCTGCTCCCCGCAGACCAGCACGACTTCCGTGGCTCGGCCGCCGCGACCTACGCCAACGCGCTCCAGGACCTGGGTCGAACCGACGACGCGCTCGCCTGGATCAGCACCGAGCTCAGTAACGGGGCGGCACTCCATCCCGAGTATGTCGCGCGCCTCCTCATCGGCCAGGCGCACGTCGAGCTCGGGTCGGGGCGGCTGCCCGCCCTCGTCCACACCGGTCGGCGGATGGTGGCGTTCGGCAACACGCTCCAGCATGTGGTGGCCATCGGCTGGGGGCACTACGCCCTCGGGCGCGTCGCGTACGAATGGAACGACCTGGACGGTGCGCGAGAGCATTACGATGGCGTGCTAGCGCTCGGTCCGGACGCCCATCGCATTTGCTCGGTCAATGCGACGCTCGGCCTGGCTAAAACACTCGTCGCCCAGGGGCAGTCTGCCAAGGCTAAACGCCTGGTGCTCGCGGAGGTCAATCAGGCCGAGGAGGACCGCAACACGTTCTTCGTCGACGGCCTGCGGTCGTTCATGGCGCGCCTGGCACTCGCGTCGGGTGACCCGGAGCGGGCCGCCTACTGGCTGGCGGGAGTCACGCTGACCCGCCAGGGTATCACGGGGTACGACGTCGAGAATCCGTGGCTCACCCGCGCGCACGTCCTTCTCGCCCTGGCCACGCCAGAGGGCGTCGCCGAGGCGTCAGCCGCGGTGGACCGCGCAGTCGAGCTCGCTGAAGCGCGGCACGTGACCGGCGCGCTCGTGCGGGGGCTGGCGCTGCGCGCCGTGATCGAGCGGTCGCGCGGCGAGTTCAGCCGTGCCGCAAAGACGATTGCACAGGCCCTGGAGATCGCTGAACCGGGACGTTACACCCGCACGTTCGTTGATCTCGGGCCTTCGTTGACCGGGCTGCTCGTCGAGATGGCAACCAGTGGCAATATGCCAAAGGGGGGAGAGCGGGTGCTCGACGCATGCCGGGCGGCGTCCGATGGGTGGGCATCCATCGTGCCGAACTTGGACCCTGTCGTGCCAAAGCTCGTCGAAGCGCTGACCTGGCGTGAGCTCGACGTGCTGCACCTGATGGACGAACACCACACCAACAAAGAGATCGCCCGGATGTTGAGCATCTCCGACGAGACGGTGAAGAAACACGCCCAGAACATCTACGGCAAGCTCCAGGCGAAGGGCCGACGAGACGCCGTGATACGCGCCTACGCGCTGGGGATCCTCCGAGCCGAGGCTCGCCAGACACCCCGCCCCGTCTGACTCTGGCGGCGGGAGTGGCAGACTCGGCCAGAGCCTGGTGGCTCCCGCTCACATTCGATACTGCTGGCAAAACGGCGCTCGCAGAGCCAATTGGCTTCTGACTCCTTGACCTTGTCCAGGGTGGCCCTATGATGGTCAGGTGAGACGGAGCTTGGGGTGCGTCATGAGCGAGACAGTTCATCGCCCGGTCGATCCCTGGAATGAGTTGACGATCACGGCTGCGGCGGAGGCCAGGGTCCACGACCAGGCTCAGTTGCTCGAATTGCGGGGCCGGGGGGACGATCTAGCCGCGATCCGCGAGGCGTATCTCGATCTGCTCGGAATCGCGCCAGGTGAACTCGTGCTCGACCTGGGATGCGGGACGGGCGTCATCGCCCGAGCGGCGGCACGACGAGTCTGGCCGAACGGAAGAAACCAGAATTCGCCATCCCCGCCCGGCCCCACGCTGCTGGCCAATCCTCCACCCCAACTCCTCAGCCTCCTGGTGGACACCGCCTGCTACGCCGCCTGAAAGGGCCAAAGTCGAGTCAAAAGTGAGGGAGAGCCAGGGAGCTACGGCCAGGTCTGCCACGGATGACGGCGTTCTGCCTGGGTGACGAAAATGGCGGAAGTCGAGACCAGAAACTGCCATCTGAAGGGCTCCCCTCGGATCTGGCCGGGCCCGTCGGTGTTGCGACTACCGACGGGCCTTCTTCGTGTCGTCAGGACCGCTTGCTCTGGCATCTACTAGTATAGTTCAAATAGCCAGTACTGTGCTAGCATTCCAGTATGGACAGCGGCTGAATCGACTGCACTATGATTGGAGGCATGGCGAACGTGAGCACGCAGATACGGATGCCGGAGGAGCTGCACGCCCAGTTGTCGGAGATGGCGCGCCGACAGTACCGCTCACTCAACAGCTTGATGGTCTACCTGCTGGCCGAAGCGGCCGAGCGAGAAGAAGACCGCGAGCGCGAGCGTCGGGAGGGGGCCAGCCATGACGACTGAGACGGCCCTCGAGAAGAAGTCCAAGCGGCAGAACGGCGAGGGGTCCGTCTTCTTCTGGCCGGGCCGCGGCTGGTACGCCGCGATCACCGGGGCTGACGGGCGGCGGATCATGCGCAAGGCGCCGAAGCAGACGGAGCGCGGGGCCGAGGTGCTGCTCCGCGAACTGCTCGCCCAGCGCCGGGCGGGCGAGCATCACTTGATACACCCGACTCCCTCTCAGGAGCACCAGGACAGTCCGGAACTCTCCGAGCGCCCTGCCCTGCCACTCGATCAGCTCCAGCCGCGCTGCCAGCTCTCGATGCAGGCCTTCGACGGCCTCGACATGCTCGCAGATTCGGTGAATGTGCAAGTCTTCGATGGCCTCGACCTGTCGGTAAATCACCTGAAGCTGCGGCGTCAATTCCGGGTGTAGGCCTCCGATGACCTTGGCCTGCTTGCGGATCAGGGCCAGCCGAGTCGCCACTTTCGGATACTCTGCCTCCCCCGGCCGATCGGCAGGTACTTCGCGAGCGACCGAGCCACGTCCAGCCGCCGGGAAGGCGGCCGCCAAGCGAGCCAGCTCACCGGCCTCTTCATCGACGGCCCGGCGCGCGGCGGCCTCGAAATCATCGCCAACTTCGATCCAGTGCCCCGTCACGATCGACATGATATCGCCCGGACAAGAAGACGGGCCGGCAGGTCACCCCGACGGGCCGCCCTCAGCTATCCTCTGGCGGTCCCGACGTTCAGGGTGCGATACGCGGGGCCGGACGGCCGCCCGGGATCTACTCCACCGGGCGGCCACTCGCGTTCAGGAGCTACGGTCGGCCAGCTCCTCGGCGACCAGCTCCAGCACCTCGGCACGCGCGGCCTCGGGAAGCGGCCTCAGCGCCCGCGCCAAGCGGTAGGCAGCCACGGTGGCGGTGCCGAGCGGCGTGACGACGGTCGTGCGGGCGGCGCCCCATGGACCGGCGTTCGTTATGGGTGATACCTGCCCGAACTGCGCGGGTGTGCTGGGGATCGTTCAGGAGATGAGCGCGTGAACGACCATGAAGCTGTCGACCGTCGCGTGTGCGCCTGGTGCTTCGAGCCGTTGCCGCCACCGATCGATGTGCTGGTCATCGTCCATCCGGCCGATGGTTCGACCGTGCAGACGTGCAGCGCCGCATGCATGGCCGAGTGGTTGAACCAGGGAGCAGTGGGGCTGCGCAGGTCCATCAGGCGCACCCTGGATGGAGGGTGGCAATGGTGATCGGCCTGGGGACCCGACCCACGGAAGCTGTGGCCGCAGCCATCGCCAACGAGCGCGCGTCTCTGGAGAGCCCGGTAGGCCACGTGCGCGGCGTCACGATGTGAGGGCCACCAGCGCGCAGCACGGGGCTGCTGGTGTGCACGGTGTAGCAGCAGGACTACTATGAAAGATGAAAGGCCGGCCTGGACGCCTGTCGCCGATCGAGTCGACGATGGGCCTCCGAGTCGAGCACGCTCAGGAGGACGCCCGATGGCTGTCTGCTTGATCCTAGATGCTCCCGGCATGACCCAGGCGCAGTATGACCAGGTACGCAACGAGGTGGCCCCCGGGAACCGTCTGCCCCAGGGCGCGCTCTCCCACGTTGCTGGCTCCACCGACAACGGCTGGTGCGTTGTCACCACTTGGGAGTCCCGCGAGGTGCTCGACCGCTTCTTCAGGGACAAGCTCCAGCAGGCCCTGCAGAGGGCCGGCGTCACCAGCCAGCCGCGCATGTTCGAGGTCGTCAACACGATGCAGCCCTGAGCTGTCCGACTAACACAGAGGCGCCCCGGTCAGACGGCCGGGGCGCTGGTGCGTGGCGGGGCGATCGGGTCAGGGCGCCGAGCCCAAACAGTCGTCCTCAGTCAGTTGCTCAACTTCAACCAGGGCGAAGCGGACGAGTACAATCCGGCCGGCTGGGAGGCGCTCGCGGCGATCCGGGTTGCTTTCGACATCAGCGACGCGTTCGACAGCGAGCAGGTCCGTCGCAGCAGGCAGTACTCGCACGCGTTCCTCCTCCACGTTTTCGGCCACCCGGCCGAGATGCGGGCACATTGTGGGACCTACCGTCCCACTGGCACAACGAGTTGGGCTATCCGGGGATGCGGGTGGCGTGGGTGGGTTCATGCGAACGTCTCCTCTGCCACGGTGGAGGGCACTCTCCAACGTGGCCACGAGGCGCCAGGCAGCTACGGTATTCCGCGCCGGCGGGAAGAGTTCGACACGCAAAGACGGGCCGGCAGGTTGCCCCACCGGCCCGTCGGGATCGCGCTCAGGCCGGGCTGGCGGCCAGCTCCAGATCCAGCAGACCCAGGACGGCCGCAGCGGCGGAGGTGGCCGGCGCTCGTTGGGCGGTCGGGCTCACCGATCGCGATACTGCTGGCCTGGAAGACTTACTGTTGTAGGGGTCGGCCGTGGCGAAGTGGGAGTACATGACGTGGCGGATCAGCAGCGGGCTCGGCAATGCCGATGCGCGGGTTCAGAGTTCGGATGGTGAGGAGTTTGGCTCGAAGGAGCGGCCATCGCTTTATGAGGCGCTCAGTCGTGCGGGAGACGACGGCTGGGAGCTGGTGGCCGTCACCGACAGCCAGGGCATGGTCTTCAAGCGGCCGAAGTGAAGGACTGACAGCGTGGATGAGCGGGCGTTCTGGTGAGTCAACTCCTAGCGAGTTCCTTCGCCACTCCGCGCTGAGGGCGGCCTGAGAGACGGCCATATCCTACGCTCAGGACGTCACAAGCCGGGGTGACGTGGCCCGCGAGAGCGCGGCGCTCCGGGCCGACCCGCTGTGCCAGGTCTGACCCAAGGCGCGTCGGCTGCCGTCACCGATCGGCTAGGCGCACGTTGACGGCGCGCCGCCCCCGGCCCTGGGGGTCGTCCTCGATGTCGAACTCGACCACCTGGCCCGCCAGGAGGCCGTCGAGCACACCTGGGGCCAGCGCGGAATAGTGGACGAAGACCTCGCCGCTGCCGTGGTCCGGGGCGATGAAGCCTAAGCCACGGTCGTGGTCGATGCGGGTCAGCGTGCCGGTCCCCTTCTTGGTCAGGTAGAACGCTGGTTCACCGGACGGGGTCGCGGCGAACGCGGCCGTCGCACTGGTCGCCACGGCGGCGGCGAGGGCGAGTGCACCGAGGGTCTGAGCAAGCGGACGTCTCATCGTGTGGGTCCCTTTGCCATGAGGCTTGATTCCGCATCGGGGGTTGTCCACAGCGTAGGACGTCTCGGGCGGGCCGCACCGTCAGCTCGGCGGCACCGAAGCTGTCACCAGCGGAACAAGCCCACGCGCGGCGCGTCCTGGTGTACCCTGCCGCTGACACGGAGCGTGCGACCCGCGTCGCTGGCGCCGGGCTCCGTCCGGAGGAACCGGCCCTTACGTAGCCCGGCGCCGTCCCCCCGCGATCAGCGACGGTCCGGGCTAGGCCGCTCGAGCATGTCACGAGCCGCGGCTGCGATCTGCTCGAGGCGTGAGATCGCGTGGGCGTACGCCTCGCTGCGGCGCGTCGGCTGCGCGAGCTCCCAGCGGATCTGATCGGGGACGGTCCGGAACTGCGCTTTCGCCCGTGCCTCGACGGCCGCGTACACGTCGTCGTCCAGGTCAAGCTCCAACCGTAGCATCCGGACCTCCCATCGTGCCCGGCGCCGGCGCGTCCTCGTCGGCGTGCTCGGCCAGCCGATGCGCTACCGCCAACCCCGCCTGCTCGCGCCAGCCTGACTCCGCCAGCAGCGACGAGATTTCTTCCTCGACCGAACAGTGGTGCTCGCTCGCGAGCACTACGAGCACCTCGTACAGCGCATCGTCCAGGTCGATCACCAGCTTCGCCATCGTGGCATCTCCAGCGCTGCCCGCGGGTCGTCCCGACCGCGCCCCGCCTGGCGATCATCGCACCGTGCCAATGTCATCCACCAGTGACGTAATGCACGACCCGTAGTGACCATTGTGATACTCCACAGGGCATGTCGTCATTCCCCCAGAGGGCATGTCTGCACTACCAGCAGGCCGCAGAACGACCTGGCCAGACGGCCGGGCCGTTCGTCGAGCGCGCGGCGAGCCTCTGCTCAGCCCGCCGCCGCGCCATGCTCAGGCGACGCCGCCGCGCGGGACATACATCGTGTCATCGTCGTAACGCCCGACCCGGCCAGCTCGTCGTAAGATGGACGCGGGAGGAATGGCACGGCAGACGTGCCCGCCGCCTCCCACGGGCGACGAGTGGCGTTCCGGAACGCCACTCGTCGCTTGCTCGTCAGCGCTCAGGCCTCGGCGCCGCAGGCCGCCGCGCGCAGCTCGCCGTCTACGACCGTGAGGAGCAGGGGTGACGCTCAGTCGTCGTCCAGATCCTGGTACGCCCGACGAGAATTATTCCGATACGTGCGGACGTCATCGCCCCAGTGGTCGAACACGGCGCACCCACCATCCGGCGACGCGCAGGTGTAGACGGTATCCCGCTCGTCGTTCCCCGCGTAGGTGCTGGGGCCACCACACTCGGGACAGAGCTCATTGAGCGGCATGGCGGCCCTCCTGGCGATACCCCACGTCCGGCACACCGTCCAGCGTACGCCGTTCGCCGCTGAGCGCGGGATGCCGGCCGACACCAGCGACCGGGTGACGGCCGTCGCGACCGGGAGGGCGCCGGCCCCTGCGCAGCCCGGGGCCGTCCCTGTGCGCTGGCCAAGCGGCATGCGTTCGCACGTAGTAGCATGCGGTGAGCGCGGAGTCGAGGTGTGAGTCGGAGTCGGGAGGCTAGCGTACGGGCGGCGCGGGCCGGGCTGTTGCGCCGGGTCGGTCGGAGCGCCCTGTGCCTCGCGCTGGCCGTCGCGCTCCTGATCGGGCTGACGGCGGTCCTCACCCCCATTTTCGCGCTGCTCTTCGCGCCCTGGGCGATCGACTGGGGCGGCGGTCCGACGCTTACCGGCGCCTGGGTCGGCCCGCTCCGCTCGAACTGGGGCTCGGAATACCACCTCTACGTGGAGTTGGGCTGGGAGCCCCCTCGTGGGCGGACGTCGCGCGCCTACCTGACTGGCACGGCCTGGGTCTGCAACCGCACCGGCGCCGAGTTCCGCCTGGAAGTACGCGGTGACGCCGACCGGGCCGCTCAGGACGTGGACCTGGACCTGGAGGCGAGCGCCAGCGGGTACGGCGAGTCGCTGCCGCTGCGCGGTGCCTGGCACGGCGACACGCTCCGGCTCTCCGCGTTCACGAGCCCCTTCGGGCCGGAGGGCGAGCTGCGCGGCAGCCGTTCCACGGTGAGCAGCTCCACGACCGACAAGGATGGCCGCTTCGTGGCGCTGTATCCGACAGGCCTCGGTCCGAATCAGGTGCCGGCCGACAGCTTCCCGGACGTGACGCTGCGGAAGGGAGGTGAAGCCGAGTACGAGGCCGGTTGCACGTCCCTGCGCGCAACGCCCTGAAAGGGGGCCGATGCGGCTGGTATCGGCCCCGGCCGCGTGGCACGCTGGTCAGAACGCGTCGATGGCCTCCTCCGCCGACTCGGGGCGGTTGACCCACAGCTCCCACGAGGCGGCGATCTTCAAGACCTCGCCCGACTTGAGCTGGGGCCGGCTGGCTGCGAACTCGGCAGCGGCCTTGAGGACGGCCAGGCGAGTGAGGGTGCGGTCCCGGGCGCCCCGGGTTTCGTCAGTTTTGGCAGTGGGGGGTGCCCCGTATGCGCGATCAACATCAGGGGTTTCGTCGGTTTTGGCAGTGACCCCTGCCGTGCATTCTCGGACGAATCCCTGCCGGTCGAGCGTGAGCGTGACGTGCTGACCGCGCATCGGCGGCACGATGTTACGGGCGAACTGCGAGAGGTTGAACCAGTCGACGTGCCCGTCGAACTTCACACCCTTCGGATTGACGCTGACGACGCGGCCGGTGATGGTCTCAGGGGTGGCTGGAACTGCCACGGCGGTGCCCTCCTGAGAGAGGCCGGGTACGCGGGTACCCGGCCGGCGGATCAGTGAGGGCTACACAGCCCAGCCGATGCGGCGGGCGTAAGCCAGGGCAACAGCGTCGGTGCTGGCGAGCGCCCGCCGGCGCTGCTCGTCGGCCCGGCGCTCGTCGATCTGGGCCTGGAGCAGGATGCGGACGGCGAGATTGTGCTTGCAGGCCTGCTCGGGATGGCGGGCCGAGTCGACGCAGGTGCAGCCGTTCGGGGTGACCGTGTAGGCGTCGCCGTTGCCCGTCTGGGACCGGACGCGGTACTCGAAGCCGTCCATGTACTCGACGGCGCCGATCGCCAGAAGGGCGGCGCCGCGCTCGACACGACCACGGTCGTGGAGCTGCTCAGCGATAGCACGGGCGACGGCGGCCTGGATGCTGGCGAGTGAGACGGTGGTGTTCATGAGGGTTACCTCCTCAGTTGTACGAGGGCGCTGCGAACACCCTACGTATGGGATTGTACCAAAGTAGTTATGATCTGTAAACGCTATAGGGTCAATCTGTGGTATACTGGTCGTATCACGGCGAGGAGGCAATGCAGTGCCGTTCGGGCAGAAGGTTCGCCAGCTACGGGAGGAGCGCTTCCTGAGCATGGCCGAACTGGCGGAGAAGGCCAGCATTTCCAAGAACACCCTGTTCAGGATCGAAACCGGCAACTACTCAGCGATCCCGCGCACGGTGCGCAAGTTGGCCGAAGCGCTCAGCGTCCAGCCGGGCGACTTGGTGACCCCTGACGAGCTGAAGAGGCTCCGGGGAAACGCGCAGGCGGCCTGAGGTAACCAGACCGCCCACGACTTCCTGACGCCCCGTTCGCAGCGGGGAGAGAGGCAGGCACAGTTTACATGGTGGTAGCCACCAGACCCCCGCAGGGCGCCATGAGGGCGCCAGCCAAGACCCTCAGAGCCGCCATCTACGCCCGCGTGAGCACACCGGGCCAGAAAGAGGACGGCTACTCGCTGGACGGCCAGGTCGAGGAGTGCCTGGGTCTCGCCGAGCGGATCGGCGCAACCGCGCCGCCGCACCTGATCTACCGCGAGGTTGGCAGCGGCGCCGACTGGAACCTGCCCGATCTGCTCGACCTCCTCGAACGCGGGAAGCAGCGCGAGTTCGACGTGCTGATCACCCTGGCGACCTCGCGACTGGCCCGCGACGTCGGCAAGTTGGCCGTCCTTCAGCGCACCCTCAAGCGGTCCGACATCACCATCAGGTACGTGCACCACCAGTTCGACGATACGCCGACCGGCCAGCTCACTGAGACGATGATGGCGGCGATCGACGTCTACGAGCGCGAGAACATCTCCGTTCGCTTCGCCCTCGGTAAGCGGGCCAAGCTCGCCCGCCAGCTCGTCATGGGCCTCGGCCCGACCCCCTACGGCTACCGGTCGGTCAAGAACGAGAAGGGCAGCACGATCGGCCTGGAGATCGACCCGATGACCGCGCCAGTCGTCCGGCGCATCTTCCGCGAGGCCGCTGGTCGTTCGCTCTGGGCGGTCGGCGTGCAACTCGACGCCGAGGGGATCAAAGCTCCGTCCGGCGGGCCGCACTGGAATCAGAAGACGATGGCCGCCATGATCGAGAATCCGGTCTATATCGGACGCTCGGCGTACGGCCGTCGACGGGCCGTCAAGACGGTCGGTCCGGATGGGCGTCTCCGCGAGGTGTTGACTCCGCGCGACGAATCCGAGTGGCAGTACGTCGACTGCCCAGCGCTGGTGACAACGCAGGATCGGGACGCCGCGCTCAAAGGGATGGCAGACCGCCGGCGCCACCACGGCCCGCGCCGCCGCACCGAGGCGGAGCACGAGTTCAGCCTCCGTAGCATGCTGACCTGTGGACGTTGCGACGGCCCGCTGGCAGTGAGCCGGAACAACAAGATCCGCTACTACCTGTGCTTGCGGCGCGTGCCGGTGCGCGCAGCCCTCCAGGGCCGCGACAGGTGCACGCTGCCGAACGTACCGGCTGACCTTCTGGAGGCCGAGGTCTGGCGACTCCTGCGGGACGTCCTGCTCGACGAGCAGCGGCTTCGGGACGGACTGGAGGACGCCCGCAAGTCGAGCAATGCGGAGGAACGGAAGCGCGAGCGCCTGGGCGAGCTGAGGGCAGAGATTGCCCAGATCGAGAAGGCGCTGGAGAAGCAGGCCATCGAGCTACTGCGCGCCGAGGACGGGAGCGCGACGGAGACGGCCCTGCGCGGCGCCGGGCAGGAGCTAGAACGACAGATCACCGCGCTACGCCAGTCGGCCACCGAGCTCGAAGCACAGCCCGTGGCGGGCCTCAGCGACGACGACATCGAGGCCATCGAGCAGTTCGCCGCCGAGGTCCGCGCGGGGATGGACGCCGTCACCCCGGGCGAACAGCATCGGATCTTCAAGCTGTTGAAGCTCCGGGGCACCGTGGTCGATGACCCGGAGAACGGCGTGCAGCTCCGCCGCAAGAAGTTCTCGATCGACTGGCAGGCGATCCTACGTTTAGCTCACGAAACGACGAGGTTGAGCATCTTGCCCGGCACGAAGATCACTCGGCGGACGGTCTTGCCCTCGACCAGCGCGGCGACGCGGGGCAGCGCCAGCGCCAGCGTCTTGATCCGCTCCTCGTTGGCTTGCTGATCGGACGAGACCACCAGCTCGCCACGCGGCTTGCCGTTCACCGAGACTCCCAGCCTGATCTCATCCTCGGCGGTCACGGCGTCGTCCCAGGTCGGCCAGGGCTGCCGGTGGATGCTGTACGGCCGCCCCAGTTCCGTCGTCCACAGCTCCTCGGCCAGGTGCGGCGCGCTCGGCGCGATCATCAGCAGCAACGACCGGATCGCCTCGTTCCAGACCTCGTCCGAGACCGACCCGCGCGCCTCGTACATGCCGTTGACCAGTGTCATCAGCTTCGCGAGCATCGTGTTGAAGCGGAACTTCTCCATGTCGTCAGTGACGTCGCGGATCGTCTGGTGGACCGCCCGCCGCAGCTTGCTCTCGGCGCTCGCGTCGACACTCTGGACCTCACGCGGCTCCGTCACCAGCGCCCAGACCCGGCCGAGCAAGCGCGTGACCCCGCCAATGCCGGCCGGGTTCCAGGGGCCTCCCTGGTCCCACGGCCCGATGAACATCAGGTAGCAACGCACGGCGTCGGCGCCGATCGTCGTCACGTAGTCGTCCGGATTGACGACGTTCCCCTTGCTCTTGCTCATCCGGAAGCCGTCCGGCCCCAGGATCGCGCCCTGATTGAACAGGCGCTTGAACGGCTCGGACTCCTTCGTCAGGCCGAGGTCCCTGAGCACCCGCATGAAGAATCGCGAGTAGAGCAGGTGCATGACGGCGTGCTCGACGCCGCCCATGTACTGGTCGACCGGCATCCAGTAGTCGGTCTTCTCGGTGTCGAACCCCGGCGGCCGGTCGTAGTGCGGATCTGTGAAGCGCAGGAAGTACCAGGACGAGTCCATGAACGTGTCCATGGTGTCCGTCTCGCGCCGGGCCGGGCCGCCACACGTCGGGCAGGTCGTCCTGGTGAACGTCGGGTGCGATGCCAGCGGCGACTCGCCAGTCGGCTTGAACTCCGCGTCCTCCGGCAGCACCACCGGTAGATCGGCCTCCGGCACCGGCACGATCCCGCACGGGCCCTGGCAGTAGACCATCGGGATCGGCGTGCCCCAGTAGCGCTGGCGCGAGATCAGCCAGTCACGCAGCCGGTAGTTGACGGTCCGCTGCCCGATCCCCTTCGCTTCGATCCACTCGGCGACCTTCACCTTGCCCTCTTCCGAGGGCAGGCCGTCGAACTCGCCCGAGTTGACCATCACCCCGGGATCTATGTACGCCGCGGCCAGTTCCGAACCGTCCCATCCCTCCGGAACGACGACCGGGATGATCGGCAACTCGTACTTCTTGGCGAACTCGAAGTCGCGCTCGTCGCTGGCCGGGACGCCCATGACGGCGCCGGTGCCGTACGTCCCGAGGACGTAGTCGGCGATCCAGATCGGGACTCTCGCGCCGTTCACCGGGTTGATGGCGTAGGTGCCCAGCGGGACGCCGGATTTCTCCTTCTCGGTGGACTGGCGGTCGATCTCGCTGAGCATGCTCGTCTGCTGCTGATACGCCGTGACGGCCTCGCGCTGCTCCGGCGTCGTCAGCGTGTCCACCAGCGGGTGTTCAGGCGCCAGCACGACCCAGGTGATCCCGAACACCGTGTCGATCCGCGTGGTGTAGACCGAGATCTTGTGCGCGCTATCCTCGACCGGAATGTCGAACTGGACGCCCTCGGAGCGGCCGACCCAGTTCTTCTGCATCGTCTCGACCCGCTCGGGCCACTCGATCTGCGAGAAGTCCAACAGCTCGTCAGCGTACGCCGTGATCTTGAAGAACCACTGCTCCAGGTCGCGCCGTACGACTGGCGTGTCACAGCGCCAGCAGCGCCCATCCTTGACCTGCTCGTTCGCCAGGACGCCCTGGTCCTTCGGGCACCAGTTGACCGGCGCCTTCGCCCGGTACGCCAGCCCCTTCTCGAAGAACTTAATGAAGAACCACTGGTTCCACTTGTAGTACTCGGGCAGGCAGGCGGCGAGCGTCTTCGACCAGTCGTACATGCCGCCCATCGTCTTGATCTGGCGCGTCATCCGTTCGATGTTGTCCATCGTCCAGGTGTGCGGATGGATGCCACGGTCGATCGCCGCGTTCTCGGCGGGCAGCCCAAACGCGTCGTACCCCATCGGCATCAGCACGTTGAAGCCGTGCATGCTCTTGTAGCGCGCGTGCACGTCCGCGACGGCGAAGTTGTACCAGTGCCCGATGTGGATGTCGCCTGAGGTGTACGGGAACATCACCAGTGCGTAGTACTTCGGCCGGTCTGAGTCCGTCGAGGCGACGTAGAGGCCGTCCTCCCCCCACTGGCGCTGCCAGCGCGGCTCGATCTCGGTGGGGGAGTACCGGCGGGCGCGTGCGCCCGTCTGGGCGTCAGTCATCGGCTCGGCGGGGACTGGCTCGGCGGTCATCGGGCGGCTCCAGGCATCGTCGTTCTGGCGCCGGTGATCGGGCGCGGGCTGATCCAGCCTGGTTGCGTCGAGTGTTGCGGCGGGACAGTCGTCAGCGGGTCACCGGGCGAAGTGCGGATCTCAGTAGCCCACATGATACCGGACGCATTCAATTCACTTGCTCATGACTCGGTGGCACAGGCTAGAGACTGTTATGAACTTAGTAGAGCCAGAAGGCCGGATGGCGCGCTGTTACGTCACTAACGCGCACGCCGCCTTCCACCCCGCATGGCACCTATAATGGGGCGCTCTCGGCCTGCACGCGGCCCGCCACCAACGCAGGGTCCACCGTCTGATCGGTCGACCAGCCCAGACAAACGACGGACGCCCGCCCTCCCGTCACATGGAACTCCGGTCTCCCGTCGCTTTCTTCATCTACCATCGCGAGGACCTGACCCGCCAGGTGTTCGCGCGCATCGCCGCCGCCCGACCGGAGACACTCCTCGTCGTGGCGGATGGTCCGCGCAGCGATGTCGACGGAGACCGGGATCGCGTTGCCGCTACCCGGGCCATCGTCGCGGACGTGTCCTGGCCCTGCCGCGTCCTGCGTGAATACTCCGACGTGAACCTCGGCCTTCGCGATCGATTCGCCACGGGGCTGGCGTGGGTCTTCGAGAACGTCCCCGAAGCGATCATCCTCGAGGACGACAACTTCCCGGACGCAAGCTTCTTCCGCTTCTGCCAGGCGCTCCTGGATCGTTATCGGGACGATGAACGGGTCATGTCGGTCACGGGAGAGAATTATCTGCCGCGGGAGGTGTGTCCTCCACAGAGCTACTACTTTTCACTGAATCCCGGGATTTGGGGCTGGGCGAGCTGGCGCCGCGCGTGGCGGCAGTTCGACCTGGGCATGAACACCTGGCCCGAGTTCCGCGACTCCGGCGAGCTCTTGCGCCTGATGGACTCTCCCGTACAGGCGGAGCTCTGGACAGCAAAGATGGAGCGGGCGTATCGCGGGCTGCTAAACAGCTGGTTCCATCCCTGGCTCTACGCCTGCTGGAAGCATCGCGGGCTCACGGCTCGAAGCTCCACGAACCTCGTGTCGCACGTCGGATTCGACGATCTGGCGACGCACTTTGCTTCGGGCGATCGTCGGTTCCAGCCGTTTCCGATCGGCTCAATGCAGGGGCTCGATCATCCCCCGCGCGTCGAGCGGGACCAGCGGCTGGATCACGAGCTGTTCTATCAATTATTCACCGACCGCGAGTATCCGGGCGGGGTGGGGCGCGCGGCGGACGCCGCGCTACCTCCAGGCCGCGCTCCCAACCAGGTCTGGGTGGCGGGGAATGTCAGACGCCTCGAAGACCGATTGGTGCGGGCCGTGACCGAGCTCGAAGAGAAGGAGCTCGTGATCCAGGAGCTCACGTCTGCGTTGGCCGACGTACACCTGGTTGCGGCCCGGCGTCAGGAGCTGCTTCACACGAACCATGTCGCCTTCGCCGACTTGCGGGCCCATCTCGAGAGCAAGGACGACGAGATCGCCCGACAGCATGAGGCCATCCAGGGCCTGCAGGCAGGGATCCGTAACCTGCATCACGCCGCTGAAGATCTACGGTCGGCCGCGTCGGAGCGAATGCTCGTCATCGAGCGCCTCGATGCGGAGATTCAGGCTCTGCGCACTGCGCTGGCGGCCAGTCAGGAGGAGTGCGTCGCCCGCCTGGAGGTCATCCAGCGCGTCGACGGAGACGTGCAGAGCGTGCGAGACGCGCTCCGCGTGAGCCAGAGCGAATGCGCCGCTCGCCTGGGAGTGATCGGGGGCCTCGATGATGAGGTGCGGCGTCTGCGAGGTGCCTTGACCACGAGTCAGGACGAGTGCGCTGCGCGTCTTGACGTCATTGAGGGCCTCGATGGCGAGGTGCAGCGTTTGCGGGGCGCGTTGGCCGCCAGTGAAGGGGAGTGCGCTGCCCGCCTCGACGTCATCGAGCGCCTCGACGCGGAAGTGCGGCGTCTGCGGGCCGCAGTGGCGGCCGCCGATGCGAGCGAAACCTCCCAATAGCGGGCATTGGAACGCACCAAGGCCTGGCGCAACTCGCCGCGCACTTTCGACGCTCGGGCCACCGCCGATGCTCGGTAGCCTTCTTCCGTGACTTTCGCGACGGCGCCAGACGAGCTGGTTGCTATGATCCACGATCGGATGCCCGTCATCCTGACCGAGCACGGCGAGCGACTCTGGGTGGACGCCGACGCCCCGCCCAAGGAGGCACTGAATGTGCTGGCACTGTACCCGGGCGACCTGATGGAAGCGTTCGCCGTCTCAAGTGCCGTCAACAGCCCGGGCCGGGAAACGCCGGAGATGGTGGAGCCGCTACCGAGCTGACGAGCGGTAGGTGCGAGGGGCCGATCTACCCGACGCACCTGTACCTGGACGGCGCGCTCTTCACGCACGCCGAGTTCCGCGAGCAGGTGATCGAGAGACGGATCGACAGGATGATCGAGCGGGACATCTGGAAGCACCCGGACGTCCCCTGATCGCCGCTGACCAGGTTGACGGGCGCGCGACGTTGGATTGGATGAGCAGGATTGGCACGGCATTCGTGATGCAGCACAACGATGTGGTCGGCTTTCTCGACATTTGGACCGATGCCAGCGTGCCGCCGACCGGACCGCTCCAGGTGCAGGGCTGGGTAGTTGATCCTATCGCCCCGCCGACGGCGATCGTCGTCACGGTCAACGGCAAGGGAGTCGCCCTTGCCCGGCACGGACTCGCGCGACCGGACGTGGCGGCAGCCTATCCGAGCCTGACCGGCGCCTCGACGAGCGGATGGTCGGCGCGCATCGAGCGAGCCGACGGGTTGGACGACCTGGCCACGGTCGGAGCGCACGTGGTTCGGGCGAATGGCGCGACGGTTCTGCTGGGACAGGCTCCGCTCCGGCAGGTGGCGCGTCCGATCTCGCCGCCGGACGACCTCGTCGGATTCATCGACCTCTGGGGTGACAGAGGACCGCTTACATCGGGACGGCTGCAGGTGCAGGGCTGGGTCGTCGATCGTCAGGGGCCGCCGTTCGCCGTCATGCTGTCGATTGAGAGGAAGCCGGTCGCGTTCGCTCGGCTCGGCCTGCCTCGACCGGATGTGGCAGCGGCCCATGCCGACCTCCCAGGCGCCGCGACCAGCGGCTGGGAGGCAACCATCTACGTCGAGGAGCGCCAGGATGATCGCGCGATCGTCGCCGCGCAGGTGGTGCGTGCCAATGGCGAGGTGGTCCATTGCCGCCAGGCGCCGCTCCGCGACGTGGCTCGCCACTTGGCGTACCCCCGAGCAGCGCTGGGGCCGGTCCCGCCGGCCGTCTTTGGCGGCCTGGACGCGCCATCAGGGAACGGCCTGGTCTTCAGAGGGCCGCTGGAGATCAGCGGTTGGGCCGTTGACACGCAGGCTGCCCCCCTCGCGCTCGTCGTCACCGTGGGGGGCAAGGGTGTGGGGATCGGACGCTTCGGCTACCCTCGATCCACTGAAGCGGTGCTGTATCCCTGGCTGGACGGGGTAGGCGTGAGCGGCTGGGTGGCGAACGTCGATCTCTCGGACGCGCCGCTCGGCACCTTCGACGTCACGGCATGGCTCGGGCGCACAAACGGCGACTTCGTCGAGATCGGCCGGGTGCCGATGTGGATTCTGGGCGGCTACGATTCGGCGCCGCCGCGCGCCCTCCTCACGCCATCACCAGATGCGGAGCCACGCCTGCACTGGAGTGAGATCCCGGGCTGGTTTCTCTGGAGGTCCGCGCAGGAAGCGGCCGCCCGCCGATTTCCGGCAGGCAGTTGTTTCATCGAAGTCGGGAGCTCCCTCGGTCGGAGCCTCTGCTCTCTGGGCGAGGTCGTCCAGCAGAGCGGCAAGACCTTCACGGTGATCGGGGTTGACACACACCGCGGCAGCGGGCCCAAGGGACCGAGCCAGAAGGATTATCACGGCGCGGTAGGAGCCCAAGCCGGCAGCACCTTTGCCGGCGCGCTGTACAAGAACATTTCAGACTGCGGGTATGGCGAGGCGATCACCGTGATCATCGCCGACTCGCTGACCGCATCCCGGTTGTTCGGCGATGCGTCGGTGGAATGGGTCCACCTGAACGCGTGCCACGACTACGTCAGCGTGAAGGCCGACATACAGGCGTGGCTGCCGAAGGTAAAGCCCGGCGGCTGGCTCTCCGGCGACGACTATGACGAGGTCAAGTGGCCCGATGTCGTGCGGGCCGTCGGCGAATCGTTGCCCGGAGCGCAAGCATGGTCGGTTCAGCAATGGCGCTGGGTCGTCGAGTGAGCCGGAGCCCGTCACTCGGCCTTCGGCCCCCCGCCTTCGTGTTCAATCGAAGCTGCGAGGTTCGTCAGGGCGTGGAAGTGTACATTCCAGCCGGCGTACGCGGCGGCGAGCCCGATGACGCCACCTTCCCCCGAATAGACTCCGCGTGACTGCAGGAACTCTGCGGCGAGCGACCAAACTTCAAAGAAGCGTGACTCGCGCCCGTCCTTCGTGACGGCGACAAGCGCCTCGGGGCACCACCGAGCTGCCCGCAGGATGTCGACATTGCCGGTGAGGTGCGTTGCCAGCTCCGCGAAGTAGGGCATTCGCCACGAGCCAGTGGTATCCAGATGCTCCGCGACGCTCTCGTGCCCGATAGGAGCCACGGCGATGCCGGGCGGGAAGGCGACCAGCGGCGGGAGCGCGGTGATGCGCGAGTCTGCGTCCACGAATATAGCCGTGTCGAAGCCATCGAGGGCGGCACGGAGGGCAAACCGCTTGTCGTGATAGGCCGCGGCAGCGCCTCCCTCACCGGTCGCCGGCAGGCGTGCCAGATAGTCCACGGCCGTCGGCCCCGTCGGAGCATGTCGGATCGTACGGACGGGCAGAGACGCAAAGTCATCCGGCTCGTCGGTCAGGACGACCCAGGGCACGGTCATCGCGCTGGCGCAGAGTTGCTGCGCTCTTCGACGATAGGGCGCATGGATGGCGAGTGTGCAGAAGCAAATGCTCATAATCCAGATGGTATCTGCCTTGATAATGTCACCGTTAGATGGCGTGGTAGCACCCCATTCAACCGTGGCTGAGTGGCGCGTGCGAAACCGAGGTTGACACAAAACGGGCCCATCGGGCATCCCAGGTGACGCAACCACCACATTCCGTCATCAGGGAGGCCGCGTATGGACCCGCGAGCGCAATTCTGCCACAACCCGGACTGTTCGGAACGGGGTGTCGTCGGTGGCGGGAACATCCGGATCCACAGTCGGGCAGCGCGACGGTCCCAGTGTCGGCGCTGCAAGCGGACCATTCGCTGAGACGATCGAGACGCCGTTCTACCGGCTGCACAAGCCGGCCGAGCTGGCGGTGCTGGTGCTGACGCTGCTGAGCCATGGCTGCCCGACGCAGGCGATCCTTCGGCAAGCTCAGGACCGCGGCGTTCGGGCTTGATGAGCGGACGGTGGCGCGCTGGCTCACGGAGGCCGGACGACACTGCCAGCGGGTGCATGAGCACCTGGTGGAGCACGGGCAGGTCGACCTCCAGCACGTCCAAGCCGACGAGCTGTGGGTGAAGCAGGTCGGGACCAGGGTCTGGATGGCCCTGGCCCTGGCGGTGCCAACGCGGCTGGGGCTGGGCGGGGCGATCAGCGGGTCGCGTGATCTGGCGCTGATCACGCGGCTGGTCCAGCGGGTCGAGGCCTGCGCGCTGACGCCGGCGCTCCTGGTCTGCGTCGACGGCCTGGCCAGCGACGTCACCGCCTTCCTGAAGATCTTTCGCCAGCCCGTCTACACCGGGCGGCGTGGTCGTCCACGACTCGTCTTGCCGGACGGGTTCCAGTTCGCCCAGGTCGTCAAGCACGCGGCCAAACGGCACGTCGTCGGCGTCACCCGCCGGGTCGTCCACGGCACGCTGGAGGGGATCGAGGCGGCGCTGACGGCCACGGCCACCGGCACCGGCATCAACACCGCCGACATCGAGCGGCTCAACGCCACCTTCCGCGCCCACCTCGCGCCCCTCACCCGGCGAGGTCGGGCCATCGCCCGCACCGAGACGGCCCTCGTTGCCGGCATGGGGCTGGTCGGCACCGCCTACAACTTCTGCTGGCCCCATGACAGCCTGCGCCAGCTCGCTCCCGACCATGCCCCACGCAAGTGGCTCCTCCGTACCCCAGCCATGGCGGCCAGGCTCACCGACCACTGCTGGTCACTGGACGAGTTGCTCCGCTTCAAGATCCCCTTACCACGGTCGATCCCTCCCAAACGACGTGGCCGTCCGCCCGAATGCCAGCCTCTTGGAGCGGCGGCATGACCACCGTTCAGTGGGGTGCTACCCTGCTTCGTGGTCGGTGGATATATCTGCTTGACGCGCGGTTTTTCCGGCATCTACCTGCCGCTCGGAGGCGTTCCACTCCTGATCGGCGAGCTGACGCTGCTGACCCTGACGCCGGTCGCCATGCTTCGCCTCGGCTGGCGCGGCCCGGCTTCGATCCTGGTGCCGTTCGTCCTCTGGATCGGCTACAACGCGGTGCTCACAGCGCGTGACCTTGGCCCGTACGGCCTCGACACCGTCCGAGACGCCGCGCTGTGGTACTACGCCGGCTTCGCGCTGATTGGGGCCGCGACCTGGAAGGAGCTGGGCACCGACCGACTCCGGCGCTGGATGGGACTCGTCTTCGGCGTCCTCGTCCTGGCCACACCGCTCGTGATCGTGGCAGCGGCCGATGCCATCCCCGAGATCGAAGTCCCGTTCGCGGATGGCTCGATATTGCAGGAGCGGTTCGACGCGACGGCGATGCACCTGATCGGCGGGGCGACCCTGTTTCTGACAGGGCGCGGCCTGCGGCGGCCCCCCTGGCCGGGCTGGCTCGGCATCGCACTCGCCGCGGCGCTGCTCGGGCTGGCGGCGATGCTCCAGGTCAGGGCGGCATTCGTCGGGCTGGCCGGCGCGATCGCCGCGCTGGTGATCTACCGGCTGGTCCGTCCGGTCGTGATGATCGGCCTCGCACTGGTGATCGTCCTTGCCCTGATGTGGGCGCTGGACGTCGAGGTGCCGACCGATCGCGGCGTCGTGTCGGCGGGCACGATCGTCGATCGCCAGGCATCAACCATCTTGTTCCTGCTCGGCGCAACTGAGCCGTCAGACCGCACCGGCCGGTCGGACGTCGAGAACGACCACGCCGGCACGATCGAATGGCGCACCATCTGGTGGCGGGCGCTGATCGAAGAGTCGCTCGGAAATCAGACCTACCTGCTCATCGGGCGAGGGTACGGGCTGGACCTGCGTGAGGCCGTCACCTCACGAGCGGTCGGCACGCTGAACTGGGACCAGGGCATGGACGAGGGAAAGCCGGTTCGGTCACCCCACAACATCGCCGTCACCATCTTCGCGCGGTCAGGTCTGATCGGCCTGGGGCTCTGGCTGGTCGTCATCGTGACCACCCTCACGGCCCTGATCCGCTCGACGCTGCGGTATCGCCGCGCCGGGGACCGCGACGAGGAACTGTTCGGGGCCTGGCTGATCGTCTACGTGCTCGCGATGGTGCTGGTCGCGCTGCTGGGCGTCGTCCTCGAAAGTCCGTTCGGCGCCGGGCCGTTCTTCTGGGTCGTCGGCGTCGGCCTGCGTGGTCGCGCGGCGTCGGCCCGGCCTCGGACAGGCGAATGCCGGGCCTCACCTCCAGGCCAGACGACGAGGTCCGCGCGGCCCGAACAGTGGGGACACGCGGCTGATACGAACCGGGACGCGCCCGATCGCAGTCCTCGCCTCGGCGCTCGCACTGGTGGTCGTGCTCGGCGCCTGCGCATCCAGTCCGTTCGAGACGCCAGCCCCGGCCGGGTCGAGCCGGTCGCAGCTGCTTCCCACGCCTGCCCGGCCGGCCCCCGGCTCGCCACCTGGCCTGACGACCGTGAGCGTTGCCCGCGCCCAGACCGACGAGTCTTCGGCGGCGCTCACGCAAGGGCAAGATTGTGGGCATACGCTTCAGACGTTGGTCGACCATGCCGCGCCGTCGGCGACCGTTCAGGTGCCGGCCTGCGTCTACTGCGAGACCGTGCCCCTGAACAGACCGATCACCTTGCTGGCATCGCCCGGCACCGAGATCCGGGGCAGCGACGTCTGGACCGACTGGTCCCCACGTGACGGGCTCTGGGTCCGTGATGGCCTGCCCTCACTCGGCGGCCACGGCTAGTGCCTGGAGAACCGGGATTGCCAGCCGCCGTACCAGGTTTCCCTGGACGGCTCCGCCCTCGAGCGGGTCGCCGATCGTCCGGGATCCGGGCAGTTCGCGGTGCGGGCTTCCGAGGTCCGCCTCGCCGACGATCTAACCGGCCGCACGGTCGAAGTCAGCACCCGCGCGCGCTGGCTCGTCGGCGGCGCCGACGACGTGCGCATCGAAGGATTCAGGATGCGACACGCGGCGAACCCGGCCCAGAACGGCGCCCTCAACACGGACGGTCGTTCGCGCTGGACTATCGTCCGCAACGTCCTGAGCGACACCCACGGACCGGTCGTCAGCATCCAGGGCGGGACCGGCCATGCGCTCCTGGAGAACGACATCAGCCGAAGCGGCCAGCTCGGCGTCCACGGCACGGACGCCTCGGAGGTGCTGGTGCAGGGCAACCGGATCTACCACAACAACCTGGCCGGCTTCGATCCGGTCTGGGAGGCCGGCGGGCTGAAGATGACGGTGATGTCGAACCTGACGCTCGCCGGCAACGACGTCAGCGACAACGACGGCTGGGGCCTCTGGTGCGACATCGACTGTCGCGACACGACGATCGTCGACAACCGCGTCCACCACAACACCCGGGTTGGCATCGCGTACGAGATCAGCCGCCGTGGGACGATCACGGGGAACATGGTCTGGGAGAACGGGCTGGAGGTGTCGGGCTGGGGACGCGGCGCCGGCATCGTCTGCCAGAACTGCACCACGACGACGATCGCCGACAACCTGGTCGCCTGGTGCCCGGACGGCATCGCCGTCGTCGAACAGGAGCGCGAGATCATCTCCCGCGTCGAGCAAGTCGCGGTGCGCGGCAACACGATCGTAGGCGCCGACGACACCGTGGCGCTCGGCTGGCTCACCGACCGCGCAGAGGAGTTTCTCTATCGGCCAGGTGCCCGGAACCAGGGCGCTGAGAACCGGCACTGGTTCGAAGCCCGCGAGGGCAGCTCCGACCGGTTCGACTGGGCTGGACCTACGTCGCGCCTCGCGGAGTTCAACGCGACTCCCGGCGAGGAGGGCGGACACTATCTCAGGACGCCGAGAAGACGGCGATCCTGGCGGCAGCCGGTGTACCTACTTCGCCCCGCTCCGAGCGGTAGTCGAACCCCCGCGCTACGCATCCCCGACGTCGTCAGCGGGCGATCGGCGTGAGCGGGACACCCTTCGCGCTCAGCGCCTGGTCCTTCTCGCCAGCCGAGAGGTATCGCCCGCCCTCTTCGCCGGGCGTCGCGTTGAACGTGGACAGCTCGTTCATGTCGAACGTCCAGCCGAACTGTAGGCTCCCGCTGTCGGGGGTCGGGGTCCAGTAGACGTTCTGTTCGCCACGATTCGCCGAGGCCGGGGCATGGATGCGGTCCGGGTTGACGTCGGTGAGCCAGGCCCGACCGAAGCTCTGTCCGGCCGACGGGGCCGCCGCGATCAGGTTCTGGGTCACCGAGACGTTCGTGACAGTGTAGGCCGCGCCGCGATCCTGTTCGATGACGGCGATCCCGTCCGCGTTCCAGGCAACGGTGTTGCCGGTGATCTGGACGTTCCGCGACGTTGAGGCAACGATGCCGCCGCCCCACCCCCACGGCGTATAGCCCCAGCCGTTCTCCCATACCACGTTGTCGCTGATCTGCGCGCCGTCGCCACGAAACTCGCCTGGAACGGCTCGCCGTCCTACAACTGCGTCAGCGTGAACGTCCACGAGCTGACACCGGCCGGCAGCGTGACCGTCGATGGGACCGGCTGGATCGCGGCGCCGATCCGAACCTCGGCGTTGGACACGGAGGTGAACTTGACCCGCACCAGGCGGTCGCCCCCTGCGATGGACGAAGCTGCCGTGACGCGCACATGCATCCGATCCACCGCGTCAGACGTGTCGCGGATCGACTCGAGTGCGAGATCGACCCGCTGTGCGCAGGCCGCCGAGACGGCCGGCGACCCGGTCACGGCCAGCCAGGCGATGACCAGCAGCAGAACGATCGCCACGTTCGCAGGCGACCCGTGAGTGACCTGCGTGCGCCCTCGGGCGGATCGCCCGGCTGAGAAACCGGGCGATCCGAACCGGCGAGATCCGCTGCCAGTCGCATCAGGTCTGGCCGTACGCCTCTTTCATCTCCTTCTCAGCCCAGGCCACGGCCGCCTCCGGCGACTCGCCCTGGACCGCCTTCGCGAACATGTCCACGATGATGTACTTGGACTGCACGAGCGACACCTTCTGGTCGGGCGGCCCCGGGAACCCGAGCGGTCGGGCGATCTCCGGTGACTTCTGGAAGATCCGCACCGCCGGCGGAAACTTCTCCCAGATCGGGTTGTTGTTCTGCTTCGGCCCGATCCCGCTGTAGTAGCTGCCGCACAGCTCGAACCACGGCATCCAGACCGGATCGGACATCGCCCAGCGTAAGAACGCCTTCACCGCGTCCAGGTTCTTGGTGTACTTCATGACCCCCCAGTACTCGCTGGAGGTCATCACGATCTGGCCTTTCGGCCCGGCCGGCAGGAAGTCCAGCCCGATGTCGTCGAGGAACGGCATCTTGTCGTTGCGCGCCACCCACCAGATGCTCGCGCCGTTCTGCGTCGCGGCGACCGTCTCGGCCAGGAACGCGCGATTGTTGGAGGTGTCATCCCAGGACGTCCCGGCCTCGTCATACGCCTGCGGCCACACCTCTTTGATCGACTTCACGGCCGCGATCGTCTCCGGAGAGTTGATGGCAACCTTCCCCTGCGCATCGACCTCGGCACCACCGTACATCCAGACCTGGGGGTACCAGCGGAAGACCGGGTCGCCGGTGCTGTGAGCCAGCGACTCGCCGAGCGGGTGGCCCTTCTGCTTCAACTTCTTGCCGACCTCGTGATACTCGTCGAGCGTCGCCGGGAACTTCTCGGCGCCGACGTCTTTGAACCACGACTTGCGCCAGTGGACCGCCGTGCCGACGATGCCGCGCGGGATCGCCAGGTACTTGCCATCCACCTTCGTGTACGCCTCCGGCACCGGGTAGAACTCGCCGGTGACCTTCTTGACGTCCTCGGCCAGGTCGCTGACATCCGCCAGGCTCTCCTTGTAGAGGTGCGCCCAGTTGTGGCCAAGCATCACGATGTCCGGGCCGGTGCCAGCCTGGATCGACGCCGCGATCTTCGGCTGCACGTCGTTGTTGGCGACCGCCTCGACCGACACCTGGGCGCCGGTCTCCTTGACGAACCCCTCCTCAACCTGCTTCTTGAAGAACGGGTCGGCCTCCGGCACGAAGCCCGCCGAGAGCAACACCGAGATCGACGTACCCTTCAGGTTGGGAGTCGCCGGCTTGGAAGCGGGCGCCGCCTGGGTGGCGGCCGGAGCCTGGGCGGCAGCCGGTGCAGTTGTCGCTGCCGGTTTCGCGGCCTCGGCCGGCTTGGCCGGTTCGGTCGGCTTTGCATCAGGCTTCTGGGCGGCCGGCGCGGTCGCGCCGCCGCAGGCGTTCAACAGCAGCAGACTGGTGGCGCTCGCCGCCAGGGTCAAGAACCCGCGCCGCGTCACGCTCCTGAACCTGGATCGGTCAACGACCTGCACGTCATCGGGCTTCACAGGAGGGCTCCTTCCTGAGCGCCGCCGCATCGCGACGCTGCTGACCACATCCCTGGACGATCGAACCGATCTTGTCTCAGTCACGCTGAAGCTTGCCGTCGCGATACTCATCACGACGCTTTCAGCAGCGCTTCTCGGTCACCTCCTCACGATTCGAGATTTGTTCTGTCGATCTCGCTCGCACCGGCGCATGGCAGCACCCGGCCTACTATACTCGGCGCCTCTTCGATCGGTGCCTCCCACGCTGGCGATGCCACGTCCTCAACCAGGATCGTGCGCCGGATCGAATCCCGGATCCATCAATCAGTGTCCGGCCGGCCGACAAAGCGGCCCCCGCTCCCGGAACCGTAGGCCGGGGCCCGCGAGCCGGCCCACACCTACCTCCGTACGGCGGGACGGGCGTGCCAACTGTTCACGCCGGCACGATCGGGCTGTTTCCGAGCCAACCGACTGGCTGTAGCCGGTGATTCAGACATCGGGCGACGTGATCCCTATCCTGAATGCAGAGCGATGACACGGTCGGCGGACCAGAACGCGGGGGACCATGCCCGATGATCGATCTGAAGGCGCCAGAATCCACTCGATCGGACGACACACCTGCCGTCCGGCTGCCCGCCGCCGATCGGCACGTGGCGGGTCGCGCGCGTCTGACAGCAGCCGACGGCCTCCCGCTGCACTACCGCACCTGGAACCCCGTCGGCCGCCAGACTGAAGCGTCCCTGCTCTTTCTCCATGGGATCGCCAGCCACGGAGCCTGGTTCGCCGAGACTGCGGTGCATCTCGCCGATCGCGGGATCGCCGTCTACGCGCCGGATCGGCGCGGCTCCGGGCTGAGCGGCGGACCGCGCGGCCACATCGCCTCGTACGAGCAGGCCCTGGACGATCTCGATCAGTTCCGCACCCTGGCGACCGAGGAGCACGCCGGAGCGCCCGTCTTCCTTGCCGGGTCGAGCTGGGCCGCGAAGCTCGCGATCGCCAGCGCCGCGCGCAACCAGACGGACCTGGCCGGCCTGATCCTGCTCGGGCCGGGCCTCTTCCCGAAGGTCGATCTCACCGTTCGCGAAAAGCTCGCCGTGCTGCTCTATCACCGCGCACAGCCTCAGCGCGAACTTCGTATCCCGCTGGTACCGGACGACTACACCCGCAATCCGGCCTACCTGGAGTACGTCCGCCGCGATGCCTACCGGCTCCTGATGGCGTCGAGTCGCTTCTTCTGGGAAACCGGACGGCTGGACCGCGCGCGCGACCGCCTCGCGGCCAGCCTGAGCCTCCCGATCCTGCTCCAGATCGGCGAGGCAGATCAGATCATGGATGCCCGCGCGACCTCGGCCTGGCTCCAGCGCCTGAGCGCGCCGGACCGGACGTCGATCGTCTACCGGGGTGCCGCGCACACGCTCGACTTCGAGCCGGAGCCGACCGTGCGAGCCTACCGGGCAGATCTGCTCGGCTGGCTGCGTCGCCAGGTCAGGCGGGAGCCCGGCCATGTCCGCTGAGCGCCTGCGCGTCGAGCGAATCGCCGCGCATCTCGTCGAGCTGCCGTTCCGGTTTCGCTTCGGACACGCCCTGGCGAGCCGGGCCAGCTCCGTCAACCTGATCGTCGTGGTGCAGCTCGCAGACGGCTCGATCGGGTACGGCGAGGGCGTTCCGCGCGAGTACGTCACCGGTGAGACGCCGGAGAGCGCCATCACGAGGGTAACCGACGAGTACGGCCCCGACCTGTTCGGCCGCGAGCTGCCGGCCAGAGACATCGCGAGCGGCCTGCGCGCCCTCCGCGACGAGCTCCACGGCGGCCGGCCTGCCCCCGGCGCCGCCTGGTGTGCGGTCGAGACGGCGCTGCTCGACGCGATCGGCCACGCGACGGGCCGCTCCGCTGCCGACCTGCTCGGCGGAGCCGTCCGGCAGCGCGTTCGTTACGGCGGAGTCGCCCCATTCGCCAACGGCCCGATACTTGCCGCGATGCTCCTCTTCTTCCGCCTGTACGGCTTCCGCGACGTGAAGCTGAAGCTGGGGCGCGGCGCGGACACGGACGCGGCCGCCGTGAAGCTCGCCCGGCGGATCCTTGGCCCTGACGTCGAGCTGCGCGTGGATGCGAACTGCGCCTGGAGCGCCGACATGGCGCTCTCAATGGCCGAGCGGCTCCGCCCCTACGGCGTCGAATCGTACGAGCAGCCGGTCGGCGCCGGCGACCTCGCCGGGCTGACCCGCCTGAGCGCGGCACTGCCAGAAGACATTGTCGTCGACGAGTCGCTGTGCTCGCCGGAGGACGCCCGCGCGCTGATCGCGGCGAAGGCGTGTTCCGTACTGAACATCCGCGTCTCGAAGTGCGGCGGTCCGCTCGCCGCGCTCGAGCTAGTAAACCTGGCCCGCCGTTCAGGACTGGTCTGCCAGCTTGGCGCGCAGGTCGGCGAGAGCGGCATCCTTACGGCCGCCGGCCGCCTGGTCGCCACGATCGCCGAGCCCGGGTTCCGGCACCATGAGGGTGCCGACAACCTCTTCCTGCTGCGCCGCGACCTGACCGTGGAGGACCTGACCGTCCGACCCGGTGGGCGAGGCGACGCGCTGGCCGGACCGGGCCTCGGCGTCACGGTTCGCCAGGACGCCCTACACCACCTATCGCGCCGGCACGCCGTCCTCGACGCGCCGATTCGATATCGGACCGCAACTCGATCACTGGTCGGAGGACGATGATGGACACCAGGAAGGCCACGACTGCGACGTTGGTGTCCCAGCTCTGGCGCTGGTTCTCTGATGCTCGCCGCTTCGAAGGAAGCACCTACGACGCCACGGCGACGCAGCGCATGAAGCTGCTGAGCATCGTGCGCGCCAACCGTGACACGGAGTACGGCAAGGCCCACGGCTTTGGCAGCATCGAGGACGTCGACGACTTCCAGCGGAACGTCCCGATCAACACCCACGAGTCGCTGACGCCGTACATCGACCGGATGGCCGACGGCCAGCCGAACATCCTGACCGCCGAGCCGCCGCTGATGTTCGCGCTGACCAGCGGCACGACCGGCAAGGCGAAGCTGATCCCGGTCACGCAGTCCGGCATGGCGGAGTACAACCACGCGCTCCAGACCCAGACGTGGCAGATCCTCGAAGAGCATCCAGCGGCCGGGTCCGGCCAGTTCCTGGTCACCTCCAGCCGCGACATCGAGGGGCGGACCTCGGCCGGCATCCCGTACGGTGCGATGTCCGGGCTGATGGTCAGGCGCCAGCCGGCCCTGGTCCGCAGCCGGTTCGTGCTGCCGTACGAGATCTCGCTGATCACGAACGTCGAGCTGAAGTACTACCTGACGCTCCGCATGGCGCTCTCGTCCGACGTCACGGCGCTCTCGTCGCTCAACCCCAGCACGATCGTCCTGCTCTGCCAGAAGCTGCAGCAGTACGCCGAGCCCCTGATCCGCGACGTCAGGAACGGCACGGCGGACGGCCTCGGCCCGCTGCCGGCCTGGCTGGCGAGCGCGGTCACCTCGCGGCTGACGCCCAACGCCCGGCGCGCCGACGAGCTCAGCGCCCTCCTGCGCAACGGCGGATTCCTCCAGCCGACCGAGGTCTGGCCCAACCTGGCGTTCGTGACCTGCTGGAAGGGCGGCACGATGCCGCTCTACTTCCGCCAGCTCCAGCGCTGGTTCCCGGGCCTGCCGATCCGCGACCGGGGGTACATGGCGAGCGAAGGGTGTGGCTCGATCCCGCTCACCGACGGCGGCTGCGCCGGCGCTCTGGCGGTCACCACCAGCTTCTTCGAGTTCATCCCCGTTGAGGCGCGAGACCAGCCGAACCCGCCGGTCCTGACCTGCGCCGAGCTCCAGCCGAACCGGGATTACTACATCCTCTTCACGACGTCCGCCGGCCTCTACCGGTACGACATCAACGACGTCATTCGGGTCGTGGACTTCTACCACGACGTACCGATGATCGAGTTCGTCCGGAAGGGCCGCGGGATGACCTCGCTGACCGGCGAGAAGCTGGCCGAGCAGCAGGTGACGGCGGCGATGCTGTCCGCCGTCGAGGGCCTCGGCTCGGACGACGCGGTTCGCCACTTCTCGGCCGTCCCGCGCTTCGGGTCACCGCCGCGCTACGCCTTCTTCGTGGAGCTGGGACAGGGGGTCGGCGATGCCCAGCTCCAGCGGCTCGCGGCGCGGCTGGACCACGCCCTCTGCGAGGCGAACGTCGAGTATGAGACGAAGCGCGAGTCGCTCCGCCTCGGAAGTCCGCTGCTGCGGATCGTTGCACCCGGAACGTTCGACGCATACCGACAGGAGCGCGTCAGCGGCGGCGCCCCAGAGGCCCAGGTCAAGATCCCGCACCTCTCGCCAGACCGAGACTTCGGCCGTCAGTTCAGCGTGATCCGTGAGATCGAGCAGGTGGCACCATGAACCTCGAAACGGCTCTCCGTACCGCCCCGCTGTTCGCGCCGCTCGACGAGCGCCAGCGCTCGCGGATCGGCGATCTGATGACGATCCGCCGGTTCGACGCCGGCACGACCATTCTGCGCCAGGGCACCTCGGCCGTCGCGCTCTACTTGCTGCTGGACGGCGAGGTCGAGGTCACCCGCGAGCCAGAGGACGGCGGGCGAGCCGTCTCGCTGACCCGCCTCTATCCGGGCGACGTCTTCGGCGAGATGGCCGTCCTCGACGACGACACCCGGTCCTCGTCAATCACTGCGCTGGCGCCGTCACGCTGTGCTCTGCTGTCGCGCTGGGAGCTGATCCAGGAGCTGCGCCGCCATCCGGAGCTGGCGATCGAGCTGATCCGGGTGCTGGCCCGGCGCATCCGGACCATGGACGAGCGGCTGGCGACCTCCGAAGCGCGCCAGCCCCTCGCCGACTCTGCCTAGCGCCACGCACCATCCCCACCGTCCCTGACCCCTCTCCCTATCCCCTATCCCCTCCCGCCGGTGTAGGCTTTCTGCGAGGGAGACGGGATGACGATTCGCCTCACGCTCTGGCTCGGACTGATGGCCTGCGCGGCGCTACTGCTTCTCGCGCTCGGCCTCCTCGACATGCTGCTCGGCGATTTGTTCGTCGCCGGCGCGATCGTGCTGGCGCTCTTTGCGCCGCTCGCCTGGCTGCTCGCCTGGCTGGCGTACCACCCGGTACGCGGCGTCACCAGGACGACCAGGAGCATCGTCACCACCGGCGAGCTGGACCGCCGCAACTTCTACCCCGGGCCGCGTGACGACGTCGGCGATCTCGTCGTAAGCGTCAACGAGCTGCTGGTCCGCTACGACGCGGCGATCGGGCGGCTCCGTCGGCTGCAGGAGGCATCCTCAACCTGCACCTGCCCCCGCGAGCCAGTTGATCCGGATCCCGCCGACCTCGTCGTGGTCGATCTCCAGGCACCCCAGCACCCAGGCTAGTTCCCACGGCACCGCGCGTATCGGTCACCTCGTGAGCATACGGTAGAGGCGGTATGATTCGTTGAGCAAATGGCAACTCGACGCCGTGATAACAGGGAGTGACAGCGTGCGAGCGATCCAGACGCGCGCGACGGTGACATCCGACCGCAAGCTCACCATCGACGTGCCGTCTGACGTCGAGCCCGGCGAGCATCAGGTGATCGTCGTGATTGACGAATTTCCGAGCCACGAGCTTTCGGCTGTCGCGCAGCATGGCGGCTCGTTCGACTGGCTTGCCGACGAGCCCGAGCTGTACTCGGACGAGGACGGGGAGCCCGTTTGACGCCTCCGACGGCCCTGCGTCGCGGCAACATAGTGCTGATCGCCTTCCCGTTCACCGACCTGTCGGGCGTGAAGCGCCGCCCGGCGCTGATTGTCGGGCGTGTTCAGACAGACGACCTGATCGTGCCATTCGTCACTTCGCAGATCGCGCCTGGCACGCGGTCATCGAGCTATGTGCTCGACTCGAACGACGCGGAGTTCCGGATGAGCGGACTGAAGGTTCGCTCCATGATACGCCTCGATAGAATCGCGACGCTCCATCGTCGATTGGTCACCCGCGGGCTCGGCTCTATCGGACCGCGAACGACTGCCGCCGTCGAGCAAAGTCTGCGCTAAGCGCTCGATCTCTGACGCTCGTCCTTGTCCTCACGAACCGACGATGCATGGCGGTCCGGGAAGTGGTGGCTGGTGGCGGCATGGTGGTCGCGGCCGTCGTGGCGGCACGGATCGACGTGGACCCTCGCAGAGCGCAGCCAGGGCGCCTCATGCAGCATCGCGTGCCGAACCGCCTCGGCGATGTCGTGCGCATCCAGGGTTGAGAGCGCGCCGTCAACCTCGACGTTCGCTTCCGCGTGCAGCGTGTGGCCGATCCAGCGCACCCGCATGTCGTCGATTGCCTGCACACCTTCCACGTCTTTCGCCGCCGACTCCAGCTTCGCCACCAGCGACGGATCGACGGCGTCCATCAGCCGCCACCAGATCTCACGGACGGCATCCCGCAGCACGAACACGATCGCGATCGTGATCAGCAGGCCGACGATCGGGTCGGCGAGCGGGAACCCCGCCAGCACGCCAAGCGCGCCAAACAGCACGGCCAGCGAGGTCAGGCCGTCGACTCGGGCGTGCTGTCCGTCCGCCACCAGAGCGGCGCTGCCGATCCGCTTGCCGACGCGGATGCGATAGACCGCCACAGCCTCGTTGCCGAGGAAGCCGATCACCGACGCCGCGATCACGAGTCCGACATAGCTCATGGGCTCGGGATTCACCAACTTCCGGACCGACTCCCAGCCCGCGATTGCCGCGCTCAGCGCGATCATCGCGACGATCGCCAGGCCGGCCACGTCCTCAGCCCGACCGTACCCGTACGTATAGCGGCGGTTCGCCGGCCTCCTGCCTACGGCGAACGCGATCCAGAGCGGCACCGCCGTCAGCGCATCGGCCAGGTTGTGGATCGTGTCGGCGAGCAACGCGACGCTGCCGCTGAACGCGACGACCACAGCCTGTAGAGCAGCCGTCACGAACAGGGCGACCAGCGAAACCTTGACCGCCCGGATCCCCTCGTCGCTCCCTTCGAGCGCCTCATCCGCGACCGGACCGCCGTGGCTGTGCCGCCCGAACAACTCGGCAAGCCAGCCGATCGGCCCGCCCTTGTGCTCGTGGTCGTCGTGATCGTGGCCGTGATCGTCGTGACCAGGATCATGATCATCGCCAGGCCCGTGGTTGTGTGTTTCCCGACGCCCCTGCGCCGGTCGGGCCGCATGCTCGTGACCGTGGGCGGCCCGCGCGGACGCGGCATGCACGTGATCCCGATCGTCGTCGTGATGGTGGTCGTCGTGACGAGGACGTGGCTCCGTGTCCTCTTGTTCTCTGGTTTCGTGCATCGCCGTGATCCTCCGCCGCGCCGCTAGTCTCTGTTGACGCTCACCACCTGCAACGTTCAGGCCAGCGGCCAACTTCCAGATCGGGGCGTCGCCGTATATCCTTCTCAGAGGCTCACGTGATCGCATCCCGTCGCGCCGGGTCGTCGGCGTCACCTCGCGGATCGGAGGGCGAACCTATGCCCCGCTGGGAGAAACGCACCTACAAGCTCGAGGCCAACCACAAGTGGAAGGCGAAGCCCGGGTGCCAGATCTTCGTCGCGGACTGGGGCGCCGTCCGGTTCGACTTCCCGCAAGCGTGGGTCTCGGTCCCGCAGGAGGGCGGCTCGATCCAACTGTGCGACGCGCTGCCGCCGGACAACGACTGCGCCCTCGAGGTCTCGGTGATGCACCTGGCGCCGCTCGACTGGACCGGCCTCACGATGAGCTACCTGGTGCAAGAGATGAAGGGCGGTCCCGAGGAGCGCGGCCCGGTCACCTGGGCAGGCGAGATCGTCGAGGAGAAGCGCGGCGACCTCGACATTGCCTGGAAGTCGTCTCGCTGGATCGACCCATCCGAGAAGCGCGAGGCGTGCTCCTACTTCTGTCTGGCCCGGCGCAACCTCACGCAGGTCCTGCTCACGTTCGACTACTGGGTGGACGACGAGCAGCGGTTCGGGCACGTCTGGCGTGACGCGCTCGATTCGCTCACGGTCGGCGAGCAGCCACCGGGCCTCGGCCGGCGAAGAGGATAGGGAACAGGGGACAGGTTACGGGAGTCGAACCCCTATCACCTATCCCCTATCCCCTCGTCAGACGGAGCGGGCGAACGGCTTGTCCGGGTCCGGTTCCGGCGTGTTGAACGCCAGGTGCACGGTCGGTTCGCTGCCGGCGTTCCAGTTCCGATGCGGCACGCCCTTCGGGAAGACGATCAGCGAGCCGGGCGGGCACTCGTGCTGCTGCCCCTCGATCTCGATACTCATCGTGCCCTTCAGCACGTAAAAGATCTGATCGACGTCGTGGACGTGCATGCCGGCCGGGGAGCCCCCGCCAGCCGGCGTCTGAATGTAGTTGATGGTGCAGGTCGTGACGCCCGTGCCATGACCGATCAACGCCTGGGACTTGCGTTCGTCCGGGCCCAGGCCCTCGAACGCTCCGAAATCCACCTTGCGGACGTACTCCATGATGTCCCCCTTGACGGTATGCTGCGATTGTAGCCGGCGTGCCGGCGTGGCCCCAGCCGTGGCAAGGTAGACTCCCGCGGCAGATGTTCATGCAGGAGGGGAGCATGCGGATCGTCGATCTCTCGCACCGGATCGTGTTCCCGCACTGGCGCTGGAAGCCGGAACGAATCGTCACCTCGAGTCACGACGACGGCGAGCTATTCACGTCGAGCCGCCTCCACATGCCCCTCCACGGATTCACCCACGTCGACGCCCCAATGCACTTCCTGCCCGGTGCCGAGGCGATCGCCGATCTCCCACTCGAACGCTGGTGCGGCGACGCCGCCGTCGTGGACCTCTCCCATCGCGGCGCCGATCACGGCATCAACGCCGCCGACCTCCAGGAGCACGGCCAGCACATCCAGGCCGGCGACATCATCCTGTTGCGGACGGACTGGGACAAGAAGCAGGACATCGGCACCCGGGAGTTCTGGACGCGTGGCCCCTACACCACCCGCGAGGCCGCCGAGTGGCTGGCCGCCAGGAACGTCAAGGCGGTCGGCTACGACTACCCTCCGGACGAGGCGCTACGGATGAACCCGGACCACTCCGGCTCGATCCCGCGCGAGTATCACGCCACCCACGACGTCTTCTTCCCGCGCGGCATCGCCGTGATCGAGTACCTGGCGAACCTCAGCGCCATCGGCAAGCCGCGCACGCTGTTCATGGCCCTGCCGCTCAAGGTCGATGGCGGCGACGGCGCGCCGGTCCGGGCCGTCGCGCTGGAGCTGTGATCCGGGCGTGATCGGACGCCGCCTCGAGCTGGTCGCGCTCTGCGGGGTCGTCGCGACGCTGCCGTTCTACCTGTTCTCGTGGGAGATCGGCGGCCAGAGCATCTCGCCCACCGAGGCCGCGATCCTACTCGCGGCCTCGGTGATCGGCACCCGACGCCTCATAGGCCGGATCGGGCAGGCCGGCCCCCATCCGCCGGTGCCGCCACCATCGCAAGTCCAGCCGAGTTCTGAAGCGAGCGCAGCACCAGACGAACCTCACCCCCCAGCCCCCTCTCCAACGCGGAGAGAGGGAGTGGTGCTCCCTCTCCCTCTGGGAGAGGGCCGGGGTGAGGGCCGTACTGGTGGTGAGGTCTTCCCGGCCTGGGACCGCTTCGACCCGCCGATTGTCCTCTTCCTGGTCGCGGCGCTGCTCTCGCTGCTTGCGACCGAGTACCTGCGCCTCAGCTTCCGCGAGCTTCGCACCCTGATCGTCGAGCCGATCCTGTTCTGGTACCTCTGTCGCGCCGTCCTCCGCTCGCCCGCCGATGCCGCCTGGCTTGTCGCAACGCTCCTTGGCGTCTCATCACTGGTCGCCGCTATCGGACTGGCGCAGCTCGTGCTCGGCGGCGCGGTGACGGACGTCCAGGGCGTTCGACGGGTGCTCGGCACCTACACCTCGCCAAACCATTTTGCGCTGCTGCTCGGCCGAGCGCTCCCATTCCTCGCTGCCATCGCCTGGATCGTGCCGCGCTGGCGGCGCCTGGCCGTCGTCGGCAGCCTGCTCTGCGGCGGCGCGCTGCTCGCGACCTTCTCGGTCGGCGGCTGGCTCGGAACGGGGGCCGCGCTACTCGTCGTCGTCGGGCTGGCCGGTGGCCGTCGCGCGGTGGCCGGGCTCACGGTGGCCGGGCTCCTCGCCGCGGTCGTGCTCTTCGTGGCGCTCCCCGTCGAGCGGCTGGCCGGCCGGCTCGATCCACGCCAGGGCACCAGTTTCGTTCGGATCCAGCTCTGGCAGGCCGCGATCGAGCTGGGGCAGCAGTCGCCCGTCCTCGGGATCGGCCTCGACAACTTCCTGTATCGCTACCCGACCGTCATGCCGCCGGACACGCCGTACGAGCCGAACCTGTCCCACCCGCACAACCTGATCCTCCAGTTCTGGCTCCAGCTTGGCCTGCCCGGCCTGTTTGCATTCGTCTGGCTGCTCTGGATCTTCGTCACGCTCGCCTGGCCCCGCGCTCACGAGGCAACCGGCCCGCCTCTGGACCGCGCACTCGCGATCGGCGCGCTCGGCAGCATGACCGACCTCGTAGCACACGGCCTGGTGGACAACAGCTACTTCCTGCCGGACATGGCGGTCGTCTTCTGGGTGACGCTGGCGCTCGCCGCTACCTCTGGCGGTGCCGCGCCACACGGCGCTTCAGCCTGACAGCGCTCGGCGACCTGACCGGCGCCCGACAACTCGTGTACAATCGACGGCCGCCGCGCCTGCCAGAGCGAGAGCGGCCCGCGCGACCCCGGATCACCGCCGGCGCTGCGCGAACGCTCCCATTGGGAGGCTTACAGAGTGCAAGCTTTGACGTGCCGGGCAGCGCAGGCGACTCGACCTCGCCGTGACACTGTCTCCCGTCCCGTGTCGCTGCACCTCTGGCACCTCGCTCTGGTGAGCGCCAGTTGAGCGCCGCCACCAGCGCGAGCGTGCCGGCCGCCATCCCGTTCGACGCGGCGCCGCCGCTCGCGGCCGGGCCGCTGCACCGCCCCACCGTCGTCAAGGTCGCGCTGGGCGTCGGGCTGGTCGGCCTCGTTGCCGCCGTCCCGTTGCCGTGGATGCTCGCCGTCTACGGCGCCCTCGGGCTGCTGATCGCGATGATGATCGTCCCGACCGTCGGCCTGTACGCGGTCCTGGTCGCCGTCGCCTTTTCGCCCACCTTCGGGATCGAGGACGCGGCGTTCAGCATCTCGGCGTTCGAGCCGCTGCTCGCGCTGGTCTTCCTGTTCTGGCTGCTCCAGGGGATCACCCGCCGCGAGATCAACCTCCCCAAAGAGGGCCTGTTCGGCGCGATGATCCTGCTCCTCACGGTGCTGCTTCTGGCAGGCGGGTCCGCCACCAGCTACCCGCTCGCCATCAAGGAGACGCTCAAGTGGGTCCTGCTGGTCCTGGCGTACATCTTCACGCGGACCACGATCCGCTCCGATCGCGCGGCGCGCGGCCTGCTGATCGCCCTCTTCCTGACCGGGTCGGCCGAGGCGATCATGGGCGCGGTCCAGTTCTTCGTGCCGATGGGGCCGCCAGGGTTCGCCGTCGGGCCGTTCATTCGGGCGCATGGGATGTTCGGCCAGCCAAACCCGTTCGCCGGCTACCTCGGCACAATCTTGCCGATCGCCCTGGCGATGACGCTCGTCCCCCATCCGGGCCGATTTCGGGGCATCGCCGCGTTTAGCCTTCTGATGATCGCCATGGGAATCGTGCTCAGCCTCTCGCGCGGCGCCTGGCTCGGCCTGGCGATCTCGCTGGCCGTCATGGCGATGGCCTGGAGCCCGCGCGCGAAGCAGCTCCTGATCCCGCTGACCGCCGGCATCATCCTGGTGGTCGGCCTGGCGATGCTCGGGCTCCTGCCGCCGAACCTCGCGACGCGTATCACCTCGGTGACCGACAACTTCGGCGTCTTCGACGTCAGGAACGTGCCACCCACCTCTGAGAACTTCGCGGTTGTCGAGCGGATGGCCCACTGGCAGGCCGGCTGGGAGATGTTCCGCGACCACCCGTTCCTGGGCGTCGCACCAGGCAACTACCCCGCCGTCTACGAGCGGTACTACATTCCACCCTGGCGGGAAGCGCTCGGCCACGCTCACAACTACTACCTGAACATGGCGGCGGAAGCCGGCCTTCCCGGGCTGCTCGCCTTGCTGCTGTTGCTTGGGCTCGCCTTCCGAGGCCTCGCGCGGCGCATCCGGGCGACGGACCCGTTACGTATGCCATCTGACTCAGGCGACCACGGACCTCCCGACAAGACCGTCGTCGCGGCGCTCGACCCGCCGCTCTCGCCAGCGTTCGCGCGGGTGCTGGCGCTCGGGCTGCTGGGCAGCCTGGCGATGTTCTCGATCCACAACCTGTTCGACAACTTGCTCGTCCACGGCGTGGGCATCCAGATCGGTGTCCTCCTCGGGCTCATCGGAGGCGTATCGAATCGGTGACTGAAGAGACTCTGACCAGGGTGGCAACACCCACAGCAGCAGGGCAGGCGAAGGGGAAGGTCGCGTCGGCCGTGATCGACACGCCGCAAGCCGAGCCCGATCCGCTCGCGAAGCGGTTCCTGAACGTCCGGACTCTCCTGTCGTTCGTGATCGGACTTGCGATCCTGGCGTTCGTGCTCTCGCGCGTGGACGTCAACGTCGCCGAGATTCGCGCCAAAATTCTTCAGACCAACCTGGCGCTCTTCGTAGCCGCTCTGATGCTCTACTACCTCACGTTCTTCGTACGAGCGCTGCGCTGGCAGAAGCTCCTGGCGAACGTCGGCTACGCCAACGACGACGCCGAGGCGAACGGCAACGGCTTCCGCATCGTGGACGGCCGCAGCATTCGGCTCCCGTCCGTCTTCGGCCTCGCCGAGATCGTCATGCTCTCCTGGTTCGCCAACTGCATCGTGCCGGCCAAGCTCGGCGATGCGTACCGGGCGTACCTGCTCAAGAGCACGGCTGGCGTCTCGTTCTCCAGGACGTTCGGCACGATCCTGGCCGAGCGCATCATCGACATGCTGCTCCTGTTCTCCCTGCTTGCCGCATCGGTGCTGTACGCGTTCTCTGGGGCCCTGCCGGCCGCGATCCTCAGCATCATGCAGGCGGGTCTGGTGCTCGTCGTCCTGGTCATCGTCGGCCTGATGGTGATGCGGAACTTCAGCGGCCTGATCCGCCGATTCGTCCCCCGCCGCTTCCGCGCCCATTACGCCGCGTTCGAGCACGGGACGCTCGGGTCGTTCCAGTCGATGCCGCTGGTGCTGACCTACTCCGTGATCGCCTGGGCGATCGAGGCCGGCCGGCTCTATCTGGTCTGCATGTCGCTCGGCCTGACCGGCCTCTCGCCGGCTATCATCCTCTTCGTCGCGCTGGCCGCAGCCCTGCTCACGACGCTCCCGATCACGCCGGCCGGGCTCGGCTTCGTGGAGTCGGCGATCGTCGGCATCCTGCTGCTGGCAGCAAGCTGGGGCCTGGCCCCCGGCGTCGACGAGAACGTGGCCGCCTCCGTAGCAATTCTCGATCGGGTTATCAGCTACTGGAGCCTGATCGTCACTGGCATCACCTTGTACGTCATCACCCGCAAGCGGTAGGCTGGCGCATCGTGGCTCAGACGACGGTTGCTGCCCGTCCCCTGCGGATCGCGATCGACTACACGTCGGCGATCAACCAGAACGCCGGCATCGGTCGATTCGTACGAAACCTGGTCAACGCCGTGGTGGCGAACGACACCACCGACGCGTTCCTGCTGCTCCACGCCGCGCCGAACCCCGGCCGCGAGCCGAACTACCCAGGCGGCTCCAACGTCAGCCACCGCGTCCTGCGCGTCAATGAGCGCTGGACCAACATTATCTGGCACCGCCTCCAGCTGCCGCTGCCAGCCGACTGGCTGACCGGCCCCGTCGACCTGTTCCACTCGCCGGACTTCGTGCTGCCGCCGGTTCGCGCCGCCCGCTCGATCCTGACCGTCCACGATCTGGCGTTCCTGCTCTACCCGGAGTGTGCCGACGCCCGCCTGCGGGCCTACCTGGAGAAGACGGTCCCGCGCTCCGTCCAGCGTGCCGACTACGTCGTAGCGGACTCCGAGAACACCCGCAACGACGTCATCTGCCTGCTCGGCGTCCCGCCCGAACGCGTCACAGTCGTCCCGGGCGGCGTCGACCCGGCCTTCAAACCCGTCACCGACCCGGCCCGACTGACGGCGTTCCGGCGGACGCTCGGCCTCGATCCCGTCACCCCGTACATCCTGTTCATCGGCGTGATCGAGCCTAGAAAGAACCTCATGGGCCTGATCGAGGCGTTCGACATCCTGAAGTCGCGCCGTTCGCTCCCACACAAGCTGGTGGTGGCGGGGCGACGCGGCTGGCTCTCCGACGCGACGATGGAGCGCGCCGACCGCTCGGTCTATCGAAGCGACATTATCTTCCCCGGCTTCATCCCGGAGGGCGAGATCGCGACGCTCTACTCCGCCGCCGAGGCGTTCGCGTTCCCCTCCCACTATGAAGGGTTCGGGCTGCCGGTGCTCGAAGCGATGGCGTGCGGCACCCCCGTCGTCGCCTCCCGCGCAAGCTCGCTCCCCGAGGTCGTCGGCGATGCCGGCATGCAGGTGGACCCGGACGACTCAGAGCGGCTCGCTTCGGCGTTGGAGCTGCTGGCGCTCAATCCGGAGATGCGGGCCGACTTCCGCGAGCGCGGTATCGCGCGCGCCGCGACGTTCACCTGGCACGCTGCCGCGCGGGTGATGGTAGACGTCTACCGCAAGGTCGCCAGACCGTAGTCCGGGGTATCCTCGGGAAACAGCGCCGCTGGCGAGCTCGGCATGCGCCAGTCCGTCGGCGCGGGCCGGTCGACGGCACAGGGAGGGGATCATCTCGACGCACGTCGAGCGACTTCGCGCCGCCTTCGCCACGCCGTGGATTCGGACGGTCGTCGTCCTGACGAGCGTCCAGGTCGTCTCAGAGCTCGCGTTCAGCTTCGCGCTACCCTTCACCCCACTCTACATCCAGGAGCTTGGCGTCACCGACCTGGCCGAGGTCGGCCTCTGGGCCGGGCTGATCGCCGGCCTCTTCGCCGTCTCGATGGGCGGCATGGCGCCGATCTGGGGCATCGCCGCCGATCGCTTCGGCCATCGGCTGATGATCCAGCGGGCGTCATTCGGGGCCGGGATCGGCATCGCCTGCATCGCGTTCGTCCAGACTCCTGAGCAGTTGCTGGCCCTGCGGGTCGTCCACGGCATCTTCACCGGGGTCGTCACCGCCATCGCCACGCTCGTCTCGCTGACGACACCACGGCATCACCTCGGCACGGTACTCGGTTTGCTCCAGTCGGCCCAGTACCTCGGCGTCTCGCTCGGGCCGCTGCTCGGCGGAGCCTTCGCCGACCGTTTCGGCCTGCGCGCGGCGTTCGCCAGTACCGGAGTCATGCTGATCCTGACCGGCGTCCTTGTCACGCTATTCGTGCGCGAGCCAGCCCGCGAGGCCCCCAGATCCGAGTCCGGCGCAGCGTCCGATGCCAGAGGCCGCCCGCGTCTGTTCCACCGCGACCTGATCGTCGTGGTCTTCCTGATGGCGCTGGTCCGGTTCGCCCAGATGGCACCGCAGCCGTTCCTCCCCCTGTACGTCCAGCAGCTCGCGGACTCCCAGGAGGGCATCGCGACGACGGTTGGCATCGTCCTGGCAGCCGCCGGCCTGGCCTCGACGGTCAGCGCGCTCACGATGAGCCGACTCAGCCAGCGGTTCGGCCAGCGGGTCGCGCTGATCGGCTGCCTGCTGCTGGCGACCGTCTTCTCGGCGCTGCACGCGGCGGCCGGATCGGTCTGGCACCTTCTGGTCTTGCGCACGGCCGTGGGCCTGGCCCAGGGCGGGACCAGCCCGGCGATTCAGGCGCTCCTGATCGACGTGACCCCGCCCGGCCGGCGCGGAGCGGCGTTCGGCCTGCTGACGATGGCGAACTCGGCTGGCAACGGCGCCGGCCCGGTCATCGGCAGCGTCGTTCTGGCAAGCTTCGGCATACAGGCCGTCTTCCTGGCGACCGCGCCGGCGTTCGCCGTCGCCGGCTGGGTTGTATCGAAACTCAAGCCGCGTGCACGTTCCGCGCCGGCCAGAGCCTGAAATACGACACACGTGGCAGATGAGGCCGTCCGCAATCGACGCCCGCTACGCCGACGAAGCCAACCCGCGGCGTTGGCGCTACGGCGCATCCTGCCGAAGGCCGTACCAGTTCCCGTCGACGTCGTCGAAGATGGCGAACGGCCCCCAGGCCATCGGTTGCGGCGGCTGCGAGAAGTGCACGCCGCGTCCGGACATCTCTTCGAACGTCCGGTTGATGTCGTCGCAGGTGAACACGATCGACGGCTTTCGCTCCGCCCAGTCGGCCATCATCGACCTCGGGTAGAGCACGAGGCATGACACACCGCCGGCTGGTCCAACCTCGATCCACGAGCCTTGCGGCCCCATCTGGTGCGTCCGGTGGATCGTGAATCCGACCTGCTCGGTCCAGAACGCGACCGACTTCTCCTGGTCCTCCACGTAGACGGCCGCCGTCGCAATCGCCGTGATCATCAGGCTCGCTCCGCTTCCAGCGATTTCAGAAACTCGATCGTCGCCGTCGTCGGGCTGCCGGGGCCGAAGACCGCCCGCACGCCGATCTCCTGGAGCGCCGCCACGTCCTCCTCGGGGATGATGCCGCCGGCCCAGACCGCCACGTCGTCGACGCCGCGCGCCCTGAGCTCCTCGAAGATACGTGGGAAGAGCGTCAGGTGCGCGCCGCTCAAGATCGAGAGGCCGATCGCGTCCACGTCCTCCTGGAGCGCCGTCTGCGCGATCATCTCTGGCGTCTGCCGGATGCCGGTGTAGATCACCTCGTACCCAGCGTCGCGCAGCGCCCGCGCGATCACCTTGGCCCCCCGGTCGTGGCCGTCCAGCCCCGGCTTGGCGATCAGCACGCGCATCGTCACGGCTGCCTGCCCTCGTGCCTACTCGCCGGCCGCGTCGTCGGCAGCGGCCGGCTCGATCGCCGGCGCCGTCGCGGGTGCCGACTCGACGCCGCTCGCCGACGACGCGGAGGACGCGGCGGCCCGGTCCTGCGCGGGCCACCCCTCGGTGGGCGCTCCACTCGTCAGACCGTGTCGGGTGTACCCGCCGGCGCCTCGGACGATCGGAGTGTGGATCGCCAGGGCCGGGGGCTCCCAGGCACTCGTCGCCGGTTCGGACTCAGCTTCAGGCTCGGGCGCCGGGCGGCCCCAGGACGATGTATCCACCAGTCCGTGGCGAGTGTAGCCGGCCGCCCCCCGAAGGATCGGCTTCGTGATGACCGGCGCCGGCGCTTCCTCCTCGACGGCTTCGGCCTCGGCCTCGGGGAACGTGTAGCCGCTGGTCTGCGCTAGCTCCACCAGCACGCCGTCCGCCAGCGTCGGCGGCATGAACGACACCAGCCCCACCGCCCCCGGCCTCGGCACCGGGTCGATGAACGTGGCGCCCTTCCCTTCGTAGTACCGCATCGACTTCTCGACATCTTCGACCTCGAAGCAGATGTGGTGCAAGCCCGGCCCGCGCCGGTCCAGGAACCGCGCGACCGTGCCCTCCGGGTCGAGCGGCTCCAGCAGCTCGACCTCACTCGGACCGGCTTTCACCAGCCCGACCCTCAAACCCCGGTCTTCGAGGTTCATCACCGTGATCTCTTCGAGCCCGAGCGTCTCGCGGTAGAACTTCAGCGCCTCGTCCACGTTGTCGACGGCGACCGCCACGTGGTGGAGCTTGCGGGGCGCCATCTGCTGCTTCAGCTCCTCGGGCGTCGGCGGCAGCGTCAGGACCGGCGTCTTGATCTCCGGCACCTCGACGGGGATCTCGGCGGGCGCCTTCGCCGGGCGCTCGCCGCGCAGGACGTGCCGCGCGATCACCATCCGCTGGATCTCCGAGGTGCCCTCATAGATCTCGGTGATTTTGGCGTCGCGGAAGTACCGCTGGACCGGGTACTCGCGGCTGTAGCCGTAACCGCCGTGGATCTGGATCGCCTTGGTGGTCACCCACATCGCGGTCTCGGAGGCCGACAGCTTCGCCATCGACGACTCTTTGGCGAACGGCAATCCCCTCGCTTCCAGCAGCGCCGCCTGGTAGACCAGCAGCCGTGACTGCTCGATCCGAACCTGCATGTCGGCGAGCATGAACTGGATGCCCTGGAACTCAGAGATCGGCTGGCCGAACGCCTGGCGCACTTTGGCGTACGCGACCGACGCGTCGAACGCGGCCTGCGCGATCCCGAGCGCCTGCGCGGCGATCCCGATCCGGCCAGCGTCCAGCGAGGCCATCGCGATCTTGAATCCGTCGTCCTCCTCGCCGAGCCGGCTGCCGATCGGCACCCGGCAGTCCTGGAGGAAGACCTGGGTTGTGGCGGACGCCCTGATCCCGAGCTTCTTCTCCTTCGGTCCACAGCGGATCCCGAACCGCCAGTACTCGACCAGGAACGCTGCCGAGCGGTCCTCTTCGCCTTCCAGCGAGGCGAACACCAGGTACAGCCCGGCCTCGCCGCCGTTCGAGATCCAGTTCTTGGTCCCGTTCAGGACGTAGTAGTCGCCGTCGCGGACGGCCTTCGTCTGCATGTGGCGGGCATCGCTGCCGGACTGCGGCTCGCTCAGGCAGAAGGCGCCGATCATGTCGCCGCTGGACAGCCGACGGAGGTAGTCGCTCTTCTGCTCGTCGCTGCCATACTTGACGATCGGCTCGCAGACCAGTGAGTTCTGGACGGAGAGAATGACGCTGTGGGCGGCGTCCGCCCTGGCGATCTCTTCCATCGCCAGCGCGTACTCGACCGGTCCGGCCCCGGCCCCGCCGAAATCGGTCGGGACCGTCAGCCCCATCAGGCCGAGCTCGCCCATCTTGCGGACGTTTGCGGTCGGAAACGTCTCGTTCTCGTCGTGCTCAGCCGCGACCGGAGCGATCTCGCGCTCGGCGAACTCGCGCACCGTGCGCCGAAACAGCTCCTGATCCTCGGTGAGCAGCACGTGCATCCACATCTCCCAACGGCCGAGCGCCGGCCCCAGAGATTATAGGGTCCGACCGCGCCCGGGCCTGCCTCGTGGCCGCCGACCGCTCCCGCGCGGTTCCGTCATGTCGATCGTGGTGTGACGACGCTTCATCCGAACTGTGACTCCGCTGCATCGCCGACCTCTTGCTGACTTATCGCGCAACCGCAACGATGGGCACACTCCGCCGCGTCAGCAGGCGAACCAGGAGAGATAGTGCCGATGTGGACGCTCGCTCGGTGGGCCCGCTCAGCCAGCCTCATCCTCGAGGATCGAAACGCCGCCCGCCTCAAGGCCATCGGCGTCACGCGCAACTGCAAGTTCGACGGCACGGTGAACCCGGGCCTCTCGACCGGCAGCAAGCAGGTGATGGAGCAGCCGAAACGCGACGAGGATGACGACGACAAGCATCCCGTGGCGGTGGCATCCCCGACGACCACGTCGGGACCGCCTGGCACCATCACCGGCATCGTCACGAATGCCCTGACCGGTGCCCCGATCGCCGGCGCCACCGTGCCGGTCGACGGCTCGACACTGAGCGCGACGACGTCGGGCGACGGCCGCTTCGTGCTGAGCGGCGTCCCGTCCGGCACGAGGACGCTCAGAACGAGCGCCAACGGCTTCATCACCGAAACGCGGAGCGTCGTCGTAGTCGCCGGAAGCAGCGTGAACCAGACGATTTCGCTGACGCCCGGCCGTCCCGGCGGTGAGATCACCATCGTCCTGACTTGGGCAGGCCAGCCGGACAATCTCGACGCGCACCTCTCAGGGCCGGATCGCTCCGGCGGTCGTTTCCACCTCTTCTTTGCGAATGCCGCCGCGCCCTTGCCGAGCCCATACGCCACCCTGGACGTCGACGACCGCTTCTCGTTCGGGCCTGAGACGATCACCATCACCCGCGACCCGAATACGGGCCTGTTCGCCGCCGGCGAGTATCGGTACTGGGTTCACAACTTCAGCACGACGCCAGAGCTCGACGTCTCGGATGGCCGCGTGACGGTCAACAGCGGCGGCGCCCAGCTTGACTCGTTCGGCGGGGCCGCCGGGCTCGACGTCTGGCGCGTCGTCAATTTGACGATCGACACGGCCGGCAACGTCAACCTGACCCCGGTCCAGTCGTTCGAGGCCGGCTTCGCCACGACGCCGTTCCTCGTGCCATCAGGCTCCTCGCCGGCCCCCACCACCAAGTGACGCCATGCCCAAAAGTGCCCGCCGGCACTCTGGAGCGCTACGGCATCGCCCTGATGTTGTCCCGTTCACGTGTTGGCCGCGAACTGGTCCTGGGTCAACACTGGCGGGCCGTTTCGTAAAGAGAGGCCGGCGTGCTCTCGCCGATGGTGATGAGCGCACCGGCGTCGGCGCGGTAGGTGATGCCCTCGCCCTGTGGCCCGTCGTCCAGACGGGCCACACGCGGCAGCTGCTCCCAGATGCTCGCCAGCGCGCCACCGGGCGGCACGTCGTACTCGAGGGCGCTACCGTACGTTCTGATCGCGACGAGCCGCGCGTCCGTCGACACCGTCGTGTCCGTCACAACGTCGATCTTGACGCCAACCTGCGCCATGTCGATCTCGGCGACCCGCTCCATCTTGACGGTCCGCCGGTTGTCGAGCGGCAGCGGCACGCGGTACACGCCGGCCCGCCCGAGCACTTCCTTGGTCACGACCAGGATCTCGCCGGTGTTCGGATGCACCAGCAGCCCCTCGGCGTCGCGCGGGCCGTTCGGGTACTGGATCTTGAACGCCTCGGCCTGGCCGGTCCGACCGTTCGCGCTACGAGCGCCTGCCTGTGCCGGGTCTGGCTCCGGGACACGGTAGATCACGACCTCGCGGCGCTCGCGGTCGTTGTCGCCGATGTCGCCGACGTAGAGGGCACTGCCGCCATCTCGGCCGGGACCGACTTGCATCGCCTCCCAGTCGACGTTCTGGGCGTCGTCCACGCGGAACGTCCCTCGGGACCGGCCCTGATCGTCGGCGGCGTAGACCGTGGGCGAGTTGCCAGAATCGTTGAGCGTCCAGTAGACCCCCGGCCAGCGCTGGCTCGCGGCGAGCGCCGACGCCTCCCTGAGCGTCCGATCCTGGACCTCCGCGAAGCGCCGCGTCGCGCCGTACCGGCACTCAGGCGGGCTCGGCACAACCGCGACCGGCGGCGGGCTCGGCGTGCTCGCGGCGACGGGCGATGCCGAATCCGGCGCGATCGCCACGGCCGTCGAGATCGACGCGCCCGGCGCAACAGATGTGCTCGTGGAGGGGCCGTCCGCGGCCGGCGACGCCGCGATCAGTGCCCGCGCCGTAGCCGTCGGCGTCGGCGCGCGCGGGGCTTCGACCAGGGTGGTCCTCGTCTGACAGGCCAGGAGAAAGCAACACACGGCAGCAGCGATTGTTGCAAGCCTGATCGACACCCGCGACGTACCTCCGGAGTGGGCCGCAGACGGACACGCACCCCAGATCGGTGCCGGATGGGACCATCCATGCTCGGCAGCGGCACCGCCCGCGCACCGTCTTTCTCGGTCAGTCTACCCGAGCGGCTGATCCTGACTTTGTCGTCAGCATCACATGCCGGGGGTTCGCATGAGCACGCTGCGCCGCCCGTCAGACTGCAAGCGCTGGCGGGCGCTCTCCTGGCCACCGTGCCAGACCTGGCGGCGCCGCGAGACGGGTCGGAAGGGCTCTGGGGCTCGTCAGTCGTCCAGCGGACGGCGCTCCATGACCAGCAGCGGCTCGCGGATCAACTCGATCTGGATGCCGTCCGGGTCCTTGAAGTAGAGCGAGTCGACTGCGCCTCGATCGGGACCGATGTACGGAATGCCGTGCTCCTCCAGCTTCGCCTTCAGCGGCTTGAACTGCTCCTCGTAGACCGAGATCGCGATGTGCTGCACACCGCCGAGCGCCTCCACCCCCGGCTCCAGCCCCAGGCCCGGAAAGTCGAAAAACGCTAGCAGGTTGCCGTTCCCAATGTCGAAGAACAGGTGCGATGAACCTTTGTAGTCACGATTCTCCATGAGCTCGATCAGCGGGAACCCGAGCACGCCCTGGTAGAACTGGATCGTCCGCTCGACGTCGCTGCAGATCAGCGCCATATGGTGGACGCCGCGCGCCGTGGACTGAGGGCGCTGCGCCTTCGGCTTCAGGTACTTCTCGCGAATCGCCGCAGCCCTGGCCTCGAAGTCGGTCTGCTGGTCTGTCATCATGAGGCTCCGTTTCCTGACCGGGCCGCGGTCCGTCGACGCTACGGTCGAGCGGAGCCAGCCCGGATCCCGTCTCCCGGTGAGTGTAACGACCGGCGCTCCAGCTTCCGCGCAGATACCGTGGCACGATCCGCGTCAGACGGCGCGAACCATCTGGATCTCCTGCAGCGCGGGGTTGGACGGCAGCGGCTGGACCGCGCCGGACGGCACGAAGCCTGCCCCCGCATACATCCCTCTGGCGCGCTCGTTGGTCTCAGTGACCCACAGGCGCAGTGTGCCGATCTGCCGCTCGCGTGCCCATTCCACCACCGCGTCGAGCAGGCGGCGCCCCAGCCGCCTCCGTCGCGCCTCAGGCGCCACCCACACCGACACCACCATCGCCGACCTCGCGTTCGGATCGTCCACGAAACAGCCGGTCATCCCGAGCCAGGCGTCCGTCGCCACATCGACGGCCACCATCAGGACGCTGTCCACGCCGGCGGCCGTCTGGGCGACGCGCCCGTGCCAGAACTCAGGGGGCCGCGCGATCGCCAGGGCGTAGCTGTCGCCGAACGCGTCCGGGGCATCGGCCAGCGCGCGCAATCTGAACGCGCGGTAGACGTCCACCTCGTCAGCCCGGATCCAACGGATCACCGCCGCCTCGTCGAGTGCCATCGTCACTCCCGCGTCAGACTGTCGGCCCCCACGGCATGATCGATGCTAATGGAGAACGCGGGGACCACGCGAGGGGACGGAGGAGCCGGACTATGCATCGACCAGCCGAGCGGCGCGCTCAGATCGTCGTGATCAACGACGACACGGACTTTCTGACGCTGATGACCGAGTTGCTGACCGAAGTCGGCGAGTACGACGCCGAGATCTGCCGTGAAGGCGACCACGCCTACCAGTTTGTCAAGGAGAAGCAGCCGGACCTTGCGATCCTCGACATACGCATGGAGGGCCAGGAGGCCGGCTGGGCGATCCTCGAGTGCCTCACGCTGGACCCGAAAACGTCTGGCATACCGCTCATCGTCTGCTCGGCGGCGATCCGTGAGCTCCAGGCGCACCAGGAGCTACTCGACAAGTACAGCATCGACGTCCTGACCAAACCGTTCGACCTGGATGCGCTTCTGGAGAAGGTGGCGACAGCGCTCGACCGAGGCACCCGCCGCCACCCCTGAGGCCGCCGACGTACCAGACCGTGCTACGATCGCTCGATCGGGGCGTCGATCGCCGGCGCTCCCGTGACGCGAACGGAGCCGACCGTTGGACGTGCCGGCCTTTCTCGGGATCAGCGTGCTCGTCATCGTGACGCCTGGCCAGGACACGGCGCTGACGATCCAGAACACCTTGCTCGGAGGACGACGGGCCGGAGCGTTCACGGAGGTCGTCGCATGAGGGTCACGCGTGATGTCGCCGCTTGACGAGCAGGCGACGCTCGTGGCCTCGATGCTCGGCGCGCCGCTCTCCGACGAGACGAGCGTCGTGCAGCGGCTCGGGGATGCCGATGCCTGGCTCCTGCGCAGCGGCTCCGACCTCCTGGTGCTCAAGCGAGGCCGCCCCGAGCAGGACGAAGCCGACGTCACCTGGGAGCACGAGCACCTGCGTCGGCTCCAGGAGACCGGCTTTCCCGCGCCAGCTCCGATCCCGGCCTTCGACTGCCAGAGCTGGCTGCGCCTCGACGGCCAGACCTGGGCGGCGCTGACCTACCTGCCTGGCCGCACGCTGGCGACAGAGGCGGCGCCAGACATGGCAGCCGCCGGCGCCTTCCTGGCCCGCTACCATCGCGCATCGCGACTCATCTCGACCGATCGACAACGACCGACCTCGACTGGCTTCTCGCGGCTGCGCGAGGTCACACCCTGGGACACCCTACGCGCCGCGCTCGGCTCGGATGGCGCGCTCGATCTGTTTGACCTCCTCCTGCACGATCTGGAAGCCGGACGCCGTGACCTGGGCTATGACGCGCTCGAACACCTCGTCGTGCACGGCGACGCCACGAACGACAACCTGATCGTCGACGGCACGCCACCTCGGATCGTCGGCCTGATCGACTTCGGAGCGGCGAGCCTAGCACCGTGGCCGGCGGATATCGCCGCTGCCCTCTGGCGCAGCGGCCGTCGCGTGGAGTCAGACGTCGAGCAGGATTTGGATCGAGTCGGCCGCTTCGTGCACGGCTACCATCAGGAATCCCCGATCCCACGGGACCTGGTCCGCGCGATTCCGCTGATGATCCAGGCGCGCGGCCTCGCCTTGATCAGCCGCCGCATCCGCCGTCTACCCGGTCTGCCACCCGAGACGCTCGGCTACGTCGCCCTGACGCTCGCCCGCACCGCGTGGGCCCACGATCACCGCCACGAGCTCATCGCCGCCATCGACGCCGCGCTGTTTCCAGATGCCGAGCCGTCGACGGAGAGTAGCTGGAATGGCTGAGCTGCCCAGAGAGCTCTCGGAGGCCGTCGATCGGCTGCTCCAGGCCGTCTCAACGCGCGATCTCGCCAGGGCCAGCGCCGAGCTCTCGGTGCAGTATCGCGAGAAGCGCGAGCGCCGCGCGCCCGTCGCGCGATCGGCGCCTGCCGTCCTCGCCTACGCCGCCACGCGCCTGCCAGCCACCTATGCTGCGGTCACGGCTGCGCTGAGTGCCGTCCACGACCTGCGGCCGGACTGGCAGCCGAGGACGCTGCTCGACCTCGGAGCCGGACCCGGCACCAGCATCTGGGCCGCGAGCGCCATCTGGCCCGCGCTGGAGCGCGCAGTCGCCGTCGAGGCCGAACCGCGCATGATCGCACTCGGCCAGGATCTCGCCGGCACCGCATCGCACACGGCCGTACGGACGACTCGCTGGGTCAGGTCCGACATCGCAGATCGGCCGCCTGACGGCCCGTACGACCTGGTGATCCTCGCGTACGTCCTCGGCGAACTGGACGCGCCAGGCGAGGATCTGGCAATCGCCCATGCAGCGGCAGCAACGGCTACCCCGGCGGGTCTGACGATCGTCGTGGAACCGGGCACCCCCGAGGGGCACGCCCGGGTGCTGCGCGCTCGGGACCACCTGGTACAGCGCGGCGGCTTCGTGACGGCGCCCTGCCCCCACAACCGGCCGTGCCCGATCGTCAGCCCGGACTGGTGCCACTTCGCCGTGCGGCTGTCGCGCACCGCTGCCCATCGCGCCGCCAAACTCGCCGACCTCGGCTACGAGGATGAGAAGTTCTCGTACGTGGCCGTCGCGCGCCAGCCGACGCCGCAGGCCGATGCCAGGGTTCTGCGCCATCCCCAGACTCGACCGCGACTGGTCAGGCTGGAGCTCTGCACCCCAGACGACCTTCAATCACTGGTCGTGACCAAAGGCGACCGCGAACAATTCAGGCTTGCGCGGAAGGTTCGCTGGGGCGATCGATTCGACTATACTGAGACCGATCATGCGACCGAAGTTCCTCGTGCACCGTGAGTATGCGTACCAGCCTGCCCTGCGAGCGGGGCGGCTGGTTGCGGTCGTGATTGTCTCGTAACCACCCCACCGAACCGAAACTCGTAGGGCAAGCGGAGGCAAGCGCCTCCGCTTTTTGTTTGCCCGCCAGACGCCCAACGTCACGACCGGAGAGCCCGTCGAAGTTGAAAGGAAGCCCAGATGACGGCCACCCCCAGCCACACCCCTTCGTCCGTCACCCAGGAAGCACCCGTCTCGCGTCCGAACGCCGATGAACTCGACCGGCTTCTGCACCGGGGCACCGCCGACGTGGTCCGCGAAGGCGACCTCGCACGCCTGCTACAGACCACCAGTCGCCCGCTCCGAATCAAGCTCGGGATCGATCCTAGCTCGGCCGACCTCCATCTCGGACACACGGTCTGCTTCCGAAAGCTTCGGCAGTTCCAGGAGCTCGGCCACACGATCGTCATCATCGTCGGCGACTGGACGGCCCAGATCGGCGATCCGACCGGGCGCTCCGCGACCCGGCGCATGCTCACTGCCGAACAGGTCCGCTCCAATGCCCTGACCTACACCGATCAGCTGTTCCGCGTCCTCGATCGCGCGAACGTCGAGGTCCGCTGGCAGAGCGAGTGGTTCGGGAGCTTCACCCTGGAGCACGTGTTCCGGCTCGCCGCGACGACCACGGTCGCACAACTGCTGGCCCGCGACGACTTCCGCGCGCGCTTCGAGGCCGGCCAGCCGCTGGCCGTGGTCGAGCTGCTCTACCCGCTGCTCCAGGCCCAGGACTCCGTCGTGGTCCAGGCCGACGTCGAGCTGGGCGGCACCGACCAGACGTTCAACCTGCTCCTCGGGCGCGACGTTCAGACCGCCGCCGGCCAGCCGCCGCAGCAGGTCATGACGGTGCCGCTGCTTGTGGGCACGGACGGCGTCCAGAAGATGAGCAAGAGCCTCGGCAACGCCATCCGGATCGTCGATACGCCAGACGAGATGTTCGGCAAGGTCATGTCACTGCCGGACGGCGCGATCGTTCACTACTTCGAGCTCGTGACGGACCTCCCGGAGGACGACCTGACGGTCATCCGCCACGACCTCGAGGCCGGCGCCGTAAACCCCCGCGACCTCAAGCGCCGCCTCGGACGCGAGATCGTGGCCCAGTTCCACGGCACTGATGCAGCCGTGGCTGCCGACCAGCGCTTCATGGCCCGATTCAGCCGACGTGAGCTCCCGGATGACATCCCCGATGTGCCGCTCACGCCGGAGTGGCTCGGACAGCCGATCGGCATCGTCGAGTTGCTCGTCGCCGCCGGCCTGGCCGGCAGCAAGTCCGAGGCTCGCCGGCTCATCACGGGAGGCGGCATCTCGATCGACGGCGAGAAGCACCTCGATCCGGCCGCACAGATCACGATCCAGCCCGGCGCCATCATCCAGGTCGGCCGCCGCCGGTTCGCTCGGATCGCCCCGTCCGGCTCGATTCGTCAAGCGCCGGAACCGTAGGAGTCAGGACGCTCGATCGTGGAGACCGGCACACGCTGGCCGGATCGCAACGACTCCAGCCCGCACTCCGCCACAACCGTCGCCACGTAGCCATCCCACGAGTTCGGCCCGCGCGCCTCGCCGGCCGCCACGCCATCCACCCAGTCCTGCAGCTCGACGTCGTACGCCTGCATGAAGCGCTCGCGCCAGTCCGGCGGGACCCGGCCGCTCCGGAGGCCGCCGCCTCGGACCACGGCGCCGTACCCTTCGCCAAGCTCGACGGTGCCGAGTTCACCCACCACCTCGCAGCGGATGTCGTAGCCGTACGAGCAGTTGACGAAGATCTCGACGTCCACGATCGCGCCGTCCGCCATCTCGAGGATCAGGATCTGCGGGTCCTGGAGCTCCGGATCGACATGAATGGGCCGGCGCGGCCTCAACACGGCGTTCACCGCCGCGATCTCCTGGCTCAGCAGCCACCGCATCAGATCGATCTCGTGGATCGCGGCGTCCGTAATCAGCATGTCGCTGGTGAAGCCTCGAGCAGGCGTCGAGGCGTTCCGATGCGCGCAGTGGACCATCAGCGGCGCGCCGATCGTACCATCGTCGACGGCCCGCTTCATCGCCAGGTAGCCGGCGTCGTATCGGCGCATGAATCCGACCTGCACGAGCCGGCGACCGTGCGCCATCTCGGCGTCGAGGATGCGCAAGCAGGCGTCAGCGGTCGGCGCCAGCGGCTTCTCGCAGAAGACCGGCTTCCCTTGCTCGATCGCGGCCAGCACGAGCTCCTCGTGGCTCGGCCCCCAGGAGGCGACGACAACACCGTCCACGTCCTCAGTTCGGATCAGCTCCTGGCCACTTGGGAATACTCGTGCGCCCGGCACCTCGCTCGCCACACGCTCCGCGCGGGCGACGTCGACGTCCGCGACCGCCACCACCTCGGCTCCCGAAACCCGCTGGTGGAGGCGCCGCACGTGCTCCAGCCCGATCGTCCCCACCCCGACAATCCCGACACGCACCGTCATCGTGCGACCTCCCGCTACCCCGCCTCTGCTTCGGGTCAGTCTACTCCCGACGGCCACCGGGCGCCCGCCGCGAGCCGTTCGTCCTCACCCGCGCGAGAGCAGGATAGACGCCTCGCGGATGAACTTGGCGCCAGTGATCGCCGTGATACCGGCCGGGTCAACCTCCGGCAGGATCTCGTTCACGTCGATCGCCACGACGTTTAGACCCTCGAGGCTGTACAGGAAGCCGAACAGCGCCGACGACGAGATGCCCGGCGGCTCCGGAGTGCCAGTGCCGGGCGCCGCCGATGGATCCAGTACGTCGATGTCCACGCTCAGGTAGACGGGCCGGGTGCCGATCGCTTTACGGACGTCGACCGGCAGCGTCACGGCAGGCGACTGCCACAGACACGACTTCGAGCGCTGCCACTCGTCGCGCGTCCCGGAGCGCATCCCGAGCAGCACGAAGTCCCCGAGACCGCCCACCTCCTCACTCAGACGACAGACCCAGGTGCCGTGCGCCAGCTTCCGCCCGTCCAGCTCGTCCGCAAGGTCGAGGTGCGCGTCCAGCGAGATGATGACGGCGTCCGGATGCCGCTTCTTGACCGCCCGCCCGATCGCCAGCGCGATCGTGTGCTCCCCACCGACAACAATCGGCACCGCGGGCGCGAGGGACGTGGGCGCAACGAATTGCGCCCCTACAGGATCGGACGCGGTAGGGGCGCAATTCATTGCGCCCACCGGGGGTGAGACCCTCTCAAGAACTTCGCTCGTCTGGCGCTCAATCTCGGCGAGCGACGCCTCCATTGAGAGGTCCGAAAGGTCGAGGTCGCCAAGGTCGCAAAGACCCGCGTCGAACAGGTCGGCATCGAGGCCCGGGCTGTAGCTCTCGATGTTGTGCGACGCCCGCCGGACAGCCGGCGGCCCCTTCCCGGTCCCGAGCCGCCCGGAGCCAGTTAAGTCCAGCGGCGCCCCGAACAGGAAGCACCGCGCGCCAGGCGCGTCGCCGCTACCCCAGAATCGGTCCTCGGGTGGCGGTTGTAGCAGCGGCATCGAACCCTCCCTCGGCGTCGGCCGGTGCCAGGTAACCCGGGAGCGCAAACGCCGCCCGGTGGACGCCCGGCGTGTAGTAGCGCAGACCCGGCGGCGGGCTCCGACGCGGCACGCTCGGGTCGAGCGACGCCGATCCCGCCGTCCACGACCAGAGCACGCCCGGGTAGCTCGGGACGTGGCCCAGATACGTCCCGACGATCGGGAAGACGGTTCGCATCCGCGAGGCCGCGGCGTCCAGCTCGGCGCGCATCAACAGTGGTGAGCCGGTCTGCATCGCGACGATGCCATCGCGAGTGAGCGCACCGGCAGCCAATCGATAGAACTTCTCCGAGATCAGCCCCTCGGCCGGCCCGACCGGGTCCGTCGAATCAACCAGGATCACGTCGAACGGCTCCGAGACGTCCCGCAGGTACGCCAGTCCGTCCCCGATGATCAGCTCGGCGCGCGGATGCCTGAACGCCCCGACCGAGATGCCCGGCAGCCACTCCTGGCAGGCCGTCACCACCAGCTCGTCGATCTCGACCTGGACCGCTCGCTCGACGGTCGCGTGCATCAGCACGTGGCGTAGCGCGCCGCCGTCGCCGCCCCCCACGATCAGCACTCGCCTGGGGTGCGGGTGGGCGAGCAGCGGGATCTGGACCAGCGGCTCGTGGTAGAGGAACTCGTCGGCCTCAGTGGTCTGGAGCGCATCGTCCAGGACCAGCGCCCGGCCGAATGAGACGGTGTCGACGATCTCGACGTGTTGAAACGGCGAACGGCCCTCCCACAAGGAAGCGCGGAGCTGGAACCGTTGCTGGAACCCGCTCCGCGCCACCTCGGCGAAATACCGCTCGCCGGTAGCTGTCCCTGACTTCGCCGCCTCAGACACCGACGAGCCCTCGCGTCATCTCCATGACCTGAATCCGCTCCGGTGCGAAGTGCTCGCGCAGCACCGGGACGGCGTCCTCCGGGTTGCGCTGCTCGCCGCAGGTGAACACGTCCACGGCGGCGTACCCAAGCTCAGGCCAGGTATGAATTACGACGTGCGACTCCGAGACGATCGCCACGCCGGTCACGCCGATCGGGCTGAACGGGTGAACGTTCAGACTGAGAAGAGTCAGGTTCAGCGCTTCCACGATATCTAACAGGGCCTGTTCGACGATCTCTGGGGAGTTCAGGTTCTGGCATTCCCAGAGCTCCATCACCAGATGCCGACCAACACTCTTCACGTCACGTTACCCCCACCAGAGAACGACGGCCGCGACCGCGCACCCGAGCCGCTCGACTCGGTGCTCGGCGAGTGTGACCGTCACCCGCTCCAGCGGAAGACCTCGCCGCGCGAACCCCTCTTCGACCATCCCCGTCACCACGCGCTCGGCGACCTCGCGCGAATTGGCGTGATACTCGAAGATCATTCCGTGGCTCTCTCTCCCGATTCCGATACCTAACGCCGCGCAGATCGTCTCCCCGGCCGTGTCGCTGTGCATCACCGAATACACACATGGGACGAGCGATCCTGGCGCGATCACCGGCGGGCCCTGCAAGAACTTGGCCCCTTGTGGAACAACACTGCTCACCTTGATCAAGTTCAGGTTTCCGATTCCGCCGTCGAGCAGCGCGTTGTCAAAGGCGTTCAACTCGGTCGTGCCCTCGGCCGCGCCGGCCGCGAGCCAGAGCCGGTTCGGCGTCGGCCACGGCCCAGGTACCTGGCTAGCCACGCGCCTCTCCCCGGCGCTGCTGACCTCTTCTACTCCACACGCGTCTCGTCTGCCTGACCATGCAGTCTCTCAGCCCACTCCACCCGCTATCTCCACCAGCGCGCCCGAAAACGGGCAACGAAAAAGCACCACCCCAAGGCGGCCCCGCCTGACACGCGTCAGGCAGCACTGGTGGTCAGCCGGCCCCAGCAAATGGTGCTGGTATGCTGTTGTTCTCGCGACCACGGCGCGCGACTCTTGTCACCGTCCCGGACGGTCGCGAACAACCGGGGAGTATATCAGGATCAAACGGGCGCTGCCCAACCCGGCCGGAACGCGCACCACCCCAGGCGGTCCTGTCCCCTGAATCCCCACCGACTCGTGTCGGCCGAAATGGACGAGTCGCTTAGGGCGAAACGGAGACGTCGCTGCCCTTCTCCCCCTCTCCCTCACAAGGGGGAGGGACGTCGGCGCAGCCGATGTTCGCGCCGCGCAGCGGCTGGGGGGTGGGAGCCTCCTCCTCGTCCCCCTCGAGGTGTCGGCCCCGCCCCGCCAGCCGCCGCGCGAACGTCAGGAACGCGGTATGGCTCACCATCTGCTGGACCGGGCGGACCGCCTGCCCCTTGATGTGCCACGGCCGGTACAGCACTTCGAGCGACTCGATCTGGCCGAACCCGCGCGTCGCTTCCAGCTCCTCGACTGTCCGCTGCACCTGAATGATCGACGGGCTGTAGCACGCCATGATGCCGCCCGGCCGCAGAAACTCGAGCGCGTGCGGCAGCACCCGCCACGGCTCCGGCAGATCCAGGATCAGCCGATCGACGTCCGTCTCCTCGATGCCCTCGTAGATGTCGCGCTCGCGGACCATCAGGTTGCTCGGCCCGACCGCGACGATCGGCTCGCGGGCCTCCTCGAGTGCCGCGTCGTCGGATTCCACCACCGGAGCCGGCGTCGCCTTGACCGGGGGCTGCCAGAGCTCCGGGTCCGGCAGCTCGCCCGGCAGCGCGAAGCCCCGGATGTTGTACAGGGCCGGTGGGATCATGTCCGCGCGCTGCTCGTAGACGACCACCTGACCAGTCGGGCCGACCGCCCGCAGCAGCGCCAGTGTCAGGCTTCCTGACCCGAGGCCAGACTCCACGACCGTGGCGCCCGGATAGACGTCCGCCCAGACCAGGATGATCCCGACGTCCTTCGGGTACACGATCGCCGACTTGCGCGGCATCTCCAGCGCGTACTCGGAGAGGCGCGGCCGAAAGACGAGGTACATCGCGCCGCTCGACGCGCGCACGACCGTGCCCTCGGGCTCGCCGATCATCCGGTCGTGCTCGAGGTATCCCCTGTGCCCATGCGCCTTCGCACCGGCGCGCAGCCGCACCAGACGACGGTTCTGCGCTCGGTCGACCAGGAGGACGATCTCGCCCTCGCGAAACGGGTCTGCTGCCACGCGCTAACCGTATCAGCCGCCGGAGAGTGGTAGCCAGTGCGCGACGCGGTCAGCGCATCCGGTGACCCGGCTCGATCTGACGTTGACGGCAAGACTTGCCAGTCAGGGTCGTAGGCGCTACCCTGGGCGACGGCTGTTCGTCGAGATCTCGACCTGAGAGGCGTGCGTGGATCGTTCGGGGGCGTGGCGATCCTTCCTGCTGGCGTTGACGCTGGCCGCATTCGCACACCTGTCGCTCGCCAGCGGGACCTGGGCCGCGACGATCAGGTCACCCACGACTGGCGACGAGAACGGCTCGAACCCGGCCGCCTGCTCGCTGCGCGAGGCCGTGCAGTCGGCCAACCTCAACCTGCCGGTCGGCGGCTGCACGGCCGGCGATCCCGGTGCCACCGACCGGATCTCGTTCTCGTCCAGCACGAACGGCAGCGCCATCCTGCTCAGCGCCGGGACGCTCAGCACCACCAGCGACCTCGAGATCATCGGGAACGGCCCCACGCAGACGATCGTCGACGGCGGCGGTACGACCCAGCCCTTCCTGATCAGCGGCGGTGCGACGGCGCTGCTCCAGGATCTCACGATCGTGAACGGCCGCGCGATCAACGGCGGCGCCGTCTCGAACGCCGGCTCGCTCGTCCTCGTCAACAGCTCGATCAGCGGCAGCTCCGCGACGCTCGGCGGCGCCGTCGTCAACGCCGGCGGCGTCGTGAGCGTGTTCAACAGCACCCTGAGCGGCAACTCGGCGACGAACGGCGGCGCGATCCACAACATCGGCGGCGGGACCGTCAGCGTCTCCTCGAGCACCCTCAGCGGCAACGCGGCCACCATCGGCGGCGCGATCTACAACGACGCCGGCGGCGCCGTGAGCCTCACCGCGACGACGCTCAGCGGCAATGCGGGCGGCTCCTCGGCCGGCGGCATCTTCAACTTCTCGACCGGTACGGTCAGCCTGCGCGGCACCCTTCTCGACACCGGAGCGACCGGCGCTAATTGCGCCGGCACGATCGAGTCGTTCGGATCGAACCTCGCCGACGACGCCACCTGTTTCGCCGCGGCCGGGACCGACCAGGTGGTCGGCAACGTCAGGATCGGCCCGCTCGCCGACAACGGCGGCCCCACCCGTACCCACGCCCTTGCCGCCAACAGCCCTGCCATCGACGCCGTCCAGGGCGCTTGCACCAGCGATGGCTCTGACGGCGGCCGGCCGCTCGCTACCGACCAGCGCGGCGCGATGCGGCCCAGCCTCGGGCGCGGGAACGGCCCCGCCCGCTGTGACGTGGGAGCGTACGAGCTGCTGTCCGCGGGCGAGCTCCAGTTCTCCGAGCGGGCCTATCGCGTCGGCGAGGAGGGCCCCGACGCGACGATCACCATCGTTCGGACTGGCGGCGACGCCGGACCGGCTGGCGCCACGCTCACGCTCACCGGCGGGACCGCGACCCTCTCGGAAGACTACTCTGGCGCTACCTTCTCGGTCCTCTTCGCGGACGGCGAGACCAGCAAGCTCGTCCTCGTGCCGATCGTCGACGACCAGCTCGGCGAGCAAGAGGAGACGGTCACGCTGCGCCTCGGCGACCCGACGGACGGCGTCCGCCTGGACTCCTCGGCAACGGCCGCCCTGACGATCGTCGACAACGACCCGACGCCGAGCCTCTCAGTCGACGACGTCACCCTGATGGAGGGAAGCGGTGGCACGACCAGCTTCGTCTTCACCGTCACCCTGAGCCCTCCCAGCGGCCAGCAGGTCACGGTGATGGCGCAGACCGGCGACGACCTGGCCCTGGCGCCGGGCGACTACGCAGCCGTCGGCGCCACGATGCTGACCTTCGCGCCGACCGTGACCAGCCAGACCTTCACCGTCCAGGTCGTCGGCGACGCCCTGAACGAGTCGAACGAGACGTTCCTCGTCACCCTGAGCCGGCCCAGGAGCGCCGAGATCGCCGATCCACAAAGGGTCGGGACGATCCTGAACGACGACTCGCTGGCGACGCTCTCGATCGACGACGTGACCCAGGCTGAAGGCACCGGCGGCGTCACCAGGCTCGTGTTCACGGTGACGCTGAGCGCGCCGCTTCCCAGGGAGGTGACCGTCCAGGCGCAGACGGCGGACGGGAACGCGACGGCGGGCGTGGACTACGCCGGGCTCCCCCTGACGCCGATCTCCTTCCCGCCAGGTGTTACGTCCCAGCAGATCGCGATCGTCGTGAGCGCGGACGCCGTGCCCGAGGGGCCAGAGAACTTCGCCGTGAACCTCAGCGGCGCCGTCGGCGCGACGATCGCCGATCCGCAGGGGGTCGGCATCATCTCGGACGACGACACGCCAGCTGCGCCCCCCGTCCCGACCGTCGCGCCCGCCCCGGTCCCCGCCCCAGGCGCCGTGCCGGCGTCCCCGTGACATCGGTTCGCTCCGAGCATCGGGCTGATTCGGGCGAAACAGGTCATCGCCACCGGTTACAAGGGGCACGAGCGGCGCTACCACGTCGACGATCTCTCAATCGAGTAGCAGCCCGCGACGGTCCTGCGTGCCGGAACGTTGTCCCGGATGTGTAGAACTACCCGTATACTCAACGCCTCCCTGCTCTGGGCCTGACTTCCGGAGCTACGATCCGACTTGAAGCAGCGCGCCGACGCACGTCGCTCGGGCGTTCCAGACAGGTGCATATGATCAGACCTTCACGCGTTTTCACCGTCGTCCCGACCATCCCTCCAGCGCTCGCCACGCTCGAAGACCTGGCCTACAACCTTCGCTGGACCTGGGACCACCAGACAGCCGGGCTGTTCCGCCGCCTGGACCCCGCGCGATGGGAGGCAACGAACCACAACCCGGTCCTCCTGCTGCGCTCCACGGACCAGGTGCGGCTGAACGAGGCGGCGCGCGATCCCGGATACCGTCGGGAGCTGGCCGGGGCGGCAGCCGAGCTCACCGCGTACCTCGATGCCGACGGCACGGACGCCGCCACGAAGCCGCGCGTCGCCTACTTCTCGGCCGAGTTCGGGCTCGCCGAATGCCTGCCGATCTACTCCGGCGGCCTGGGTGTCCTCTCAGGCGACCATCTGAAGTCCGCCAGCGACCTGAACCTCAGCCTGACCGGCGTCAGCCTCTTCTACAAGCACGGCTACTTCCTCCAGCGCCTCCGGCCGGACGGCTGGCAGGAGGAGCAGTACCCCGAGAACGACCCGACGAACCTGCCGATCCGGCCTGCCCTCGGCGCCGACTGCAAGCAGGTCATCCTCACGCTACGCTTCCCCGGTCGAGACCTGCTCGTGCAGGTCTGGCACGTTGCCGTGGGGCGAATCACACTCTTCCTGCTCGACACCGACCTGGAAGGGAACCAGCCGGCTGACCGTGCGATCACCAGCAGGCTTTACGGCGGCGACCGCGACATGCGGATCCGCCAGGAGCTGCTGCTCGGGATCGGTGGAGTCCGCGCGCTCGACGTGCTGGGGCGTCGCCCGGAAGTCTGTCACATGAACGAGGGCCACTCGTCGTTCCTGGCGCTCGAGCGGATCCGCCAGTTGATGGGCGAAGGCGACCTGACCTTCGAGGAGGCCCGGGCTATCGCCTCGGCCGGCATGGTCTTCACCACCCACACGCCAGTCGCGGCCGGTCACGACGCGTTCGATCCCGGCACGATCGACTACTACCTCGGCGACTACTACCGTGAGCTGGGTCTGTCGCGCTCCGAGTTCATGGCGCTCGGCCGGCTGAACCCGTCCGACGAGGGCGAGCCGTTCTCGATGACGATCCTTGCGCTGCGACTGGCCGGTCGGAGCAACGGCGTCAGTATCCTGCACGGCGGCCTCTCGCGACGCCTCTGGGGCGGCGTCTGGCCCGGCCTCTCCGAGGAGGAAGTCCCGACCGGCAGCGTCACGAACGGCGTCCACCTCCGGACCTGGCTCGCCCCCGAGCTGGCCGACCTGTACGAGGGTCTGAAGAGTCCGGACGAGTGGTCAGGTTCGTTGGAGTCGACCGAGCGCCTGCGCGCCATCGACGAGGCGCCAGCCCGCGAGCTCTGGGATCGGCACGAGCGCCTCCGGGCCGAGCTAGTCCACTGGGTTCGGGCGCGGCTCGCCTCGCAGCTCGCGCGCCAGAACGCCGGTCCCTCCGAGGTCAGCCGCGCCGTCGAGGCGCTCGATCCAAAGGCGCTGACGATTGGCTTCGCGCGGCGCTTCGCCGAGTACAAGCGCGCCACCCTGCTCCTGCGCGACGCGGATCGCTTGATCCGGCTGGTGAACGATTCACAGCGGCCCGTCCAGTTCATCTTCGCCGGCAAGGCCCATCCCTCCGACAACGGCGGCAAGGAGCTGCTCCGCTATCTGGTCGAGCTGTCGAAGCGCGACGAGGTCCGTGGGCGAATCGTCGTGCTGGAGGACTACGACATCGGCGTCGCGCGTCGGATGGTCCAGGGCGTTGACGTCTGGCTGAACACCCCGCGCCGGCCGATGGAGGCGAGCGGCACCAGCGGCATGAAAGCAGTGGCGAACGGCGCCCTTCACGTCGGGACGCTCGACGGCTGGTGGGACGAAGCGTACCGATCGGGGATCGGCTGGGCGATCGGCGACCGCCGCTCGTACGACGATCCAGACTTCCAGGACCAGCTCGAGAGCATCTCCCTCTACGACGTGCTGGAGCGGGAGATCGTGCCGCTCTACTACGAGCGTGACGCCGCCGGGCTGCCCCAGGGCTGGATCGCCCGGATGCGCGCCTCGATGGGCGGGCTGCCGACGGTCTTCAACACGGATCGCATGGTCCACGAGTACCTGAAGCAGTACTACGAGCCAGCCGCCCGGGACGTGCGGCGCCTCAGCGAGGAGAACCTCAGTCCGACACGCGAGGCGGCCGCCTGGATTGCCCGCGTCTACCAGGAGTGGCCGCGCGTCCAGGTGGTCCGCGTGCAGGGGCTTGCCGACACCGTCGCGGCCGGCACCGAGCTCAACGTCGAGGCCGAGATCGCGCTGGGCGGCCTCCGCCAGGACGAGGTCGAGGTCCACCTGGCCTCCGGCCTGCTTGACGGCGACGGCATCCTGCACGCGCCGACACTCACCCTGTTGGAGCCGGACGGCCCGTCCACGGACGGCGCTCACCGATTCGGAGTTCGCGGCGTGCGGACCGAGCGCAGCGGACGCCACGGCTACGCGGTCCGCGTGACCCCGCGCCACCCGTCCCTCCCGACGCCGTTCCCGCTCGGCCTCGTCCGCTGGAGCGACTGACTACTCCGCTTTCGTCGCCCCGCGATCTCGCTCCGAGAGGTGCTCGAACGTCTCGCCGGTCGCGCAGATCGTGCGGGTGACGTCGCGTCCGCCGTACACCCAGTAGATTCGCATCACGCCCGCGCCGCGATTGATGAAGCAGTGTGGCACGCCGCTCGGCACCCAGGTCACGTCCTCCGCGACCAGGTCGAACTGCTCGTCGCCGACCACGGCCGTCGCCTCGCCCTCCAGCACCATCACCGTCTCCTCGACGTTGTGGGTGTGGAGCGGGATCTGGGTGCCAGGCCCAAAGATCGTGATCCCCGTCGTCACCTTGTTCCCCTGCGTGTTCCACTTCCCGACGAGCGGCAGCGTCTTGACGCCGGTGCCACGGTCGAACGGCTCGATCTCGATCGGGTGAAGGATCTGAGGGTCACTCACGGTCTGATCGCTCATCGATGTCTCCTGGAGAAGCATCCCCTGGTCTTGCACCATCAGGATAGCCCGGCCCGGCATGTGCAACATCCCGGGTAGGCGCATCTCGGGCCTGTGATGCCCGAGCGCGGCACGTGTACGACCCAGGCCCGTTCCTTCAGGAGAGGGGCGACACTTCAAGGAGGCGCTACACCATGATCAGTCAAACGCTCACGGATGCCCTCAACGAGCAGCTCAAGCACGAGCTGTACTCGTCGTACCTGTACCTGGCGATGTCAGCCTATTGCGATAGCGAGAACCTGACCGGCTTCGCCCACTGGATGCGGCTCCAGGCCGACGAGGAGCGCGACCATGCCATGAAGTTCTACGACTTCATCCTCGACCGCGACCGGCGCGTCGTCATGCCGGCGCTGCAGCAACCCCCGCGCGACTTCGGCTCCCCGATCGGCGTCTTCGAGCGGGTGCTGGCGCACGAGCAGGAAGTCACATCCCTGATCGACCAGCTCTACCGCAAGGCGGTCGCCGAGCAGGACCACGCCACCCAGGTCTTCCTCCAGTGGTTCATCTCCGAACAGGTGGAGGAAGAGAAGACCGCCTCGCAGATCCTCGAGACGTTGCGGATGGCTGGCGACAACAAAGTGGCGCTTTTGATGGTGGACCGGGAGCTCGGCGCGCGCACGGCCGCTGTGCTCTAGCTTGACCCGGTGGTGCCGGCCCTGCTTCAATCGCCTCCGTGTCCGCTGCTGTTGACAGTGGACACGGACACGGAGGCATTGACGGACATGAGTCGTGACGTAGTCGTCCCAGCCGGCGTCACGCCGGGCCCGATCCTCAGCCCCGGCATTCGCGTCGGCAACCTGCTCTGGACCGCCGGCCACGTCGGCCGCAACGCCGAGACCGGCGAGACCCCAGATGACATCAAGGCCCAGACCCGCAACACGCTCGACAATCTCAAACGCGTCCTCGAGGCCGGCGGCAGCTCGCTCGCCAACGTGATCAAGGTCAACATCTATCTGGCGGACATCAAGGACCGCCCGGCCGCCAACGAGGTGTACCAGGAGTACTTCCCGAAGGATCCGCCCGGGCGGACCTGCATCGGCAACGCCGGCTTCGAAGGGAACGTCCTGATCGAAATCGAGTGCGTGGCCGTCGTCAACTCCTGACGGCACTGAGCGACGTGAGGCCCGAGGAGGAGAGACCGTGCCGAAGCGCTACGTGACCAAGGTTCTGTACAAGTCGCCCGGCGGGATGCCGAACGGCCTGCAATCGACGCCTGAGGGCCTGTGGGTCTGCGATCAGATCGACCCGAACGTGATGTACCTACTCGACCCCGCGACCGGCGACTCGCTCAAGGAGATCCCAACACGCTGCCTTCACGGGAGCGGCATCACCCGCGATCCGTTCGGCCGGGTCTGGGTCGCCTCGACGTTCGGCTACGAGCTGGTGGCATACGACGTCGAGTCCGGCAAGGAGGTCGCCGCGTTCCCGACTCCGCCGGGCGACAAGTCCGGCGGCGCCCACGGCATCGAGTGGCACGACAACGAGCTCTGGTTCAACGTGCCCGTCACCAAAAAGATCTTCCGCATGAACCCCGAAAACGGGGAGATCACCGGCTCGATCCCGATCCCCGGCGACCGCGCGCACGGCCTGGCGTTCGACGACGACGGCAAGATCTGGATGGCCGACACCAACCGCCAGGTCGTGTTCCAGCTCGACCCGGACGATGGCAGGATCCTCGACGCGATCGGCGTCGACGGGCCAGAGCCCCACGGCATGACGATCCACAACGGCGTCTTCTACCTCTGCGATGCGATGTCCCGCGAGGTCTTTACCCTGGAACGGCTGCCCGGCTAGGATATCGACGGGCCGAACGCCGTGACGTCTCGGCCCATTTAGCACTCTCGCCGTGGGAGTGCCAAACTGGCGTTCCTTTTCGGTCAGGCCTCTGCTATACTCAGCCCAGGCGTTCTCCGGCGATCAGCCTCACGGCTGGTCGCCTTTGTGTGACGCGAGTCCGGCAATGCGGCTCCAATCATCTGAGCCGGGTGGCGCGAGCCTGTCGGAAAGGAGGGAGCGGACACGTGCCGATCTACACCTACGAGTGCCAGTCATGCAGCTCCTCGCTGGAGCGGCGGCAGAGCTTCAACGATGAGCCGCTGAAGACACACGACGACTGCGGTGGCAGCCTGCGTCGGGTCATCTACCCGGCGGGCATCGTCTTCAAGGGCAGCGGCTTCTACAACACGGACTATAAGAACGGAACCAGCTCGAACAAGGCTGCGGAGAACGGCGACGCCAAGGCCGACGCGTCGAAGTCCGACTCGGCGACGAGCGAGACCAGCTCGAGCACGACCGCTTCGTCCAACGGATCAGGCACCAGTGACTCCGGGTCGACAAAGAGCGAGTCGAAGTCCGAATCGAAATCCACGTCAGCTGCAGCCACCACGCCGTAGCCGCCAGCGCAGTCCCGGACTGGTCGAATGACGCCCCCTCGCTTCTCGCGGAGGGGGCGTCGCCACGATGGACGGCCGTCTCACCGCGGTACGGTCTCGAGCCGCGGCGTGAAGACGGCCGGCGGCAGGCCGGTCCCGCCAACGGCGTCGGCGAACGCGTGCCAGGCGCGGCGCGGCATTGCGTCGAGCCACTGATCGAAGAGGTCCTCGCGCCGGAGCCCGTAGGCGTGCTCGCCGCGCTCGTGCGGTGCGCCCACCACGTCCCACCAGCAGCGGTAGATCGCCGCCGCTAGCACGTTGTGCGGGAGCGCGCCGAGCAGCTCAATCGCGTTGCTGAGGTATCGCGCCTGGCCGGCCTCACCGCCGGCCTGGCCAAGCCGGACCCCAAACTCGGTCACCGAGATCGGCAGCCCCACGATGTCGTGGGCATCCTGAACCGCCACGTCGATCTCCCCGTGCTCGATCCGGAGATGGTCGAAGCCCGGAAACCCACGCGCGTTCTTCCGGTACGGCTGGAAGCAGGCCCCGCTAATCAGTTCACGATCCGCTGACGTCAGGAGGCTGGCGACCTCGCGGAGCCTGACGACCCAGCGAGGCCCGGCGACCGAGCCCAGCAGGCAGGTGATGCCGGATCCGGACTCTCGAAGGATGCGACCGGCGCTTGCCGCGCACGCCACCGCGCTCGCCGCCTCGATGTCGAGTGTGTCCCAGGCGCTCAGACATTCGAGCGCCGAGACCCGCCCGGCAAACCGCTCGGCCAGCTCGGTCACAGCCGCGTTCCAGCCGGAGAGATCGGACAG
>Ga0209382_10000447_pt1 | contig 68168 bp, 60 predicted proteins | sample SoiMetdeltSBSDD5_FD_187599 | JGI IMG/M metagenome (GOLD analysis project Ga0209382, IMG submission 187599) | Bulk soil microbial communities from a Populus tree surrounding site in Tennessee, USA - Soil MetaG P. deltoides SBSDD5 (SPAdes) (version 2) | ecosystem: Environmental > Terrestrial >...
GCCGGACTGCCGAACACTGCGGCGACGCCGGCGCTGCGCGGCTTCGTGCCGAAGGAGAACGCGCCGACGGTCCAGAAGCTCGTGGACGCGGGCGCGGTGGTCCTCGGCAAGACCAACATGCACGAGCTGGCGTTCGGTATCTCCGGCTACAACGAGGGCTTCTTCACCGCCGAGCCGATCGGGACCCGGAATCCGTATGACCGCACGCGCTTCGCCGGCGGCAGCTCGAGCGGCACCGGTGCCGCGATCGGCGCGCGGCTGGCGCCGGGCGGGCTTGGCAGCGACACCGGCGGCTCGGTCCGGATCCCCGCGGCCTTGTCGGGCGCGGCCGGCCTGCGCCCGACCATCGGCCGCTACAGCCAGGACGGCGTCACGCCGATCGCGCACTCGCGCGACACGGTCGGGCCGATGGCGCAGACGGTCGCCGACGTGGCGCTGCTCGACTCGGTCATCACCGGCGGCAAGGTGCCGGCGCCGGCGCCGCTGAGCGGCGTGAGGCTCGGCGTCTATCGGGGATACTTCTTCAAGGACCTGGACGCGGACACGCGCGTCGTCACCGAGGCCGCCCTCGAGAAGCTCCGCCGGGTCGGCGTCACGATCGTCGACGTGGACATGCCGGAACTCCAGACGGCGAACGACGCGGTCAGCTTCCCGGTCGCGCTCTACGAGGCGTACGACGACCTGAAGGCCTACCTCGCGAAGTACCAGACCGGCGTGACGGTCGAGCAGGTGGCCGCGCAGATCGCCAGTCGGGACGTGAAGGGCACCTATACCGGGCTGGTCCTGCCGAGAAAGCTGCCGACGCCCAACGGGATGCTCGACGCCGCGCCCGTCTACGCCGCGGCCATGCGGGACGGCCGTCCGGCGCTGTTCAAGGTCTTCACCGACGTGTTCCAGCGCCACCGGATCGACGCGCTGATCGGTCCGACCACGCCGGCCGTCGCGGCGACGCAGGGGCCGGAGGCGAGCAGCCTGCCGACGTTCCTGCTGTTCATCCGCAACACGGATCCGGGAAGCAACGCGGGAATACCCGGCCTGACGATTCCGGCGGGGCTCGGGTCCTCGACTGGGCTGCCGATCGGGATCTCGCTCGACGGGCCGCGGGGCAGCGACGCGCGGCTTTTGGCGATCGGCATGGCGATCGAGCGAATCCTGGGCCGGACGCCGCCGCCCGGGCGATAACACGGAGCTGGCGACGATGGCATCGCGCCCGTCCGTCGCGGACACTCAGGATTTCTCGCTCGTCCTCGGCGGCCCCCTCTATCAGATCTGGCGTCGACTGTTCTTGTCGGGACCGGCGCTGGAGCTTTTGGCGCGGCGGATGATCGGCATTCCCGTCGTCGCCTGGCTGCCGCTGCTGATCCTGACGGCGTACCAGGGGCTGGCCGTCGGGCACGCGGTCGCGGTGCCGTTCCTCTACGACATCGAGGTGCATGCGCGGTATTTGCTCGCGATCCCGATGCTCTTGATCGCCGAGATCATCGTTCATCAGCGCATCCGGGGGATCGTCCGCCAGTTCATCGAGACCGGCATCGTCACGTCCGAGATCCTTCCCGGTTTCCAGGCCGCCATCGCCAGCACCATGCGCTTGCGAAACTCAATGTTCTTCGAGCTGATCATGGTCGTGTTCGTCTTCGGCTTCGGATGGACGATCTGGCAGGGTGCGAAGGGGCTCGCCAGCTCCACCTGGTACGCGATCGCGGACGGCGCGCAGTATCGTCTGACACCCGCCGGCGTGTGGTACGTTCACGTCAGCATCCCGATCTTTCAGTTTCTGCTGTTCCGGTGGTACTTCCGGCTCCTCGTCTGGTTTGTGTTCCTCAAGCGCGTCTCGCGGCTGCCGCTGCGGCTGACGCCGACGCATCCCGACCGAGCGGGCGGGCTGGGGTTCCTGGGCCTGGGAGCTCACGCCTTCGTGCCGGTCATCCTGGCGCAGAGCGTCGTGCTGTCCGCCGTCATCGGCAGCCGCATCCTGTTTCAGGGCAAGACGCTGGTCGCATTCCAGTACGAGATCGTCGCGTTCGTGATCCTGCAGCTGCTCTTCGTCCTGGGGCCGCCCTGCGTGTTCATGAAGACCTTGCTCGGGCTCAAGCGGCAGGGACGGCGCGAGTACGGCATACTGGCCGCTCGCTACACGTCCGAGTTCCACGAAAAGTGGATCCAGGGGGCTGCGCCGCCGGGCGAGCCGCTGCTGGGAAGCTCCGACATCCAGTCGCTCGCGGACCTCGCCAACAGCTACACCGTCGTGAGCGAGCTCAAGCCGGTGCCGTTCGGCAAGGACACGATCGTTCAGGTGGCCGGAGCCGCGGTGATTCCTCTGCTCCCGCTGGCGCTGTCCGTCGTGCCGGCGGACGAGATCATCAAGAAGCTCCTCGGGCTCTTGCTGTAACCGGGGCGAGAGCGTGGCGATGTGCACGACTGCAGACGGAGGATCCGATGGCTGAAGCAACCGACATGGTGCGCCGGCGCTTTTTGCGCTCCGCTGCGGGCGTGACCGCCGCGCTCGCGGGCTGGTTCCCGCGTCCGGCCCGCGCGCAGGCCCAGGCTGGACGCGCGCTGAAGCTCGGCTACGTGAGCCCGCAGACCGGGCCGCTCGCCGGCTTCGGCGAGGCCGACAACTTCGTGGTCGCCGGCATTCGCAAAGCGCTCGGTAAAGGCTTGACGATCCGCGACCGCACGCATCCGGTCGAGATCCTCGTGCGCGACAGCCAGTCCGATCCCAACCGCGCCGCGGAAGTCGCCTCGCGGCTGATCCTGAACGACAAGGTCGATCTCATGCTGGTGGCGAGCACGCCGGAGACGACGAATCCGGTCGCCGACCAGTGCGAGGCCAACGGCACGCCGTGCGTCTCCACGATGTGCCCCTGGCAGCCGTGGTTCTTCGGCCGCGGCGGCAAGCCCGAGACCGGCTTCAAGTGGACGTATCACTACTTCTGGGGGCTCGAGGACATCATCGGTGTCTTCGTCGAGATGTGGAACACGGTCGAGACCAACAAGGTGGTCGGCGCCATGTGGCCCAACGACGGCGACGGCAACGCCTGGAGCGACAAGGAGCGCGGCTTCCCCGCGGCCCTCGACAAGGCCGGCTACAAGGTCGTCGACCCCGGTCGCTATCCGAACCTGACCGACGACTATTCGGCGCAGATCTCGACGTTCAAGAACGCGAAGGTCGAGATCGTGACGGGCGTGCCGCTGCCGCCGGACTGGACCACGTTCTGGAAGCAGGCCGCGCAGCAGGGCTTCCGGCCGAAGATCGCCACGGTGGGCAAGGCGCTCTTGTTCCCGCGCTCGGTCGAGGCGCTCGGCCCGCTTGGCGATGGCATGTCGACCGAGGTGTGGTGGTCGCCGCAGCACCCGTTCAAGTCGTCGCTCACCGGCGCCACGGCCGGTCAGCTCGCCGCCGCGTACACGCAGGAGACCAAGAAGCAGTGGACTCAGCCGCTCGGCTTCATCCATTCGCTGTTCGAAGTCGGGCTGGACGTCTTCAAGCGCGCCTCGAGCGTCGACGACAAGAACGCCGTGCTCGCGGCGATCAAGGCGACGAATCTCAGCACGATCGCCGGCCCGGTCAGCTGGGGCAAGGGCCCCGTGGGCAACGTCACGAAGACCCCGCTCGTCGGCGGTCAGTGGGGCCGCGGCAAGGGCGTGCCCTTCGACATGACCATCGTGACGAACCGGAGCGCACCGAGCATTCCGACCGGCGGCAAGCTGCGGCCGCTCAAGCAGGCGTAAGCCGACGGCGCTCCTCGCGCTCGACGACGTCTCGCGAGCGTTCGGCTCCCTGCTCGTCATCGACCGCCTCAGCCTGTCCGTGGGCGAGCGCGAGGCGGTGGGCGTCATCGGGCCCAACGGCGCCGGCAAGACGACCGCGCTCAACCTGATGGCCGGGCGGCTCCGCCCCGATCGCGGGCGGATCCTGTTCGATGGCCGCGACGTCACCGCGATGCCGGCGCACGCGCGCTGCCGCGCCGGCATCGCGCTCACGCACCAGATCCCGCACCCGTTCGAGGCCATGACGGTGTTCGAGAACGTCCTCGTCGGCGCCACCCACGGCGGCGGCCGCTCCGAGCGCGCGGCGGCCGCCGTGTGCCTGGAGGCGCTCGAGCTGACCGGGCTCGCGGCGCGAGCGAACGCGCGGGCCGGTGTGCTTACCCTGCTCGAGCGCAAGCGTCTCGAGCTCGCGCGGGCGCTCGCGACCGGACCGCGCGTGCTGCTGCTGGACGAGATCGCCGGCGGGCTCGGCGAGCAGGAGGTGCAAGCGCTGGTCGGCGTGGTGCGTCAGGTACGCGCGCGCGGCGTGGCGATCGTCTGGATCGAGCACATCGTCCACGCGCTCCGCTCGGCCGTCGATCGCCTCGTCGCGATCAGCTTCGGCAGGAGCCTGACGGACGGGCCGCCGGACGCCGTCATGGCGAGCCCCGAGGTGCGGCGCGTCTATCTCGGGATCGACGTGGCGTGAGCCTCCTGACGGTCCGCGAGCTCTCGACGTTCTACGGCGATTTTCAGGCGCTGTTCGGGGTCTCGCTGGAGGTCGCCGAGGGCGAGACGGTCGCCGTGATCGGCGCCAACGGCGCCGGCAAGACGACGTTCCTCAGGACGCTGGCCGGCGCCCTGCCGGCCGCGCGCGGCTCGATCGAGTTCGCCGGGCAGCCCGTCGGCAACCGTGCGCCTCATGCACTCGTCGACCTCGGCATCGTGCTGGTGCCCGAGGGGCGCAAGATCTTTCCGAGCCTGTCCGTGCGCGAAAATCTCGAGGTCGGCGCGTTTCGCCGGCGGCCGGGCCCGTGGACGCTCGAGCGGATCCACCGGTTGTTCCCGATCCTCGACGAGCGCCGCGATCAGCCCGGCACCAACCTCTCGGGTGGCGAGCAGCAGATGCTGGCGATCGGTCGCGGGTTGATGGCCAATCCGCGGCTCCTGCTCGTCGACGAGATCTCGCTCGGGCTGGCGCCGGTCGTCGTCAAGCAGCTCTACACGGTGCTGACCGACATCGCGCGCGAGGGCACGACCCTGCTGGTCGTCGAGCAGGACGTGAGCCAGGTCCTCGCGGTCGCCCAGCGCGTCTATTGCTTCCGCAGGGGCGCCGTCTCGCTCGCGGGCGCGCCGGAGCGACTGAGCCGCGCCGAGCTCGCGGCCGCGTACTTCGGAGCCTGAGCGTGGCCTGGCTCGACGCGGTCGTGCAGGGGATCCTGCTCGGCGGCCTCTACGCGCTGTTCGCGACCGGGCTCTCGCTGATCTTCGGCGTGATGCGCCTGGTGAACCTCGCCCACGGCGACTTCAGCATCCTCGCCGCGTTCCTGGCCGTCGTCGCGGTGCGCGCGCTGGAGCTCAATCCCTTGGTGGCGCTTGTTCTCGTGGCGCCGATCATGGCGGTCGTCGGCTACGGGCTCCAGCGCCTGGTGCTGAACCGGCTGCTGGGCCGCGGCATCCTGCCCGCGGTGCTCGTCACGTTCGGGTTCTCGGTCGTCATCCAGAACGGGCTCTTGCAGATCTTCTCCGCCGACTCGCAGCGCCTGAACCCGGGCGGCATCGAGACCGCGAGCCTGGCGCTCGGCGGCGGCCTGGCGGTCGGATGGTTCTCGCTGCTCACCTTCGTGCTGGCGGTCGTGCTACTGGGCGCGCTCCAGCTTCTGATCGGCCGCTCGGCGATCGGTCGCGCGTTCCGCGCTTCGTCCGACGACGGCGAGACCGCCGAGCTGATGGGCATCGACAACCGGCGTCTCTACGGCTTCGCGATGGCGCTCTCGCTGGCGATCGTCGCGATCGCGGGCGTCGTGCTCGGCATCCGCACGACCTTCACGTTCGCCAGCGGGCCCGATCGATTGCTGTTCGCGTTCGAGGCGGTGATCATCGGCGGCCTCGGCTCGCTCTGGGGCACCCTGGTCGGCGGCGTGATCCTCGGTGTCGCGCAGACGGTGGGCGCGAAGCTCTCGCCCGGCTGGGGCGTCCTGACCGGCCATCTCGTGTTCCTCGCGGTCTTACTGCTGCGGCCGTCGGGGCTCTTCGCCAAAGCCCGGCGCGTGGACTGATGCCGCCCGTCGCGGTGGCCGTCGAGCGCAGCACGCGGGCCAGCCGCGCCGGCGCCGTCGGCGCGCTGTTGCTGCTGGTCGGGCTGATCGCGCTGCCGCTCACTCGCGACGCGGGGCTCATGCGGATGATCGTCGAGCTGGTCGCACTGCTGGTGCTCGCGCAGATGTGGAACCTGCTCGCCGGCTTCGCGGGGCTGGTCTCGATCGGCCAGCAGGCCTACGTCGGCCTCGGGGCCTACGTGCTGATCGTGCTGGCCGACGACCTCGGCATCGATCCGTTCCTGGCGGTGCCGCTCGCCGGCGTCGCCGCGGTCGTCTTCGCGCTTCCCACCGCCGCGCTCGTGTTCCGGTTCCGCGGCGGCTATTTCGCGGTCGGTACCTGGGCCGTCGCCGAGGTCTATCGCTTGCTGGTCGCCAACACGGGAGCGCTCGGGCGCGGCACCGGCCGCACGTTGAAGGCGGTGTTTCCGCTGGCGCGGGAGACGCGCGAGCTCGTCACGTACTTCCTGGCCCTCGCCGTCGGCGTCGCCGCGCTGGCGGCCATCTACCTCTATCTGCGCTCGCGCCGCGGAGTGGCGCTGATGGCCGTCCGCGACAGCGAGCCCGCGTCCGAGAGCCTGGGCGTCGACGTGTTCGGCACCAAGCTGGCCGTCTATCTGATCGCCGCCTTCGGGACCGGGATGACCGGCGCGCTGATCTACCTGAACCTGCTCCGCGTCTCGCCCGACGCGGCGTTCTCGATCAACTGGACCGCGTACACGATCTTCATCGTCGTCATCGGTGGTCTCGGCACCTTGGAGGGCCCGATCGTCGGCACGCTCGTCTTCTTTTTCTTGCGGGAGCTGCTTTCTGACTACGGCGCCTGGTACATGATCGTGCTGGGCTCGCTCGCGGTGGCCGCGATGATGCGCTATCCGCAGGGGCTCTGGGGTCTCGTCGCCGAGCGGTGGGACCTCGCGTTCTTCCCGGTGCAGCGGCGCGTGCGCTTCAGCGAGCCGGACGAAGCCGCGACGCGATGACGAACGCGGCCAGCGGCGCCGCCACGAAGCTGCCGAAGAGCCATCCGCCGGCGAGCGCGGCCGTCGGCCGCGAAGCGCCGGCGGCGAGGCCGGCGGCATTGGCGATGACGCCGCAGAGTGCGGCGCCGAGGGCGACGGCGAAGAGCTGCGTGCTCGGGATCATCGCGGCAGTCAACGCGCCTTCCTCGGGCCGCGCCGACGAGAGGATGGCCGTGCCGATGTGGGCCCAGCATGTTCCGATCCCTAGTCCCACCAGCATCAGCGAAGCCGCGATCGCCGGCAGCGGCCCTGGGCCGATCGTGAGAAAGAGCCCGGCGAACCCGGATGCCGTCAGCAGCGGCCCCAGCATGATGACCGTATGCGAGCGCGTCGGCGATACGCGCGCGCTCAGGAGCGTGCCGGTCGTCCACGAGAGCGACTGGACCGCGTAGAGATAGCCGGCGGCGGCCGGCGTCACGTCGTGCAGCACCTGGACCAGCAGCGGGACGTACACGCCGCCCGGCGTCGTCGACATCCCCAGTAGGAAGACCATCCAGAACGCCTTCCCGATCCGGCTTCGGAGCGAGAGCATCCCCGTCGGGAAGAGCCGCGTCGGCGCGCCTCGGTCGAGGCGCAGCATGAGAACGACTGACCCGGTTGCCGCGGCAAGCAGCGCGGCACGCGCACCGGCGGACTCGGTGTTCGCGATCGAGCCGATGCACAGCACGCTCACGCAGATGAGCGCCAGCCGCCCGAATGGGACGCGGGTCGTTCGGCCGTCGCGCGGCTCGGCGCGAGGCAAGATCGTCGACGTGAGGCCGGCGGCCAGCAGCGCGATCGGCGTCATCGCCCAGAACGCCGTCCGCCAGAGGCCGAGCCCCGCGAGGACTCCGCCGACGACGGGCCCGCCGAGCGCCGGGATCGCCCACGCGCACGAAATCACCGTGAGCATCCGCTGCCACAAGGTTTCGGGGAAGAGCTCGCGCACGAGGCTGTGCGCCGAGCCGATCAGGACGCCGCTGCCCAGACCCGCGAGGCCGCGCCCGGCGACGACGATTGCCATGCTCGGCGCCGTGGCGCACACCGCCGCACCGGCGACGAAGACGACGACGGCCGCGACGACCGCGCGCCGCGCGCCGATCCGGACCGCCACGACGGAGCTGCCGGCGCTGCCGAGGATCGAGCCGACCGCGTAGGCGGTCGAGGCCCACGCGAAGATCGCGAGCCCGCCGATCTCGCCGATCGCGGACGGCAGCACGGTGGCGGTGATGAAGGCGCCGAAGGCCGGCGCCAGGATGCAGGAGACGACGACCAGCGCTGCGAGCAGGGGCGGCGGCCGACGCGAGCCCGCCCGGGCGGCGACGTGCACGGCCGACACATACCGCCGACGCGCGCGGCTGTCAACGCGCGGCGAGTCGGCGCGGCGTTCTCAGCGGCGCGTGGAGCCCGTTACCGGAAGAGCCCGCGGAACCAGCTGGCGACGTCGCGCACGACCGGCGTGTCGATCAGCGAATCGCACGCCGGCGGCTCGCTGCCCTGGCGGAAGGCCTCGTTGATCGAGCTCTCGCTGCCACACACGGCTCGGCCGGTCTCCGAGTCGACCCGCGTCATCACGATGCCCGGCGGCGGTATGAACGGCGTCGGCGGCGTCTTGCGAATGGCTTTCACCATGACGTCGGCCCAGATCGGCAGCGCGATGTCGGAGCCGGTCATGTCGATCGAGCGCCCATCGTCCGCGCCCACCCAGACGCCGATGACGAGGCTGGGCGTGTAGCCCACGAACCACGCGTCGCGCAGACCGTCCGTCGTGCCGGTCTTGCCGGCGGTGAGCTCCTGGAGGCCCCAGCGCGCGCTCGAGCCGCCGGTGCCGCGGCCCATGACGCCCCGCATGAGATGGGTGACGATGAACGCCGACTCCGCCGAGACGACCCGCGTGGGCTCCGGCAGGGGCTTGAGCGCGACGGCGCCCGCGGACCCGAGCGTGGTCGGCCACGCCCTGACGCCGCCGTTGGCGATCGTCGCGAAGGCCGACGTCATCTCGAGCAACGTGACTTCCGATGTCCCCAGCGCCAGGGACGGCACCGGAGCCAGCGAGCTCGTGATACCGGTCGCGTGCGCGAGCTTGGTCACGTACGTGAGCCCGACACCCTGCGCGACCAGCGCTGCCGGAATGTTGAGCGACTGCTCGAGCGCTCGCCGGATCGTCACCGGCCCGTGGAAGAGGCCGTCGATGTTGTGCGGTGACCAGCCGCCGCCGCGCGCCGGGATGACGATGGGCTCGTCGGCCACCACGGTGGAGGGGGTGATCTCCCGCGCTCGCCCCTCGAAGGCCGCCAGGTACACGAGCGGCTTGAACAGCGAGCCGGGCTGGCGCCGGGCCCGCGTCGCGCGGTTGAATTCGCTCTGAGCGAAGCGCCGGCCGCCGACCAGGGCGCGGATCTGCCCCGTCGCGGGCTCGATCGCGACGACCGCGGCCTGCAGCGAATTCGGCCGCTGGCGTCGGGAGCGCTCGGCTTGCGAAAGCCGCTCGCGGACCGCGGCCTCGGCGGCCTCCTGCAGCCGGCGGTCGAGGCTCGTCACGAGCTGCATGCCGCCGGGCGTGTCGCCGCCGCGCTGCGCGACCTCGGCGCGCACGAGCTCCATGAACCACGGTGCGACGGCGACGGCGCGCTCCGTCGGCCGCGTCGGCTTGGTCATCGCAAGGCGGGCGTCGGCCTGGCTCACCGCGCCGTCTTTCACCATCGCGTCGAGGACCGCGTCGCGGCGATGTCGGAGCAGGGTGGGCGACTCGACGAAGATGCGATTGGGCGCTCTGATGGCTGCCGCGAGCAGCGCGATCTCGTCCAGTCGAAGCGCGTCGAGGCTCTTGCCGAAGAGATGGCGCGCCCCGGCCTCGACCCCGAGCACCGCGGCGTCGCGCTGCTGGCCGAGATAGACGGTGTTCAGGTAGGTTTCCAGGATCTGGCGCTTGGGGTAGCGCGCCTCCAGCGCGAGCGCGATGCCGATCTCGCGCGCCTTGCGCCACCAGCTGCGCTCGCGCGTCAGGAACAATCCGCGCGCGAGCTGCTGCGTGATCGTGCTGGCGCCGCGCACCACGCTGTTCTCACGCGCGTTCGTCAAAGCCGCCCGGGCCACCGCAAGCAGGTCCACGCCGTGGTGCCGCATGAACCGGCGGTCCTCGGCGGCGATGACCGCGGCGGCGACGGCCGGCGGGATCCGGTCGAGTGGAACCCAGATCTGGTAGCGCCCGGCTTGCGTCTCGAACGACGTGATCTCACGCCCATCGATGTCGAAATAGACGATCGGCGGGGGCGCGCCTTTCGGTAAGGACAGCGCCCACCAGCCCCACGCCAGCACGATCACCGTGACGATCGGCGCCAGCAGCAGCGCCAGGCCGAGCAGCGTTCGCGGTCGCTTCACACGTGGCTCACCGGTCGTTTGACCATGGCGCGTACCGCCGCCGTCGCCAAGGCCTGGGCCAGCATCGCGGCAACCGCCACAAGAGCTCTCGATCCAACGCCGGCGACCGTCGTGGGCGGCGCCACCTGCTCGGGGTTGTCGGAGAGACGCTCGAGAGCCCGACCGACTCGTCGCGCCCTGTGCGTGAGCTCGGCGCCGCGCTCGAGCAGGGAGAAGTGGCCCCGCCGCCGCGCCTGCATGCGCATGAGCATCACGGGCGTGGCGACCGCAACGGCCACCACGAGCGCGCCAAGCGCCACCGTGCCTCCGTGGCGCCGTGCGTGGCGCTTCCAGTCGGTCACGTTGTGACGCCGCCGGTCCAGCTCCATCACGAGTGCGTCGAGTCGACGGCGTACGTCGGTGATCTCGTCGCCCAGGGCACGCACGCGGCCCGTCGTGCCGTTGTCGTCGACTACGCGAGTCGTTCCTTGGCCCATTGCACGTCCTCCTTCACGGTCTTGCGGGTCAGGGCCAGCGGCGCGCTCACCCGTCGATTCCAGCCGATGAGCCCCAGTAGCCCAGCGATCGCGAGCAACAGCACGGCGCCGCCGAGCGCGGCCATCCAGCCGGGTATCCAGACGGTGAGGGCGAACACCGCTGCGACCAGCAGCATGTTGATGCCGAACACCGCCACGATGCCGCCGGCCGCGAGCAGCTTGACCATGTCGAACTCGGCTTTCAGATTTGCCTTGAGCTCGGCGCGCGCCAGCTCGACCTCTTTCGTCACCAGGAGCGAGACCGTCTCGAGCAGCTGCGTGAGCAGCTGGCGCGTCGAGAGCGATTGGGTCACCGGATCGACGGGTACGTACGGTGTCGTCGTTGCCATGAGCCTCTCCTTCGGAAGCGTCGTCTCGAGTGTCTGTCGTTGGCCGTCGAGCGCGCGGCCCAGCTGGAGCAGCTGGCGATAGATCACCTGCCAGTCGTCGAACTGTAGGGGGCGCTGGACGATCTCGGTCGCGATCTCGTCGACGCGGGACAGCAGCGGACCGGCGTTCTCGTGCGCTTCCGGGTTGAGCCGGTAGGTCGACCAGACCCGCTGGATCTGCCGCTCGAGCTCCTGCGCGTCGGACGAGACGGTCTGGAACATGTCGGGATGCCCGGTGAGCGCCTCGACCGCCAGCGCGTGCGCGCGTGCCGAGATCTCGCTCGGCCCCCGGAGTAGTAGCGCATTCGGGTAGAGCACCGCTTCGAGCTCGTCGTTGCGGAAGTACGCCGACTGGTCGGCGACGTATCCCTTGAAGGCGCCCTGTCCGAGCGTTTGCAAAATCTGTGACGGCAGCGCCGCCCACCACGGCGGTGCGACCGACGCCAGCTCGATACCATGGTGCTCGAGCGTCGTCACCACGACCTTGGCCGCGACGTGATACGACTCCGGGCTGGTAACCAGCGGGACGTACGTGTCGTGGCGGCCGCGCGCCATCGACACCAGGCGCAGCACGGGCACGGTGACCAGCAGGACCACGAACGCCGCCGCGAGCCCCGCGGTGATCGGGAATCCCCGCAGCACGCTCTTGACGAACCCTTCCTGACGCCCCGCCGGCGATTGCCGAGCTATCGTCGCGCCGACCATGATCGGGACGAGCACCGCGAGCGCGAGCCAGATCGTTCGTGCCAGCCCGGGCGGCACCGAACTGGACAACGGGACGAACGCGAGGAAGAACAGCGCGGCCTTCGGCGCGATCACGCCGAGGAGCAGGATCGGCCACGCGGCGGCGGCCGCCATCATCGCCCAGAGGAACAGCTTGCGGTTGCCGGTGACGCGGCCGAACAGGCTCACCACCGCCCAGTCGAGCAGCGACGACAGGATCTTCCCGACGGTGCGCCCGATGAACGCGATGATCGCCTGGATGAACGCCATCGGCCTCGCTCAGCGCGCTCGGCGCCGCCGGCTGGCGCGGCCGGCGCCGCGCCGTCCTGACGGCATGGTCTTGAGCTCCGGCAGGATCTCCTGCTCGTAGAACTCGAAGAAGCCCTTCTGCTCGCGGCCCACCTGGTGCACGCAGATGTGGTCGTAGCCGGCGTCCGCATACTTGCGGATGGCCGCCAGGTGCTTCCTGGGATCCGGGCCGCACGTGATCGACTCGGCGATCTCGTCTTCCGTGACGAGCCTCGCCACGGCCTCGAAGTGCGCGGGTAGGGGCAGCTCCCAGGAGAGGCTCGACTCCATCCCCGACGTCGGCCAGTACTCGTGGGCGGTCCGCCGCGCGGTAGCCTCGTCCCTGGCCCAGCAGACCGTGAGCTCGGCGTAGCGCGGCTTGCCGGTACCGCCCGCCTTGTCGAACGCGGTCAGCAGCGCACGCTCGGGCTCGGTGCCGATCATGCCGTCGCCGAGTCGGCCAGCCTGCTCCGCGCCGCGCTTGCCCCCGACCGCGACGTAGAGCGGCGGCAGAGCGTCTGGCAACGTATAGAGCCGCGCGTTCTCGACGGTGAAGTAGCGGCCGTGATAGCTGCGGTTGCCGCCTTGCCAGAGCAGGCGGATCACCTCGATCGCCTCGGTGAGCCGCTCCTGTCGTACCTCGGTTTCGGGCCAGCGCTCGCCGACGACGTGCTCGTTCAGGTTCTCCCCGGTGCCGACGCCGAGAAAGAAGCGGCCGGGCATCAGCGCGGCGGTCGTCGCCGCGGCCTGCGCCACGATAGCCGGATGGAGCCGCATGGTCGGGCAGGTGACGGCGGTGCCGACGACCAGCCGCCGCGTCGCCTGCGCGATCGCGCCGAGCACGCTCCACACGAACGGGCTCTGGCCCTGACGGTCGATCCAGGGATGGTAGTGGTCGGAGATCAGCGCGAACTCGAAGCCGGTGTCCTCGGCCATCTGCGCGTAGCGCACCAGATCGGCCGGTGATTGCTCCTCGCTCGAAAGCTTGTAGCCGAGCGCCGGTGTCATGACTCCTCCCGTCCTGCTGCCACGAGGCCCAGCCGCTCCACGTCGTCCTCGACGAGCGTCCGCTCTGGCCCCGGTGTGACACGGATCAGATCGTTGCGCGCTTGAGCCAGCGTGGTCGCGACGTCGTCGGCACCCGCCGCGCAGAGGTCCGCGCGGAGCCTGCTCGACGCAAGAAAGCCCCAGCAGCCGACCACGATCGGGATATCCGGGCACACGCTGCGCAGGCGCTTGACCAGATGACGCGCCCGGCCGCTCTCGTCGAGCGAGCTGACCAGGATCGACGCCGGATTCATCTGCTGGACCGTGGCCATCGTCTCGGCGACGAGGGCGCCGGCCGGGGCAATCTCGATCGTGTAGCCGTCGCGCTCGAGGACGCGATTCAAGGTGCCCAGCACGACGCGGTCGGCACCGTCGCGCACCGGACACCCCGCGACGATCACGCGCGCGTTCGACTCGGACCCGAGCGCTTCCGCCGCCTCGGCCGGCCCCGCGGCGACGGCCCGGTCCAGGACCGTGCGGGTGGTCTCGATCAGCCGGTCGTACTCCTCGTGGGGCAGCTGGCCCGTCTCGCGGTCGTGACGGGCCCGGGCCATCGCCGGCACGAGGATCAAATCGTACGCATCCAGCTCGGAGCCGTTTTTCACGGCCTCGTGGATGAGCTCGGCCGCTTCCTGGTCATCGCCCGCGAGGAGACGCTGATAGAAGATGACGTGCTGCTCGAGGCCGGGATCGTCGTCGACGAGGATCCTGACGAATTCGAGGCCCCGGATCGTGTGTGAGAAGACCACGAGCCACACCGTGAGGGGCGTGGCCAGGGCGAGCCCGATGGGCCCCCAGAGCCACGCCCAGAACGCAACCGAGATCAGGAGCGCAATCGACGACACGCCGGCGCTCCGGGCGAAGAACAGCGGCTCGAGCACGAACGCGATGAGCGTCTCCGTGACCGCGAAGAGCCCGACGATCATCAAGGGCTTCGTCCAGCCGTCGAAGACGGCCAGGCTCACCATGACAGGGACGGCCGCCGCTACCCACGCGCCCGCGTAGGGAATGAAGCGCAGCAGTGCGCCGAGCACGCCCCACGTCAAGGCGAACGGTAGCCCAAGCGCGAAGAGTCCGACCGCGATTGTGATGCCGAAGCTCGCGTTGAGTGCGGTCTGCGTGAGTAGAAAGCGGCTGATCCGCTCGCTGGCTTCGTCGAGCGCGCGCGTGGTCTCGGCCAGCCGGTCGGCGCCGAAGAGGCGGACGACCCGGGCGCGAAGCTCGCGCTGCTGGATCAGCATGAACACCACAAGCACCAGCACGAACACGGCGCTCCCGACCGGCTCGACGATCCTGGGGATCTGCCAGAGCGGGCTCGGCGGCGAGACCACGACGGGCATCGGCTTCTTGGCCGGCGGATTAGCGTGCTCGATCTGCGTGAGCACGTCGTGTGTGGCCTCCTCCACCTTCTCGAGGGCGCCACCCTTGCCGACCCTCTGCACGTCGGCGATCTTCCGTGCGATCGTGGCGCGATACTGCGGCAGGTCGTTCGCGAGCAGGGTGAGCTGGCTGAAGAGCGCCCAGCCGACCCCGGCGACCAGTGCGACGGCCAGCACGACGACGACGACGACCGCCGGCACGCGATGCACCCCGATTCGCCGGACCAGCGCGACCACCGGGGAGAGCAGGAACGTCGCCAGCAGCGCGAGCGCGATCGGGATGAAGACGACGCGCGCCCAGTACAGGCACGCGATGGCTAGAATCAGCCCGCCCAGGACGACGAGACGCGGCGTACCGGACGTATCGAAGGCCTTGAGCGGGCTCACGCGCCGCTTACTGCGCCTTGACGGTCAGGTTGTTCACGACGCCGGCGACGTGCTTCACGCTGCGAGCGACCTGCTCGGCGCGTGACCGCATCTCCCGCGTGTCGACCGTTCCGCTGAGGTAGACGGTTCCACGGTCGGTGTCGACATCGATCTTGGTCAGGGTCGCGACCTTCTCGGCCGCCAGCTTGGCCTTGACCTCGGTGGTGATCGTCGCGTCGTCGACGTTCTGCCCGGCGGTCTTGCCGGTCATCGACGTGCACGCGGTGAGCATGGCCGTGAAGAGTATGAAAAGCGCAACGGCGTTGAAGGCGTTCATCCGGCGCATCTGGTTGATCCTCCTTGAATTCCGTCACTCTCGATCGAGCTATCCGGTCATCGTGAAAAGTGGCAAACGTTGTGCCACCGCGGTCGCGTGCGGCTTCGCGCGTCGCACGCGCGTATCGACAGCGAAACGCTGGAAAAGGCTCGAAGCGCGCCGGACTCAGAGGGGGCTCGCGTCGACGAAGCGGCGTCGACGGCGCGGGCGGAACACTTTCTACCTGGTAATTATTTCAAACGGCGGGACCGGTGCTGCGGCGGCGTCCCGCAGGAGCGCCGCCGCGTGTGCGCCGGGTGTTTCAGCGGCTACGGCTCTTCGCGCGCCCTCGCGTCTTGCTGTGGCGCTTCATCACCGTGCGCGCCGCGACCTCCTTGGCGCGCCGGCCGTAGCGGCCGGACTTGCGAGCCGACTCTTTGATGTGCTCGTACTGGCGCCGCTCCTTCGAGCTGGCGCCCCGCAAGCCCTTTCCTCGCGGCATGAGCTCCTCCTCTGGTGGAATCGAGCGAGCCGGTAGTCAGCGCTGCTGGGACGTGCGGAGCACGTCCTGACCGGACTGCGTCGCCGAGCTGACCTGCTCCTTCGTCCGGTCCAGGACGTCCTCAGCCTTCTTGCCGACCGAGCGGATCACCTTGGCTGCGCTGCGGCGGACTCCTATCGTCCGGTTCTCAGCGTACTCGCGGATGTCCTCGTGCCAGTACCAGACGGCGAGCCCTCCGACGAGCGCTCCGAAGACAAATCGAAACATCGCCGCCCTCCTTTCTGTGAGACGTCGGATGTGTGAGACATCGAATCGTTGAGACGCCGAACCATCGATCCAGCAAGAGAGGTGCCACGGCTTAGCGGCGCTCGGCGGTCAACAATCGCGAGCAGGGGAGACTCGACGACTCGGGCGCTGACCGTCCGGGCCTATTCTTACCTGGTAAGTCTTACGCGCATTCTTACTTCTCGGCGTCGCCGCCGCCACCTATCGCCCGATCGAAACCGGGCAGGATCTCCTTGAAGAACGCGTTCTGTACCAGCCTGACGACGACGTCGATGATCGGAACTTTGGGGTTGTCGATTCGGCCCAGCACCGTTGCTTTGGTGGCGACTTCTTCGCGCTCACGATTCTTCAAGATCTTCGCGACGCCGCCGACGACGCGCTCGTAGATCTTCTTGGCGGCCGACTTCGACTTGTCCTGCTCCTTGGCGTAGACCTTCAGGTCCTTGAACAGCGGCTTGACGTACCCGGTGATGACGCCGTCCTTCGCGGCCATCTCCGAATACAGGAAGAACTGTCCGCTGGCCGCGTCGAACCGGCCGTAGGCACGGAAGAGGTCGTTCATCCTCGTCGCGTCCACGTTTTCGATGCGCATGCCGACCTTGAAGGCGGGACCCGATTTCTCGGCTCTGAAGGTCGCCTCGGCGGAGGCGTTGCCATCCCCCATGAACGAGCCCTTCAGCCTGGCCCCGGCCGTGCCTTCCGTCTCGTGGTTACTGAGGTTCGTCAAGGCCCCCTCGGCGACGTTGAGAAACACCCGGTAGGGCGGCGACGTCGCCTTGTTGACGTAGCCGAACGTGCTTCGCGTGAACTGCAGCTCGTTGATCCGCAGCAGGAGACCAGGCGCGTTGCTGGCCTCCTTCGCGGTCTCCTTGGCCTGCTGACGCGTCTGTTGCTCGGCGCCGGCCGTGGGCGCCGTGTGCAGGTAGTCCACCTGGATACCGTCGATCGCGGCGTGCGCCAGCGTGACCTCTTTGACCTCTTGCCCGTACTCGACGTGGCCGTTGGCTGAGAGCACGCCCTTGTCGACCCAGAGGTTGTAGCGGTTGGTGATCGGCTTGAAGTAGTCGAGCTCGATGCTGGCGAGCTCGACGTCGCCGCGGAACGTCGGGTTTGGCTCCGCCAGGAAATTGGCTCTGCCCTCGGCGGACACGCGACCCGAGTCGAACACGAGCGCCGAGAACTGCACCGGCGACGGGTACGGCCGCTTCTGCGGATCGGGACGGTTGCGGATACCGGTCGCGACCACGTTGAGCTCGCGGACGCGCAGCGGCTTGAACGGGCCCTGATCGACGTACGTCACGTCGCCGTGCCGGATCTCGAAGTGGTTGATCTCGAGCGGATAGATCGCCTGCAGCGCGTCTTGCCACCCGCGATCCTTGACCGGTGTGGGGTCATTCATTTCTTTCCGCGCCTGCGGCAGGTTGACGTAGAGCGTCGGCTTCACGAGCTCGATGTCCCCGACGACCTTGCCGGTCAAGATCGCCCGCCAGTGCACGCTGGCGCTCAGCTGCTCGAGGCGGATGACCGGCGGGTCGGGATACGCGTCCTGGGTGACCACGACGTCCTGGAGATCGAGTGAGAAGCCGACGGGGTGGAAGTTGAGCTTCCCGATGCGGGCGGTGTAGCCCTTGAGCGCGCGGTTCACCTTGGTTTCGGTGTAGCGGCGCAGCGGCTCGTCGATCAGAAACGCGATCGTGTACGCGATCAGGAGCAGGATCGCGATCGGGATCGCGATGGCGATCCAGTGCCGTCGAGCTCCCTGTAACCCGGCGCGCGCGATCATCGAGAATCTAGACCGGCTGTACAACTTCGCCTCCTTCTCTTTTTCAAGACGAGTCAGCAAGACGTGTGCCGGTGGCGGTCCTGGAAAAACCGGGTGGTGCTGCTCTGTAAGAGTTACAAGCTGCGCCCGCGGAGACGTGCGGAACGTCGCGCGAAAAACACGTCCAACTCCGCGTGATGCCGAGTGCTTCAGCCGTGCTGGAGGCTCACGCACAGAGTCCGGCACGTCGTTTGCCTTACCACTGGACGTGTGTATGGTCCGACCCGCGAGACATACGTCGTACTCGGCGCGTCGAGCAGACGAGACGTCCGAGGTGCAGCGTGGCGACACGCCGAAGGGCCAGCGCGACGAGCAAGGCTACGGCGAGTCCCCGGACCACACGGAAGCCGATCGCCCCGAGCGGTCGTAGCTTTCGTCGCAACACCGCTCCAGCGACAACACAGCGCCGCGGACCGTCGCGACACCGGGCGCATAGCATAAGAGAGCTGGAGATGTCGGCTGGCCGGCCGGCGTCTCCAGCTCGCCGCACACTCGACCAGGAACGACAAAGGGGGCGGTTAACCGTGCAAGCCGTCAAGATTCTCGCGATCGTGCTGATCGTGGTCGGCGTTCTCGGCCTGGCTTACGAGGGCATCACCTACACCAAGCGCGAGAAAGTCCTCGAGGTAGGTCCGATCACGGCCACGAAAGAGACGAAGAAGACGATTCCGCTGCCGCCGATCCTCGGCGGCGCGGCGCTCGTGTGCGGGGTCGTCCTGCTCATCGCCTCGGGGCGCCCGTAGGGCGCCCGTCGATTCACGCTGCGTTCGATCGTCCGGCGGCGCGCCGCGGCGCGCCGCCGGTTAGCCCAAGCCGCTACGCGATTCGACGGTGCGAGGTCGACGTCTTGGCGCGAGTCTCCTTCGGCGGGGTCACGCCCATGTTGTGCACGAACACGAGCTCGCCGCCGAACCAGCCCGCCACGCTGAGCGAAACCAGCGCGACGATCGAAATCGCGATCGGCACGAAGCCGACCGTCCCGATCGACCGAAGCCAGAAGCTCGCGGCGAACAGGACGATCGCGGCGACGTTGGCGACGAGATGAAAGATCGCGACGCGCTTGGCGGCGCGGTCGGTGATCGTGAGGAAATCGATGAACCCCGGCACGGCGGCGAGGACGGCGCCGACGATCCCGCCACCGAGAGTGTAGAACGCGACGTCCCTCCAGGCCGTCCCGCCGCCCCCGAAGTAGACGACGAGATCGGCGATCACGGAGAAGACCCAGAGGCCAATCGGAAAGGCCACGAGGATCGGATGGATCGGATGCTTGGCGATGCTGGCCGGTGTCGACATGCGCACTCCTTTCTGTCTGCGGACTCCGCCGCAGACGGAGTGCAAGGAGCTTGCCGACGAAATCAGCCGAGCTGGACCTTGACCTGATGCGTGGCGCCGTCGTCGACCAGCGGCAGCGCCACACGCCCGGCCGCGACCTCCCGGCCGTCGATCTCCACGCGCGACACCCCGCGGGTGACGCCGTGCGGGTTCTCGACTCGCACCTCGTAGCGCGAGCTGTGATAGCGGAACGTGATCGAGAAGCCCGGCCAGCTGCGCGGGATGCACGGGTCGATGAACAGTGACGCGCCGCGGAGTCGAAAGCCCAGCAGCCACTCGATTCCCGCGCGATACATCCAGCCGGCCGAGCCCGTGTACCACGTCCAGCCGCCCCGGCCCGCGTGCGGCGCCTCGGCGTAGACGTCACCGGCGACGACGTACGGCTCGACGCGATAGCGGTAGAGCCCAGCGCGGGTGCTCGTGTGGTTGATCGGGTTCATGAGCGCGAACAGCTCGCCGGCCCGGTCTCCGTCGCCGAGCGCAGCGAACGCCATGATCGACCAGATGGCCCCGTGCGTGTACTGGCCGCCGTTCTCGCGCACGCCGGGCGGATAGCCCCTGATATAGCCCGGATCGCGCGAGCCGCGAACGAACGGCGGCGTGAACAGCAAGACGATCGCCTGCTCGCGGTGCACCAGGTACTCCTCGACCGCATTCATCGCGCGCACGGCGCGATGCGCGTCGGCGGCCCCGGAGAGGACCGCCCACGACTGGGCGATCGAATCGATGCGGCATTCGGCGCTCTCCACCGAGCCGAGCGGCGCGCCGTCGTCGAAGTACCCGCGCCGGTACCAGTCGCCGTCCCAGCCGGCGCTTTCGAGCGCCTTGCCGACGGCCTGCTGGTGCTCACGCCACGTTCGGGCGCGCGCCGCCTCGCCGCGGGCTTCGGCGATCGGTACCCAGTCGGCGAGCGTCGCGTAGAGGAACCAGCCCAGCCAGACGCTTTCGCCGCGGCCCTGCGCGCCGACCCGATTCATCCCGTCGTTCCAGTCGCCGGTGCCCATCAGCGGCAGCCCGTGGGCCCCGACTGCGAGGCTCCGGTCGAGCGCCCGCGCGCAGTGCTCGAAGAGCGAGGCGCGCTGGGTCGAGACGGCCGGCTCGTAGTAGGCCTCGAGACTGTCGTCGGCCAGGGGTGCGCCCTCGATGAACGGGATCTCTTCGTCCAGGACCGTCGCATCGCCGGTGACCGCCATGTAGTGCGCGGTGGCGAAGGGCAGCCACACCCGGTCGTCCGAGATCCGCGTGCGGACGCCGCGGCCCGAGGGCGGATGCCACCAGTGCTGCACGTCGCCTTCGGGGAACTGGCGCGCCGCCGCACGGCAGAGATGCTCGCGTGTCACGTCCCGGGCCGCAACGGTGAGCGCCATCACGTCCTGAAGCTGGTCACGGAATCCGTACGCGCCGCTCGCCTGATAGAAGCCCGCGCGCGCCCAGACCCGACAAACGAGGGCCTGGTAGAGGAGCCAGCGATTCAGCATCAGATCGAACGATCGATCCGGCGTCTTCACCAGGACCGCGGCCAGGAGATCGTCCCAGCGCGTGGTGACCGCGCGCAGCACGCCGTCCAGATCGGCGGTACGGTAGCGCTGAACCAGCGCGCGCGCCTCGTCGGCCGACGATCCCTGGCCCAGGAAGACCACGACCTCCGTGCTGGCCCCTGCCGCGAGCGTGATCGTGACCTGTAGCGTGCCGCAGGGATCCAGGCCGCCGCCGACGCGGCCCGAGAGCCGCTCGCCGCGCTCGAGGGCGTCCGGATGGTCGAGCGTTCCGTTGCGGCCGAGCACTTCGGTGCGATCGCCCGTCCACGCGGTCTGCTTGCCGCCGAGGTCGAGGAACGCGACGCGGCCGGGAAAGTCGATCGTCCACGCATTGCGCGCGAACAGCGCGCCGGTCGCCTCGTCGAGCTCGGTCACGATGTGGGGCGCCGTGGTCGTGCGCGCTGGGCCCAGCACCCACTCGACGTACGCGGTGACCGTCAGCCGCCGTGGGCGCGTCGAGCGATTCGTGACGGTGAGCCGCGAGATCTTCACCGGGTCTTCGAGCGGGACGTACTGGCAGAGCTCGAGCGCGATGCCGTGCGAGTCGTGGAAGAAGCGGCTGTAGCCGTGCCCGTGCCGGCACTGATACGACCACGCGTCTTCGCGGATCGGCAGGAGCGTCGGGCCCCAGAGCCGTCCGCTCTCCTCGTCACGCACGTAGATCACTTCGCCCGGCGGATCGCTCACCGGATCGTTCGACCAGGGCGTGAGCTGGTTCTCGCGGCTGTTGAGGGCCCACGTGTGCCCGCCGCCAGATTCCGACACCTGGAAGCCCAGCTTTTCGTTGGCGATCACGTTGATCCACGGCGCCGGCGTCCAGTGGCCTTCGTCGAGGACGATCGAGTACTCGCGCCCGTCCTCGACGAAGCCGCCGAGCTCGTTGTCAAACTCCCGCCTCGGCCGGGGCGGCGCCGGCTCGGTGACCAGGTCGCGCGCGCGCTCGGCAGCCGCGCGCCGCTCGCGCCGGCGCGGCGCCACGACCTGCTCGGCCCGGCCGACCTGCTCGGCGAGGGTCCCCAGCCGGCTCGGCAGCAGCACCCGCGCAGCGGCGGCGAGGCAATCGCGCTCGGCACCAGAAAGCCGATCGGCCGGGAGGACGATGACCGAGCCGCCCGGCGTCGCGCCGAGCATGGGCCGCCCCGTCCGGACCAGGCCTTCGAGCGTCGTCTGCAAGTCTTGGAGATAGGACGGCGGCTTCTCGTTGAGGATCACCAGGTCGACGGCGAGGCCTTTCATCCGCCAGTACTCGTGCGCACGCAGGAGCTGGCGCACGATCTCGCGGTCCTCCATCTCGTCGATGCTCACCAGGACGATCGGCAGGTCGCCCGAGATCCGGTGCGCCCAGAGCGCCGCCGGCCCGAGCGTGTTGCGGGCGAGCGTCGCCGCCGGCGCGCGCAGCCGCGAGTCGGCGTAAAGGATACGGTTGGCGATCTGCTGGAAGAGGTGCGCCTCCTCCGGCTCGATGTTGAGGTGATGGAGCTGAACCTGGGCTTGGGTCCAGGCCAGGGTGGTGATGCGCTCGAACGTCGCCGGGTCGCGGTACTTGTCGGCCATCCCGAGCGCGTCGGCGCGGGTGTTGGCGAGCAGCGTGGAGAACACAACCTTGCCGCTACCGGCCGGCGCCAGGCTGAGGCGCCGCCGCAGGCTGAAGATCGGATCGAGCACGAATCCCGTCGTGTTCGACAGCGGCCGGCCTTCGATCATCGACATCGGGGTGCGAATCGTTCGGCCCCGACCGAGAAACCGCCCGCGGTCGGTCTCGTACTGCGAGCCGCCGGTGCTCGTGCCCTCGACCAACGCGACGTGGGCGGCCCACACGCGCGGCTCCTCCGACGACCGGGGGCGTCGCGTGGCCAAGAGGGTGTCGAGCTCGGCGACGGCTTCCGTCTGGACGAATAGATTGGAGAACGCCGGGTGGGCCGCGTCGGCGGCGGGCGGCGCGAGCACGATCTCGGCGTACGACGTCACCTCGATCTCACGCGCCTCGGCGCCGAGGTTGGTGAGCGTCACGCGCCGGATTTCCGCGTCGTCTTCCGGCGAGACCAGCACCTCGAGCCGCGTTAGTAAATCGCCGTCGCGACGCTGGATCTCCACCCGGTCTTCGAGGAACGTCACCTCGTAGCTGTCCGGCTCGACGCCCGCGGGCTGCAAGCCGACCGACCAGACGGCGCCGCTGCGCGTGTCGCGCAAAAAGACGAACGTGCCCCAGGCATCGCGCGTCACGTCTTCCCGCCAGCGTGTGATCGCCAGCGGGCCGCAGCGGCTGTAGCCGCCGCCCGCGGTGGTCACCATCACGTTGTAGCGTCCGTTCGAGAGCAGATGCGTGCGCGGGATCGGATCGAACGCGGAGGTAAACCGGCGCGATGTCGGCGGGATCATCGCGCGCTGCTCCTCGTGCGCCGGCGCTTCCTTGGCGCGCGGACGCATGACCGGCACGTCGCGCGGCGCGCGCTCTTGCAGGATCAGCTCAGTCGCCTGGATCATCGGCTGCGAGTGGAAGCGCTCGCGCATCCGGTTGTCGAGCAGCACGTTGGCGAGGGCGATGATGGTCATGCCCTGGTGGTGCGCCATGTAGGTGCGGATCACGGCGACGTCGGCGCCCTCCGGCAACCGCTCGCGCGTGTAGTCGAGCGCCTCGTAGAAGCCGTACGGCCCGAGCCCGCCCGCGCGGGCCAGCTCGATGAAATTCTTGGCCGCGGCCGAGGGATCGACCATCGCAGCGAGCGCGGTCGCGTAGGGCGCGATCACCAGATCGTCGCCGAGCCCGCGCTCGAGGCCGAGCCCGGGCACGCCGAAGGCTGAGTACTGGTAGGTGAGGTCAAGGTCCCGCACGTTGTACGCGGATTCGGAGATGCCCCAGGGTACGCCGCGGGATTGCCCGTACGAGATCTGGCGCTGCACCGCCAGCCGGCACGTCTGCTCCAACAGGCTGCCGTAGGGCTCGCGCATCACGAGCCCGGGCATCAGGTACTCGAACATCGAGCCCGACCATGAGACCAGCGCGATGTCGGACTCGACCGGCGTCATCGGCCGCCCGAGCTTGAACCAGTGCGGGGCGGGCACGTCGCCGCGGGCGATCGCGAAGAAGCTGGTGAGCCGCGCCTCGGAGGCGAGGAGATCGTAGCGGCCCTCGTCGAGCGAGCCGTCGGCCACGCGGTAGCCGATCGAGAAGAGCTGGCGGGGGCGGTCGAACAGAAACTCGAAGTCCATACCCTCGAAGAGCTCGCGCGCGGCGCGCTCGACGTCGTCGAGGCTCTTGAGCAATCGCTCGCCGGCCTGCGCCGAGCGCTCGAGCGTCTCGATGGTCGTCGAGACGCGCGCCGGGTCGACGGACGCGCCGGAGGCGCGCGCCGGCGTCTCGGTCCAGCGAGCCAGCTCGCGCGCCGCCGCGCGGGCAAGAGCGGGCATGTCGCGCAGCGGCGGGGGAGTGTCGAGCAGCCGCGCCACGGCGCTGGCGGCCTGGGCCTCGGCCTCGGCCGGCACGGCTCGGCGCAGGTCGTCGAGCCCCTCGATCCACGGCGCCAGTGCTTCGACGTCGCGGTCGTGCGTCGCGAGCGTCGCCAGCGCGATCTCCGCCCAGACGGCCGCTTCGGCGCCGCTCCCGGCGGGTAGCGCCTTCGCCCGCTCGTGAATTCCGCGAACCGCCGCCGTGAGCTCGCGCATTCGATTCGGCCACGCGGCCGTCGTGGGCGGCTCCTGGGCGAGCGCGCCGCGCAGCTCGTCGACCAGCGCGCGCGCCCCGGCCGGCAGCGCGTCGCGCACGACGAGCAGCGTCGCATCGAGCCCGCGCTGCACCTCGGCGCCGACTATCGGAGATGCCGCACGCTCGCGCACGGCGACGGCGAGGACGCTCAGATGGCCGGCGAGATTACCGCTGTCCACGGAGGACACATACCGGGGCTCGAGGGGCTTGAGCGTCCGCGTGTCGTACCAGTTGTAGAGATGGCCGCGATACTGCTCCAGGTTGGCCATCGTCGCCAGGGTCGCGTCGAGCCGCTCCACCGCTTCGAGCGTGCCGATCCAGCCGAGGTCGCGCGCGGCGACGGTCGAGAGCAGAAAGACCCCGATGTTGGTCGCCGACGTGCGGTGCGCCACGACGGGCCGCGGGTCTTCCTGGAAGTTGTCGGGCGGAAGCGCGTTGTCGTCGGAGCCGACGAACGTGTCGAAGAAGCGCCAGGTCCTCCGCGCCGTGGCCAGGATGCGCTCGCGCTGGTCGAGGCTCAGCTGGTCGGGAGGCCGCGTGTCCCGGGGACGGCTGATCCAGCGGGCCACCGCGGGCGAGAGGCACCACAGCACGGCGAAGGTCACCGAGATCAGCTGAACCTGTCCGGTCGAGACGGCGGCGACCAGCACCGCGACGACCGCCAGCGCGACGGCGCCCCACATCTCGGCGTACGTGCGGGCGAGATCGAGGCTCGCGCTCGATTTCACCTGGGCGGCGGAGACCCACTCGAGCATCCGCCGGCGCGTCACCACCAGCCGTAGCAACGTCCGGCCGACGGCGTCGGCCATGAGCCACGCCTGGTGCGCGAGCAAGGTGACGCCGAGCGCGATGTGCGCGCCGGCGAGCGCCAGGCTTTCGCCGAGGCCTCGCAGATACGCGCGCTTGGATCCGCCCGGCCGATTCCGGATGAGATCGGTCGACACCGGGACGAGCGCGGGCACCGCGAGGCACACCAGCACGAGCTTGGTCCAGACGGCCGCGGCAGCCCCCGGCAACGCCCAGGCGATCACCAGCGTGAGATACGCGGCCGGCGCAGAGAGTGTTCGCCGCAGGTTGTCGAGCATCTTCCAGCGGCCGATCGTCGGGATCCGTGCCCGTGAGGCGCCGAAGCCGGCGGAGCCGCGGATCAGCCACGGCAAGAGCTGCCAGTCGCCGCGGGCCCAGCGATGCTGTCGCGCCGCGGCGACCTGGTAGCGAGCCGGGAAGTCCTCGAAGAGCTCGACGTCCGTGACGAGCGCGGCGCGGGCGAAGAGACCCTCGAACAGGTCATGACTCAGGAGCGTGTTCTCCGGCACGCGGCCCTCGAGCGCGCGCTCGAACGCGTCGACGTCGTAGATGCCTTTGCCGGTGTACGAGCCCTCGGCGAAGAGGTCCTGATAGACGTCCGAGACGGCGGCGGAATAGGGATCGATGCCGGCAGGCCCGGAGAACACCCGCCGAAACAGCGAGCCCTCGCGCTCGCTCGGCAAGGTCGGCGCGATTCGCGGCTGCAGGATGCCGTACCCCTCGACGACACGGCCCTCGCGCGGCTCCAGGCGCGGGCGGTTGAGCGGGTGGGCGAGCGTACCGACCAGACGTGCCGCCGCGCCGCGCGGCAGCTGCGTGTCGGCGTCGAGCGTGATCACGAAACGGACGCCCGACGGCACGGTGACCTGATCGAGGAGGAACGAGGTATCGGTCGCCCCTCGCAGGAGGCGATTGAGCTCGTGTAGCTTGCCGCGCTTGCGCTCCCAGCCCATCCAGCGCCCTTCGCTCTCGCTCCAGAGCCGCCGCCGGTGCAACAGATAGAAGCGCGCTTCACCGCCCTCGGCGGGCCCGTGCCGGCGGTTGAGCTCGGCGATCCCCGCCTGCGCGGCGGCGAGCAGCGCCTCGTCGTCGAGCGCGTGCTCCTGCGGCGCGTCGGTCCAGTCGGACAGAAGCGCGAAGCGCAGCTCACCGTGGTCGTTGGCGAGGTAGTGGACGCCCAGGTGCGCGATCTGCTCGGCGATCTGCGTCCGCCCCGTCAACAGGGTCGGCACGACGACGATGGTTTTCAGCTCGGGCGGCACGCCGTCGGCCAGCTCGAGCCGCGGTAGCGCGCGCGGCGGGAAGAGCTCGACGACCGCGCGATTGACGAGCGCGGTGGCCGCGTCCGAGGCGGGGAGCGCGGCGAGCGCCGCCAGGATGACGATGATCACGGCGCTCAGGCCGAGTCCGTGCGTGAACAGGATCGGCAGGCATAGGAGAAAGGCAGTGACGATCCCGATCGAGCCGAGATAGCTCCACGTGGCCGAGGCCATGTAGGCGCGGATCAACCGCTGTCGGATCGAGACGCGATAGGCGAGCGCCTGCTCGAGGCTCGGCCGGCCCTTGGAGATCAGGTAGTACCCGAGATCCTCGGTGCGCCGGTCCCGCCCGCCGGCCGAGACCAGCGCCTGCCGGGCGACGTCGATCTCCGAGCGCCCCGAGCCGCGCGCGAGGTCTTCGACCGCGTGGCGATAACGGTCGCGCGTCGCGAAGTCCATCGCGGCGTATTCGCTCTCGGCCCGGAAGAGGCGGTCGACGAGACTGATCTTCTCGACGAAGTCGCGCCAGTCGAACGACGCCATCACGCGCAGGCTCGTGATGATGTTGCGCACCGTGACGTTGGCGGCGGCCTGGCGCTGGTGCTCGGTGCGGACCAGCTCGTGCGCGGACGTCCCGCGCGCGGCCAGCCGCTCGTCGAGCCAGCGCGCCGCCGGCGTCGCGGCCGGATCCAGCTCGCGAAGACGCTGGGCCAGCCGCACGGCGAACGGCGTCGTCAGCGATGAATCTTCGACCGCGCGGAATGCCTGGGGATCGGCCGGGAGACCGGACTGGCCGAGCAGCAGATTCGCGAGCCGGTCCGCCTCGAGCCGCGCGGCGCGCGCCTCGACGATCTGGACCGCCAGGCGCCGGAGGTTCTCCAGCAAGGTCAGTCGGAGTGCGATCGGCACCGCCCAGATCTCGCTGATGCGGAGCGCTTCGGTGCGCTGGAAGGCCAGGACGAAGCGCTGCAAAGTGGCCGGGTCGAAGCGGCTGTCGGTGTGCGCGACGAACGTCCACGCCAGCTCGAGCACGCGCGGCGCGCCGGCGAGCGGCCCTTCGTCCAGCGTGGGCAGCTTTCGGTAGAACCCGGGCGGCAGGTCGGTGCGGATCTCGTTGAGGACTTCCTCGAGGATGTAGAAGTTGTCGACGAGCCATTCGGCCGCCGGCGTCGTCATGCGCTCCTCGTTGATGACGGCGGCGAGCGTCCGGTAGCAGCGCAGCAGGACCCGCCCGTTCTCCCGGTTGCGCGAAAGCAAGCCCGGCTCCGGCTCTCGGCTGGAAGAGACGCGGTGCGCGGCGATCGCCTCGGCCAGCTCTTCGAGGCGCTCGACGCTCAGAAGCTCTGCGCGAATGGGCTCAGACCCGAACAAATTCATCGCTTCGCCCGTCGAAGTGGTGTGTCCACTTGATGACACTGGTAACGTTTACCAGGTAAGAAGTGCCCGATCCAGGGGTACGCCGAGCGGCCTTCGGGCCCGACCGGTGGCTTTTCGTAGACATCCCCGGATTGACCGGAGCACAGAAATCTGGCATTTCAATTGCGGGTATGGACGCTTCGGGAGGAGCATGAATGAGAACGGCAATTGGGTTGATCGTACTCGGGCTCGTCGGCGGCGTCGTACCGACCGGCCTGTCGGGTTTCACTCAGGCTGCGCAAGTTCTTGCCGGCACGGCCGGCGCGCTGGTTTCGCTCGTGCTCTGCTGTCTCGGCGCCGGCGCGGCCGCCCGCATGATCTCGGCGTGGGCTCTCTCGGCGCCACGGGTACATCCTCGGCCCGTCGTCGTGACCCGCTCCGCTCCGCGTACCATTTAGTTCCTTCGCCTCACCAGGCAAGTCGGCCGTCGCGAGTCGCGGAGATCCCTCCGGACTCGCGCTTGTGCCCTCCAAAACTGCAACCCGCGTGCCTCTTGACCTCTCGCGGCGTCGCTGCTACACGTGGCCGCATGACGACCACAGCGAGACCACTCGACGGCGTGCGCGTGCTCGAGCTGGCCCGCTATCAGGCGGGCCCGCGTGGCGGAATGATTCTCTCCGATCTCGGAGCCGAGGTCATCAAGATCGAGCCGCCGGGTGGCGAAGAGACCCGCACGCATCCGCCGATGGTACGCGGCCAGAGCGTGTATTTCTCAGTCTACAACCGCGGTAAAAAGAGCGTCTGCCTGAACCTGCGCAATGCGCGCGGTCAAGAGGTGTTCGCGGCGCTGGTCAAGAAGGCGGACATCGTGCTCGAGAACTTCCGCCCGGGCGTCATCGCGAAGATGGGGTTCGGCTACGAGCGGCTGCGCGAGCTGAATCCCGGCATCATCCTCGTGTCGGTCTCCGGCTTCGGTCAGTACGGGCCCTACACCGAGCGGCCGGCGTTCGATCCGCTCGGCCAGGCGATGAGCGGGCTCATGACCTTGACCGGCCAGCGCGACGGCAAACCAATCGGCACGGCATCGTCGGTGGTCGATCGCTACACCGCGCTGCACGCGACGATCGGCACGCTCGCGGCGCTGCGCCATCGCGAGCGCACCGGCGAAGGGCAGGTGGTCGACGTGTGCCTGCTCGATTCGGCGCTGACGATGGTCGAGATTCCGACGTCGTACTATCTCGCGACCGGCGAGGAAGGCGGCGAAGGCGGCCGCCCGCCGTACAAGGCCAAGGACGGATACGTCGTCATCAGCGCGGGTGCGCGCGAGATGGCCGCGCGCCTCATGAAGCTGGTCGACGGCGGCGCCGGCAAGGGCGACGACGCGCCGTTGGTGGGAAGCTCGGGCCCCGACGCGCGCCGCGCGCGGATCGACGCGTGGTGCGCGGCGCACACGGTGGAAGAGATCTGCTCGGCGCTCGGCGAGGCCGGCATCCCTGTGGGCCCGGTGCGCACGATCCCCGAGGTCGCGCGCGATCCGCATCTGTGGGACCGCCAGATGCTGGTGAAGACGGACGATCCGGTGGCCGGCGAGATGTACCTGCCGGGCGTCACGATCAAGATGTCCAAGACGCCGGGCCGCATCGGCCCGGTGCCGACGCCCGGCCAGCACACCGACGAGATCATCTCGAGCGTGCTCGGCTACGACGCGGCCGCGATCGGCGGCCTCCGCAGCGCGGGCGCGATCGCGTAGCGCAGCTCGCGCCGCGAGCCCGTCCTCGGTGGTATCGCGGGACTCGGTGGGATCGCGCGCCTCGGTGGTATAAAAGGGCGACGATGCCGTCGCGACTCTCGCGGCTTCTCGCGCTCCTCCTCGCCGATCGGCGGCGTTTCGCGGCGAGCTTCCTGGCGCCGCTCCTCCTGGCGTTCTCGTTCGGCTGCGGCTATATCGCCGCGCTGTCCGTCGGAGAATTCGACGCGGTCACGCCCGACGAGCAGCCGCTCGTCGCGACCATCGACAACGGCCCCGCGGCCCTCGCGGCGCCCCAGGCAACCGGCGCGGGCTTCGTCGTCGTCCGGTCCGTCGATCCCGCGCTCCGCCCTGTCTGTCCGACTCGAGATCGCGCTCCACCCTCTCTCGCCTCCTAGCTCGTAAGTCGCCGGCGCGCCCTCAGGATTGCCCACCGCGGGAGCAGTGTGTGCGGTGCCGAGGACGCGTCCGTGCCGATCACGGTCGGCCGCGAGGCACCGCTGCGCCGATCCATCTCACCCACGGAGGGGATGAGGACATGACTTCGACGAGAGCTGCTCTTCTCGCTGTGGTTTCTCTGATGTGGCTTGCGGCGGCGGCCACCGCTCAGCAGACGCCGATGGCGAGCGACTGCGACAAGTGGATCGCCAAGATCAACAGCGAGGTCGGCGTGCGCGTGGACGAGGCCGGGTACAACGCGCGAGTGAAGGCCGACGAGATCGCGCGGATGTGCAAGGAAGGCAAGATGGACGAGGCGCAGAAGACGGCCACCGAGACGATGGCGAATCTCGGCATCAAGCAGTAGGCGGCTCCATCTCGCGGCGAGTGGCTCGGCCCGGCCGGGCCACTCCGCCTGCGGGGCGCGTGACCACCTGATAGACTACGACCCGCTCGCGAGGGCGCGAGCACGGCGCTATCAGCGAAAGGATACGCAATGAAATTCGGACTGCACTCCGTCAATCTCCACACCTGCGGCTATCCCGACGCCGCCGCGCGGATCGGCCGGGCGGCCGAGGCCGCCGGGTTCGAATCGCTCTGGGTCGCCGACCACGTGGTGCTGCCCGACCCGCCGGTGCCGGGCCGCCCGATGGCCCCGGACATGCGGCTGCTCGACCCGATCGTGGCGCTCACGTTCTTGGCCGCGCACACGCAGCGCATCAAGCTGGCGACGGGCGTGATCATCCTGCCGCAGCGCCAGGCGGTGGTGCTGGCCAAGCAGCTTGCCTCGCTCGACGTGCTCTCGAACGGCCGGCTCATCTTCGGCCTGGGCGTCGGCTGGTGCGAGCCGGAGATGCGCTCGACCGGCGCGCCGTTCGCCGAGCGCGGGAAGGTGGCCGACGACTATCTGGCGGCGATGCGCGCGGTGTGGACGCAGCCCAAGCCCTCCTACAAGGGCCCGTACGTGGCGTTCGACGGCGTGCAGGCGATGCCGCGCCCGGTGCAGACGCCGGTGCCGATCGTGGTCGGCGGGCGCACGCCGCCGGCGTATCGCCGCGCCGTCACGCAGGGCCACGGCTGGTACGGCTTCGGTATGAGCCTCGACGACACGCAGAAGGTGCTCGCGTCGCTGCGCGAGGCCGCCAAGAAGGTCTCACGGCCGGCCGAGCTCGGCCGGCTCGAGATCAGCATCACGCCCCCGGGCTACGACGTTCCGGACAAGGCGCTGCGCGACGCCTACGCGGCGGCCGGCGTCGATCGATTGGTCCTGAGGCCGCGGCCCGACCTGGACGCCGCGGCGCTGGAACGCTTCGCCGCCGAGACCGGGCGCGCGCTCGGTCTCTCGGCCGCGTGAGGGGGCATCCATGAAGATCGCGAAAGTCGAAGCGCTGCATTGCGACGGCGGCTGGCGGCCGTGGACGTTCGTGCGGATCGAGACCGACACGGGGATCGTGGGCTGGGGTGAGTGCAGCGACAACCGGAGCCCGTACGGCATCGCGGGCTCCGTCCGCGACATGGCCGACTTGCTGATCGGCCAGGACCCACGGCCGGTCGAGCGACTCTACTGGGACATGCTGCGTCGCATGCGCCAGAACTACGGCGGCGTCTCGCACAAGGCGATGGCGGGCATCGAGCTGGCGCTGTGGGACATCAAGGCCAAGTCGCTCAACGTGCCGGTGTACGAGCTGTTCGGCGGGCCGATGCGCGATCGGATGCGCCTCTACTGGTCGCACTGCGGCACCACGCGCGCGCGGATGGGCCAGTTCCTCGGCACGCCGCCGCTGAAGACGTACGACGACGTCGCGGCGCTCGGGCGCGAGGTGGTCAAGCGCGGGTTCACCGCGCTCAAGACCAACATGGTCATCCCAGGCGATCCGGCGACGGTGTACTTCCCCGGGTTCGCGAGCGGAATCAACACGACGGACGGCGCGCCGAGCGTCGAGATCCTGGAGGCGATCGATCGGTTGATCGGCACCTTCCGCGAAGCCGTGGGCCCGAAGGTGGGACTGTGCCTGGATCTGAACTACAACTTCCGCACCGAAGGCGTGCTGCGGATCGCCAAGCTGCTCGAGAAGTACGACATGCAGTGGGTCGAGTACGACAACTGGGATCCGGACGCGCTCTTGCAGATCAAGCAGTCGACGACCACGCGGCTGGCCTCGTGCGAGAGCCTGGTGAGCTTGCGGCAGTACCGGCCGTTCCTCGAGAAGCACGCGGTCGACGTGGCGATCATCGACGTGCCCTGGAACGGCTTCTCGCAGTCCGTGCAGATTGGGCGCCTCGCCGAGGCGTGCGAGATCAACATCGCCCCGCACAACTACTACAGCCACCTGGCCGACCTGCACTCGCTGCACCTCTGCGCCGTGCTCCCCAACGTGCGCATCATGGAGATCGACATCGACGACGTGCCGTGGAAGGGCGCGCTCGTCACCAAAGCACCGGTGATCCGCGACGGCCACATCTGGCTGACCGACGCGCCGGGCTGGGGGGCGGACATCGACGAGCGCGTGCTGCGCGAGCATCCCTGGCCGCGGCCGGGTGCGAGCGGGGCGCAGTTGTTTTACGGGATGGATCCGGGGCAGATGGCGGCGCGGCCGCGGTAGTCCCGGCTCTCTGATGTGCCCAGCGCGATGGGCGCACCTGCCCAACGCGCTGGGCAGCGCGCCACGCTGAAGCCCCGCCCGCGAGCGAAACGCGCGGGTCTTCGATCGCGTCGCGCGGCTCGGTCGTCTGGCATTGCCGCTGCACTTCGTCCGAGCATGCCTTGCTCGACGAACACTTCAATCGGCTCGCTCGCTCGTATTCCTCGCCCCGCCAGGCTCGTGGGCCTGGGTCTTCTGACACTCCTGCCCTCGGCGGCTCACGCGCCGAGCGTTGCCGGCAACAGCCCCGCCGCGCTGGCGCCGGTCACGGTCTGGGCGCGCGGATTTCTCCAGCCGCGCGGTGTGGTCGTGAACGCCCAGGGCGCTGTCTTCGTCGCCGACCGCCTCGCCGGTACGGTGACGCGCGTCGCGCCGGATCAATCGATGACGGTCGTCGCGCGCGGGCTCGAGCGGCCGGTGGGGCTCGCGTTCGATTCCGAGGGACGTCTGCTCGTCGCCGAGGAGCGTGCCGGGCAGGTGACGAGACTGGAAAGCGGCGGCGGGCGCACGACGATCGTGTCGGGCGTCAAGCAGCCTCGGTGGCTCGATGTGGCCGATGACGGGACGCTCTTCGTCGCAGCCCGTCGCCTCACCCGCGGCACCGATCCGGAGCCGGACGACGAATCCGCCGAGCCCGAGGTGATCCTGGCGCTGACGACGACCGGGACGCTCACGACCTTCTTCGACGGGTTCCGCGCGCTTCGAGGCATCGCGGCCAATGACGGCGTCCTGTACGCAGCGACCGACGGCCGCCGGGGCGAAGGCCGGAGTGACGGCGTCGTGTTTCGGATTCCGGTCCTGCCCGGCGCTCGAGCTGGCGCGCTGACCGTGCTCGGCCTGCCCGGGAACTTCGTGAAGCCGACCGGGCTGGCGCTGGATCGACTGGGTGCGCTGCTGCTGACGACACAAGAGCTCAATACGGACGGACAGCGAACCCGGTACGCGGTCGCGAAGCTGCATCCGGGCGGACGGATCAACTTGTTCGCCGCGGCGCTCGATAATCCACAGGGCCTCGCGCTCGATCCCGCGGGCAACCTCTATGTTGCCGACGGGCTCTCGGGCCGGGTTTTCCGCTTCGCGGCGCCGCCGCCTCCCGAGCTCGACCCGCTGGCGACGATCACGAACGAGCCGTCGATCCGTGTGCGCGGCACCGCGCTGCCGTCGTCCCGACTCGACGGCCGCGTCGACGGCGCCGGTAGCGTGTTCACGACGCAAGGCGGCGCCGGCGGCGGGTTTGCGCTGACCATCGCCCTCACGCGGAACGCCGCGAACACGATCGAGGTGTTCGCGACCGCCCACCGCGGCGACGGCCTGACGAGCGCCGCGGCCGAAGCGACCGTCCGGCACGACGACGTCCCTCCGGAGACCGCGATCACCAGCGGGCCGCCGAGCCCGACCGATTCGAGCAGCGCGACGTTCGCGTTTGCCGGGAGCGACGACGTGACGCCGGCCGGCGATCTCCGCTTCGCCTGGCGGCTCGACGGCCGGCCGTTCAGCGAGTTCTCCGAGGCGCGCTCCGTCACACTAACCGATCTCGGCGACGGGGCTCACTCGTTTCAGGTCGTGGCGCGCGATCGTGCCGGCAACGTCGATCCTTCGCCGGCGGCGCGCACGTTCACGGTCAGCCGATCGCAGATCGTGCTGCTCGATCCCTCGCCCGGGGCGACCGTGACGGCGGGGCCGCGCGTCATTCGCGGGACCTTTGCGACTGGCGGGCGCGAGGTCGCCATCACCGTCAACGGCGTCCCGGCCGCGGTGCAAGGCGACGCGTTCGCCGCGCTGGTCACGCTGAGCGAGGGCACGTCGAATCTCGAGATCATCGTGACGACCGCGGGTGGGAGCTCATCGAGTCACGAAGTGCCGGTGCCGGTCGCGCCGGGCGCCGATTCACCGCTGCTGCTCATCGCGAGCCCACAGACGGGCGTTAGTCCCCTCACAGTGACGTTCTCGCTTCTCGGAGCGCCGGCGCTCGCCACCGTGGAAGCTGACTTCGACGGCTCTGGCGCCGCCGAGCTCACCGGCTCCGGTTTGGACGGGCAAGTGTTCACGTATAGCCAGCCCGGGCTATACGCTCCGCTCGTGACCGTCACCGACGCTCAGGGGCGCCGTACGACCGCGCCCGCTGTCGTCCAGGTCTTCGACCGCACCGCGCTCGATGCGCTGCTCCAGTCAAAATGGATCGCGATGAAGGATGCGCTGCGTCGAGGAGACGTCGCTCAGGCGCTGACGCAGGTCTCCGCGCGCTCGCGCCGCCGCTACGAGCCCGCCTTCAACGTGTTGGCGCCGGACCTTCCGGCCATCGATTCCATCCTGACGGATGTCAGATTCGTGCGCGCCCGGGGTCCGGAAGCGATTTTCGAGATGAGCCGGTCCGACGCAGGAACCCTCAAGTCGTTCGAAGTGCGGTTTCACGTCGACGCGGACGGCTTCTGGCGTCTGCGCTCGTTCTGATGATGCGAACGTCGGTCCTACTCGTGTTGTATGCGGTGCTCGCGCTGCATGTGTCGCCGGCAGTCGCCGAGGCCGCGGGGCCGTGGAAGGCGCAGGTGGTCGATGCCGAGACGAAACAGCCCCTCGAGGGTGTGGTGGTGCTGGCCTGGTGGACCCGGAGCGTCCGGAGCTTCGGCGGGCCGGGCGAAGAGTATCGGGACTCGCAGGAAGTCCTGACCGACAAGGACGGCCGCTTCGCGATCGCGTCGCGATGGTTCTGGAGCCTCAACCCGCTTGTGTTCTTCCGCGGGCCGTTCTTCGCGATGTTCAAGTCGCCATACGGAGGTTTCAGATGGCCGGGCTACGAAGGGTCGGAGGCGTGGCCTCAGGAAAAGCGGAAGTCGCTGCAGACCGCCGCCCAGCTGCTACAGCTCGAGGGACTCGTGCTCGAAATGCCGCGTCTGCGGACCGCCGAGCAGCGGAACGAGTATCTGAAAGCACTGGACGTCCCTGCCGTGGCAGTTCCGCTCGACAAGCAGCCCCTCATGCAGGAGGCGATCGCCGCGGAGCGGCGCTCGCTTGGAAACCGTTGACATTCGCGCTCTGTGGAGGCGTCGTGGCTCATCGATTCTGGGGCATAGTGACCGCTGTCGCAGGCATGCTGATCGCTGCCGCTCCTGCGGAGTCGTACGCGCCGTTTACCCATACCGAGCTCGGCACCATCGCGGTCGACCGATCGAATCTCGACACGATCTTACGGAGCCGGTACGGTGTCGAAGGCGGGGCGTCGCTCGTCATTGGCGGACACCCGATCCGTAGATGGGTCGGGATCGGGGCCACGCGCGAGGACTTTCCGCCGTTTCGCTCGCTCAATCACTTCCACAATCCGCTCCTGCCGTGGGCCGACGCGGGCGGGCGGTTCGGTCAGTCGTCCGTCTACTGGCAGCAGAGCCCGGATCAGGGGATGGGTGGAACGTGGTCGTGGCCGGTCGCCCGCCAGCGTCTCTACGACTTTCTGACCTTGCCGAGCCCGGCGGCGCGCGAGCAGGCCCTCGCCGACACCGCGCGAGCGCTCGGGCAGGTGATGCATATGATTCAGGACGCCGCGTCGCCCGCGCACACCCGCGACGACCCGCACCTGTTTCACGACGGCTACGAGGCACGCATCGAAGAGCTTCGTACGAGCACCGACAGCGGCTTGAGAGCACGCTTCGACGCGCTCCGGGCGCGCCCTTCTCTCTTGCCCGGCAGCGGGATTTTCACCTTGACCGACGATGCGCGCGCGCCGGCGCCGATCGCGAAGCTGATCGACAGCGACTCGTACGGGGGGACCGTCGCGACGTATGCGGCGGGAGTGGTGGCGGGGCTGGCCGAGTACACCAACGGCGGCTACGTGAGCGACGACACCATCTTCCTCGGCTTCCCGCTGCCGCGACGCGAAAGCCTTGGCGCGCCGATCTTCGATCCCGAACCTGGCGCGCCCGGCGCGAGGAGATATTTTCCGAAGGAGCGTGACGGCGACGCCCTTACGCACTTCGTCGCCGAAGGCGCCCTCTACGAGCGGCTGTTGTTCTGGGGACAACTACTCGGCGGGTTCATCCTCGACGATAAGGTGTACGAGGACTACGCAGCGCAGCTCGTGCCGCGTGCCATCGGCTATTCGGCCGGCCTGCTCGACTACTTCTTTCGAGGTAATTTCGACTTCACCGTGGAGCCGGTCAACGGCGATGCCGACCGGCGGATACTGACGATTAGCATCCCGCCAGACCCGGTCGCCGAGAGCATGGACGGAACGTTCGCGCTCTACGCCGAAGACCGGGACGGCACGCGTGCCCCGATTCCGGGCGCGTCGCTTACAACCACACTGGGCAGAGGAGGCTTCGCTCAGGCGCTCTTCACGCCGGTCGCGGGCGTGCGGGCGTACGTCCTGGCCTTTCGCGGCAGCCTCGGCCGGGAACCCGACGCGGTGACCGGCAAGGTGAAGCCGATGGGCGCCGTCGTCTCGGCCGTCCAGGCGACGGCGGAATTTGCGGGCGGTGAGGAGCGAGCGACGGTGACCGACGTCGACAACGCCTCCACCTTGATCGTCACCGAGCGGCGCTCGAGAGACGAGCGGCGGCAGCGGGCAAGCGGCACCTTCGTCTCATCAGCGACGAGCGAGCCCGGCTCGCAACTCAAGCGCGTCGGGCTCGAGTTCGATTCGCGCGGCGTCGGCGTGCGGGTGGCCCGACTGCTGCTCGACGACATCGACGTGGGCATCGCGTGGAATCGGGACGACTCGATGCTGGAGAGCCCGAGCCGCTGGGAGATTCGACTCGATCTCGAGGCGTTCTACGGCGGCGTCGCGGGTGTTCTCGTGCCGAATGCGCCACGGTTCCTGGTGGTCGAGACCCTGGGAGGCGTCAAGATCAAGACGCCCCTGATCTGGTGGCGAAGCGCCACCTCGCTCGGCGAAGCCAGAAGCCTCGCAGAGACCGCGGCCTCCGGAACGGCGTGCCCGCCCGAACTGCGCTGCGACGAGGTGGTAAGCCGTAGCGCCTTGCTGCATGGGCTCGTGTTTTTCGGTGACGGCAACGGCGAAGGCCGCGACGCGGCCTCGTCCGGCCAGCGGTCACCGCTCAGCGCCGTTTATACGGCAGTCGGCTTCATCCCGACCGGGGCGGTTGCCGGACACGCGGTGGGCACGGTCGAGCAGCTCGGAAGCTTGAACTGCTTCGCCGGATGCGTGCAGACCGCGTCGTGCGCGACCAGCACCGTGAGTATCTTCGCGGATTCGGGCGCCGACGGGCCCGTGTGGAAGAAGGAGGAGTTTTCGGTGAGCTCCGGTAGTCTGGTCGGCGTGCGCAAGCCAACCAACGCCTGTGCGCGGCCGTCCACCGGGGCGCCCGAAGCTCCCGAGATCCCTCAGCTGCGCTTTCGCCGCGACTATCTGCCCGCGGAGCTGAGCCGATTCAACGAGTTCGGCGCGACCGCGCCCGAGCACGAGATCACCCTGCGATGAACGGGCGCGCGCGGCGCCTTCTCGCGCTGCTGCTGTGCTTCGTCCTGCTCGGCGCCGCCGGCTGCTACTACCCCGGCGCCGAAGTCCCGTACGTTCAGACGCCCGCCGAGGTCGTCACGGAGATGCTGCGGCTGGCCGGTGTGAACGGCAACGACCTCGTGTACGACCTGGGCTCGGGCGATGGGCGCCTCGTAATCGCGGCCGCGCGAGACTTCGGCGCGCGCGGCGTCGGCATCGAGATCGATCCGCACCTCGTCGCGCAGAGTGCCGAGTCGGCGCGGCGCGCCGGCGTCGCCGATCGCGTGAAGTTTCGTGCGGCGGATCTGTTCGAGGCCGACCTCTCCGACGCCACGGTGGTGACACTCTATCTCTCGCCGGAGCTCAATCTGCGCTTGCGACCGAAGCTCCTACGCGAGCTGCGTCCCGGGTCGCGCATCGTGTCGCACGATTTCCCAATGGGCGACTGGACGCCGCAGCACACGATCAGCGTGCCCACGCGCGACCGCGTCTCGAAAGTCTTCTTGTGGGTCGTCCCGCCAAGTACCGCGGGCGCGCGCTGATCGTCATCACGGTCTGAGTCGCGCTTCTCCCTGCGGGTTCCACGCCGCGGAATCTTCCGGTCCGCGGCGCAGATCGTTGCCATTAGGTGTTTTACTCATTGACATCTCCGCCGTGACGCGCGGAATCTCCTGAGCGCAGGTCGAGGAAATCGCGGTTCTTTTCTGCAGAACGGTCCGCATCGGACGCGGACGGCGCGAGGAGGTCCTCATGCGACGGTCTCGGCAGGCTCTCAAAGCGATCGAGCGGCGCACGTTCCTCAAGCTCGTCGGCGGTGCGGCAGGAAGCGCCGTCGCCCTCGGCAGCGGCGGCACGTTCGTGCGTGCGCGGCGCGCGGACGCGCAGGTGAGGCTCACCCCGTTCGTCGACGCGCTGCCGATTCCGCGCGGGATCAGCCCGAGCGGCCGGTTCGACCGCGACCCGCTCTATCTCGTCACGATGCAGGTCGTGAGGCAGAAGCTCCATCGCGACCTGCCGCCCTCGACGCTCTGGGCCTACAACGGCCAGTATCCCGGCCCCACGTTCGAAGCGCGTCGCGGGCAGCCGATCGCCGTGCGCTGGATGAACAACCTGCCGAGCCGCCACATGTTCCCGATCGACGACACGCTGCACGGTGTCGGCGGCGAGCCCGACGTCCGCACCGTCGTCCATCTGCATGGCCACAAGGTGCTGCCCAAGAGCGACGGCTATCCGGAGGCGTGGTTCACGAACGGCTTCGCGCGGACCGGGCCGTTCTTCGAGCAGCGGACGTATCGCTATCCCAACGATCAGGCGGCGACGCAGCTCTGGTATCACGACCACGCGCTCGGCGCGACGCGTCTCAACAACTACGCCGGGCTCTCGGGCGTTTATCTGGTCCGCGATCGGGTGGAGGACGGCCTGAACCTTCCGAGCGGACCGTTCGAGATCCCGCTGGTCATCCAGGATCGGCTCTTCAACCCGGACGGATCACTGCTCTATCCGATGGTCGACAAGGGTGGCGATCCGGATCCTCGCGTGCCGCCGATCTGGATCCCTGAGTTCTTCGGCGACACGGTGCTGGTGAACGGCAAGGTCTGGCCGTTCCTCGAGGTCGAGCCGCGCAAGTATCGCTTCCGGATCTTGAACGCGTCGAACGCGCGCTTCTACCACCTCACGCTGAACGAGGCGGGCGGCCCGCGCAACGGATCGACGGGCCGCTCGGGCCCGAGCTTCATCCAGATCGGCACGGACGGCGGCTTGCTGCCCGCGCCGATCCGCACGTCCGAACTCACGATCGGGATCGCGGAGCGCTTCGACGTCATCATCGACTTCAGCGGCGCCGAAGGCCAATCCTTCGTGCTCAACAACGACGCGAAGGCGCCGTTCCCGGACGGCGACGACGTCGTGCCCGACAGCGTGATGCTGTTCAAGGTGGCCAGGCGCGCGAGCAGCCGCGACCAGAGCGAGATTCCGCGCGCACTGGCGCGAGTGCCGCTCCTCGACCCGCGCGCCGCGGTCAAGACGCGCGACCTGGTGCTCACCGAGCTCGACTCGGCCGAGCCCTTCGAGAACCCGATCATCGCGCTCATCAACGCCACGTGGGCCGATCCGGTGACCGAGACGCCGCGGGCGGGATCGGTCGAGGTGTGGCGCATGATCAACACGACGGGCGACGCCCATCCGATCCACGTGCACCTCGTGCAGTTCCAGATCCTCGATCGCCAGCCGTTCGATCCGGCGCAGTACCCGGGCCGGCTGGTCTTTACAGGCCCGCGGGTGGTCGCGCCGCCGGACGAGCGGCCCGCTTTCAAGGACACGGTCAAGGCGATGCCGGGGGAGGTTGTGCGCGTCGTCGCGCGGTTCGACCTGCCGAGCGGCACCTCGGTGCGCCCAGGCCAGAAGTTCCGGTACGTGTTCCACTGTCACATCCTCGAGCACGAGGACAATGACATGATGAGGCCCTACGATGTAGTAGGCTGATGGCACGGACTGCGTGGCGCTCTCCCGATTGAAGCGTCGCGGGCTACGGCGCCCAGCCGTGTTCGCCGGCGCTCTCGTAGCGGCGCTGGCGCTCCTGCCTCTCGAGGCGGGAGCGCACGCGTTCGTTAGCCGCACCGATCCCCGCGCCTCCGCCACGCTCGGCGAGCCGCCGGCCCTGGTCCGCATCTGGTTCGACCGCCCGGTCGAGACGATGTTCCTCAAGCTCCGCGTCGAGAACGAGCGCCAGCAGCGCGTCGACAAGGGCGACGCGCGCCTGAACCCCGACGACAACACGCAGATCGAGATCGGCCTGCCGCAGCTTCCGCCCGGACGCTATCGCGTGTTCTGGGGCGTGGTGACCCGCGACGGACATCGGAGGGAAGGGAGCTTCTCCTTTCTCGTCAAGTAAGAGGGCCACGGCATTTTAGGTACTTGCCGCGGCCCTTTCTCTTTTTCGCGGGGTTACGCCTGACAGCGCATGACAGCCGTTCCGCTCAGCGACAGCGGTACACCTGGCGAGCGTGGGTTTTCAGCACATGGTCAGCACAAGCCCGGTCGTGGCCGGATGTCGGTCCGCCGTGACGGTGAGGCCGTGGCGTAGAATCGATTTCTAGCGATGAAACGACGGCCTGACCGATTCGAGACAGTGGCAGGCGGCTTTGACGTGGTTACCCGTCTGCCATTGGTTCGTGTACGACTAGTAGGGAAACTGTGTCAGCCGACGAGAGCCGACGAACACGTCAAACCAGTACAGACCAGCGGTTTCGAGCAAGAGAGAGATGGGGCCGAAGAAAGCCCGAGTCCGCGCTCCCCCCTGAAATCTCACCTCATCTCGAAAAAGCACGACGGATCGAGCATCAGGGGTCTCCATCTCGAGGCGTAAGTGGTAGGTATCTAAAACAGCTCCAGCGGCCAGCGCGACGATGTACTGACATTGGTGCTCGAAGGGGAACGGCGGTTCGGCGTGGGGGCTGACTTGTTTACGCGTGAGCCGCTGAAGAACCCCTGCAATATTGAGTTGACCATCCGGCCGCTGAGTCACGCGCTCGCAAAGCGTCGCAAGCACTACGAACGGTCCGTTGGCGTCATCATGGCCTGGCACAGGGTGGGACACTAACAGATTTTGACAGTTCGCGGGCCTAGGGTAGCTCCCGAACCGGCCGTTTCCTCAGCGGCCTGGCCCGCGATCCCACTCCCGAGGCGCTCCACGAGGAGGGGCGGATGCGATTCAAGCCGGCAGCCAAAAAGAAGCGGCCGAAGCAACCCCGCGCGCACCGCCCAACCAACAGCGCCAGCGCCTCCGAGTCGGCGGCCGCGCGACTTGAGCGAGTTCTCGAGGAGCGCCGGGACCTGGCCTTCCAGCGTTCCGGGTGGGATCTTCTCGCTCAACGGGCCGCTCGGGTGGAGATCGAAGACTTCCGGCGGCAACTCGCGGCGCACGATAAACCACGAGCCCGCGATGACGGACTTAGCCCCGTCATAGTGCGCCGTCGCGGCCCCAGCTCGACGCTATCGGATGAGAAACTCGCTCAGGAGCGGAAAGACTACCCGCCTGGAGCACTCGACAACACCGGCAAGGTATGGAGCAGGAGCGCGCGCGCGGCGCGGCTCGGTGTCTCCCGCTGGGTACTTGCCAGGCGCGCTCCTGACCTCGCACGCCCCAAGCCTAAGAAGTAGACTCGGCGCGAAGAATCCTTCCCTCGACATCCTCAAGCGGCTGGCCCGTGCCCTCGGCGTGCCGGTGACGGAGCTGCTGGAATGACCGTGGTGAGCTAGAGATGGAGTTTCGACTCGTCTACCGTGGCCGTCTCCGCGCGACAGGGAGTGCTGCCGAAAAGCAGGTGCTCCGCAGACACTTTCATCGAGAGTTAGTAACGCTTTGGAAACAGCTACCACTGAGCGCTCATCTTGAACGGCTTCAAGAGAGAAGTCGCGATGCTGTGCCACCGTGGATGAAGCTTGGCGAGTTTTGGTTCGTGCCGCTGATCAGCCAGAGGGCCGGGCTCATAGTGGAACTCGATGTCCTGTTTCTTCGTCCTCAGCTGCCGGGCGCTGTGGTTTCGTCCGGCGGAGATCTCGACAACCGCATCAAGACCCTCCTAGACGCATTAAGGATTCCTGAACCAGGGAGCTGACATCCTCAGATCGGCCGGATGAAGCTGAGGACCCATTCTACTGTCTGCTTGAGAACGACGTTTTGATTACGAGCCTCGCCGTCACGGCGGATCAGTTGCTTCAGAGTCCGGATCCAGAGGAAGTGCTCCTAGTAATTCGCGTTGTCATTAAGAAGACTGGGCGCCCCAGGTTGATGTGGTCCTTTCCGTAGTAAAGAGATTCCCCCTCGCGGCTGGCACCGCCGGGGCATTTCCGGGTGCTCAGTAGCGCAGCAAAGCGGGTAAACCGGCGGCGGAACATTCGGACACGCTGAACATCAGCAGGGAGGACACACCGATGACAATCGAAGAGGCGATTGAGCTGATCTTCGCGCGGTTGTGCGGCGCCTATACCCGAAATCCCGACGCGACGATGACGGCGGAGGACCTCGGCGCCGGCATCCCCAACGACATCTTCGCCGCTGCGTTGCGCGAGCTGCGCGGCCCGGCCGATGACCAGGATCTCCGCATTCGGTACGTGAACGGTAATCGCACCAAGGCCGCGCTGGGCACGTCGTGGCGCGGCAGGTGCGAAGAGGGGAGGCGTTCCTCCTGAAGAAAGAAGCAAAGGGAAGGCCGCCTAGCGCTCGCGCTCTGCGAACCGCGCGATCGCAGCGGCGTCGATTGCGCGGCCGCTATTAGATCAGGGACTCGGTCTGATGATCCGCTCCGCCGTTCGCGCAGTTGCCTGGCAATCTCGATCGGCTCGCCCGTCAGCACCAGCTTCGCGGCCTCAAGCAGGACCTCGTGCTGCGCCGAGCGGATCTCGGCCTCCACGATCTCGATCGCGAGTTCCTTCCGGCGCAGTAGCCCAGCGACGCGGTACCAGCAGCTCGTGGCGCGCTCGTGGGGGTCCATGCGCTTTAGACGGTGCAGGACAGCAGGGTGCGACGTCAATGCCTACAAAAGTGGACGCCGGAGAAGACTTGGGGCTTCAGCTCTCGCTACGGCGTCGACCAACGGTCGTATTGAGGACGCCGGCGATCGTATGCAGAAAGTCCGTCGGCTCGAACGGCTTGAGAATGACGGCGATGGATCCGGCGCGCCTGAGCTTGTTTGCATCCTCCGCGGTCCCCGAGGTTACCGCCACCACTGGAATCCGGCGTGTCGCCGCGTCAGCCTTCAACTGTTCGATCACGGCCAATCCGTCCATGTCCGGCATGTAGTAGTCGAGGAGGATCAGATCAGGGTGGACCGCTTGCATCATCGCCAGGGCGTCCAGGCCACGCGACGCGACGAGAACCCGATGCCCGTCTGCCGACAGCAGCTCGGTGGCCGTCTCGAGAAGTCCCGGGTCATCGTCGATGACGAGGATCGTGAAGGCGCCGCCAGGACGCGGTCGACTCATCATCGAGTACCGTTGCGGAGTATGTTGCATCGGCACCTTCCGCGCATGACCGGCCACGGATAGGCCGCAACGATGGCTAAGCCGAAGCCCGAGAAGAAGCCCGCGGGCGACGCCAGCACCGGCTCGGGTCCTGCCGATGGAGTCTCCGGATCGGCGACCGACTTGTCGACGAGACGGGCGACTGCGAAGTCATCGGCCGTTCGTGTACGTCACCGGACGCCTCGCCAGGGCCCAACCTGATGACCGGAGTTCCCTCGTGACGTCGCGTTGGCGCCGATCGATGTGGCGTCTTTCGACCGGCGGCGGGCTCTGGCTCCGGCGCCGTTCGCCCAAGCGACGGTCTAGAACCACATCCCTGCTCTCGTCTGCGAACTCATGCTTGAGGTAGAAATACTGTTTTGGCTCGGTGCGCGACACAATGAAGACCAAGTCGGCCATGACCGCCTCCGCCGTATTCCAGTCGCTGACCTACTCCTTTGATTCTCAAGAAGAACGGATGCCCGAGCGACGCCCCGGCGCCCAGCGCAGTGCAGTGGGAGGCTGAGTGGTCAGAAGACTCCGCGACCAGAGAGACGGAAGGCGCACACGACGAATTCCGAGAGGGCGGTGGACACACCACAGCGCTGACGCCTGCGCTCCTGGGTGACCGATGGAAATCCATTCGTCCACGCCCTGAAGCCCATTTGTGCGCCAGAGGAGTGAATCGGACAATGAGGTGATTCCCCAGAAAACTGACCGAAATTCACTGGCCCTCGCAACTATAACAACTATATACAGGGCGGACCTGGGCGCGCACGAGCGCGTCGCAGTGAAACGAACAGGAGGGCGTGATGGCGGTGATGAAGCACAAGACCGGGATCGCTTGGACTAAACGCATGGCTGAGTCCATTCACGAAGCCAAGGACACACCGCGAGTGCAACGGCAACTAATGCGAGAGCTGCTGCACGAGATCATCGAGGCCGCAACCGAAGACCGACTCACGAGCCCCCGCCACTGCATACATCTCGTAGTGAAGACCTGCCGCGATGCCATACGGGGGCGCTGATGGCCCAGATCATCACGCGCGTCTGGCGTAGCGGCCCGCGGAAGGTCAAGCGCGTCGCCTACGGCTACACGTACCAGGACAAGGACGGCAAGCAAGTGCGGAAGTCCGACGCCGCGTGGTCGCGCGAGGACGCCGAGAAGGCGCTGGCGGCCGCGCTGCTGGACGTGGCAACGGGTCCGTCGCCGAGCCCGATGCCGGTCGTCACATTCAAGGCGATGACCGAGCGGTACCTGCTCGAGAAGGAAGTGGCGAAGAAGCGCACGCTGGAATACGACCGCTACATCATCGCCAAGCTCGTGGCGGCCTTCGGCGCCGACACACCGTTGACGGAGATCACGGCGCCGCGGATCGCGGAGTATCGGCTGCGGCGCCTCAGCGTGAAGTCAGCGCGCACCGGGCGCGGCCTGGCGCCGGCCAGCGTCAATCGGGAATTGGCCGTCCTGCGCGCCGTCCTGCACTTGGCGGCTGACGAGGACTGCGGGTACCTCGAGAAGGCGCCCCGCGTGCGGCTCGAGAAGGAGCCCCAGGGGCGGCTGCGGTTCCTGACTCACGACGAGGCCGGCCGCCTGCTCGCCGAGTGCCGCAAGGCGGCCGAGCACCCGGTCCAGCCGCGGCGAAGTCCACAGCTCTACCCCGTCGTCGCGATTGCGCTGAACACCGGCATGAGGCGGGGCGAGATCATGGGGTTGGAATGGGACCGCATCGACTTCTCGCGTGGCGTGCTCCAGCTCGAGCGGACGAAGAACGGCACCCGGCGCGAGATCCCGATGAACCAAGCCGTCTACAGCGTCCTGACGACGCTGCCGCGTACGGGCGGCCGGCTGTTCAGGGGCAGCGTCCGAAAAGCCTTCGAGGGGGCGCTGGAGCGCGCTGGCATCAAGAACTTCCACTTCCATGACCTACGGCATACCTTTGCGTCGTGGCTCACGATGAAGGGCCGCCCGCTGAAGGAGGTTCAGGAGCTCTTGGGCCACAAGAGCATCACGCAGACCGAGCGGTACAGCCACCTAGCCCCGGAGCGCCTGCGCGAAGCGGTCGCGGTCCTGGAATTCAACACAACGTCAGCACAAAGCCCGACGGCGGTCGCGCAAGTTCCTGTTATCGTTGCCGGGGGCTAATCCTTCCTCGTGAAGTGACCGACCTCACCGGCTAGGAGAGAGATCTATGTGGCGTCGTGTGGCGCTCCCACGCATCAAGCAGTGGTCTTGGCTCTTGGTCCTGATGAGCGCCGGCTGCTACACGCTCTACGACCATGGCAGCGACGTCCACTCCACCGGCGGCATCTTCCTCGTGTACACGGATTGGATTGCGCCCAAAGACAGTCGATGGGAGAAGGACTACTTCGAGTGCGACCAGGAGGCCCGCGAGGCCGCCCCGAGCATTATCCGTCTTCCAGGGCAGCGCCAGGCCATCGCCGAGAAATGCCTCACTGATCGCGGATATGTCAGGCGATGACGCGACGACGGTCTGAAGCTTCGCAGTGGCCGCCGGGCTCGTTCGAGCCCTAATCCTGTTGGCCCTCGCCTCCGCCGTCGGCGGCCTGGTCATCGAGCGAATCCTTCCCGAAGAGCTCTGGTGGTCGACTGCGCTCACGCGCTGGCGGCGTCTGTCTGGATCGGCGGGTTGATCATGCTGGCGCTGACGGTCCTGCGCCGTGGCGCGTCGGCGCCGCGAGAGCCCGTAGCGGTGCTCGCGTCGCGGTTTTCGCGGATAGCCGGGTTTTGTCTACTCGCGGTTGTCGTCACCGGCGCCTACAACTCGTGGGCACAGCTCGGCGGGTTCTCGCGCCTGTGGACGACGTCCTACGGACGCATTCTGATCCTAAAGCTGCTGCTCGTCGCGGCGCTCGTCTGGCTCGGCGCCGTCAATCGCTACACGCTCCTGCCGCGCCTGGCGCCGCCACGCGCGCCGCACGGCGTCGGCGCCCGGCTGTTTCGCATCGCTCGGCTCGCGCTCCGCCGACGGAGCCGCGAAGCGTCGGCGCCGAGCGCCCGCGCCGGTGCGGCGCCTGCCGCGGTGCAGTCGCGATTCGCCGCCTTTGTCGGCGTGGAGGCGTTGATCGGGCTCGGGGTGTTCGCGTGCACGGCGCTGCTCGGCGAGCTCACACCATCGCGGAACGAGGCGTTCGCGCGGCGGTCGAGCCACGTGGCGCCGGTGTCTCGCTCGGCGCCGGCCACGTCACGAGCGGGAACGGTGACGCCGCCGCCGGGCAATGCGGCGCGGGGCCAGGCGGTCTTCGAGAAATACCAGTGCACCACGTGCCACGCGGTGCCCGACGCGAAATTCCCCGCGCCGACGCGGCCCGGACCGAGCCTGGCCGGCGTCGGGGCGCGGCATCCGGGCGAGCTGGTCGAGTCGATCATGAATCCGAACGCGCAGATCCTCGACGGGCCCGGCTATACGGACGAGCGAGGGCGGTCGATCATGCCCGACTATCAGAACCTCACCCTGGGCGAGCTCGGCGATCTGGTCGAGTATCTGAAGACGCTCGGCGGCGCGACGCCGCCCGCGGCGGGACGTTAGACGAGCGGGCGCTGAGAGTCGGCGTCAGGCGTAGACGCGCTCGATGCGGGTTCCGACGCGGCAGACGATCTCCCAGGGGATCGTGCCGATCGTCTCCGCCATCTCGCGCGCGTCGATCGTGTCGCTGCCCTGGCTGCCGATGAAGACCACCTCGTCGCCGGGGGAGGCGTCGAGCCCGGTCACGTCGATCATGATCATGTCCATGCACACCGAGCCGATGATCGGCGCCCGGCGACCACGGATCAGCACGGCGCCGCGGCCGGCGAGCCTGAGATCGAGGCCGTCGGCGTAGCCGGCCGGCACGATCGCGATCGTGGTCGGCTTGGTCGCGGTGAAGCGCGCACCGTAGCCGGTGACCTCGCCGGTGCGCATGCCCTTGACGGCGGTGACCCGGCTCGAGAGCGTCATGACCGGCGCCAGCGCGATCGTCGACTGGAGCGGCGGCGGCACGATGCCGTAGAGCAGGAGGCCCGGGCGCACGCGATCGAACCAGACGCGCGGATCGCGCACGACCGCGGCGCTATTGGCGGCATGCACGAACCGCGGCCGCGCACCCAGGGCCTTCAGATCCGCCAGCACCTGGTCGAAGCGCCGGCGCTGCTCGTCGAACAAGGTCGACGCGGGATCGTCGGCGGTCGCGAAGTGGGTGAAGATCGCCTCGAGGTCGAGGTTCGGGCTGCGCAAGAGCTCGGGCAGGCTTCGCCGCAGATTGTCGAAGCGAAACCCGAGCCGGTTCATGCCGGTGTCGATCTTCAGGTGATAACGCAGGCGCTGCTTGTGGCGCGCCGCCGCGGCCTGCACCGCGCGCGCGGCGCCCGGCGACGAGATCGTCGGCGTCAGGCGACAGTCGAACAAACCGTCCAGATCGCTCACGCTGAGCGCGCCGAAGATCAGGATGTCGGCGCGCACGCCGGCCGCTCTGAGGGCCGCGCCTTCCTCGATGTCCGCGCAGGCCAGGAGATCGGCGCCCGCGTCCTCGAGCGCCCGCCCGACCTGGCCGGCCCCGTGGCCATAGGCGTTGGCCTTGACGACCGCGATCACACCCGGCGTGGCCGTCGGCCGCTCGCGACTGAGATGCGCCTGGATCGCGACAAAGTTCGACTTCAGCGCGCCCAGATCGACACGCGCCACGGTCGGACGCACCCGCTCAGTCATGATTTCCATCGGCGTTCAGGTCCCCAGTCCATGGTACTGCGAGCCAGGCGCGCGAACGGCCAAGTGTGTGCGGGCGGGCAGGCCCGTGGATCGCCTACAGCATGAGATCGGCGACCGCGATCTGACGGGCCGTCAGGCCTGAGAGCGTGACGGTAGCGAGCGGCGAAAGCATCGCGACGGATCGATAGCTCCATCCGTAGGGCGCCGACGGGTCCGGCGCCGGTCCCCGGTACACCTCGAGCGCGCCATCCGCGAGGTTGACGAGCCAGTAGTCGCGAATCTCCGCGCGCGCATAAAGACTGCCCTTGTGGACGCGGTCGAATGCCACGCTCGATTCCGCGACCTCGACCACGAGCGCCGGCTGCGCTGGATGAGCGTGCCGATAGTCGGCGAGACGCCCCGGCACCACCGCGAGATCAGGCTCGGGCTCGGACTCGTCGTCGAGCGAGATGGGCGACTGGATGCTGACGATCCATCCCGGCGGCAGCACGGCTCTCAGCGCGTAGTCGACGGCGCGGATCGCGGCGGCGTGATAGGCGCTCTGCGGCTCGGCGACGATCAGCTGCCCCGCGATCAGCTCGATCGGGTCGTGCTCGAGCGCGCCGAGATCGATGAGCCGCTCGTATTCGACCCGCTTCCAGCGCCGAACGGTGAGCGGTGGCTGCGACATGAGGTCAGCGTAGCGGCCCGTGGGGCTGACGGCAATGCCCAGCGTGCGGTACGCCGACGAACGGCGGCCCGACCACGCCGCCGAGATCTTGGTCGGCGCGGTCGGGCACGCCGGAACGTTCAGGGAATGATGACTTCGAACCGCGACGCCTGGTCAAGGCCGTCGAAGTACACCCGCAATCCCGTCGCGTTGCTGTGGCCGGGACACTTCGTGTCGTTGGGGTTCGTTCCGATCCTGGTCGTCAGCCGAAGCGTGAGCACATCGCTCGAGCCATCGAAGGTGGCCGGCGTGAACGACTCGAAGGAGACCGCCAGTTCCGCCGGCGTGCCGCGCGTGAGCCCCGACACGCAGCGGAGCAGCCGCGACGCCATCAGCTGGTCGCCCTTGTAGAGCTCGGCGCGAAGGTCGAACTTGGTGCCCTGGTCGTCGCTGTTCCGGAGCCCCAGCCACACGTGCAGATCGCTCAGCGTCTCGATGGTGCCGGCGGTCGCCTCGGGCAGCGCGCTCCACGCTCCAACCTCCTGCCACGGATTGCCTCCGCTGAAGTGGAGCGAGCCGGAGTCCTTGTACGAGGCGCTCGTCGCCTTGGGATTCGCCTCCGAGAGCGACAACGACGGCGGGTTTACCGGGCCGTTACCATGCAGGAAGACTTCTCGCCGCGTGTGCCGTCGCACGAGGAAGCTACCGTAGAGCGACGACGCCTCGTTGCCGAACGGTTGCTCGCCCGCGACGTAGGCCTCACCGAGATCGGGAAATCCGGCGTCGGGATTTGCCGGGAGGAAGACCAGCTTGCCGAGAATCGGGACGAGGTTCTCCGCTCCGATCGGGTAAGACTCGAGGGTGATCGGGTTCCCAAAGACATCGGTCGCGACCCATCCGTACGTTGCATATCCTTGTGCGCCGTTTATCGGTCCTCCGGCGTCGAAGATCCGACCAAACAACGCGATCAACGCCTGCGTCTCGTTTGGAAACGTCACCGACGGTTCGAAGCCGTCGTCCGGGGTCCCGGCGTTGGTGAACAGGGTCTCGAGCTCCTCCAGAGTCGCGTGGCGAAATCCCAGCTGGTACCACGGTCCGGTGCGGACCTCGTCGTACGTCCGGTTGACGGTCTGCGTCACGTCCAGCCACTCCAGCCCCGTTTGAGTGTCATACGTGAGCAGCTGGTCGTTCGAGCCAGGGACCAGGTTGGCGCTGATCAGCTCCGCGTCGGCGGGCGTGCCGCACAGCATCCACGCCAGCGTGGTGGCGACGATCGGAAGGCGATACGTGATGTTCATGGGACCCTCCCGTTCTGGCGAGCAGGCCCGAAGCGAGCCTCAATCGACGGTAGCCCGACGACTGGGGAAGGCGAGCAGTCTGGGAAGCTACGAGCGGTTGCGCCCAGGATTGTTACGGGCCCGCCCGGACGTGGTGACAGGGGCAGGGCAGGCCCGTCGAACGACTAGAGGGAATGACCGCGCTAGGTCGATCCGTCCGCGGCTAGCTTTGCGATCTGGTCGGCGCTGTAGCCGAGCTCCTTCAACACCTCTTCGCGATGCTGACCGAGCAGGGGAGCCGCCGAGATCTTCGTCGGCGAGGCCGAGAGCTTGATCGGGTTGCCGGCGGTGATGTAGCGGCCGCGCACGGGGTGCTCGACCTCGACGATCATGTCACGCGCGTGCAGGTGGGGATCGGTCATCACCTCGCCGGTATCGAGGCACGCGCCGCACGGGATGCCGGCGCCGGCCAGGATCTTCATGACCTCGCGCTTGGGGCGCTTGGACGTCCAGTCCTCGACCAGCGCATCGACCTCGGTCTTGTGCTGCCAGCGTGCCTCGGCGGTTTCGTAGCGCGCGTCCCCGATCAGGTCTTCGCGGCCGATGGCTTTCAGCATCGCGTGCCAGAACTGCTGCGGGCAAAACAGAAACACGTAGTCGTTCGGGCCCCCAGGATGGCAGCGATACGTCGTGCCGGGCGCGGAGGCGCCGAGCTGGTTGCCGGTGCGTTGACCGGGCTTGCCGGTGCGCTGGTGATCACGCAGGCTTACGCGGATCAGGTTGACGACCGCGTCCTGCATCGAGACCTCGACCTGCTGGCCCTCGCCGGTGAGATGGCGCTGCATGAGCGCGGCGAGAATACCGATCACGCAGTGCATGCCCGTGCCCGAGTCACCGATCGACGGCCAGACGTAGGTCGGCGGGCTGTCCGGGAAACCGGTGACGCTCATCGCGCCGCCCATCGCCTGCGCGATGGGCTCGTAGCTCTTGTAGTCGGCGTACGGTCCGTACGAGCCGAAGCCCTTGATGCTCGCGTACACCAGGCGCGGATTGAGCTGCTTGACCGCGGCGTAGCCGAAGCCCAGGCGCTCGAGAACGCCCGGCCCGAAGTTCTCGAGGAGCACGTCACCCTTCTTCAAGAGGGCGCGGAAGACGTCCTTGGCCCCCGGGCTCTTGAGGTTCAAGGTCAGACTGCGCTTGTTGCCGTTGAAGGACAGGTAGAAGAGGCTGTCCGCGTCGGGGCGATCCTTGTGCGTCGTGCGGGCCGGATCGCCCTTCCCCGGCTCCTCGACCTTGATCACGTCCGCGCCGAGCCACGCCAGCATCTGCCCGCACGACGGCCCCGCCTGATTGTTCGTGATGTCGACGACTCGAATGCCCGCCAGCGCTCCGCTCATGGGTCGATCCTCTGGGTGTGAAACCTAGGGTGTGAGAGCGAACACTTTCTTGAGAAATGCCTTCACGTCCTCGGGCGATTTCTTCCGACCCTCGCTGTCGCCGCCGACCATCGCGCCCTTGCCTGCACAGGTGCGCGCGTAGTTGCCGAACGTGCGCGTGATGTCCTCGCCCGTCGCGCGGATGGTCACCACGAACCGGTCCAGATCCGTGTTGAAATTGCAGCCCACGCCGGTAACGACGTTCTTGGCCTGGACGGGCGGCCGGAGCGAGTCGAAGCCGTGATAGGCGTTCGGGTACACGATCACGGTGACGTCGGTGTTCTTCGACTTGAACCACTGCGCGTAGTCCTGACAGGGTTCGGGCGGCGTGTAGTTGTCCCGCCCGCCGAGCAGCATCAGCATCGGCGCGCCGGTCACCTGGTCGGACACCTGCCACGAGTTGCAAGCGGGATAGAGCGGCGCGTGCGCCGCGAACCGCGTGTCGTCGGCGATGATCGCGCGGCGGAACGGCTCGAGGGCGGTGTAGAGCGCGACCTGTCCGCCCTTGGAGAATCCGATGACGCCGATGCGCTTGGCGTCGAGCTTGGGATGCGTCGCGAGCAGCCGCAGCGCCGCCAGCGCGTCGGCCACGTTGGCAGCGGTCGAGAGCTGCGTCTGATCGGTTGCGGTCTCGCGGATGTTCCGCGGCGCGAAGCTGTCGACGACGAACGCCGCGACACCGATGTCGTTGAAGTGATCGGCCCACCAGAACTCGCGGTCGTGCGAGACACCGCCGCTGCCGTGCGCGATGACCATGGCCGGCATCGGCGCGGTCGCCTTCTTCGGCAGGCTCAGCGTCCCGAAAATGACGGTCTTCGCCATGGTCTCCCGCTTGGCGAGCTGGAAGAAGCCCGTTGGCGTCACGCTCTCGAAGTAGATTTTGCCGGTACGTCCGTCGGCCAGATTCTCGACGGGCGGATCCGCCGCCGTCGCCGGGACGGCGACGAGGAGACCGAGCAGGCAAAGCCGCGCGGCGAGGGCCCTCACGCCGCGTCCGGCGGCGGAGCCACGACGTCTTCGTATCGATGTCGTTTGGTGATCAGGCCGGAGTGCTGGAACACGTCGAGCGCAACCTCGAACGCGGGCCGCGTGATCTCGACGTGCGGCGTCCAGCACCCGAGCTTCTGGTAGTAGGCGATCGTCGCGGTGAGCACCGCGCGGTCGATCTCAGGGAAGAACGCCGACTCGGCCTCGGCCACTTTCGCGGCCGGCGTCTCGATGAGCCACGCGCGCGCCTTGCGATAGGCGCGCATGAAGCGTTTGGCCATGTCGGTGCCGAGCCACTCGCGGGTCGCCGCCAGGCTCGAGAACGCGCATGGGCCGATGGCCTCACCGACAGAGGCGACGACGTGGCCGGCCCCGTCGTGCTCGAGCTGCTGCGGCGCCGGGCCCTGCTGGTGGATGTAGTCGCCCTGGCCGCGGCGGAACGCGCCGTCCATCTGATTGCTCGGCACGTCGACCGCGTTGATCGCCTTGTAGTCGAGCCCGCGCTTGTGACAGGCGTACTTGAACATCGCCAGCGGCTGGCCGCCGTGGTCGACCAGCACCTGCTTGCCCTTGAGCTTGTCCCAGCTGAAGTCCGGATCCGCCGCGCGGCCGGTGAGGAAGAAGCCGTCCTTCTCGTTGATCTGCGCGAAGTGGACCGCCGGCGGTGTCTCGCCCTTTTCGAGCGGGCCGAAGCCCTGCGAGGGCGCCGACTGGCAGACCTGCACAGTGCCGGCCACGACCCCGTCGATGGCCGACTTGCCAACCGGCGCGTTCGAATGCTTGGGCTGGAGTCCTTCCGCCTTCAGGAACCCGCCGGCGATCGTCGCGATGAGCGGCGAGTAGAACGCCGAGAAGCGCGTGAACTGGATGTGGATCTCTTCGCTCAACGATCCCTCCTGTGGGCAGCTGGTGAGACACAATCGCGCTCCCCGCCGACGGAGTCAAGCGGGCTCGACCACCGGCGATACCGCACTGACTGGACACGCACGGAGGGCGCTGGTACCTGTGAAAAGAGGAGCAGCGATCATGATCCGAAAGCTGAGCTCGGGCGTGTACCGGCTCTACTCGCGCAAGCGCGATGCGAAGACCGGCAAGCGGCGCAACCTCGGGACGTTCCGGACGCGGCGCGCAGCCGAGGCGCACGAGCGCGCGGTTCAATACTTCAAGTCCCGCGGCTGATCCGCGCTCGCGCGTCGCGCGCCCCGGTCGCGAATCGGCATACAATCGCTTCGCCGTGAGCCTTCGTCACGTCGCGGGAGCGGTCGTCCTGGCGCTGAGTCTCGCCGCCGCCGGCGGCTGCGGCGGGGCCCTTTCCGGCCCGTCGATCCCCACCACGACGCCGGCCGGCACTTCCGAGGAGATCCCGATCGAGATGTCGAAACCCGACGGCGCCGGCCCGTTCCCCGCCGTCGTGATCATGCACGACTGCAGCGGGCTCGGCCCGCGCTCGAGCGGGGCGCCGGGACGCTGGGCGAAGGAGCTGGTGAAGCAAGCCTACGTCGTGGTCCTGCCCGACAGCTTCACGACGCGAGGGCATCCGGACGGCGTGTGCACCGACGCGTCGCGGAGTCGGGACGACGTGAGCCCGGGGCGCCGGGTGCGCGACGCGTACGCGGCGCTCGCCTACCTGCGCACGTTGTCCTACGTCGACGCCTCGCGGGTCGGGCTCATGGGGGGCTCGCACGGCGGATCGACGACGCTCTCGTCGATGATCGCGCCCGAGAGCGACGCCGACTTGCTGGCGAGCGAGCGTCGCGGCGGCTTCGCCGCGGCGGTGGCGCTCTATCCCGGATGCGTGGCGTCACGGCGGACCTGGAGCGGCACGGGCCCGTATCGGCCCGTCGCGCCGCTCTTGATCCTGATCGGCGACAAGGACGACTGGACGCCGGCCGAGCCGTGTCGAAGGCTGACCGACGCCGCGCAGCAGGCCGGATACCCCGTGACGATCAAGATCTATCCCGGCGCTTACCACTCCTTCGACAGCTACAATCCCGTGCGGTACGTGGCCGCGCGGGTCAACGCGAACGCGCCGGGCGGACGCGGCGCGACGACGGGCGGGGATCCCGCGGCGTGGGCCGACAGCATCCGCGAGGTCAACGCGTTCTTCGCGCGCTATCTGCGCGCGCCCGGCAAATAGCTCGTCAGGTCGCCGACACCATGCGGCGCAGCACCGGCGACGCGCTCGCGGCGGTCGGCTCTTCGCGCACCGTCACGGCCTGACGCACTCTGTGTGCCGCGGCCTCGGCGTCGCCGGCCGAGCGGGCGTGCACGATCGCGAGCGGCCGATCTCGATCGACGGCCTCGCCGACGCCGCGGACCTCAGCGAGTCCAACGGCTGGATCGATCGCATCCTCGACGCGACGGCGGCCGCCGCCGAGCTCGACGACGGCGAGACCCAGCGCGCGCGCATCGATCCGCGCGATCACGCCGGTGGCCTGCGGCGCCACGGCCAGCTCGACCGGCGCCCGCGCGAGATAGCGGTCGGGGCACTCGACGATGTCGGCCGGACCGCCGAGCGCCCGCACCATGCGCGCGAAGCGCTCGGCCGCGGCGCCCGAGTCGAGTGCTTTCTCGACCAGCGCCCCGGCCTCGACGCCGTCGCGCGCCAGCCCGCCCAGCACCAGGAGCTCTCGCGTCAGCGCGCTGGACACGGCGTGCAGCCGGACGTCGCGCGATCCGCCCGTCAAGACGCCGATCGCCTCGCGGATCTCGAGCGCATTGCCGACGTGGCGGCCGAGCACCTGGCCCATATCGGTCAGCAGCGCGGCCGCGCGCAGGCCCGCGCCCTGAGCAACCGCGAGCAGGTTGTCGGTCAGGTCGATGGCCGCCTCGAGCGAGGCCGCGAAGGCGCCCGAGCCCACCTTGACGTCCATCACGAGCGCGTCGAGCCCGGCCGCCAGCTTCTTCGAGAGAATCGACGCGGTGATCAGCGGAATCGACTCGACCGTGGCGGTGACGTCGCGAACGGCGTAGAGCCGCCGGTCGGCGGGCGCCAGGTCGGCGGTCTGTCCCACGATGGCGCAGCCGGCGTCGCTCACCGCGGCGCGAAAGCGGGCGAGATCGGGGACGGCGTCGTAGCCGGGAATGCTCGCGAGCTTGTCGAGCGTGCCGCCCGTGTGGCCGAGGCCGCGACCCGAGATCATCGGTACGAGCCCGCCGCACGCCGCGATCACGGGTGCCAGGATCAGGCTCACCTTGTCGCCCACGCCGCCCGTCGAGTGCTTGTCGAGAATCGGCCCGCCGGCGTTCGGCCAGGCGAGGACGCTCCCCGAGCGCGTCATGGCACGGGTGAGCGCGGCGCACTCCGCGCGGGTCATGCCGCGGAAGAAGACGGCCATCGCGAACGCGGCGATCTGGGCGTCGCTGACCGAGCCGTCCGCGATGCCGGCGACCAGGTGCGAGATCGCCGCCTCGCTCAGGAGCGCGCCGTCCCGCTTCTTGCGAATCAGCTCCGCGGCGCTGTCGCGCCCGGTCACACGCCCTCGAACACGTCCGACCACTCCTCCAGCATCTCGGGATAGCCGTGCCGGACGGTGAGCCCGATGTGGTCGAATCCGACGCGCCCCATTTCGCGAATGCGCTCGCGCAGCTCGGATTTGCCCGCGGTGAAGGTGGTCGCGCGGATCAGCTCGGCCGTGCAGATCGACTGCTCCTCCGGCCGCAGGAACATCAGATGCCCGCGATGGTTGCTCAGATAGCGCGCATCCTCCGGCCCGTACGCGAGGTAGATCTTGCGGTATTGCTCGAGCAGCGGCGCGAGGGCTGGCGGCAGCGGCCGGCCGAGATCGCCGAACTGGTCGCGCTCGACCAGGTTGTGGAGCGCGATCATCGCGGTCGGCCCGGCGTGCGCCTTGGCGCGCGCGCTGTCGGCGGCCTCGCCGTCGCCGAGAACGCAGCCGGCGATCGCGGCGGTCGCGGTGAGCTTCGCCGGATCGCGCCCGGCCTCGCGCCAGGCGGTTTGCATGTCGCCGATCGCGCCGGCGGCGTGGCCGGGATTGGACGTCGCGTGGATGAATCCCGCGCCGAGCTTGGCCGTGAGCCGGCGCGCGCGCGGACCCATCGCGGAGACGTGGACGGGGATCGGGTCCGCGATGTTGATGGCGCCGATCTCCGGGTTGAGGAAGCGGATCTTGCGCCGCTTGTCCTCGAACGTCCACTCGAGCGTCTGTCCCGCCAGGAGGCCCGACACGACACGCACGTACTCTTCCATATCGGCGAGTTTCACCGGACGGAGTCCGAGCGTGCGCCGAGCGGTGAAGCCGGTCGAGATGCCGAAGTCGATCCGTCCAGGCGCCAGCGCGTTCAGGGTGGCCAGCCCGCTCGCCGCGACCGGCGCGATCCGGTTGGATGGAATCAGGACGCCTGTGCCGAGACGGATCGTCGTGGTCTGCATGGCCGCGGCGGCCATCGAGGCGAAGAGCTCGGAGTTCAGGAGCTGCGTGTCGTAGAACCAGGCGCGGCGGAAGCCGAGGGCCTCGGCGCGCTTGACGACTTTCCACGAGTCGGCGGCCGGCGCCAGAAAGATGTCGAAGTTCATCGCGGCTCTCCCGGGTCTCTAGGTCGGGCGGTTCAGCGTATTGGGTCCGAAGGCCATCGGCAGGAGCTCGCCGAGCGTCGCGCTCAGGCGCACGCCCTCGGGCCCGCACAGGTGCACGCGCGTCGGCGGGCTCGCGAACTCGGCGAGCTGCTGGCGGCAGCGGCCGCACGGCGGCGTGGGCTCGGCGCCTTCGGTCACGATGACGACCTCGACGATCTGTCGCTCGCCGGCGGTCACCATCGCACCGATCGCGGTCGCCTCCGCGCACTGCGTGACCGGATACGACGCATTCTCGACGTTGCAGCCCGCGTAGAGACGTCCGCTGGCCGAGCGCACGCACGCGCCGACCCGAAAGCGCGAGTACGGCGCGTGCGCGTTCGCCAGCGCCTGGCGCGCGAGCTCCAGCATGGGCTCGAGAGGCTCGCCGCTCATCGCTCCTTCATGTACGGCACGCCGATCGCGCGGGGCGCCACGGCGCGTCCGACGAAGCCGGCCAGCAGGAGCACCGTCAGGAGATAGGGGATCGCCTGGATCAGCTGGACGGGCACCACACCCACGAGCGGCAGCGGCGTGCCCTGCAGACGCGCCTGCGCCGCGTCCGCGAACGCGAACAGCAGACACGCGGCGAGTGTCGGCGCCGGCCTCCACTGGCCGAAGATCAGCGCGGCGAGCGCCAGATAGCCCTTGCCCGCCGACATGTCGCGGATGAACGACGCGTGGTGGGCGATCGACAGATAGGCGCCGGCCAGCCCGCAGAGCACGCCGCTCGCGGCGAGCGCGCGATAGCGCACCGACGCCACCGAGATCCCCGCGGTGTCGACGGCGCCGGGGCTCTCGCCGACGGCGCGCAGACGCAGGCCGAAGCGCGTGCGGTACACGATCCAGGCAACGACGGGCACGGCCACGGCGGCAATGTACACGAGAAGGTTGTGGCCACTCAGCACCTCGCGATAGAGGAGCCCGAGCCCGGGCACCGCGCCGACGGTCGTCACCCCCGGCAAGGTGATCGGCCCGAAGCGGGCGCCGTCGCCGAGCATGGGCGTCTGGCCGCCCTCCTGGAACCACGCATAGCCGAGCACGACCGTCAGGCCCGAGACCGTGATGTTGAGCGCCATCCCGGACACGACCTGGTTGCCGTGGTGCGTGATGCACGCAAACCCGTGCACGAGCCCGATCAGCACCGCGGCGGCGATGCCCGCGGCGAGACCGGCCCACGCCGAGCCGGTGACGGCCGCCGTCGCGGCGGCGGCGAACGCCGAGGCGAGCATCTTGCCCTCGAGGCCGATGTCGACGATGCCCGAGCGCTCGGCGAAGAGGCCGCCGAGCGCCGCCAGCACGAGCGGTGCCGCGCCGCGAGCGGTCGCGGCGGCGAGCAGCGCCAGGAGCAGGAAGGCGTCGCTCACGGCGTGGCGTGCCGCGCCGCGCGGCGGACGAGCGCGTCGAGCGGCGCGCGCAGCGCGTGCTCGAGGGCGCCGCAGACGAGAATGATCAAGCCCTGGATGACGACGACCAGATCGCGGGTGAGCTTCGGCATGTCGAACGATAGCTCGGAGCCGCCCTGATAGAGCGCGCCGAACAGCACGGCGGCGAGGACGATGCCCGCGGGGTGATTGCGACCCATCAGCGCCACCGCGATGCCGACGTAGCCCGCGCCGCCCGTGAAATTGAGGAGCAGGCGGTGCTGCACGCCCATGACCTCGTTCAGGCTCATCAGCCCGGCGAGCGCGCCCGAGATCGACATCGCCACGATCACCGTGCGCGCCGGCTGGATCCCGCCGTAGATCGCGGCGGTCTCGTTGTGGCCGAGCGCGCGCAGCTCGTAGCCCCAGCGCGTGTGCCAGAGATAGACCCAGACCAGCGCGGCGACGGCAAGCCCGAGGAGCAGCGAAAGGTTCACCGGCGAGCGGCCGATGTCGAGGCCGGCCGAGCGCGCCAGATCGTGGAGCTGCGGCATCCAGGTGCTCGGAGCGAACTCGCGCGTCTCCGGCGATTGCTGCCCTGGCTTGATCAGCACGTTGACCAGGAGGTGCGTCATCACCGCCGCGGCGATGAAGTTGAACATGATCGTGGTGATGACGACGTGGCTACCGCGCTTGGCCTGGAGCCACGCGGGCACGAACGCCCAGGCGGCGCCGCCGAGCGCCGCGACCGCGATGGCGCCGACGATGACCAGCACGGTCGGCCAGCCGCCGGCGCCAAGGCAGAGCAGCGCCACCGCGAGCCCGCCGATGTACGCCTGGCCTTCGGCGCCGATGTTGAAGAGACCGCCGTGGAACGCCACCGCGACGGCCAGGCCCGTGAAGATGAAGTTCGTCGCGTAGTAGAGCGTGTAGCCGATCGCCTCGGCGTTGCCGAAGGCGCCGCTGACCAGGAGGCCGAGCGCGCGCGCCGGGCTTTCGCCGATCAGCAGCACGACGACGGCGGACAGCAGCAGCGCGAGCGCCAGATTGATCGCCGGCAGCAGCACCGGAGCGACCCAGCCCAGCGACGGACGACGCGAGAGCGCCGCGCTCACCGCGCGATTATCGCGCACGCCGCGCGATCGTGTCGACGCACCGCCCGCGACCGGTCTGCTCCGTGGCCACGCGTCGCCGCGCGAGTGCTAGGCTGGGTCAATGAGAAGGCTCATTGCCATTACCCAAGTCACGCTGGACGGCGTCATGCAGTCGCCCGGTGGCCCCGAGGAGGATCCGAGGAACGGGTTCACCCGCGGAGGCTGGGTCATGCCCTTCTGGGACGACGCGCTGAACCAAGTCATTGGCGAGACTATCGGCGGTGAGTTCGACATGCTTTTGGGACGGCGGACCTACGAGATCTTCGCCGCCTACTGGCCGAACCAAGGCGACAACCCGATCGCGAAGGCGTTCAACAAGGCGACGAAGTACGTCGTCACGCGCACCCTCGACCAGCTCGACTGGGAGAGCTCGCTGCACGTAGGCGGTGATGTCGTGAACCAGGTTCGCCGGCTGAAGGCATCGGATGGGCCGGCGTTGCATATCTGGGGCAGCAGTGAATTGCTGCAGATGCTGATCGCCGCCGAGCTCGTCGACGAATATCGCATCTGGGTCTTTCCGTTGGTGCTCGGCGAAGGAAAGCGGCTGTTCGAGAACGGCGTTCCGCCAGGCAGCCTTGCCCTGGTCGAGACGCGAAGCACGCCCAAGGGCGTCCTGATCAACATGTACCGCCCGGCCGGTTCGCTGCCGCGGGGGACATTCCATCCTGACGATCCGTCCGCCGCGGAGCTGGCGCGGCGGAAGAAGCTGGCAGCCGAAGGCTCCGGAATGGAACGCCTCTAATCGTCGAAGTCGCGGATGCGACGCAGCTCCGGGAACAGCAGCATCCAGAGCGCGGCGATGCCGATCGTGCCGAGGCCGCCCAGCAGGACGGCGGGCACGGCGCCGACGAGCGCCGCGATCGAGCCCGACACGAACGCCCCGAGTTGATTGGACGTGCCTGTGAACAACGAGTGCACGGCGCTCACACGTCCGAGCATCCTGACGGGCGTTCGGATCTGCACCAGCGACGAGCGGATGACGACGCTCACAACGTCGGCGGCGCCGAGCACGGCGAGCGCGACCAGCGAGAGCGCGAAGCTCGACGAGGCGCCGAACACCACGGTGGCCACGCCAAAGATGATGATCACCCGGTACAACGTGCGGCCCACGCGCCAGCGGAGCGGCCGATACGCGAGAACGATCGACGTCACGAGCGCCCCGACGGCCGGCGCCGAGCGCAGGAGCCCGAGCCCGCCCGGGCCGGTGCCCAGGATGTCCCGCGCGTAAATCGGCAGGAGCGCGGTCGCGCCGCCGCCCAGCAGCACCGCGAACATGTCGAGTGACATCACGCCCAGGAGCACGCGCTGGCTGCGGATGAAGAGGAGACCCGACAGCACGCTCTCGAGCGCCACGGGCTCGGCCAACCGCGATGTCCGCCGAGCACGGATGACGGCGGCGCAGAGGCCCGCGACGACGTAAAGCACAACGGAGACGAGGTACGTCGTGCTTGGGCCGACCACGTAGAGGAAGCCGCCGAGCGCCGGCCCGACGATGCGCGCGGTCTGGGTCGCCGACACCAGCCAGGCCATCGCGCGGGCGATGAGGGGACGCGGCACGACCTCGGACACGAGCGCCGTCGTCGTCGGGTTCTCGAACGCGCGCGCCGTACCGAACAGCGCCACGACAGCGAAGATGCTCGCGCTCGAGAGCCAGCCGGCGACGGTGCCCGCCACGAGCGCGGCGGCGGCCGCCGCCTGAACGAGCTGACAGATCGAGGTGACCAGCCGGCGATCGTACCGGTCGGCGACCTGGCCCACCGCGAGGGTGAGCAGCGCAATCGGCGCGAACTGCGCCAGACCGACCAGGCCAAGGTCGAGCGCGCTGCCGGTCAGCTCGTAGAGCTGCCAGCCGACGGCGACGCCGACGATGTTGAACGCGACGTTGGCCAGGATCCGCGAGCACCACAGGAAGGCGAACGCCGGGTGAGCGCGGAGCACCGCGGGATCGTAGCAGACTCGCGGCCCGCGGCGGCGGCCGCGACGCGCGCCGTGATACTGTCCAGGCGCGGAGGGTGCGATGAGACAAGGCTTTCGCGTGATCGATTCGGACACTCACGTGAACCCGTCCCTCGACGTGCTGCTGCGCTACGCGGATGCCGAGCTGCGGGAGCGGATCGACGACCTCGCGCCGTACCGGCGGACGGTCAAGGTGGTCGGCGGCCGCGGCGACGCCGAGGACGTCGGCTCGTCAACGATCCTGTCGGTCAAGCCGGTGCGCCTGCAGCGCGTGGCGGGCGAGAAGGCCGCGCCGCCCGCCGCGGCGGACGGGGATCGCGGCTTTCTATCCGGGCGCACGCAGATGGTCACGCGCCAGCCCATCACCCCGCGCGTCGCCGAGGACAACGGCCGCGGTCGTCTGCGCGACATGGATCTCGAGGGCCGGGACATCGACTTCATCATTCCCGGGCCCTGGGCGTACGGCGCGCCCGCGCTGGCACCGCATCTGGCCCACGGCCTCTACCGGGCGTATCACCGCTACATGGCCGACTACTGCGCGCCCGATACGCGCCGGCTGAAGAGCATGATCCTGGCGCTCGCCACCGATCCGGTGTGGAGCGCCAAGACGATCAAGGAGCATGCGCGAGAAGATTGGGTGGCCGCCGTCTGGCCGCTCTTGCCCGAAGGCATGCCGATCGACGACCCGGATCTCGAGCCGATCTGGGCGGCCGCCGACGAGGCGGACCTGCCGATCATGTACCACGCGTTCACCATCGAAACGCCGTACTTTCCCGGCTACCGCGACGTCTGGGACAACCCCGCGATGGGGCGCTGCGCCGGTCAAACGTGGGGCGGGCAGCGGTTCCTGTCGTTCATGCTCATGGGCGGGATGCTCGATCGCTATCCGCGTCTGAGAGTGGGCGCGCTCGAGAGCGGGCACGGCTGGCTGCCGCACTGGCTCGTGCGGCTCACGCGGCAGATCGACTACGTGCGCGGGTCGGTGTCCCCGAAGCTCAAGCACACGCCGGTCGAGTACGCGCAGGCCGGGCGAGTCTTCGTGAGCATCGATCTATCGGAGGGTGTCGCGCTGACGAAGGCCGCGATCGATCTGCTCGGCGATCACGTGCTGATGTTCGCGTCGGACTATCCGCACCCGGAGACGATCTTTCCGGATCACGCCGACTCGGTGATCGCCTGGCGCGACGCGCTCGGCGAGTCGGCGATGCGCAAGCTGATGTGGGAGAACGCCAGCCGCTTCCTGCGGTTGACGTCGACCCCGTGGAGCGCGCCGGCTACTTAGCCGTGTTCTTCTGATAGTCGTCGCTCGAGATCTCCTTGATCTCGGAGTTCTGCAAGGTCACGTTCGAGCCGGACTTGGCGTCGGTGAACTCGACCGCGGTTCCACGCCGGCTGATGTCGGTCGTGTAGTACATGCGGCCGGAGGCCGGGTCGGTCACCCGGTAGTACGTCGTGCATCCCGCCGTCACGAGAACGATCGCGAGCAACGCCGTCGATGCAGCCAATCGCGCGGTCCGCATAGCCTTGCCCCCCTGTACATATTTGATGTCGTACCAAGGGCGGCAGAATAGGGGCCCACGGGGCGGTGAGCCATAGGTCGTTGGTCCTAACTATGCGGGGCTTGCGGGAGCCGACGACGTCCAGGGGATCGTGCGTTTGCGCAGCTCCGTCTCGTCGAGCTCGAGCCCGAGCCCCGGCGCGTCCGAGAGCACGAACTTGCCGTTGGTCGGCCGCACGGGCGTACGGAACACGACGTCCTGGACCTGGCGGGGGCCGTTGTACTCCGCGGGGTGGTGCGAGTGAGTGATCGTCGACACAAAGTGCAGGTTGGCCGTGTGCCCGATCGACGGCTGGGTCTGGTGCGGCACGAAGTCGACGCCGTAGGCGCGAGCCAGCGCGGCCATGTCGGAGAGACCGGTGAAGCCGCCGGTCTTCACGATGTCCGGCTGGACGATGTCGACGCCGGCCTCGATCAGCCGCTTGATGCCCTGGAGCGTGTATTCCTGCTCGCCGGCTGAGACCGCGATGTCGAGCGCGGCGGCGACCTTCGCGAAGCTCTCGACGTGATAGTGCTGTACCGGCTCCTCGAACCAGACGTAGCCGAGCTCCTCCAGCGCGCGCCCGACACGAATCGCGCCCTGGACCGAGTAGCCGTTGTTCGAGTCGAACGCGAGCGGAAAGCCGTCGCCCACGAGCGTGCGCACGGCGCGCGCCTTGGCGATGTCGCCGGCCAGATCGACGTCGCGCGCGGTCTTGTCGGCGTCGAACCGGATCTTCACCTGCGCGGGACCGAGCTCGAGCCACTGCTCGACGACCCGGCAGACCTCGTCGACGCTGCGCTGGCCGTTGCCGCCGATCGACGCATAGAACGGCAGCTCGCGCCGCCACGCGCCGCCGAGCAGCTTCCACACCGGCTGGCCCAGGACCTTACCTCTGAGATCCCAGAGCGCGATGTCGATCGCCGCCAGCGCGCCGGCGTACGCGCCCTCGGGGCCCACCTTGATGTGCTCGTGGAACAGCCGGTCCTGGATCACGCGAGGCTCGAGCGGATCGACGCCGAGCAGCAGCGGCGTGAACGCGCTCGCGATGATCTCGAGCGAGGCGTTGCCGTGCACCATCGGGCTCGCCTCGCCCAAGCCGTACGCGCCGCCGTCGGTCCAGATGCGCACCCAGGCACTGCGGTTGCGGCCGGCGCCCCAGTCCACGTGAAACGGCTCGACGCGCGCGATCTTCACGATGCCCTCCCAGGTTGAATGTTCGCGCCCAGGATAGCGCTAGCCTGCGGCACGCCGCTATCCGGCTTTTGAGTCGCCGGTTCGAGCGCGGGCTTTGCCCGCGCAATCCTGGGGGAGGCTCGGAGGGGGCCGTCGAGGCCCCCTTCGATGATCTACCCCGCTTTGCGGAACGTGAGATTGATCCGATGGTGGCCGGTGAGGGGATGCTCGCCGTCGGCCAGCGGCGCGACGCCGTGGAACGTCAGGCGCGTCGGCCCCCCCCACACGACGACGTCGCCGCTCTCGAGCCGGACCCGGCTCGCGCGGTCCTGTCGGCGCGCACCGCCGAAGAGGAAGACCGCCGGCAGCCCGAGCGAGACGGAGACGATCGGCGCCGTGAAGTCGCGCTCGTTGCGGTCCTGGTGCAGCGAGAGCCTCGTGCCGGGCTCGTAGCGGTTGACCAGGCACGCGTCCGGCTCGAAGCCCGCGTAGCCGGCCGCGTCGGCGGCGCGCGTGGCGAGGTCCCGATAAATCGGAGGCAGGGCCGGCCACGGCTCGCCGCTCAGCGGATCGAGCGGGTCGTAACGATAGCCGCGCCGGTCCGTCACCCAGCCGAGGCGGCCGCAGTTGGTCATCGCGACCGACATCGTGTAGCCGCCCGGCGTGACCATGTTGCGAAAGGGCGAGGCCGCCGTGATCTCGGCGATCGCGTCGACCAGCGCCCGGGCGCTCGGCTCGGCGAAGCCTCGTAGGATCGTGGCGCCCTCGGCGAGCGGCTCGGCGCCCCCGCCTGCCACGAGGGTCTCGCTGAACAGATCGCCGCTCGGCGCTTCGCGCTTTCGCCTCGTCGCGCGCCGCGGAAGCGTCATCGCGCGTCGTGGAAGATGATGCCGAGCGTGTGGCGATGGCCCGAGCGCAGGCGACTGACACCGTGGCGCATGGTGACCCGATAGCTGCCGCGCGTGCCGCGCACCGGGCGATGACGCACCGGGAAGATGACGCAGTCGCCTTGCTCGAGCGGAACGACCTCCGCTCGCGACTGCATGCGCGGCCGCTGCTCGGTCAGCACGAACTCGCCGCCGGTGAAATCGCGTCCAGGCGCCGAGAGCAGCACGGTGGCCTGGAGCGGAAACAGGTGCTCGCCGTACACGTCCTGGTGAAGGCAGTTGTAATCGCCCTCGGCGTAGCGCAGGACGAGCGGGGTCGGCTTCGTCTGGCCGGCGCGATGACAGCGCTCGAGGTACTCGTCGAGGGCTTTCGGGTAGCGGACGTCGAGCCCCATCGCCTCGTTCAACCGGTTCGCGATGGCCGCGAGCGGCGCGTACAGGGCGACGCGCAGCGCCTGGACCACGGTCGGGAGCGGATAGGCGAAGTACTTGTACTCGCCGCTGCCGAAACCGTGGCGGGCCATCACGATCCGCGAGCGGAACGCGTCCTCAGCCTCGTAGCCCGCGGCGAGCGCCTGGCAGGCCTCGGGCGCCACGAGCGCGGTCACGACGGCGCAGCCGTGGGCGTCCAGCGCGGCGGCGATCCCGCGCCAGTCGAGCGCGGCGACGCGCTCGGTCGTAATGGTCGGCGTCTCGGTCTTGCTCACAATGATCTCGGGTATGATCCCACTTCGCGGAGCGGGCTCACTCACCATGGTATACGCGCGCCGGGGGCGAAAGGGTGGAGCGCCGCGGCAGATAGCGTTGACGAGCCTCGGCGCCGCATCCATAGTTCAGGACTGAAGAAGCTCAGGAGCTAAGGGGGACGAGGCAATGGCGAAGAGGCGTGTCGTGATCACGGGAGCCGCTGGCTATGTCGGCCAGCGGATGTTCAAGGAGCTCGCCGAGCGCTGGGACGTGGTGCCGATCGACGTCATCCCGGCGGCCAGGAGCGGCGAGAAGGTGCCGGGCCTGGTGGTGACCGACCTGACCAATCCCGATCGTAACCAGTACCGGCAGCACTTCCGGGGCGCCGACGCGGTGATTCACCTGGGCTACGTGCGAGCGGCGGGCATGGACGCGACGACGTGGCAGGAGAACAACGACGCGAAATTCTGGGCCGAGCACCAGAACGTGGCGCTCGCGTACAACGTCTACCGCGTGGCGCTCGAAGAGGGCGTGCGGCGTGTAGTGGTCGCCAGCTCCAATCACGCCGCCGACTACTACGAGCGGCTGGTCTGGGACGGTCGCGTCGACATGGTCACGCCCGAGATGCCGCCGCGCTCGGACAACTGGTACGGCTGGGCCAAGGCGGCCTACGAGCTCCTGGGCTTCGTGTTCGCCACGGGGAAGGTCGACGGCAAGAAGCTCGAGGTCGTGCAGTGGCGCATCGGGGGCCCGCGCGACGACGACATCGAGCACGTGAAGCCCGGCGACATCAAAGTGATGCATCGGGCGCTCGGCGCCTATCTCTCGCGCCGCGATCAGGTCCAGCAGGCGATCCGCATGGTCGAGACACCCGACATCAAGGACGAGAACGGCGTGCCGTTCCTGATCGTCTACGGGATCAGCGGCAACACGCACCGCTTCTGGAGCCTGGCCAGCGCCAAGACCAAGATCGGCTACGAGCCGCAGGACGACAGCCAGGTGAACTTCGCCGACGCGATCGCCGCGATCGCGCGGCAAGCGCCCAAGTCGTGACCAGGCGCATCAGCGGGGGGATGCGCGCGTGACGAGCCGGCGCTCGTTCATCGCTCTGGCGATGGCGGGCGCGCTCGGCGCTCCCCGGGCGGTCAGCGCTCAGGGGCGCAAGGCCGCGCCCGAGGGGCGCAAAGTGACGAGGATCGGCGTGCTCTCGCCGTTTTCGTCGTCCGACGGCGCCGCGCCGTCGTTCAACGTCTTCAAGGACACGCTGCGAGAGCTCGGCCATGTCGAAGGCGGCAACCTCGCCTTCGAGTACCGGTGGGCCGACGGCAAGTACGACCGTCTGCCCGCGCTTGCGGCCGAGCTGGCGCAGAGCAAGGTCGACGTCGTGGTGTCGGCCTGGAGCACACCTGCCGCTCTGGCCGCGAAGCG
>Ga0209382_10000448_pt1 | contig 68083 bp, 53 predicted proteins | sample SoiMetdeltSBSDD5_FD_187599 | JGI IMG/M metagenome (GOLD analysis project Ga0209382, IMG submission 187599) | Bulk soil microbial communities from a Populus tree surrounding site in Tennessee, USA - Soil MetaG P. deltoides SBSDD5 (SPAdes) (version 2) | ecosystem: Environmental > Terrestrial >...
TGCCGGCCGCCGTTCTGGCAGCCGGGTTGCGGCCAGTCCTGTGCGATGTCGAGCCGTCGACTTTCGACTACGACCACGCCCGGCTTCAGCAGACGCTCTCCGACAACACGCTTTGCGTCGTTGCCCATCATCTGTTCGGTGTGCCAGCGGACATCGAACGCCTTCGTGCGCTATGCCATGCGCGCGGCATCTTCCTGGTCGAAGACGCCGCTCAGGCGATGGGCATCAAGGTCGAGGGTGAATACGTCGGCACGAAGGGTGACGTTGGCATCTTCAGCTTCGGCCGCGGCAAGAACGTCACCTCCGGATCTGGGGGAGTCATCATCGCCCAGCGGAATTCCATTGCGGAAGCGCTCGACCGGCGGTGTGGCTGTCTCGAAGACCCGTCGCGCATACAGGTGTGGGCGGAGCTGTTTCGCTCGATGGTGATGACCGCGTTCATCAGACCGAGCCTGTACTGGTTTCCAGCGGCGATGCCGTTTCTCCGGCTCGGTGAAACGATCTATCCGCGAAAAGTGGCCCTGCATCGTCTTTCGGGGATGCAGGCAGGTCTGCTTCACGGCTGGCGAGAGCGCCTCCACCAATCGAACCAGATTCGATCCGAGAACGCGACCGATCTTACACTGCGATTGTCACTGAATCCGCCGCGAGGGCAGTCGCATCCCTATCTCCGGTTGCCGCTCCTCGCGCCGACGCCGCGCGAAAAGAAACGCATCTTCGAGATGTCACGCAAGCAAGGGCTGGGAATGAGCGTTGCGTATCCAGCCACGATCAATGAGGTCCCTGAGCTCAAGGGTCATTTCGATGGCGGCCGGTATCCCGGCGCCACGAAGCTTGCCCAGCAGCTCCTGACGATCCCGACGCATCACTGGGTAGAGGAGCGTGACCGGAAAGCGCTCACCAACTGCCTTGCCACAACCATGCGCGCGGCGCCGCCCACGCCCACGCAGGACGAGCGGAGGACCTCTTCGGTCGAACCAGTCAAGGTCCCTGCCCTCGAAAGGTCGGCGGCAGACTTGGCTGGCCGAAGTCTTTTGGCGCGCTCCGCGCGCCCGGAACCGCTATCCGGGCCACCACGAGTAGAAAGTTCACGCAGCGAGCCGCATAGCAGTCCGATTCATCATGGCTGAAGTCACGTTCTGGATGTCGGTGACGCTGATCCTTTATGCCTACGCCGGCTACGCGCTCGCGCTGTTGGCGCTCTCGCGAATCCGCAATCGCCGAGTACTCAAGGGAACCAGCAGACCTCAGGTCTCTTTCATCATCGCGGCTCACAACGAAGAGCAGCGTATTCGCGACAAGATCCTCAACACACTCGCGCAGGACTACCCGACTGAGTTGCTCGAGATCATCGTCGCCTCTGACTGCTCGACCGACCGCACCGACGAGATCGTCGGCGAGTTCGCCGGCCGTGTGCGTCTTGTTCGGGCAGCGGAACGGCGCGGGAAAGAAGCGGCGCAACATCTCGCCGTCCTTGCGGCAGGTGGAGAGATCCTCGTCTTCTCGGACTCTGCCACCGCGCTGGCCCCTCACGGCGTCTCATCCATCGTGAAGAACTTCTCCGATCCGTCGGTGGGTTGTGTCAGCAGCATTGACCGTTGCATCGACGAGCGAGGGACGGTGAGCGGGGAGGGTGCCTACGTCAGATATGAAATGTTGGTCCGTGAGCTCGAGACACGCGTTGAAACGCTCGTGGGACTGAGCGGATCCTTTTTTGCGGCACGCCGCGTTGTCTGTCAACGCTGGTCCGTCGACCGGCAGAGCGACTTCAACACGCTTCTCAACTCGGTCGAACTGGGATTGCGTGGCGTGCTGGATCCCGACAGCGTCGGCTATTACAGGACGATTTCAAACCCCTCCAGGGAGTTTGGGCGCAAGGTGAGAACCGTGGTGAGAGGGATCGCGGTGCTTGCCCCCAATCTCCGTTACCTGAACCCTTTCAGATTCGGGCTTTTCGCCTGGGAGCTCGCCAGCCACAAAATATGCCGCTGGCTTGTCCCGTTCGCGATGGTAGCAGCGTTCATGACCAACCTGCTGCTTGCGTCGCGATCACGGTTCTATCAGGTGACGCTCTTCCTGCAGGCGGGGTTCTATCTGGCTGCGCTGGTCGGTCTCCGAACCGACGCACGTATTCTGCGGCTCCCATCATTCCTGTGCGTAGCCAACCTTGCCGTGCTCATGGCGTGGCTGCGATTCGCGCGTGGCGAGCGGATTGCAGAGTGGAGTCCTTCCAGCCGCATCTCGACGCTGCCGCCAACCAGCGCCCACTAACCAACCAGCCAGGAAGCTTCGCCCGTTGGCTGGTGGCTGCCCTTCTCCTGGCGCGCTCCGCGCGCCGGGGACCGCAATGCGAGCGGGACCGAAGGCGAAATCACGCAACGAACCGCATTGCGGTCTCTCAGCAAGGATGCACGGGTGATCACTAACGTATTGAGCGTGGACGTAGAGGAGTATTACCATGCCGAGATCTTCCGGCGGGCGCTCAATGGCAACGGCCCTCACGGATTCGAGAGCCGGGTCGAGCAGAGCACCGATCGCCTGCTCGAGCTGATGCGCGAACATGGCGCCCGCGCCACGTTCTTCGTGCTGGGCGAGATCGCGAAACGACACCCTGCGTTGCTTCGACGCCTTGCGGCCGAGCGTCATGAGATTGCGTGCCATAGCGATCAACACGACAACGTCTGGCGTCAGTCGCCCGACGAATTCAGAGCAGACATCAGACGCGCGAAGCGGCGCATCGAGGACGCGGTCGGTCAGGCCGTGATCGGCTACCGTGCGCCGAACTTCTCGATCGGGCGCGCCCAACAGCCCTGGGCGTATCCGATTCTCGTCGAGGAGGGCTTTCGCTACGACTCGAGCGTGTTTCCGATCGTGCACGACCGCTACGGGCAGCCGGACGCGCCGCGCTTTGCGCACGAGGTCTGGAGAGACAGCACGGGGGGGCTCCTCGAGTTCCCCATCAGCACGGTTCGCCTGGTCGGTATGAACTTCCCGATTGGTGGTGGCGGCTATTTCCGCCTGCTGCCGCTCGCCTTGACGATGCTCGGCATTCGTCACGTCAATGCCCGCGAGGGACGGCCCGTCATGTTCTACCTGCATCCCTGGGAACTCGATCCTGACCAGCCGCGCCAAGAGATGGCATGGCATCACCGGGTTCGTCACTACGCGGGTCTCGAGAAGCAAGTCGGCAAGCTCTCGACTCTTATGAGTCGCTTCTCTTTCGCTCCGGCCTGCGAGGTGCTGCAATTGGATGTTCCACCTCTCTTGCAGGACGCAACGCGCGCCGAACCTCGCCCGACGAGGGCCGAATGAACGCGATGCCAGGGCAACCCGTCGTCCGCGTCCTGGGGAATGAACAGGACGGCGAGCGAGTCTGGGAGCGAGTCGCCAATGGCCTGCCTCATTCGACTCTTGCGCACGCCGCCGAGTGGCGAACGGTCATCCGCCAGGCGTACGGCCATGAGCCGCTGTACCTGATTGCCGAGGATGGCGACGGACGAGCAGGTCTTCTGCCGTCATTTCTCGTCCGACGTCCCATGGTTGGGTCGGTGGCTGCGTCCATGCCGTTTCTCGACGCCGGCGGGCCATGTGCGGCCTCCGAGGCGCTCGCGCAGGCGCTCGTTCAACGTCTTCTGGCGGAGGCATCGCGAGTGAATGCCGCCGTGGTAGACATTCGATGCACCGAGCGACTCAGTCTCGAAAGTGTTCCACTGGCACACAAGGTGAATATGTCGCTCGCTCTTCCCGCCGATCCCGATCGGTTGTGGAAGCAGTTCGACGGCAGCGTCAGGAATCAAGTTCGCAAGGCGCAGCGAAGTGGCCTGTCGATTGAATTCGGCGGGGCGGAGAAGTTGGAAGACTTTCACGCCATCTTTGCAACACGCATGCATGACCTGGGGTCACCGGTGCATTCGAAACGCTTCTTCGATGCCGTTTTCAATGGGTTCGGCAGTCGCGCGCGCGTGGCGTTAGTGCGCAAAGGCGCCACACCCGTTGGCGGATTGATTGCACTCGCGCGTAACGACGTCATGACAGTGCCGTGGGCATCATGTCTGCCGGAGTACTTCTCGCTGTGCTCCAACATGCTGCTCTATTGGGAAACCATTCGAGCGGCGTGTCTCGACGGATACGGCCGGTTCGACTTCGGCCGATCGACGCGCGACTCTGGAACCTATCGCTTCAAGCGGCAATGGGGTGCGCTCGAGAGTCCCTTGTACTGGTACTCGATCTCTGCGGCTCCTCGAAACGACCGTCCGGCAGGAAAGAGCGCCGCGGCGGCTTGTCTTGTGGGTCTGTGGAAGCGTTTGCCGCTCGCGGTCACGCGTCGTCTCGGACCTCATGTGCGGAGGTACTTGATTCAATGACGCCTCGCGTGGCCTTCATCGGTGCAGGCCAGATGGCCCGTCATCACGCAGAGGCGGTCCGGCGACTGTCTGTGCCTTCAACCGTTATGGGCGTGTACGATCCCGCGACGCGGCAAGCAGAGGCGTTCGCTGCGGCGAATGGCACGCGCGCGTTTCCGTCGCTGGACGCAATGCTCGGGTCGCGACCGGACATTGTCCACGTCTGCACGCCGCCCGCTTACCATTTCCAATCTGCTCATGCGGCGCTCGATGCGGGTGCGCACGTTTACGTCGAGAAGCCCTTTGCATTGACCGTCAACGACGCTCGCACACTGCTGACACTGGCACACTCGCGCGGGCGGCTGGTGTGCGCCGGTCATCAATTGCTGCACGACCCAGGATTCCAAATCCTGCTGGGGCGCCTTGGTGAGCTCGGCACGCTCCTTCATGCCGACAGCCACTTCACATTCAGGCCCGTCGGCGCGTCGTCGCGAACGAGCGCGGACGTGCTGGCGCAGCACCTCATCGACATCCTCCCGCACCCGCTCTACTCGCTCATCTCCGTAATGGAGCGCGCGATCTCCGACAGCGACACCGTCCATCTCGCATGGGCAGATGCGACCCCGACGTCGGTCCACGCGATTCTGCGCGCGGGAAACCCGCCTCCGCCGCAGGCTTCCCTGGGCGCCGAAGCGCCTCGCGCGAAGGCGGCGGCGAGGCCCGCCGAAGGACGCCTGGCGTGCGAAGGCGGCATGACCGGGCGGTTGTTCGTCAGCCTGCGTGCAAGGCCAATTGCCTCGTCACTCACGCTGACCGGCACGGACGGATCGTTGAGCTGCGACTTCATGCGCTCGATCGTCGTCGGTTCGCCGAATCCCGGCACCGAACTGCTCGAAAAAGTCTTCACGCCGATCGTCGAGGGAGGGCAACTGATTTCGCGAACGACGGCGAGCACGGCGCGCCGTTTGCGGTCAGGCATCGGCTATCCCGGCCTCTCGGAGTTGCTGGGGTCGTTCTACGAAGCCGTCGCCCGAGGCCACGCGTCTCCTCTGACCAGCCGCCACCTCATTCGTGTGAGCGAGGTGTTCGAGGCGCTGGTAGCGCGGATTGACGCGACAGTGGCCCGCTCAGCGACCGGTCGATCTCTTGTGCCTGTTGCCGCGCGGAAACCTCGCATCGTGGTGACCGGGGCGCGCGGCTTTCTCGGCGCCGAGCTGGCGCGTGCCCTGGGTCCGGTACGAGGCATCGGGCGTGGTGCCAGGCCAGAGGACGCAAATATCAGCGAGTGGGTCACCGCCGATCTAAGCCGAGGTCTGTCGCCTGAGGCGCTCAGCGGCGCCGACATCGTCGTGCACGCAGCGGCCGAAACGTCCGGCGGATACGACGACCATCGTCGAAACACGATCGCAGCGACCAGGCATCTTCTCCACGCGATGAACGCGGCTGGTGTTCGCAAGCTGCTGCTGGTGAGCAGCCTGTCGGTTCTCGAACCTCCACGCAGTCTGTGGGAACGGCAGAACGAACAGACCAAACGTCCATCACGTCCGAGAGCGTTCGGTCCTTACACCTGGGGCAAGTGTCTACAGGAGGCGCTCGTCGAACGCGAAGCGCCGAAGCTTGGCATCGCGGTGCGGATTGTTCGCCCTGGAGCACTGACTGACTCCAGCGAGCTCTCGTTGCCGGGCCTGATGGGACGCCGTCTTTTCGGCCGTTGGCATCTGGGGCTCGGCCGTCCCGCGCTGCCGATTGCGGTGTGCGACGTCGGGCGCTGCGCGGATGCCATCGCGTGGTGTGTCAGGAACTTTGACGAGGCGCCACACACCGTCCATCTCTTCGATCCAGAGCTGACCACGCGTGGCACATTCCTGGCGCACATTGCAGAGCGTGGATGGAATGGCCGGATGGTCTGGGTTCCCATCAGCGCCATCGCCTTTGGTCTGTCCACCGTCCGCACGCTGTTGTCGCTCCGCCACCTGCGCTGGCCGACGAAGCTGGCAGCGTGGTCGATCCTGCGCCCGAGGCGGTACGACCCCACCTTGACGAGCAGCGTTATGGAGCGATCCGGAGAATTCGCCAACGCGGAGCGTAAGGCCGGCTGAGATGAGAGTGTTCGTCACCGACGGCGATCAGCGCCCAGCGCTCGCCATCACGAGATCGCTCGGCCGGCGAGGCGTCGAAGTGATTGTGGGAGAAGCGCGATCGGCGAGCCTCGCGTCTTCGTCACGTTATGCGGCAGGTCATCGGACGTATCCGTCGCCGCATAACGAACCGCGAGCGTTCGATCGGTTCATGGATGACCTCGTCACGCGTGAGCGATTTGACGTCGTCATGCCCGTGACCGATGTGACCACGTACATGGTCGCGCGTCGACAGGACGAGCTCCGTCAGCACACTACGGTCGCGGCTCCGCCGTTCGATGCATTTGATTTCGTGTCGGACAAGAGCCGTCTGCTTCGACAAGCCGCGACGCGCGGCGTCTCGATTCCGCGCACGTTCTTTGTCGACGGCCCGGCCACTGTGCGACGAATCGTTTCGCATCTCGAGTATCCCGCTGTCATCAAGCCGTACAGGTCGAGAATACCCACTGAAAGCGGCTGGCTCTCGACGATGGTGCGATATGCCTCGAGCGAAAGCGAGCTCCTGCATCTGTACGACACCATCGACTATCTCGGGTCAACACCCTCGATGATTCAAGAGCGAGTGATTGGTCCCGGCACCGGTATCTTTCTCCTGTGCGATCACGGGCGCCTCCTCACGGCGTTTGCTCACCGCCGGCTTCGAGAAAAACCGCCGTCCGGGGGCGTCAGCGTGCTGTCCGAAAGCATCCCCGTCGACCGGTGTCTTCGCGATGAAGCAATGAGCCTGCTCGCGCCGCTTGGGTGGCACGGTGTGGCAATGGTGGAATACAAGCAAGATCGCCGGACCGGGCGCCACGTGCTCATGGAAGTGAACGGCCGGTTCTGGGGCTCGCTACAGCTGGCCGTCGATGCCGGAATCGACTTTCCCTATCTCTGCTATCGGCTGGCGTTGAGAGAGCCAGTCGATCTTCCACCGGCTTACACCGTCGGCATCAAGAGCCGCTGGCTGTTGGGTGACCTCGATCACTTGTTGATACGCCTGCGCGGCAGACGTCGCGAAGGGTTGCCCACGGAGTCGTCGCGGCTCCGCGCGCTCATCGACTTCCTCCGAAGTCCGAAACGCGGGTCGCAGGACGTATTTCGCCGCGATGATCCCCGCCCGATGTTTCACGAGCTGTGGCAATACCTCAGGACGTTATTCGGATCGAAAGCGATCCGCACTCTGGAGATAGACGGCGATAAGGGCAAGGCTCATGCGCTCTAACACTGTGCGGATTGGAGCATCACGCTGGGGTCACGACCCTGGCCTATGAGGCTCGCGAAGAAGGCGTACGTGAGCTCCAGCGCTCTGACATTTCCTGGCGACGTCGTTCCGCGATCCGTCGAGGCGTCGCGACGGATGCGAGTGTGTCACATCATGTCGGCCGACCTGTGGGCCGGCGCCGAAGTGCAGGTAGCGACCACGGCGACCTATCTGGTGAATGAGCCTGGCGTGCACCTGTCGGCCATCCTGCTGAACGAGGGACAGCTCGCTGCTGAACTGCGGCGACTGGGCGTGCCCGTCGCCGTCGTCGACGAGAGCCGGACGAATCCGCTCGGCATCGTGATCGCACTCGTGAGGTTTCTGAGGGAGCAGCGAATCGAGCTCGTTCACACACACCGATATAAGGACACGGTGCTCGGATTGATTGCGGCCCGGATCGCGGGTGTGCCGTACTCCGTGCGGACGATGCACGGCTTGCGTGAACCGATGACGGGTTGGGCGCATGTCAAGTTTGGCGTCTACGAAGCGCTGGAAAAAGCGGCGCTGCATTTTTGCGCGGACCAGGTCATCGCCGTGTCCGAGCACATGGCCGGGATCCTTCGACGCTCGGGATATCCCGCCGATCGAATTACGCACATTCACAACGGTATTGACGTTGGCGCCGTTCGATCGACGCGTCGCCCGGAGGATGTGCGGCGCGAGCTCGGGGTCGACCCCGAGGCATACCTCATCGGCACTGTGGGCCGCTTAACGCCTGTCAAGGGGCACTCGGGCTTTTTGCGTGCTGCCAGGCTCGTTCTCCACAAACAGCCGCGTGCAAAATTCCTGATCGTCGGCGACGGGCCATTGAGCGCCGAGTTGCGTGCGACGGCAGTCGCGCTGCGCATCGACGGCGCGTGCGTCTTCGCCGGGCACAGGACCGATGTCCACGACCTGTTGCCGGCGATGAATGTGTTCGTGTTGCCATCACTTTCAGAAGGCATTCCGATGGCGCTTCTCGAGGCGATGGCGCTGGTAGTTCCAGTCGTGGCCACCACAGTCGGTGGCGTGCCGGAGGTCGTCAGGCATCGGGTGAACGGGCTCCTCGTTCACTCAGGAGATGAGCGCGCGTTGGCCGACGCCTGCGCGGAGCTGACATTCGATCGAGATCTTGCCGAGCGGTTGGCGGCCAACGGCCGTCGAACGATTGAGGAGGCGTTTTCGGGCACCCGAAACTGTGAGGCGCTGACGCGCGTCTATCAAGAGGTGGCGTCCGTTCGAGATGCTGGTGATCCCGGTGTGACGACTCGTCGGACGAAGCGGCTTCAGGCGCCGGGGTTCGTCCCAAGCGTCATTCGTGCGCTGATCCAGCGCATCCTCCACCGGGTCGCCTGCGCGAGAGGACGACGCCGGATGGCGCAGATTCGGCGAAGGCCGGCGGGCGTGAACGCGGCCATCCGCTCGGCCCGAAGCGTGCTGATCGTGTGTCACGGCAACATCATCAGGAGCCCGTTTGCCGAGCGCCTGCTGCGGCGCGCCCTCGGATCGCGCAGCCGGCCCACGATCAGCTCTGCGGGCTTGTATGCGATTGCCGGAAACCCACCGCATCAGCACGCGCTATCGACCGCAATGTCCCGTGCGATCGACATGGATGGCCATACCGCTTCGCTTCTGTCGCGTGAACGGGTGGCGGCAAGCGATCTGATTCTGGTGATGGATGTGTGGCAGCTCGTGGAACTCCTGCGCCGCTTCCCGGAGGCTCGTCAGAAGACCTTTCTGTTCACGTGCCTCGCACCGAACGTTCCCCTGGAAGTCGAAGATCCCGTCAACGGCGATCGCGCGATGTTCGAGGCCTGTTTCGATCACATCGCACGAGCTGCCGCTCCGCTCGTCCACGCGATCAGAAGTCATGATCCGGCGTAACACACCGCGCGGACGGGCCCTGTGTCGCACTCCTTCGGTTCACGCGTGCCATGTTGCGTAACATCGGAAGTAATTGGCTCCTGATCATGGTCTCAATGGCAGCGACCTATTACCTCACGCCCTTCACCATCAAGACGCTCGGCCAGGACGGTTATGGCACCTGGACGCTCATTACGGCTCTGACCGGTCACATCACACTGCTCTCCCTCGGGGTGCCGGCTGCGTGCGTTCGCTATCTGTCCGAACACGTCGCGGCGAACGATTCACGCAGGATCACCGAGACGATCGGCAGCTGTGCCGGTTTGTATCTGGCGATTGGCTTGGCCGCCGCCGCTGCCGGCGCGGTACTGATGTTCGTGTTTCAGAGTTATCAGATTCCCAGCGCCTTCCAGTCGCAGGCTCCTCTTGCCTTCACTCTGATGGTGGTCACCGTCGCGACTGGCTTCATGGGATTTCTACCCGAAGGCATCCTGTTCGCCCACCACGATTTCGTACGCCGCAACATCGTCCGCCTCGTTGGCATCGCGGTGCGGGCGACGTTGACCTTTACCCTGCTTGCCGTCAACGCCTCGCTCGTGGTCCTGGCGGGAATTCAGTTCGCATGCCTGCTGCTGGACTTCGGTGTCTCATGGCTGTTGATTCGGCGTCGTTATCCGGCCGTGCGGATTGGCTTCAGCGGATTCAACCTCAGGATGGTCAAGAAGATTGTCTCGTTCGGCTTCTACGTACTGGTGTTCAACGCCGGCGCCCGGCTCAGTTTCGAGACCGCCGCCCTCGTCATTGGCGCCCTTCTCACCGTGAGCACCATCCCGTACTACGTGGTCGCCAATAGCCTCATGGTTTACCTGATGGAGTTCGTCATCGCGATTGAAGCGGTGATATCGCCGATGACGACGAAGCTGAACACGGAAGGGAGAGCCGAAGATATCAGAGAGATGTTCTTGAAGTGGTCGAAGGTCGCGGTGTCCCTCACGATCATGTCCGGCCTGTTTCTCATCGTGTTGGGACCGCGGTTCCTCAGTTGGTGGATCGATCCCTCGTACGAGGAGCCTTCAGGACAGGTCCTTCAGATATTGATGCTCTCCGGTCTCGCCTTCCTGCCCATTCGCGGTGTGGCTGTCCCGATCCTGATCGGGTTGGGAAAGCCGAGGCTGCCCGCTCTCGCCTTCTTGATTGCCGGTCTTGCAAACGTAACGCTGGGCGCCCTGCTCGCGCGTCCCTTCGGGCTCGTCGGGATCGCACTCGGCACCGCCATCCCCAACGCGATCTTCGCCCTCGTCGTGCTGGTTGTCGCGTGCCGCGAAGTTCAGGTGCCGCTGGGCCGCTGGGCCAAGTACGTCTTGCCGCGGGCGATGCTTGGAGCAGTCCCAGCGCTGGGGGTGTTGCTCTGGTTCCGGCTGTCACTGCAGGTCCGCAGTCTGCCCGGGCTGATTGCCGCAGCTGTCGCGATGGCTGTGGTCTTCGCATTTACGTGGGTATGGTTTGTGTATCGTGGCGATCCCTACGTCAACCTCAGGGCCCAACTACCTACAGTCCGCGCCTGGGTGCGAGCGTGATCGGCCTCCCAGCGACCAGCATCTGAAGATCATGTGTGGATTTGCAGGTGTCCTGAGCACGGCCGGCTTTTCGAGAGACGAGCTCGGCGATCACATCGATCGCATGACCGGGCCGATCGCCCATCGCGGGCCCGACGACAAGGGCACCTGGATCGACGAGCACGCCGGGGTGGCGTTTGGATTTCGGCGCCTGGCCATCATCGACGTGTCTCCGCTCGGCCATCAACCGATGACATCACCTTCAGGTCGATACGTCATCGTGTTCAACGGCGAGATCTACAACTTCAAGGAACTTCGGCGGGAGCTCGAGGGGAGCGGATTCCGTTTCCGGGGCGGGTCCGACACCGAGGTGATGCTCGCTGCTTTCGATCACTGGGGCGTGCGTGAGGGGCTTCGTCACCTGGTGGGCATGTTTGCCAGCGCCGTGTGGGACGTTCATCGCCGGGAGCTGCTGCTGGTACGTGACCGACTTGGCAAGAAGCCGTTGTATGTCTATCGCGAGCCCGGTCTGATCACATTTGGCTCGGAGCTGAAGGCCCTTGTCGCCGGTCCGTCGTTCGACCGCACGATCGATCGTACGGCGCTCGCATCGTACCTGCGATACTTGTACGTTCCAGCGCCAAGGAGCATTTTCGAGCGAGCAGTCAAAGTACCGCCGGCGCATTTGTTGGCAGTCTCGGACCCGAGGCTCCCGTTACCGAAGGCCGAACCGTACTGGTCGCTGCGTGAGGTCGCCGCCGATGGGCTCTTGCATCCATTCGACGGCTCACCAGCCGACGCCATCGACGCGCTCGATTCCCAGCTTGCCGACGCAGTCAGCCGCCGGATGTGCGCAGACGTACCTCTTGGCGCCTTACTGTCCGGCGGCATTGATTCGTCGACGGTCGTCGCCTTCATGCAGGAGGCGAGCAGCCGCCCGGTCAAGACCTACACCATCGGATTCAGCGAGGAGGAATTCGACGAAGCACGCCACGCGGCTCGTGTCGCGCAGCACCTCGGCACCGACCATACCGAGCTGATGCTCACCGGTGACGATGCGTGCGCGCTGGTACCGCGAATGCCTGACATCTTTGACGAACCGCTCGCCGATCCGTCGCAGTTGCCCACATTGCTCGTCTCGCAACTGGCTCGCCGGGAAGTCACGGTGGCGCTGTGTGGCGACGGTGGTGACGAGCTGTTTGGAGGCTACAACCGTTATGTCTACGGCACTCGCGTTCTGTCTCGGCTCGAGCGTGTGCCGCCGGGCATTCGGCGCCGCGTGGGCGCCGGTATTGGCCGCGTCTCTTCGACCACGTGGGATCGCATGCATCGGTTCACGGCCGCAGTGCTCCCGCACGTGCCGGCGGAGCACTTCGGCGAGCGCGTGCTCAAACTCGGTCACGTCATGAACGCGGAGTCGGTCGGCGACATGTACCGCTCGCTTCTGTCGGCCTGGCAGCATCCTGCGGACGTGGTCAGTGAGGAGCCGATCGGCTTCGATCAGAACGAGACGATCCTGAACGGCTGCGAGCCCGCGGACCTGCTCGATCGGATGATGCTGGCCGATCAACTCGTCTACCTGCCGGACGACCTGCTGGCCAAAGTCGATCGCGCGAGCATGGCGGTCAGCCTCGAGGTGCGTGCGCCGCTTCTCGATCATCGTGTCGTCGAGTTCTCGTGGCGCCTGCCGCGCGCACTCAAACTTCGCGACGGCGTCGGCAAATGGATCCTTCGGCAGGTGCTGTATCGACGCGTGCCGCAGACGCTCGTCGAACGGCCCAAGATGGGGTTTTCAGTCCCGATCGATCGCTGGTTGCGCGGGCCGCTGAAGCAATGGGCGAGTGAACTGCTGGCGCCGGACCAATTGGCCAGGACCGGACTCCTGAATCCGTCCGCCATCGTCGAGGGCTGGCGCGGGCTGCAATTGGGTCGTCCAGCGGGTGCCGCGCTGTGGGCCGTCATCATGTTCCAGGCCTGGAGGGAACGTTGGCAGGCCTGACCCGGCGGCCGCGTCTTCTCTTTCTCTGCCAGACGCTGCCGTATCCGCCAGACGGCGGGGTCTGGATCAGGACGTATCACGTACTTCGTCTGCTCGCCCGCGAGTTCGATGTCACGGCGCTTTGCTTCGAACGTGCGCGCGCATCCGCACACGGGGCCGCGCGCGACATCGTCAATGGTCGTGAAGGGCTGTCGCCGCTGGCGACGGTTGAAGTGTTTACGCTCCCGCACAAGCACAGTCGGGTGAGATTTGCCTGGGATCATCTGCGGAGCGCGATGTTCAACCACGTCTACACGCGGTACGTGTACGACTCGCGACCGTTCCGACGCCGGTTGCACGAGCTGCTCCGATCGCGTGACTTCGCGCTGGTCCACGTGGACAGCCTTGACCTCGCACAGTACCTTCCCGTGTGTCGCGATCTCCCGGTCGTCTGCGTGCATCATGACATCGAGTCGAATCTGCTGAGACGACGTGCCGCGCTCGATCGGCACTGGCTGCGTCGGGCGTACTTTCGGTATCAGGCACGGCTCATGGACGCCGTTGAACGACGGCACTGCGAGCGCGTCGCCTTGAATGTCACGTGTTCGGAGCACGATCGCTCGCTGCTGCTCACCAGGGCGCCTCGTTCACGTGCCGTCGTCGTGTCCAACGGCGTCGACGTCGACGCGTTTCGGCCGGTCGATCGCGATGGCTCGGGCGTTGCTTACGTGGGAGGCACGACGCCTTTTCCAAATCGGGACGCACTCGACTTCTTCTGCGGCGAGATCCTGCCGCGATTACGGGCCGGGGGAGCGCAGGGCCCGATTCACTGGATTGGCAGTGCGTCGTCGGAGGAGCAGCAGATCTATCGCGAGCGGTACGGCATGGACCTGACCGGGTACGTTGACGACGTTCGTCCTCTGATGGGTGATGCGGCGTGTCACGTTGTGCCACTACGAACTGGTGGCGGTACTCGATTGAAGATCCTCAACGCGTGGGCAATGGGAAAGGCCGTTGTCAGTACCTCCGTCGGATGCGAAGGCCTCGCTGCCGTGGACGGAGACAATATCCTGATTCGTAATCATCCGGGCGAGTTCGCCGCCGCCGTGCTCCAGGTACTCGGCAATCCGCAGTTGCGTCGTGACCTCGGGTCGCGCGGCCGCGCGACCGCAGAACGTCTCTACAGTTGGGAAGCCATCGGTCGGCCCATGCTTGACACCTATCTGGCAATTGCACGTGGACACATTCAGATTCCATCAGCCGCTGATTCCGCCGTCGGGCGGCAGCTCCACGCCTGACGCCTCGGCCGACGGGCTCACGCCTGCGGTTACGCGCGTCCGCTCGACACAAGCGAGCTGGGATCTACTGCTCATCTGTGTCGCCGGTTACATGCTGATGGCCGTAGGAAGAGTTCATCAGTTGTACCCGGTCTTGCAGATTCTGCGTCCGGCGGCTGTGTTTGGCTTCGGTGCCCTCGTGTTGTATCTGCTCGACGAGCGACGGTCGAGACAGCTTCATCGCCTGTGGGTTCCGACTACCGTTTGTCTGCTGGCGCTGTTGAGCTGGATTGTTGTGTCGATACCCACTTCGATCTACCGCGGCAACAGTTACAACCTGCTAGCCGATAACTTCATCAAAACGGTATTGATGTACGCCGTAATCGCCGGATCGGTACGCGGAAGCCGCGACGTCGAGCGACTGGCGTTTGTGTACTACCTTTCCGCCGTCATCTACGCGAGCGTCGTCCTGACGCGATTCAACCTCGGAAGCGGCACCGATTGGCGATTGAATAACCTCTACTATTACGACGCGAACGACTTCGCGACGTTTGCCGTCAGTGCCATGCCGATCGGTCTTTACTTTGCACATGCCGGGCGGCGTTCGCTAACGAGGATTTTCTCGGCGATTGGGTTGGTGCTGCTGACGATGGTGTTGGTCTATTCCGGATCGCGCGGCGGCTTCCTTGCCGTTCTCGCGATGGGAGCGTACGTAGTGCTCAGGTACAACGCCATCGCTTTGCGCTGGCGCGTCTCGGCGTTTGTCGTGGTTGCGCTTGTGTTTCTCACGGTGGCGACTGGCGAGTATTGGCGACAGATGGCGACAATTGGTTCCGACACCGACTACAACCAGACCCAAGAGAGCGGCCGGATCCAGATCTGGTCGCGCGGCATTGGCTATATGCTCGACAATCCGCTGCTCGGTGTTGGGGCCAATAACTTCTCCACCGCCGAAGGCACACTGTCACCTCAGGCGACTCGTAACCAGTTTGGCCTCGGTGTCCGGTGGAGCGCTGCGCACAACAGCTTCGTGCAGATTGGCGCCGAGCTCGGCATCCCGGGTCTCCTTCTCTTCATCGCGCTCCTGGTATCAGCATTCGCAGCGTTGCTCGGGTCGGCGCGTCAGAGAAGAAGGAATCCGGCGTTTCGCGGCCGGGTGCTGGAGCTGAGGCAGGCGCTGACGGGGTCTCTCATCGGATTTGTCGTCGGTGCCTTCTTCTTATCGCTTGCGTATAACGAGATGTTGTACACGCTGCTCGCGCTCGCCGTCGGCATCGCAAAGATTTCGGCCGCGGCGGCTCCGGTTGCCAGGCGGGCAGGTCAATGATGAGCCCATCGCGCGCGCACGCCCGCCTTCGCGTGGCTCACCTGATCGAGTCGAGCGGTCCCGGTGGCGCCGAACGGGTCCTCGCCGATCTCGCGACCAGTTTCCAGGCTGCCAATACCGATAACGTCGTCTTTCTGCCTCGTGATGGGGAGGACTGGCTTCGACAGCAGTTCGCCGGATCGGGCGTCGCGATTGAGTACTTCAAGATCGATCGCCCGGTTTCTCCGCAGTCCGCTCGCGCACTTACAGATGCCTTCCGCAAACACCGGATCGATGTCGCGCACAGTCACGAGTTTTCGATGGCGGTCTACGGCGGCTGGGCCGCGTGGCGCGCGGGCATTCCTCACGTCATCACGATGCATGGAGGTCGTTACTACGCATCGCGCCTCCGCCGGCGCCTGGCGCTGCGAGCTGCCGTCACCTTGAGCGCGGCCACGGTCGCGGTCTCGAGCCCCCTTGCCCAGGCGATCAGTGACGACCTCGGGGTGAAGAGGTCGCGGATCCTGATGGTTCCAAACGGCGTTCGCTACGTCAACCCCGAACGCGTGACGCTGCGCGACGAGCTTGGCCTTCATGCGGACGATCGTCTGATCGTCGCAGTCGGCAATCTCTACCCGGTGAAAGGGCATCAGTATCTTGTTGACGCGCTGGCCCTCATCGCCTCGAAGTATCCACGGCTTCATGTCGCAATCGCCGGGCGCGGCGGGCTTGAAGAGATGCTGCGGTCGCGCGCCGCAGATCTCCATCTGAGGGATCGCGTTCATTTGCTCGGCCTCCGCTCGGACATCCCGGCAATTCTTGCTGCTGCCGACGTCTTTGCGCTTCCGTCGTTGTCAGAGGGCTTGCCGATTGCCCTCATCGAAGCGATGTTTGCCGCGCGCCCGATTGTCGCCACAGAAGTCGGCGAAGTCGGCGTGGCCCTCGATGGCGGACAGGCCGGTCTGCTGGTTGAGCCGGGAAATGTGAACGCACTCGCGGCTGCAGTGGACGGGCTCCTCGCGGAGCCGGCGCGTGCGGAGACGCTGGGCGAACGAGCGGCAGGCCGTGCGCGGACTCACTACAGCTTGTCCAGGATGGTTGCTCGATACGCAAACTTGTACGAACAGGCACTTGGCGCGACCGATGAGGCCTTGTCACGACTGTCGGCCGCTCCGGATGCCCTCGATGTACGCCGGGCGTGAATGCGCGCCAGCTCACCTCGCGGCGTGTTTCAAGGCCGACGTATGAGCATCGCTGCTCTCGTTTCTATCCTCGCGGCGTGCGGCTCGTCGCCGAACGCTCCTGGCGAGGTTCAGTCACCGGGTGCCTCGGGGGCTCTGTTCAGCGATGACTTCGAGTCGGACTCGCTCGCGGCATGGGAGGACGGGGTGGATCCCGCGCGTCACCGTATCGTGACGGATTCGTCTGCGCGATCCGGTAGGCGCTATCTGGCCGTCTCGTATCCGCTCGGTCGCGATGGCGGGTGGATGACCCACTTCATCAGACCGGGTGGCGACTCCTTATACGCAAGCGTCGACGTCCGCTTCCCGGAAAACTGGAAGGGCGGAACCAAGCTCCTTGGGTTCTACGGATCGCGCAGCGACGACCAATGGTCCGCGTTCGGCCGCGCCGGGATCTGCCCGAGCGGTTTTGATTTCTTTGCCGCGATGCTCATTTCCGAGCCGGCGTCCGGCATCGGCACGCGCTTCTACACCTACTATCCCGCGATGGCGCGAGAGCCGGATGGCGTCACCTGTTGGGGTCGATTCGGCGATGGCACGGAGCGCTACACACCGCCTCTGACGCTGAGCCCGGGTGAGTGGCACCGCATCGAGTTCTGGGCCCGCCTCAACACTCCAGGCCGCGCCGACGGCGAGCAGGCCTTCTGGATTGATGGCGCAGAGCGCGGACGATGGTCGGGCATTGCGTTCCGGCAGAGCGCCATCCTCCAAATGAACGCGCTGCAACTCAGTTTCAGTGTTAGCGATGGTGTGTCGCAGGCCCAGCAGCTTCATGTGGACAACGTCGTGGTCCGTCGTGCACGGCCATGACGCATCCGGCGCAAAGACGCTTTCGGAGATTTGTCGCGTGAGGATCCAACTTCTAACCGTCGCCAAACGTCGGCGCTTTCCGACAACTGAATGATGCGGCCCCTCAAGAACGTTCTCGGTCGTCTGGTCTTCGCGTCTGGTCTCGATGCCCTTCTGTTGGGAGGCGCCGGTGTCGTCGTGGCGTTCCATCGGGTGCACGAGGATCGCGACGTGTATGGCTTATCCGTCGATCGGCGCAGGTTTAGGCAGTATTGCGAGTTCTTCCGGCGACACTTTCGGGTCCTTCCCCTGGGAGAACTTGTCGCGAAGCTCGAGCGCGGCGAGCCGATCGACCGCCATCTCGCGATCACATTCGACGATGGATACCGTGACAATTTCGACAACGCCGTACCGGTGCTCGAAGAACTGTCGTTGCCCGCGACGTTCTTCGTCGTGAGTCAATGGATCGGCAGCAACGTCGTGCCGTGGTGGGATGCGCAGGGCACGCGGCACACGTGGATGACATGGGAGCAGGTCCGTGAGCTGCGGAAGCGTGGCTTCGCAGTTGGCAGCCACACGCGGACGCACTCTGATCTTGGCAGTATCACCGGGCCTTTCGCGCTCAAAGAGATTCTGGGCGGGCGCCTGGAGATCGAAGAACGTCTCGAGGAGCAGATCGATCTCTTCGCGTATCCCTACGGTGGTTCGCAGCACATGGCGAGCGCGAACCGCGAGCTGGTAAAAGCTGCCGGCTTCCGCTGCTGCTGTTCGTGCTACGGCGGCCTGACCGTGAGTGGGGACGATCCATTCAACTTGCACCGCATCGCCATTTCGCCGTGGTACAAGTCCCCGGAACAGTTCGGCCTTGAGCTCCTTCGAGGTATCAGACCGCCGTCTGTGTCGAAAATTCCATGCTGCGGAACATCGGAAGTAACTGGGCCGTAACGCTAGTCACAATCGCGGCGACCTACGTCCTCACGCCGTTCATCATCCACACGTTTGGACACGAGGGCTACGGCACGTGGACGTTGATCACGGCAATGACGGGCTACATGTCATTGCTGGCGCTCGGGGTTCCGATGGCCTGTGTGCGGTACCTGGCCGAGCATGTAGCTGTGCACGACACCCGGGCGATGAACCGGATGATCGGCAGCTGCACCGTTCTGTACCTCGCGATCGGCGTCGTCTCGCTCCTCATCGGAGCGGTCCTGACCGCCGTTCTCACGAGCATCTACGACATCCCGATCGAATTACGTTGGGAGGCGCGTTTCGCGTGCGCGGTGATGGTGCTGCAAGTCTCCTCAGGGTTCCTCGGGCTGCTCCCCGAGGGAATTCTGTTCGCACACCACGATTTCGTAACGCGCAACATCGTTCGCATCGGGGCCGTGATCCTCCGGCTTGGTCTCACCGTGGGGCTGCTCACGATCCAAGCGTCGCTGGTGCTGCTGGCGGCGGTACAGCTGGCGTGCCTCGTCTTCGATTTCTGTGTTTCGCTGATGCTGATTCATCGCAGGTACCCCGACGTGCGTATCCGGCTCGCGGATTTCGACTGGGCCATGGTGCGACAGATTTTTTCATTCAGCATGTACGTACTGCTGCTGAGTGCGGGCGCTCGGCTCAGCTTCGAAACTGATGCGCTGGTGATCGGCGCCTTCCTCGGCGTCGGGGCCATTCCGTTCTACGCGGTCGCGAATAGCCTCGTCATGTATCTGATGGACTTCATGGTGGCCATCGCGGCGGTCGTCGCGCCGATGGCTACCAAGCTCAACGCCGAAAGGCGGCGCGCCGACCTCACCGACATCTTTTTGAAATGGTCGAAGGTGTCGTTGTCGCTGAGCCTGGCCGCCGGCTTGTTTCTGATCGTGCTCGGTCCTCGATTCGTGGCTTGGTGGATCGGACCAGAATTCGAAGAGCCATCCGGTGTGGTGTTGCAGATCCTGATGGTCTCCAGCCTGGTCTTCCTGCCGGTCCGGGGAGTCGCGCAGCCGCTGATGATGGGGCTCGGCAAGCCGAAGGCGATAACCCTTGCATTCCTCGCGGCGGGCGTTGCGAACGTGGTGCTCAGCGTGATCATGGCGCGTCCATGGGGGCTCGCTGGAGTTGCCCTTGGCACCGCGATTCCCAATGTCGTTTTTTCCGTCTTTGTCCTGACCGTCGCTTGCCGCGAACTTGGCGTCGGTGTGCTGCGATTCGTGCGCTACGTCGTACTGCGGGCGGCGCTCGGAGCGGTTCCGCCTCTGGCTTTGCTGATTTGGTTCAAGTTCGGTATGGACGTCCAGAATCTCGGCGGTTTGGCATTGGCCGGCATCGCCATGCTGGCGATGTACGGCGTCACTTGGGTCTTGTTCGTTTATCGCGATGATCCCTACGTTGATCTAGCACCTCTGCTCATTCGGCTCCGTGCGTGGGGGCGAGCATGAAAGCACAAGGTAATCGCGATGGCTTCTAGAGCACACCTCCTCATGCGCGTGATAATCGACTGCGCATATCTGGTGAGGAGTCGAGTACCAGCCCGAAGCAAGATCCGGATTCTTGCCGAATATCTGTGGCTGACGCTAAGAGTCGTGCTGAGCACCGATTCGAAGCGGCCGGGGGCGGTTCGGCTGATGCGTTTTACGGTGCGGCACTTCGGCATCGGATCTGTTCAGTTCCTGTTCAGGGAAATCTTCGTCAGGAACGAGTACACCTTTCAGGCAACGAGCGATCGACCGGTCATTTTCGACTGCGGCGCAAACATCGGAATGGCCACGTTGTTCTTTAAGTGGCTCTATCCCGGTTGCGAGATTCACGCGTTCGAGCCCGACCCTGAAACCTTCCTCATCCTCTCCGAGAACGTTGCCCGTAATCATCTCACTGACGTTTCTCTGCATAACGTTGCCCTCGTGGCCAAACCGGGGCGCTTGGACCTGTTTGTCCCTGCGGGGCCTCCCGGGTCACCGTTGATGAGCACGCTTTCCGGCCGCAGCACTGGCGCCTGTGTACGCCGCTTGTCAGTGGAAGGAAAGCCGCTCTCCACGTATGTCGGTGGAGGAGAGGTCGACTTTCTCAAGATGGATGTAGAAGGTGCTGAAGAACCAGTGCTGCGCGAATTGGCATCCGCCGGGCGACTGAGGAAGATCAAAGAACTGGCGGTTGAATACCACCACAACATCGAAGGCAGCTTCGGAGGCTGTGGGTCCTTTCTTCAGCTCTTATCCGAATGCGGTTATCAGTACCAGCTCGACGCCACATGGGGCAATCACGACTCGTTCGGCACCTTTCAGGACATTCTGGTCCGCGCGCGTCGGGAGGCGCAGGTCGTGGTCCATCCTGGCGTACTGACCACATCCACTCACGCCGCTGTATGAGAATCCTGTTTCTCTGTGAAGGCGACGCGGAATCATGGGACTCGTGGTCCGGGATCTCGAAGAGTATCGTCGACTTCATTCGCGCCGCGGGCCACGACGTCCGTGTGGCGAACGTGGACGTCTGCGGTCCCGACCGCTGGGTGGCCGCGGCATCGACGTTCGCGCCAGTGCGACGTCGATGGGCAACCCGATATCACCTGGGCGCGGTGCCGTTCTGGCTGCGATCGCGACGGGCGTCTCGTCACATCGGAGCACACTGTGGGCAGATCGATGCCATTGTTCAAATCGGGTCGACCTTCGAGCCGAGCGGGCGTGGCGGCATCCCGTATTTCGTCTGCAGCGACTCGAACATTCGTGTCGCGCAGCAGGGCGCATCGTCAGGGTATAGCGACGCCACCCCGCTTACGCCTGCGGAGCTGGAGGGAATCGGACGAAGAGAAGCGCGCGTCTATCGAGGGGCGTCCGCGCTCTTCCCGCTAAGCGAGCGCCTTCGCCGGTCTTTCATTGAAGATTTCGGCATCCCGCCGGACCGAATCAAAGCGATCTACGCGGGACCGAACTTCGACGTCGCGCGCGTACCCGCACCTTCGCCGCGTCACGGTGAGCATCCGCCAACCGTGCTGTTCGTGGGCCGTCAGTACCACCGAAAAGGGGGCGACGTGCTCCTCGAGAGCTTTCGGAGGCTTCGAAAATGGCTTCCCGAGGCACGCTTGCTGATCGCCGGCCTGCCGCCAAGATACGTCGATGCACTTGGCGTGACGTGCCTGGGCGATCTCGACAAAGGCACGGATGCAGGGTGGCAAGCGCTGTTGGACGCGTACACGTCGGCGAACGTGTTCGCACTGCCGACGCGCTTCGAGCCCTTTGGGATCGCGTTCGTGGAAGCCATGCATTTTGGTCTGCCCTGCATCGGTCCACAGGCGTGGGCGGTTCCCGAAATCATAGCTGATGGTGAGACGGGGTTCACAGTTCCGGTCGATGACGTCGAGCGCCTCACCGACCGTCTGCTCGAACTCCTCACGCAACCAGACATGGCGCGTCGAATGGGTGAAGCTGGCCGCCGGCGTGCACATGAACTCTTTACGTGGCCTCGCGTCGTGAGCCGGATGCTGGACATCATGGCCCCTGTCGTGGAGGCGCGTCGCGACGCTCGCATCAGCACTCCGCTTGTGAGCGCCGCTCTGCCGCAATGAACGTCTGCAACGACCCGTTTCATAGCGATCGCCAGCGGTCTAGACACCGTTCGCCGCTCCACCGATTGCCGTCGGGCGGCGCGATCCTCTGTTTCCACAGCATCACGGCCCGGGGCGACGAGGAGTATGGCGACGCGCATCTCGCGCTCGATGACTTTGCCTTGTGTGTCCGCCTTGCGCGCCACTGGGGCGAATTCGTCCCGCTGAGCGAGTTGATCGCTCGGCATATCCGGGGCGAGTCCACAGCGGGTCTTCTCGCTGCAACCTTCGATGATGGCTATGCTGCGCTGCAAGGGGAGTTCAGCGAGTTCGTGGAGCGCGCGGGCATTCCGATCGCCATCTTTGCCGTGACGGATGCGGCGAGCGATGGGCAAACCTATTGGTGGGATCGCGTTGATAACCTGTTTCCCAGAATCGCTCGCGATAGGTGGCGTGCTTTCGAGGACGCGTGTGGCGTTTGCGAGGAGTACCGGACGGGCCAGCCCCGGGAATATGGGCCGCTTCGTCCCTTGCGGCAGTGGATCCTCGCCACATACGCGGGGCGCTGGCCGCCGCACCTCGAACACGAACTCGAACGGCTCGAGCGGGAGGCTGGCTACAGGACACACCAGCGCGCGATGACGTTCGAGGAATTGAGCCGTTTCGCCGCGATGCCAGGGGTCGAGGTCGGCGTACACACCGTCTCGCATCCCGTGCTGCCATTGCTCAGCGATTCGGAGATCGAGCAGGAAATCGTGACGGCACACGATACGCTCCGCGAACATGTGGCCAACACGATCCCTGTACTCGCCCTGCCGTTCGGTTTGTACGATGAACGCACGCTACGGCTCGCCGCCTCTGCCGGCATGAGCGCGTGTTTGACACTGTCCGGCGAGACCCTCGGGTCATCAGCGTTGCCATCTGGCGTCCCCCGCATCTGCATCACGAAGACCGACTCGCGCGCGAAGCTCAACCTTCGGCTACTTGGTGTACCTCGCCTCGTTCGTGCCATATGCGGCCGTCGTCTGGAGCCGTTTCCGGCTTTGCCGTCCGCCACCACCTGACGCCGTTCGATTCCGAATCGTCGTCCTTAAGTGGCGGAGTCGCGGAGGCCCCACGGTGGCCTATATGAACGTTGATTACTCAACTGATGTGCCACTCAGTTCAAACCCGGATGGCGCTGTGGAAGAGAGAGCCGGCACCGGCGACTGGGGCGACAGGAAGTATCGAAACGAGCGCCAGAACCGATCGCACCGACGAGCGTTAGAACCGAAGTGAAGTGTTGTGCTGATGGACCCAGGCGGCAAGCTCCGTGGCGACGCGATTACCAGCTTCGCCGTCCCACAGCGGGATCGGCTGGCCGGTGGTCCATCGACCCTCGAGTACGTCGGCGAATGCCGAACGGATGCGAACGGGATCGTTGCCGACCAGTCGGCTCGTTCCGAGCGTGACGGTGATGGGACGTTCCGTGTTCTCCCGCAGCGTCAAACACGGGACACGAAGCACCGAGCTTTCCTCCTGGAGGCCACCCGAATCGGTGAGGACGACGGTCGCTCCCGACATAAGCGAGACGGTATCGATGTAGGACTGCGGGCCGACGCAGATCAAGTCGTGCTGTCCTGGCGCTACGAGCGACTCGATCCCCATCCGCTGGGCGGCCGCAGCGGTGCGCGGATGCAGTGCGAACACCAGTGTCAGTCTCTGCGCCAGTTCGTGCAGCAGCTGCAGGAGCATGCCGAGGGTGCCGGCGTCGTCGACGTTCGACGGTCGGTGCAGCGTCACGAACCCGTATCGCCGGCCGTCAAGGCCAAGAGCCGCCGCCGTGCGGCGCTCCCTGGCGACGGGCAGTTGGGAGACGAGGCTGTCGATCATCACATTGCCGACCAGGCGGATCTTCGAGTCATCCACACCTTCGCGCTGCAAGTTGGTCACGCCGCTAGGCTCCGACACCAGGAGCAGATCGGCCACGGCGTCGGTGAGCAGCCGGTTGATCTCTTCAGGCATGGTGCGGTCGAAGCTTCGGAGGCCCGCCTCGACGTGCGCTACGGGAACGCCGAGCTTTACCGCAGCAAGCGCGCAGGCCACTGTGCTGTTCACATCGCCGAACACAACGCTGCCGGATGGGCGCCGCTGCATCAGGTGCGATTCGTACCGTTCGAGGATGCGGGCGGTTTGCGCGCCGTGGGTGCCAGAGCCGACGTCGAGGTGTACTTCCGGCGCCGGAATCCCCAGATCGCGGAAGAAGACGTTCGTCATCGACGGGTCGTAATGCTGTCCCGTGTGGACGATGCGCGGCGTGATGCCAGGATGGGCGCCCAGACCGCGGACAACCGGTGCGAGCTTCATGAAGTTTGGACGGGCGCCGGCGACGAGATCGAGGATTGGTCCCATGATCGATGCTGACGACCTTACCACGAGCGGAGAGGCGGCTCAGGCCTTCACGCGGCATGGTCGTACGAGCACCCTGCCGCTGAGGGAGCGGGTGGTCAACGGAGTCCTCTGGTTGACGGCGACCCGGGCATCGGGACAGATCATCACATGGATCATCACCATCATCGTCCTCAGGCTGCTGACGCCCGAGGACTACGGTTTGATGGGGATGGCGTTGCTGTTCACTGGCATCCTCTTTCTCTTGAACGAGATTGGCCTGGGCGCTGCGATCGTACAGAAATCCGAGCTCAGCGGTGACCAACTTTCGGATCTGCGATGGCTCATCATCGCTATCAACGTGGGCCTATGCGCGTTACTGATCTTCCTGGCGCCTGCGGTGGCGGCGTACTTCGATGAGCCACGTCTCTCGTCGATCACGCGAGTCCTCGCCATCACGTTCTTGATCAACGGTGTGGGTGTTCCGTCCGCCTCGATCCTTCAGCGCGAGATGGCGTTCAAGGAGAAAGCGGCCGCCGAGGTGGCTGGAAATTTAGCGGGCGCCATCTTGACGCTAATACTCGCGTGGCTTGGGTATGCCGTGTGGAGCCTGGTGGCCGGTATTCTGGCCTTGCGGCTCGTGACCAACGTGCTTTATTGCGTCTACCGTCCTCCTGTGTTCAGGCGTTCTTTTTCCGCGAGCAACATCGGGCTGTTCATGCAGTTCGGAGCCGAGGTGTCGGCCGCGCGGCTCCTTTGGTATTTGTCGTCCAGTGCGGATGTCCTGATCGTGGGGAAACTGCTTGGCTCGGCGCAGCTCGGTTACTACAGTCTCGCGTTCCAGTATTCGACCCTGCCACTCGACAAGTTCGTCACGATCCTCAACGAGATCGCTTTCCCCTCGTTTTCATCCGTGCAGAACGATACGGCTCGGCTCCAGCGGCACTATCTGAAGCTTGTCCACTTCGTCGCGCTCGTCATGTTTCCGATGTTCATCGGGTTGTTTCTCGTGGCTGACAGCGCCGTTCTGGTACTCCTCGGCGCCAGATGGCTACCGGTTGTGGTCCCATTGAAGTTGCTATGCATCGTGTCCTGCTTCCGTGCCATCGAGATAATCAACACACCAGTCATGATGGCCAGGGGACGGGCGCGAACAGTCTTGATCAACACGCTGGTTGCTGCGATCGTGCTCCCCGTCTCGTTCTATGTCGGCGCGCGCCGTGGCGGCATCAATGGAGTGGCAGTCGCGTGGCTGGTGACGCGCCCCTTCCTGTTCGCGTTGGGCATCTACTTAACAACCCAGGTCGTCGAAATCGGATTCGCCCGATACCTGCGCGGTCTCCGGCATCCGTTGGTAGGCTCGCTCGTTATGGTCGCTGCGGTGGTGACGGTCAACTCCTACCTCGGCCCGGTCCAACCGCTGGCTCGCCTGATCGTCTGTTCGCTCGTCGGATGCGCCACCTATCTCGCTTACAACGTCCTCTTCAATTCCGCGGCGCTCAAGGACGTGATAGACACCTTCAGGCTGCAAGGTCTGGAGCCGTTCTGGCGCAGCGGTGCGGCGCGTGCTCGAAGAAGGAGGATCATGCTGCCGTATAAACGCAACGAGGCAACGGTCGCGCAGGCGTCGGCCGAGACGGAACACCTTCGAATCCTGCTGGCGGCCTATCACTTTCCGCCGAGCGCGGCGGTAGGCGGGCTGCGTATCAGCAGGTTTGCGCGCTTCCTCCCCGAATTCGGCTGGCGACCGTACGTGCTTACCGTCAACGACGCCGACCGTGATGACAAGGAGGGCACGGATCACTCCCGCCTGATCGGGCTCGACGGCGTTTCGATCACCAGGACGCGTGAACCGTCAGGGATCCTCGACGCTTACATGTGGATCAAGCGCAAGCTCTTGACGAGCCAGCCCCCTTCGTTCGCGCTGGTCAATGCGCCGGTTCGGTCCGCTCGTAGCGAAAGCCTCGCACAACGGCTGAAGCGCTACGTAACATCGCTCTTCGTTCTGTTGCCAGACCAACAGAAGAACTGGGCTGTGTTCGCCGCCATACCTGCCATCCGTCTGATTCGGCGACACCGCATCGATTACATTCTCACGTCGGCTCCTCCACACTCCGTGCATTTGATCGGTGTGGTCGCAAAGCTCTTCACGCGAGTGGCATGGGTTGCCGACTTCAGGGATCCATGGCTCGAAATGCGCCAGGATGTCTGTGCTCAAGAGCAATCATGGCTGTCGCGTCGACTCGAGCGGTGGATGGAAGCTCGGGTGATGCACAACGCAGACAAAGTGCTGACGACCACCGAGCGGATGCGCCAGTCGATGATCGCTCGGTACCCCCAGGTGCCAGCCGAGAAGTTCTCGTGTCTGCCCAACGGCATCGACATGGATCGACTCGCCGGGCCCGACGGCGTGGACAAGTACGGCCCGTTGACAATCGCCTACGCGGGTTCGCTCTACCTTGACCGGACGCCCGAGCCGCTGTTCGAGGCGCTGGGCGCACTCGTGAACGAGGGTAAAGCGCGTCTCGATGAATTTCGCGTCAAGCTGGTCGGGAACTGTCGCAACATTGGTGAGGTGGAGACGGAGACCGTAGCAAGACGATACGGCATTGCGCCGGCGGTAGAGGTGGTCGACCGCGTGCCTTATGCCGAAGTGGTTCAGATCATGCGTCGCTCACACTTGCTTCTCGTGCTGGCGCCACCGAAGAACACCTTAATGCTGCCGGCCAAGATTTTCGACTATCTCGGCTCGGGTTCGAAACTGCTAGCGCTGGCCGACCCCGGAGCGACTGCTGACTTGCTACGGGAGACCGACGGCGGCCACTGTTTCTCTCAGAACGACGTCGCCGGATTAAAGGATTACCTTGACGAATTGCTCAGGGACGGGGCGTACCGATCCTTGCGCAACGATCCGGCGTCGTTCCGACGGTACGACGCCAGGAGACTGACGGGGCAGCTTGCGGCCGAGCTCGCCGAGCAATGCGCGCGGCCGGTTCGTATTACGGTTCGTACGTGAGCGACGCCTCTGCAGGCCCCGCCTGCTCTCCTCCGTCGGGTACGGAGAACCATGGGCGTTTCCGAATATAGAGCTTCTCCCAACGAGCAGAAGCGAACGTGGGATCTTCTGAGTCTCACGCCGCTGAAAGGGCGGACGGCGCTGGACATTGGAGCCAGAGATGGCCACTTCTCGCTCCTTCTTGCCGAGCGTTTCGATGAAGTTATCGCGCTCGACCTCCGCAAGCCCGCCATCACTCATCCAAGGGTTGTCTGTGTACAGGGCAATGCCGCTCACCTCGACTTCGCCGACGACTCGATCGACTTCGTTTTCTGCGCCGAGGTGCTCGAGCACATCCCGCACGCGATACTCACCATTGTCTGCCGCGAGCTCGAGCGCGTCTGCAAAAGAGAACTCTTGATCGGCGTTCCGTACAGACAGGATCTCCGTGTCGGGCGCACGACATGCCACTCGTGCGGCGGGAAGAACCCGCCTTGGGGACACGTCAACAGCTTCGACGAGCATCGTCTACGCCGCCTGTTCCGGCACTGTGTGGTCAAGTCGACCACGTTCGTCGGCAAAACCGCCGAAGCCACGAACCCGCTCTCGATGGCGCTGCTGGACCTGGCGGGGAATCCGTACGGGACGTACTCCCAGGAAGAGCCATGCATTCATTGCGGGCGTTCCTTGATCGCCCCTCCTGAACGGACGCTGAACCAGAAATTGTTGACAAGACTTGGCTTCATCGCACGGCGCGTGACCGGCCTTTTCGCTCGGTCGAGGAGCAACTGGATGCACATGCTCTTCGCCAAGCAGGGGCCGACAGGAAGCATCGAGGATATTCTTCGTTAAGACTCGATATGGGTAAAGTGGCAACCTGCCGTCATTTCATTAGGTCAGTGGAGGCTGCGGTCTTTCCATTTCATAACTGGCACGAGTTGTATCAGAGGTATTATCGCCAAAGTATCGAGATCTACTTAGCGCAGTACGGTACTCGTGTTCAGTACAGTTCTTCTCCTCTTTCTACCTCAATCTTGAGGCAGCTCGCCAGTATCCGCGATTCGTATAGGTTACGTCGCGTTCTTGGACCTTTCGCACCTATCAGCACGTCCGTCGTCACCGAAATCGCGAAGTGTGTTGGTGGCGATAAAAGACCGACTGCATCATTGGTTGGAGAGTATTTCTTCTCCTTGGAAGACGGTAAGAAAATTAGGATGTGCGTCGATAGCCACGATTCAGGAGACCTCAACAGCCAAGAGCTAGCGTTAAGAAGTGACGTGTATCTCAAGACAAATTATTGGCCGACAATGCACTATGCAGAGAGTGTAATTCCCTTCTTTAATTGCAATCCTCTTCTCCTCGAAAACCTCAAAATATTGAGACCGCTTCGTGGGCAGAGACAGGAGTTTGATATCTCCTTCATTGTGAGGGTGTGGGGTGGCAAAAATGAAGTCGACGGCAATGAGCATTGTTTGAGGCTACTAGAGGCAGTCGCGAAGACAAGAGCGGAGAAGTACCTCCTTGCCTACTTGGTTGGAGGCGATATCAAAGAAATGAGTAATCGTTTACGGCAGTCGGGTATTCCCTTCACGACGGAACCAATCCCGCGACGAAAGCTTTGGGAGATCACGGCTCGCTCCAAACTGACTATTATTCGGCTCGGAATGCACCATTGTGTTCCCTGGCGAATGTCTGACGTTTTGGCGCTGGGCGCGTGCACGGTACTAGACCAACCGCCCAAAACTGTTTGGCCAGTTCCGCTGGTAGAGGGGACACATTTCTTTTCCTTGGATGCGGAAACCACGACTGCGCAATCAGTCGCCAGCCATGCACAGTATGAAGTTATTCCTGATGTACTTGAGAACTACCTCACTAAAGATGAACAGCGATCAGAGATGTCCTGCGCAGCGGTCAAATATTTCGAAGACTGCCTTGATCCGAAATCTGTTGGCCAGCGGATATGTGAGTTGGTCCAAGGATTTGCTCGACTAAAGGCTGGCGTCGTTCGCGGCTAGACGGAGGTGTCCAAGGCGCATCGCGCTTCGACGGACGGTAAGTTTACCGCGCGCTAATATGCGCATGATCGAACCAGTAGTGATCGGTCTGCGCCTTTCGCGCGCTGCAGCAACCGCCGAAGGTCGGGCTGAACTGGAACATGTCGAACGGGTAGGTGTTGACGACGTCGGTGTAGCTTCCCTGGAGGACGCCATCCAGCCACCACTTCAATACTCCAGTATCGAGGTTGGTGTACCACTCGATGCGGTGCCACACGCCTAGTGTGACCCTCGTCGGGTTGACGTTCGGGGAGTGAACATAGAACCCTTTGTTCTGATATTCCGGCAGGACAATCAGGTAGCCACTACTGTCCAAGCCAATAAACTGCTGCCCGCCAGCCCCGCCACCGCCATTGAAGAGGAATGCGATCTTGTTGCCGGCCGGGCCGGGATCGAACGGTGATGAGGGCTTCCACCAGAAGCCGACGTAGACCTCGCGCTTGTTGATGCCGTTGTAATACACCGTGGCCGGCGCAGTCCCTTCGACCATTCCTGCCGGGTAGACGAAGTCGTACACGTTGGACGCAGAGAACGGCGCCGACGAGTCGGACGCCCGCGTCACCCAGCCCCCGAGCCTGCTCCCCGGCTCAACGTTGTAAACGATCTTCCAGCCGTTGGTTCCGGGGATCGACACGTCACCCGATGTCGGCGGCGACTCATCGAGCGCCCAGTCCGTGATCGGAGTGAACTGTGCGGGCTCGTTTTCCCAGTTCAACGGACTCCGTACGAGGGAGGGGCCCAGATGATTCGACGAACAACCGCCGGTCGAAATGAAGGAACAGGCGACAGCAAGAACCATCTGTCGAAGGCGCATGGTGCTTCGACGGTCCGTATGCAGGTTATCGCGCGCTAATATGCGCATGATCGAACCAGTAGTGATCGGTTTGCGCCTTGCGCGCGCTGCAGCAGCCGCCGAAGGTCGGGCTGAACTGGAACATGTCGAACGGGTAGGTGTTGACGACGTCGGTGTAGCTTCCCTGGAGGACGCCATCCAACCACCACTTCAAGACGCCAGTATCGAGGTTGGTGTACCACTCGACCCGGTGCCACACGCCGAGGGTGACCTTCGTCGCGTTGACGTTCGGGTAGTGAACATAGAACCCTTTATTCTGATACTCGGGCAGGACGATCAACTGACCGTTGGCGGCCAAGCCAATAAACTGCTGCCCGCCAGCCCCGCCACCGCCATTGAAGAGGAATGCGATCTTGTTGCCGGCCGGGCCGGGATCGAACGGAGATGAGGGCTTCCACCAGAAGCCGGCGTAGACCTCGCGCTTGTTGATGCCGTAGTAATACACCGTGGCCGGCGCCGTCCCTTCGACCATCCCTGCCGGGTAGACGAAGTCGTACACGTTGGACGCAGAGAACGGCGCCGACGAGTCGGACGTCCGCGTCACCCAGCCCCCGAGCCTGCTCCCCGGCTCAACGTTGTAGACGACCTTCCAGCCGTTGGTTCCGGGGATCGGCACGTCACCCGATGTCGGCGGCGACTCATCGAACGCCCAGTCCGTTAATGTCGTGAAGCCTGCGGGTTCGTTGGGCCATCCACCCGCCGCCAGCGCCGCCGGCGCCGTCGCGTTCGCCACCGACACGGACACGGACGTGGAAGTATTGGTATTTCCGGCCGCGTCCCGAGCCACCGCTGTCAGCACGTGCGAGCCGTTTGTGATGGATGTCGTGTTCCAGGTGGCAGAGAAGGGCGCCGCCGTGTCCTCCGCACCGAGAGTGACGCCGTCCAGTTTGAACTGCACCCCAACTACGCCCACGTTGTCGCTGGCCGCGGCGCTGACCGCCACCGTGCCCGAAACGATGGCGCCACCACTCGGAGAGCTGACCGAGACTGTCGGCGTGGTCGTATCAGATGGGGGCGGGGGGGCGGCGCCGGACAGACAGCCGATGTAGGTCATCGCGGCAACGACGTGGGCGAACATCATATTCTGCGTGCCCGTCGAGTTGGGCGCATAGTTCTGGAGCCAAATGTAGTTCAAGTTCAGACTCGGATCGCTGCGCCACTGGAACCCGGGAAACGGCGAGCCTGAGGAGCTCTGGATGAATTTGCCGCCCGACCAGGTGCCTTTCGGGAATCCCTGACCGAGGTGGCTGATTTTAATGCCGTTCAACCAGATTGCATGCTCGCCGTTCGACGATGTCACCGGATTATTGAGCTTGACCATGTGCTCAACACACATCCATTGACCTGCGTTGCCGAGCACGGAGGGGTTGTTCAGCAACGTATTCCCCCAATAGTTGCCGTCCAGAGACCGATGCATGCCCATCCAGTAATCGTAGTGATCGAATGTGAGCGTTGAGGGGGCCTGTTCGGCTGCCGCGGCGAAGCGATCGGTGCCCGTCGGTAGGACTCCTGCCTGCGGATTGGGCCAGGCGAGCGCGGGGTTGTAGCCTCCCATCCAGATTCCGTCGTGGGAGTAACTACCACCGGCCGGGAACTTGATGTAATAGCGCACATACAATGTGTCGTTGACGCCCGGCGTTATTTGTTTGTAGAGATGTCCCCCGACGCTCGAACTCGACGACGTGATCGCGAGCGAATTGCGGAGGGGGCTTCCCGCAGGAACGTCGGTGCTGAACGACATGGCCGTGGCATTGAGGACGTCGGTCCATCGTCCGAACAAGGTCGAGAGTGAGGATTCGTCGAACCGTTCGACGAAGACGACTCGGGAGTCCTTCTCGATGCCGACATCTCCGGGATACTGCGCGGCGATGCCGCTGCCCGAGGGGGGCAGCGCAATCGGGTTCGAGACGGTGACGGTTACGACGGCCGACGTCCGGCTGTTTCCCGCCGCGTCACGGGCAATGGCTGCCACGGTGTGACCGCCGTTGGCAACTGTCGTCGTGTTCCACGAGACTGAATATGGAGCCGACGTGTCAGGCGCGCCGACGTTGGCGCCATCGATCTGGAACTCGACGCTGGTCACACCCACATTGTCGGAAGCCGCGGCGTTGATCGCGACCGTGTTCAACACCGTGGCGCCGCTGTTCGGTGCGGTGATGGACACCGACGGAGCAGTGACGTCATTCGCGACCGTCACCGTCACGCCCGCCGACGTCTGGGTGTTCCCGGCCGCGTCACGGGCGATGGCTCTCAGCACGTGACTGCCGTTCGACATCGTCGTGGTCTGCCACGAGGTCGCGAACGGCGCCGCAGTGTCCGGTGCGCCGGCGTTGGTGCCGTCGACCTGGAACTGAACGCTGGTCACACCCTTGTTGTCTCTCGCTGCGGCGGTCACATTGATCGTCCCTTGGACGATTGCCCCTTTGGCGGGAGCCGTGATGGAGACCGATGGTGGCGTCGTGTCGTTTGAAACGTTGACTGTCACCGCGGACGATATCTTGCTGTTGCCGGCGGCGTCACTGGCAATTGCGCGCAGTGAGTGACTCCCGTCCGAAAGCGTTGCGGTGTTGAGCGTGATCGAAAACGGAGCGGCCGTCGCCTGTACGCCGATGTCCACGCCGTCAGCCTGGAACTGAACGCTGGACACTCCGACGTTGTCACTGGCCGCGGCGTTGATCGCGACCGTGCCCGACACGCTTGCTCCGGTAGTCGGCGTTGTGATCGAAACCGATGGCGGAGTCGTGTCCGCCACGGCCGGGGGCACAAATCGCACGCGCAGGTAAGGACGCAGAGTCGCATCGGGATGCTGCATGCTGGCGAAGTAGCGCCAACGGTCAGCAAGCTTGGTGGCGTCGGAGTTGAGCAACAGGCCGAAGTTCGACGCCGGATTGGCAAGCCATTCCTCCACCATGCGGGTGATCGTCCAGATCTTTCGGGCGGGCACCTTGTCGACCGCGCGCTGAGCGTAGGCGCCGGAGATGTTGCCTTGTGCGAGCGGTGTCCCCTCGAAACAGCACGCACTCGGCGTCCAACCTGTCACACCGTCGAAGGTGTACCCGTTGGCGGACGCAATGATTGGGTTCCGGCCCACCACCTTGTGCGCGGTCACCGTGTAGGTCGGCTCCGGTGCCGGGTCACTCTCCACGAGCGCAAGATGAAGGGTTGCCTCCTGTAGCAAGGCGCCGTTCGGAAGAGCCGAGAGATCGAACTTCATCAGGATCGTATTGGCGATCTTGTTATTCGGCCACGTATAGGTCGCCAGGATCGGCTCGTTGCTGTAGTTGTTGCGATTGAGATTGAGAAATGTGTCGTCCGGCGGGAGATACAGGAGGCCGTTTCTGATCGTGACGCTCACGCCAGGCGACCTCGCCACGTTGCCATCCCAGTCCCTGGCCTCCGCTGTCAATACAAGCGTCCCGTCTGACAACGTGGTCGTATCGAGCGTCGTCGTGTAGGGTGCCGAAGTGAGCTCGGCGCCGAAAGGTGCGCCGTTCAATTGGAATCGAACACCGGCGACGCCACCTTGATCGCTCGCATCGGCCGAGATCGTGACGGCGTCGGAGAGAGTCGTTCCGCCAACTGGCGCGGTCACGGCGACGGAAGGGGGAGTCGCGTCGGCAGCCGCGAACGCGATTTCCAGGTACGGCCGCAGGCTCGCGTTCGAGTGCTCCATGCTGGCGAAGTAACGGTAGCGATCGATTGAGTTCGTCGCGTCGGCATTGAGCATGACGCCGTGATTGGTCGAGGGAGATGCGAGCCACTCCCGAACCATCTCCGTCACCGTCCAGGATTTGAAACCCAGGGTTTTGTCGATGGCTCTCACGTCTTCGGGCGACCCGAGATCGGCTTGTCCAAGTGGAATGTCGTTGACGCAGCACGCCGACGGGGTCCACCCGGTGCGGCCGTCGCTGGTGAAACCGTTGGCCTGTGCGACCACCACGTTTTTGCGCAGGATCTTGTGCGCGCTGATGGTGTAGGTTGCGTCCGCCGTCGGGTCGGCATCGGTAAGCGAGAGCCGAAGCGTGGCGCGCTGGACGATGGCATCACGAGGAATCGACGAGAAATCGAATTTCAAGACCGCAGCGTTGGCCGGTCGATGATCCGGCCATGTGTAGACGCGCACGGTCGGCTGCTGGGCATGATTCGTCGGATCGAGATTGAGGTACGTGTCCTGCGGCGACAACCGGACGATCCCGGTGTCGGCACTCTGCGCTGCCAGTACAGTGGAGGAAACGCCGAACGCGCGCGCGCTCGCCAGCAATGGGTTTTCGTTACGTAGCCCGGAGGAACTCGGTGGAACTGTCGTCAGGCCAGAAACGCCCAGAACATACGGTAAGAACACGAGAACGCATACGCGAACGGCAACTGTGATCCAACGAGTCCAACTACGCAAGGCGATCGTCCTCCTGCCCAAAAGGCACACGTGTCCTGTCTTCTTCGGATCGGTGAAGAAGTCACGGAGACCCTGTAATTCGCCGGCCGGCGCCATGCGGCCCGCCGGCGCTTCTTGGGGAAGCCTTAGGGTTGAAAGGCGTAGCTAGACAATTCAACCGATGTGCCAGCGAGGAAAAAAACGCGGACGTTTAGGCCACCTAACTGGTCATCGAGACGCGGGATAGTCCCATTCCTAACACCTCAGTACACAGCGCGTCACTCGGTGGATAACTCGTCATGCAGTGTCCGCGGTGCAGCAGTCGGAAGTCTTGGCTCCTGAAAGGTGGCCGACGCCGCTGTGCGCGGTGCCGGTACGACTGGACGCCGGGTCGTCTGCCCCTGCGGCTCACCCCGCGGCAGTGGCGCGCACTGGTGCAATGGTTCGTGCGCGGATCGTCGAGCGCGCAAATCGCACATGAAACTCGCCTCGATCGCAAGCGCGTGCTGCGGGCCCTGACCGTCGTGAGGCGGCAGATGGGACGCGCAATGCCGGTGGATGTCGGATCCCCCCACGAACCGGATTCACGCGAGACGAGCCCGGAAGGTCGGGGAGCGAGCCAAGGGCGGCCGCGATCGGCCGTACTCGGACTGCGTGTCTCTCACGGACTGGCCTGGGCGGAAATCGTTTCTGATGCGGACACCGCCCGAATCGTGCGTGTATTTCGCCATCGAAAAAGTGACCGATCAGAAATCGCGTGGCCAGGTGCGCAGCGCTACACGGGCGTGGTGTATGCGGGAAGGCTGTATCGCCTCGCGCAATCGGGGAGTGGCGCAGCCGCCCGGTTCGGGCAGGTTGAAAGCTTCTGGTCCTATCTGCAACGTCGCCTCAAGGCCAAGGGCGGCGTTCGTCGACATCGCCTCGGTTTATACCTGGCTGAATACGCGTGGCGTTACAACCATCGGCGACTGTCGCCTGCGGAGCAACTCCGCGAAATTCTCAAACTCGTACGACGAGCGCAGGTGGAAGGAATGCACCTTACCCCACGTGCTCGCGAGCAGCGTACTCACGACGCGCCGGCCCGGTAAGCCGCAAGACCGCGGGCGATTATCCGGCGAATATTCTCATGACGGTCGCAAAACCGTGTTCGTGATTTCGAATTGGTGCAATTGCTCGTTTCGTCGAAGACCGCATAGACACGTCCGGTTACGAAAAGCGTCAAAACGACAAGATATGCACACACTTACCTGTGAACGCGCGGCGTCCTAGAACTAAGCGCATCACAATGTCGAACGATCGCGCGTCCGCTCTCGCCGTGCTGCAACACAACGTCGGCTTTGACGTACCAGAACTCTGGGTCGACTATGCGATGCGGCACGGGTTTCGACAGGTCAAGGCTGTGACCGTGGGCCGGTGTCCCGACTGCGGGGGGCAACCGACACGTTCACTGGGGCAGTTCGTCTACTACAGCACCCTGGTGCGCCTGGTCGAGTGCGGTGCGTGCGGGCTCGCATGGACGAACGTCCGACCCGATCCGGCCGTCTTAATGCAACATTTCGAGGGCGCCTACAAGGACGAGAAATATTTTCTCCAGGCCAGGCGCGCGATCTTCGATCAACTTGTCGGACGAATCGAGCGTATTGCGCCCCTCCGCGGCCGGGTGCTAGACATCGGTGGCGCCACGGGGCATCTGATGCACCAGGTGCGCACACGACGGCCGGACCTCGCCCTCGTCGTCAACGACCTTTCTGCGTCGGCTACGAAGTACGCGGCGGAGCACTTTGGTTTTCCAACGATCACGGGAGATGCGCGCGCGGTCTACGAGAACGGAATCAGGTACGACGTCGTCGTTCTGAGTGACGTGCTCTATTACGAGCCGGAGATCGCCGAGATGTGGTCGACGTTGCCGAAACTGATAGCACCCCGCGGCACACTCGTGATCCGCGTACCCAACAAGTTTCACTTGCTTCGCGCGAGTCAATTGATCAGAGACCTTCTGAGATCTCAGCGTCGGCGGGCCACGCAAGCGAACATCAGTTTTTTCAATCCGGAACACCTGCTCCTCTTGAGCCGGCGATATCTCGAGGCGAGGCTGCGGAATCTTGGTTTTGTCGATATTGAGTGTCTGCCCTCGCCGTTGCTCCGTTCTTCATCGGCAGTTCCCAATGCCGCGGGTGACCTTCTTTTCCAACTCGCGCAGTTCGCCAACGCCGTCTCGGGTGGTCGCTTCGTCATGACGCCGAGTATGCTCGTGTGCGCGAAACACCCGTGAACCTGGCGCCAAACGAGCTGTTGGGCTGCTACTCGTTGATGCCCTCACGCCGCAGCATTTGGCCCGGTGTGCCCAGCGGTTTACCGTAAATTCCTGAATAGAGTTTGATGTCACAATGAGTGGCCGCGCGCTGCGCGCCGGAGATGGAGACGACGGGCCATGGCCAGCATCAGCTTGAGGGTAAACGGGAAGTCGCACACCGTGGATGTCGACCCCGCTACGCCTCTCCTATACGTCCTGCGCAACGACCTCGATCTGCATGGCCCTCGGTTTGGCTGCGGACTCGGGCAGTGCGGGGCGTGCACCGTAATCATCAAGGGCGAGGCTGTGCGGTCCTGTATTCGACCCGTGTCGACGGTGCAGGGCGCCGACGTGACCACGCTGGAGGGTCTGTCCGGGGATGGCAAGCTGCATCCGCTTCAGCAGGCGTGGATCGACGAACAGGTGCCGGCGTGCGGCTTCTGTCAGAACGGTCAACTCATGACCGCGAAGGCGCTGCTCGATAAGAATCCGACGCCAACCGATGCGCAGATCCGTCAGGGCATGGCGGGCACGTTGTGCCGCTGCATGACCTACTACCGGATCCAGGCGGCGATCAAGCGCGCCTCGAAAACGATCGCATCCGCTCGCAACGAAGCAGGCAGCGAGGTCATCGCATGACAACCCGAAGAGACTTCATCAAGACGTCCGGGTTCCTCGTCGTCGGCTTCAGCGCTGCAGGTGTCGTTCACCAGATCCCGCTCGCTGCGCAAGGCGCGGGTCCGTATCCCGACGTGGACTTCCGGCAACTCGATTCGTGGATCGTGATTCGGCAGGACAACACCGCGACGTTCTTTGTCGGCAAGACCGATCTCGGTCAGGGAACCGGCACCGCATTCCGCCAGATCATGTCCGACGAACTCGACATGCCGTACGACAAGACGAGCTGTGTCATGGGCACCACCGACGTGACGGTGGACCAGGGCGGCTCGGGTGGATCGGATGCACTGCAGACCGACGGTTATCCAATGCGTCGCGTCGCTGCCGAGGCCCGTCGTGTTCTTCTCGAAATGGCATCGACCCGCTTCGGTGTGCCGGTCGCTCAACTCGTCGTCAGCGATGGCGTGGTGTCGGTCGCTTCCGATCCCTCGAAGAAAGTGACCTACGGCGAACTGATCGGTGGAAAGCGGTTCAACGTCACGCTGACGGGCAACAACATCAACGCGACCACCGGTACCGCGAAGCTGAAAGACGTGCAGCAGTTCAAGATCGTCGGCACGTCGCCGCAGCGGTACGACATCCCATCGAAGGTCGATGGCTCGCTCAAATGGGCCGTGGATGCGAAAGTGCCAGGCATGGTTCACGCCCGCAATGTCAAGCCGCCCGTTGCTGGCGCGAAGCTCGTGAGCATCGATGAATCCTCCGTCAAGAACATCCCAGGTTTCCTGAAAGTGGTGAGCAAGGGCAACTACATTGCCGTTGTCTGCGAACGCGAGGAGCAGGCGATTCAGGCCGCGCGGCAGCTCAAGGTGAACTGGCAAAAGCCCGCCACGGCGCCGTTCCCGAGTTCAGAAGAGCTCTTCACCTATATACGCGGCGCGATGACGACATCCAGCACGCCGCCGAGCATCGTTGGCAACCCGGACGCGGCGCTCAAGAGCGCGGCCCGCGTTCTCGAGGCGGACTACGAGATTCCATTCCAGGGACACACCTCTATCGGCCCGGCGCATGCGATGGCCGATCCTTCCAACGACCAGTTGACGATCTATTCCAACGACATGAAGTCGTATGGCCTGCGTGATGGCGTCGCCGAGTTTCTCAAGATGCCGCGCGATCGAGTACGCGTGGTCTGGATGGAAGGGCCGCAGGCATACGGTCGAACGGCCGCTGACGATGCCGGGTTCGAGGCCGCGTTTCTGGCGAAAGAGATCGGCCGCCCGGTTCGCATTCAATGGATGAGAAACGAGGAGACCGCCTGGGACACGAAAGGTCCGGCGTTTGCCGTGAAGGTGCGCGGCGGGCTCGACGCGCAAGGGAACCTCGTTGGGTTCGACTACGACGCACGGTCCGCCGACTTCAACCACCTTGGATACAACGAGCACAACACGGTGCTGATTTCACAGCTCATGGGAGCGAGATCGGAAATGCCAGCCCGTGGCAGTGCGGCGGCTCCGAATGAGATGTACGCGATCCCGAACCGACGGATGACGACTCACGTCGTGAGCCTGCCTGCGATCTGGGAAACGCCGCTTCGAACGGGCAACCTGCGCGATCCCAATGGCCCGCAGTCGACGTTCGCTTCGGAGTCCTTCATCGACGAACTGGCGGCTGCAGCCAACGCCGACGCGGTGGACTTCCGGCTGAAGCTGCTCACGGCGAGCACCGAGGAGGACAGCGGCTTCAAGCGAGCGCGCTCGATCGCCGTCATCAAGGCCGCGGCCGAGAAGTTCAGGTGGGACACGCGTCCGTCGCCGAAACGAGCCGGCAGCGGAGAGATCCTCACCGGTCGTGGAATCGCCTACGCGTTCAGGAGTCAGACCGTCGTTGCGCAGATTGCCGAGGTCGAGGTCAACCGGCGCACCGGTCACGTGTGGGTGAAGCGGATCGTGTGCGCGCACGATTGCGGTCTCGTCATCAATCCTGAGGCGCTTCGCCGGACGATCGAGGCAGGCACGCTCTATGGCCTGAGTCGCGCGCTTCATGAAGAAGTGCGATTCGACACGGAAAAGGTGACGAGCGTCGATTGGGTCACGTCGCCGACGCTGACGCATGCTGACACGCCGGAGACGATGGACGTCGTCCTGATCAACGGCGATCCGAATCCGAATCGTCCGGATCTTCCGCACTACGGGGCGGGAGAGACGATGTGCAAGCCCACGCTCGCGGCCATTGGCAACGCCATCTTCGATGCTACGGGTGTTCGACTACGTCGAGTGCCGTTTCGAGACGCACGCGTCCTCGCAGCGCTCAAGGCAGCGCAAGTGTAACGGCACGAGCCGGCATGTGCCGGGGGCTCCGACGATATAGGCTGGTTAACCGGCAGTAGGGATGGCTGACTGGTGTTTCAACGCTCCAATTTCGCTTGACTCCTGGCGAACAGGACGTCCGTCCAGCTGAGCATGCCGTTCTGGTAATGCTGATCGTACAAGGAGACAAGCGAAAATCCCCGCTCTGCGAGAAACCGAAAAACGTCATAGAACGCAGGTAGGGAATCGTACATGTGAGAGACGATGACCTCGTAATAGATGAGATCGATGCGATTTTCCGCGAAGAGCCTTTCACATCCTTTCAGAACCTCGAAGTCGTAACCCTGCGTGTCAGACTTGAGCACATGGACGTGCTCAATTTGTTTCTGCGCGGTGAAGTCGTCCAGCGTCACCACGGGGACAGCCGATGTCTGAACGATGTTGCCCCATGCCGTTGGCCCTGGCGCGAGAAACGAACTCATATCGGAGTCAGAATTCTCAAGAAGCGGAAGAGACCCTGTTGATGCGCCAACCCCAAGATTCCACAGATTGACATCCGCCATGCCCTGGCTGCGTCGTTTCAGCTCGGCGTAGGTGGTCGGGCTTGGTTCGAATGAATGAATCACTGCACCAGGAAAGGCTTCATGGAGCTGGGCAATCGATTGTCCCAGGTTGGCGCCGACATCGAAGATCAGTGGACGCCTAACGCCAGTCAGGAAGCGAGTCATGTCCAGGAAGGGATCGCGACCCGGATCCTTGGGATTGCAGCGAATGATGTCGTAGCCCAATCGCCTCAGCAGCCGTCGGGTTCGGAGCCTGATCGATGGCATCGGATCTATAGCCTATTAGATTGGAGGCTTACGGTCTCCCCCGCGGCGGCAAGTGGGCTGAGGCTGCGGATCAAGAATCAACCCTCACCAATCAACAACGATTCATTAATCAACGATCAAAGATCTGCAATTCCGGCGTCACCTCCCCTTGACGCCGGGCCCGCCTATTGCTATTAAAGCCACGCCAGAGACATATCAGTCCGTGGTCCGTTGGTCCTGTTGATGGAGGAGCTATGAATTGGCGCTCTGTTGTCGCCACGTGGGTCATCGTTCTTTGCGCGACGTCTGCGCATGCACAGTTCGACTCGGCACAGATTTCCGGGGTTGTCCAGGACACCACCGGCGCTGTGCTTCCTGGTGTTGACATCGTTCTCGTGAACGTCGGAACGCGCATCGAACGTCAGGCGGTGACCAACGAAGCCGGTCTGTATACCTTCCCGAACGTGCCAGTTGGCGAGTACCGGATCACGGCCATGCTGTCCGGGTTCAAGCCCATCACCAAGTCCAACGTGCAGGTGAACGCCGGCCTCAACATCAGGGTTGACGTGTCGCTCGAAGTGGGCGCGCTGTCCGAGACGATTTCGGTCGAGGCGGCCACGACGCTCGTGGACACATCGGTGATCGGGCGCACGCTGCGTGCCGAGCAGATCGCCGAAACGCCGCTGAGCGGGCGCCGCGCGTCGCAGGTGGCGCAGCTGGCGCCGGGCGTGGTCGGTGGAAACATGGGCGGGTCGGTGCCAACAGGTACCGGCACGTTCGCGACCGGCGTGACGTCTATCAACGGCGGCCGTTCCGACGAATTCATCACCACGATCGATGGCGCGCCGTCCATTCGTGTCCGCGCCGCCGGCGGCTTCATGATGGGCGCGCAGAACTTCGACACCGTCGCGGAAGTGCAAGTCCTGACGACGAACTACCAGGCTGAGTACGGCCGCTCGTCGGCGGGCCAGCTGCGGCTGGTGACCAAGAGCGGCACGCAGAGCTTCCGCGGCAACGTGTTCTGGAGCCATCAGAACGATGCGCTCGATGCGAATACGTGGACCCGTAAACGCGCGGGTCTCGAGAAGTCGCCGCACAAGTACAACGCGTATGGCTTCACCCTGGGCGGGCCGCTCTACATTCCGGGAGCCTTCAACACAGATCGGCAAAAGCTGTTCTTCTTCTGGGGACAGGAATGGCAGCGCGACCGCACGGTCGAAGACAACAATACGCAGACGGGCAACGTGCCCACCGCAGCAATGAAAAACGGCGATTTCAGTGCGCTGTTGCCGGGACGAGTGATCCGCGATCCGCTCACCGGATTGCCGTTTCCAGGCAACATGATTCCCCAGAACCGGATCAGTCCGCAGGGTCGTGCGCTGCTCAATGCCTTCCCCTTGCCGACTCCGGGATTCCAGCAGGGAGCGAACAACTACCTCGGCAACCCTTCGGTCTTCAACAACCAGCGGAAGGACAGCATCAAGATCGACTGGGTCCCGACGTCCAATCATCGCGTCGCCGTGCGCCATACCTGGGCGCCGAACGTCTGGAACGATCCCGAGCCGCTGAGCGTCTACTCAACGATCTGGGACTATCCAGGTCGCACGCTGGCCGCGACATTGACCAGCACGCTCTCCTCTTCGCTCATCAACGAGTTCTCGTTTTCGTGGGGCTCGACGAGTCCGTCCAAGTACTTCGGGCAACGCAACTGTGACTATTGCCCGGGCGGGACCACGGCCTTCATGTATCCCACGCAGAGCGAGGTCGGCATCAACTACCCGTACCTGTTCCCGGGAACGAAGCTGGATCCGGAAAAGATTCCGAACATCTCGCTACAAGGCTTCAACCCCGCGATCAACAACGCCGCCTATCCAGGGTCCTGGAACGACTTCGTGTTCCTCTGGTCGGACAACGTGACCAAGATCACCGGCAATCACACGTTCAAAGCGGGCGTCATGATCGAGCGCTCGGGGATGAACGATCGAATTCAGCTCAGTTTCGCAACGGCGCCCGCGACGACGAACCAGAACGGATCGTTCCGCTTCATGGACGGGCGGGCCGGAGGAACGGGCTACTCGGTTGCCAACGCTTTGCTGGGGCTGTTCGATGACTACACCGAGTTCGGCAACAAGCCGAACACCAAGTGGCTGGCGATGGGCTACGACGTCTACGCGCAGGACAGCTGGAAGCCGGCGCGCGACCTGACGCTCGAGCTGGGACTCCGATATTCACTCTGGCAACCGTGGGGCACGACGAACCTGGCGATGGCGTCATTCCAGTCGCAGTTCTATGACCCGTCAACCGCTCCCGTGATCGACCGTGCCGGCGGGTTCGTGGTGAGCGGCGACCGGTTCAACGGTGTCGTGCTGCCTGGCGACGAGCCGACCGACGAAGCGCTCGTTGACTTCCCGCAGCTGGCCAACCTGCAGCGGCTGTATCACGGCGTGCCGAACGGTTTCTCGGAAACGCCGACCGATGGCTTCCAGCCGCGACTAGGATTGGCCTATGCCATCAACGATGTGACGACGTTCCGCGCGGGCGTCGGCCGCTTCCTGAATCGCGTGCAGATCAATACGACGGCGGCATACGGGTTCAACGCGCCACTGTCGGAAATGCAGACCGTGATCAACGGCATCGTGGACGCGCCTGGCGGCGCCTCGACCCGCAATTTCCCGCTCGTCGGCGCAATGCAGTCGCCTGACTTCACGAATCCGGTGTCGTGGGCGTGGAACGCGACGGTCGATCGGGAACTGCCCTGGGCCATGCGTGGGACTGTCTCGTACGTGGGCCGCTCGGCATCGCGTCTCGAACGGGCCCGCAACATTAACCAGCTCCAGCCCGGCACGATCCAGGCGAATCCCGGCGCAAACGCGAACGCGCTGCGTCCCTACCTGGGCTTCAGTACAGTGACGTCGTATGAGACGACCGGCACGTCCAGGTACAACAGTTTGCAAACCCAGGTGGAGCGACGATCGACACGCGGTGTCGGCTTCAGCGTGGCCTATACGTTCGCGCGGACGACGGACAACGGAGCCGGCCGGAATGATCTGCTGCCCAACGCGTTCGACGACAGCGGCTACTACGGCATTTCCGATCTCGATCGGCCGCACGTCCTCGTGTCACAGGTACGCTACGCGCTGCCGAGGCTCGAATCGTCGGCGGCGCCGGTGCGCTGGGTGCTTGGGAACTGGGACGTCTCGGGGATTCTCCAGGCGCAGTCGGGAATGCCGTTCTCGGTGCGCACACCCGTCGATATCGCGGGAGTCGGACCGGGAAGCGGCCAGCAGTTCTACAACCTGGTCGGCGATCCAAAGGCAGCGCGCACCGAGTGGGATCCGGAGTTGTCGCGAGCGACGTGGTTCGACCGCAACGCGTTCCAGGTGCCTGCCACCGGCACGTTCGCGACGACCCAGAAGAAGAACACGCTGCGGCAGCCGGGCTTCTGGGACATCAACCTGTCGTTGCGAAAGGCCTTCAACGTTCCAGGTACCAACCATCGCTTCGATCTTCGTGTCGAGGCGTTCAACTTCATGAACCGGACGCGGCTGGACAACGCCGTGACGAATCCGACGCTTCCCGACTTCGGCTACATCACATCGTTGACGGGGAACCGGACGATGCAGATCGGGATGCAGTACGTGTTCTAGAAACGCGTCAACTCCCAACTTCCAATTTCCAACTCCCAAGTGTCTGCCTGGGAGTTGGAGCGTGGGAGTCGGGAATTGACAGGCGCGTTCTGCTGTTCTACTCGACCTTGGCGGGAGGGACCTTACATCGATCTTTGGGATCATCGAAGTCACGATATGGCTCGTGGCATTTCGAGCATGCCATCGCGACTGTTTCGCTGACCGCCACCATCTCGTCCATGCTTTTCGATTGCGCCGCCTTGTATGCCGCCCTCCCGGCGGCGGCCAGCCCTTCGGCCGCGGCGCGGAAGTCCGGCTGATCGATCGGAACCGGCCGGCCGTTCTCGCACAGACGCCTGGGAACCAGGATCAGGTTTGCCGCTTCCGACAACGCGAGAGCGCTGTTTTCGACTTCCTGCCAGCCGCCGTACACATTCTTGAATGTCGCTGTTGCGCCGCCACCCACTGCAGCCGGATCTCTCGCCGCTCCGGGGTCTTCGCTTTGCGCGTCGAACACGATATTGGCAAACGTGAATGGGATACCTCGCATCAGCTGGGCGAGATTCGAATGAGCCTGTGGCGAGTACGCAGCGGCCGGTGTTGTTGTCGTCGACTGCGACGGCGTTCCGCAGCCGACAGCCATGACCGTGGCCGCGATCAACCCGAATGCGCTCTTCATTTCATCCCTCCATGTGCCGAGCGGACACCGGGCGTCGGCGCCACAACCTGAGCAAGCATCTGGCCATCTCGCGGAGAAAAGAAAAGGGCAGTTTGTCTATCGAGAAGAGCCGCGCGTGCACAGCGTCGGCGCTGGATTTTTCGCGCTCGGCGCGAACAATCCCGCGGTGGCTTCTTCGGCGACAATAGACCTCATGGTCAGGCGGCCACCAAGCGAAGGCCACAAACAGCTGCTGCGCGAGCTGAACGAAGAGCGCGCGGCCGCGCTCCAGCGGATCAGCACCACGCTCGAATCGCTCATCCGTCAGCTCTGCGACTCGCGCGAACGAGTGCGGCGAGCCACTGGACCAGATCGCGAGCGCGAGATCGCGACGTGGCGTGACCTGCGAGCCCGCGCGATGAAGCACCGCTGGTATCTCGAAGTCCAGCGCGAGGCGCTGGGGATGCGCCGCCACGACGTCCTCGACGAGTTCTATCGGGTCCCTACGTTCGACTGAGCAGCCATCGATTCTGATCGGGGTCGGTGCGATCCGTCTTCGATTGTCGGTGCGATCTTGAATCTGGTCGGTGCGATTGGTCCCTGCGATTGTCGGTGCTACCGTGATCCTGGTCGCGGCTGGTCGCCAGGTTGTTTCGTGCCGATATCGTGGCAATGCACGCTCGCGCGGGGACCACAGTGGTCGAACGCCCTCACGTTGCGCTGGCAAGCCTTGGCACGCTGCTCGTCTGGGTCAGCTCAATCGTAGGCTCGGGATTCAGCCTGCTCTCCATCCCGTTCGCGATCTGGTCGACCCTCCCGTACGGAGTTTTGTGGATCGTCGGAACCGTGCTACGGGGGCTCGCGAAGAAAAAAGAGAACGCCGATCACTGGCGCGAACGCGATCGCTGGCTCACGATCGGCGCGGGCACCGCGGCCGTTGCCGCGGATCTCGGCATCCGGGCGGCCGTCTTCCTGTGGCCGCGGGGATCGACGGCGGCGATCGCCCTGGTCTTTTCCCCCGCATATATCACCATCTTCATCCTGCCGATCGGCGCAGCGGCCGGGTGGGTACTTGGCAGGCTGTGGCGATGGCACATCGCCGGACGTATCGCCGCGGTCACGATCGGTCCCACTGTGCTGGGACTGATGATGCTGGGACTGGCGAGGCCCGAACTCTTTCCGACCACAGTGGTCGCGCGCCGCGCGCTGCTCGAACGCATCGGTCCACCACGCGTGGTGATCGGTACGGATACCTTCACGTCGGTACCTGTTTCGACCACCGCGGCCTGGTACCTCGCAGCGGATCTCGATGGACAACCGGGCGAGGAACTGGCCATCGTCGATCACGCGGGCGCAGATTTGCTGGACAGCAACACGCGTGCGGTGACACGACACGTCGGATTTGGAGGGCAACCGGGCCGGCTCTGGGGTTCGTTCTCGACGCTCGTCCGGCTGCCCGATGGACGGCTGGCCGTGGCGCAGACCGGCGGCGGTTTCTCCAGGACACTGCTGCAGGATCTCAATGGCACCGAGTTGTGGGAGTACCGTACCGATCCGAAGCTGGCACCGACCGCCTTGCGCCCGGCGGACCTGGACGAGGATGGCAGCGTGGAGTTCTACGGCGCTTCGACCAACTTCATCGCCCGTCTCGACTGGATGGGCCGTGAAGTCTGGCGCCGCCCAGCCACGCTCGCGGCGCTTCTCGCGACGGTGCCGAGGGCGGGAGATGTCCCGCCGTGGATCGTGGGGCTCGAGTACGGCCGCAAACTCCTGGTCTGGGATGCCGATGGCCGGCCTTTGAGCGAGCGAGCGATCACTGCTGCAGATTCGCCACTGTCGGTCGTTGATACGTTCGCCGGACGAAGCTTCATTCACGGCGGTCACTCGGCTCGGGCGTCCGATCTCACCGGCAAGCTACTCTTCGATGTTCCGCTCGGCGATTTCACGCTGTCGTCCGCTCTTGGCGTTCGTTTCTCACCAACTGCCGCGCCCCATCTCGTCCTCGTGAGCTCCACCGATCGTGACACCAGCCGCTATCGCCTTCTCATCGTCGATTCGAATCAGCGAACGGAATACGACGAGATATTCGATCGCCATCCACGCGTGTTCGCGGCGAGGCAAGCGGACGGATCGCACACGCTTTTCGTCTGGGAGACGCGCGGACTCCGGCAACTGCGTCCGCGATGAATAGCTCCGGAGATCGCCCCGACCAGCGTCAGAACCGATCGCCCCGACCAGCGTCAGAACCGATCGCACCGACCAGCGTTAGAACCATCGCACCGACGACGGCTATCGAGATCTGACCGTTCGAAGGATCGACTCGACTTCCGGGCTTTCCGGGGCATCCGGCGCGAGCCGCTCGAACATCTCGAGTCGCGCGATCGCCAGGTCGGTGCGATTGAGTCGATCGTATGTGAGCCCGCTGCTGTAGTACGCGTAAGCGAAACGCGGATCGGCCTGCGTGGCTCTGTCGAATGCCTGCGCAGCGGCGTTATTGTCGTTCCGGCGGAAGTGCGCGAGGCCAAGCTGGTACTGTACGAACGGATCGCCGGGAAACGCCTCGGCTGCATTGCGGGCGCGATCGATTTCGCCGGGATCGTCGCGCAACAGCGCGAGCGCCAGATCGGAAGCCGCCTGCCATGACGGGCTGCCGCCGACCTGCGGCAGTTGCGCGAATTGCTTCGCCGCCTCGTCCCGTTGGCCAAGCCGCAGGTGGCTTTGTGCAGCGAACCAGAGCGCCTGGGCGCTTCGGTCACCGGCGTTCACACTGTTCAGGACTTCGTGGTACCGCCCGGACTCATACAGACCCTGGACAGAGTTCGCTCCTGCCGATGGCGCGACGGTTGGAGTAGAGCCAGGCAGAGCCACCGTCGTACGACGACCTCCGCCGCCACTCACGCAGCCGGCAAGGACGACGAGCGACGCTATCACGATGGCGGCGCCGGCGCGACGAGAGGTCAAGGGCTGAGTCATCACAAGCCTCTGTCCAGGCATGTGCAAAGCCCGGACCGCTTTCTGATCGCCGTAACCCTTTGACCTTCGTCTTCCTGATGGAATGCTCAACGGGAGGAAGGTGGCGTGAAGAGGACGGAGGCGACGTGAACCGTCACCTCCAGACCCTCCATTCGACATCGTCAGGACAGCGTGAACTGAACGGTCACTGTCATCAACACGGGCACAGGCTGACCGTTCAAGCGAGTGGGCGTGAACTCCCACTGCATCACCGCGTCGAGAGCGGCCTGGTCGAGCATCGGCACCGATCGAAGCACGCGGGCGTTGGTGATCTTGCCGTCCACGCCGATCAGTGTTTCGAGAATCACCACGCCCTGAACCTTCGCGTCTTGAGCGGCTTTGGGATACACCGGGTTGATATGCTTCGTCTTCGTGGGCTGGAGGATCGCCCCGCCGACGCGAACCGCACCCGCAGCCCAGGGCGGAGCGGCAATGTCGCGATCCGGAGGGGGCGGCGGTGGTGGCGGTGGAGGCGGGGCAGACTGGGGAGTCCCACCACGTCCGCCGGCTACACCAAACCCGATGAACTGACCGGGTCTTGAAAGAGACCAGCCATCATGCGCAACCAGGCGAGGCTTCCCACCGAACGGAAACGCGAACGTCACCCGAATCGATAGCGGTGCCTCCGCGGGTGGGTCGTACGTCCACTGCCGAACCGCTTCAGCCGCCGACCTGACGAGCGAATCGTACGCAGCGCTGAGCGCCTGCGCGTCAGGCGGTGCGGGAAGTATGGGGGCAGCTCCGCCGATGGGCCCCACGCCAAGCCGGCGCATTTCGGCGACGCGGCCAAATTGATCGAGCGTGATCAGCAGGGTCACCATCGCGTTGGCCTCGACTGCGGCGGCATCAGCGGGGTATTCGGGATCGACGGAGTAGGTCCGTCGCGGTACTGGGTTCTCCGGCGTGATCGGCCTGGCCTGTTTTTCGAGCGGTCCGATCTCCTTCTGGAGTTCCTGTGCGGCAGCTTCTCTCAAGGGGAAAGCACCGACGACATACCAGCTGCTGGCCGCGACGACCAGCGCCATCACAGCACACGACCACGCAATTTGCCTCGACGACATGCCTGCCTCCCTTGCGATCAATTGCATCCGCCTGAACAAATGCCGGCGACGCGCAAACGCGGCCGCGGGCACCAGAGGGGTTTCGTCGGCGAACGCCGCGAGCGCCTCGATATAGCCCCGGCGAGTGCCGGTGGCGAGCATGGCCAGTTCGTCCACGACCTCTTCTCGCGCGAGCTGCACGTGCGAGATGAGCCACCACATGCCGGGATGAAACCAGACGACGGCGCGCACGACCTCCTCGCCGACCAGCCACATCCAGTCACGACGCTGCACGTGGATCAACTCGTGACAAAGCACCGCCCGCTGCACGTGAAGAGCCTGCGCACGAAGCGAGTCGGGAAGCAGAACGATTGGCCGTCGCACGCCGAACGTGACCGGCTGACGCAGCCCGGCCACGTAGCGGATTTCCGCGCGGGTTCCAAGCGCCCTTTGCGGCTCGTCGTGCTCCTCGTTCCAGGGAAACATGTAGCCAGCAGTTCTGAGTCTCGCGAGTCGAACCAGACCGACTGCGATCCACAGGCCGCGCGCGCAGATCCCCACAGCGATGCAGACAACGAGCGCCGTCATCCACGGAAAGCTCGGAGTCGCGGTGACGGTCTCCCCAGCCGTTGGCACACCGATGAGCACTGCGGAGAACGCTTCAGTCGTCACGCCAGCAGCATTCGACTGGCGCGCCTGGAGCCACGGCAAGACGAGGCACAGGGCAAGCAGCGTCCGAAAGTACACGTAGCGGACGCCGGGCGCCTCGAGGCGCAGCAGCGTGGGGAGCAGGCCTCCAATTGCGACGATGCACGCGACCTGCGCGCTCCAGGCAATCAGATCTGTGAGCAGAGTCGAGCCGGTCATTCGTCGATCTCCTCAATGAGCTGCTTGACGATGCGGCGCTGCTTCTCGGTCAGCTTGTTGTCCTTTGCCAGATGCAGCAGCAAGCCGTCGGAGGCGCCATCGAAGACGCGGTCGAGGAACTCGCGCACCATCGCGCCCACCACCTGCTGCCGCGGCCTGGCCGGCCGATACACGTGCGCCCGATCGGCGGCCGTCTTTTTGAGATAGCCCTTCTCCTCCAGGATCTTCATCATCGTCATCACGGTGGTGTAGGCGATCTGTCGCGTCTCGCGCAGCGCTTCATAGACGTCGCGAACGGTCGCTTTGTCCATCCGCCAGACGACCTTCATGATCGCCAGTTCCTGGGGGGTGAGGGTCGGGTGTGGTGTTCTCATGAATTAGTACTAATAATTTAGTAGTATGGGCGGCAGCCTGTCAAGACCTGACAACTCCCGACCTTCAACTCCCAATTCCCAAGCGGTCAGCGCCTCCCGCTTGTCGAGCGATCTGTTGCTTGAGTTAGACTGACGCCCGCAGTGTGCGGTTGACTGACAAGGAGCGGAACGATGGCGATTACGCGCGGGTCGATGACTGACGAGCAGCGCAAATCAGTCGCGCTGGAGTACTTGAAGGCATTCGACAACAAGGGCGTGACGTCGAATGGCGGCAGCATCATGGACCTGTTTGCCGATGATGCGCAGGTGTTCTTCCCGAAGTGGGGATTGGCCACTGGGAAGAAAGAGATCGGTCAGCTATTCACGGACTTCGGTGGAGAAATCAAGCAGATCCTGCACGACTACGCCACGTTCAACTGGATCATGACTGGCACGGACACGTTTGCCGTCGAGGGCACGAGCTTCGGCGAGCACAAAGCCGGATCGTGGCGGGCTGGCGTGAGTCACGCCGGCCGATGGTGCGACGTGTTCGAAATTCGCGACTTCCTCATTCAACGCTGCTTCATCTATCTCGATCCAGACTACGCCGGTCTCGATACAGCCCGCTATCACTGGTTGTCAGCCGGTGGGCGTGACGCGTCGAAGCCGATGGGATGAGGTGCGGGGATCTACGTTATCGATCGACGCTGACGGGCGGATGCGACTCGTACACGTCAGCGCGGGTCCATGAGGGTGGTGGCGCCTCGCGTGGCACGAAGACGATCTGGAACAGTTGCATCCACCCCGTTGCGAATGCGGCCTGCGAGCCCGCCAGATACAACTCCCAGGCTCGCCGGAATGCCTCGCCGTAGGTCGCGCGCACCTGGTCCGTGGCCGATGCGAAACGCTCGCTCCAATGGGCCAGCGTCTCGCGGTAGTGAAGGCGGAGATTCTCCACGTCGATGACCGACATGCCGCACGGCCCAAGAATTCCCGTGGTGACTTCCGCCAGCGTCGGCGGATATGCGCCGGGAAAGATGCGGCGGCGGATCCAGGCGTTCAGCGGGCGCGGGATGTCGCGGCCGATGAAATGAAGCAGCCCACGGCCGGTGTCACGTTTCAGTGTTCGGCGCAGGACATCGGCGAGGCTGTGGTAGTGCTGAAGCCCCACGTGTTCGAGCATCCCCACAGATACGAAGGCGTCGAATTCACCAATGACATTGCGATAGTCGTCGTCGACGAATTCGATCTGCCCGCTGAGTCCTTCACGCGACGCGCGATCGCGCGCGTAGGTCAGTTGCTCGCGTGACACGTTGAAGGCCTTCACCGTCACGCCGTAGTGCCGCGCCATGTGCATCGCAAGGGCGCCCCAGCCGCAGCCGGCCTCGACGACCCTCTCACCGGGACGGAGGTGCAGCTTCCTGCACACCAGATCCAACTTCGCGATCTGCGCCGCTTCGAGTGACATCCCCGGATCGGCGAAATAGGCGCACGTGTAGACCAGTTCACGATCGAGCCACAGTTGGTAAAACGGATTGCCCAGGTCGTAGTGATGATGGACGTTGTGGCGCGAATGCCGGACTGAGTTGCGTCCTGCAAACGCCATCCACAGGCGTTGCTGCCATGAGACGTTCACGGGCGCGTTGGCAGTGAGGGCTTCGACGATTTCCTCGAGCGGACCTCGAACCAGCAGCCGGCCGGCCATGTACGACTCACCAAACCATAACTCGGGGTTGAGCGCCAGACCGAGGAGCGTCCTGCGATCGGTCACGATTAAGTCGCCGATCGGCGGCTGTGGTCCGGCGTAGCTCGAACTGCCATCCCACAGCTCGAGACGCACGGCCGCGGGCTCGATAGTGCGCTGCACCCGTTCGCCCAGCCAACGATCCGCCAGGCGGGTCCCCAGCTTCCAACCGTGATCGACAGTCGCCTGGTCTGTCGCCTGGCTTACTCCACAACTCGTTTGTGCTGGTGCTGTCGGCAACGTCGTTCCCATCGGAATCGACCTCGGTTTTCGTAGCGGGCCTACGCTAGTAGCCTCCACACAAGCGAACGATAGATTCTCCACTGCTCGCTTGTTTCGCTCCCGTCGGCAACACCCTTCCCTCCCGAACTGACGGTGATTTCGCCGCGGGCCTTTGTTGAGAGCCTCAACACAAGCGAACCGCAGGGTAAGTCACCGCCGGCGCCCATGATCCGTGCGAATGATAGTCGACTTTCTAGTACCCTAGGATCCTTACGCCAAGAGCCAATCCCAAGCACGCAACATGGTCGTTCAAAAATTCGGTGGCACCTCTGTCGCTGATCCGTCAGCTATCAAACGCCTGATCGAAATTGTCCGGGCGGCGCGAACGCGCGATGGGCGCGGTCCTGCCGTCGTGGTGTCCGCCATGAGTGGTGTCACCGACGGGCTCCTCGGGGTTGCCGCCACGGCCGGCGCGTCGCAGCCTGAGGAGGCACTGGCACGGGCGCAGCAGATACGGGAACGTCATCTGGCGGCAGCGCGTGAGCTGGTCGCCGGACCCGCCCTCGACATGCTGCTGACCGACATCGATGCGCAGATCGACGAACTGGCAAACGTCATCAGGGCATTGGCCGTGCTGCGAGAAGTATCGCCGCGGACGCTCGATGTGGTTGCCGCGATTGGAGAACTGCTGTCATCTCGCATCGTCGCTGCAGCGCTCACCTGTGCCGGGGTCCGCGCCGACTGGATTGATGCCCGCCAGGCCATCGTGACCAACGATGAGCACACGCGTGCCACGCCGCTCGCAAAGGAGACCAACGACAGGCTTCGCTCCATCGTGCAACCTGTGCTCGACGCTGGGGGCGTGCCCGTGTTGGGCGGATTCGTCGGAGCAACCGTCGCCGGCCACACCTCGACGCTGGGTCGCGGTGGGTCGGACTACTCGGGCGCGCTCGTTGGTGCCGGCGTGAACGCCTCAGAGATCCAGATCTGGACCGACGTGGACGGCATGTTGAGCGCAGACCCGCGCGTGGTCACGAGTCCGCGCCTGGTCGCGCAGTTGTCGTTCGCCGAAGCGGCGGAGCTCGCGTATTTCGGGGCGAAGGTGCTGCATCCGAGCACGATCCTTCCAGCTGTCGAACGCAACATCCCCGTCCGCATTCTCAATTCCTGGAAACCCGACGCCGAGGGAACGCTGATCACGGGCGCAGGCTCTCCCTCGCGCGGCGGCCTGACCGGGCTTGCGTCAAAGCGGGACGTCACCGTCATCGACATCACCTCCACGCGAATGCTGATGGCCTATGGCTTTCTGCGCCGCGTGTTCGAGGTTTTCGAGCGATTCCGCACGGCTGTCGACATGGTGACGACGTCCGAGGTGAGCGTGTCGGTCACCGTGGACGATGCGCGACAGATTGAGGGAATCGTGGCAGCGCTCAGCGAGTTTGCCGAAGTCGCGGTCGAGCCTCACATGTCCCTGCTGTGCGCCGTCGGCGACGTGTTGCAAGACGAGCCGGAAATGGCGGCCCGCGTAGTCGGCGTCCTCGAGGAGGTCCCGCTGAGGATGATTTCGCAGGCCGCGTCACGGAGGAACATCACCGTCGTTCTGCGTCAAAGTGACCTGCCGCACGCGATGGAGCGTCTGCACGAGGAGTTTTTCCGGAGTGTTTGACATGACCGTTAGAGACGGGCGCGGAATGAAGCTGCTGATCGTCGGCTACGGCAAGATGGGGCGTATGGTCGAAGAGCTCGCTCTCGCGGAAGGATTCGAGATCGTCGGGCGCGTCGACGAGGGGCGAGGCGAGTGGACGGACGCCGACGTGGCTATCGACTTTTCGACAGCTGACGCGCTGCTCGCCAATTTCGGCCAATACACGCGTCGACGGCTGTGCGCGGTGATTGGAACCACGGGCTGGAACGCACACCTCGATCGCTTGCGAGCGGAAGCGGGACGGGCCGGCATCGGCGTCGTCGCATCCGGTAATTTTTCGATTGGCGTGAACGTCTTCGAGCGTGTTGTGGCGGAAGCGGCGAGGCTGATGAACGCTCAGCCGCAGTACGGTGGGTGGATCCACGAGATCCACCACGCGGCCAAGCGCGATGCCCCATCGGGGACCGCGTTGCTCCTGCGCGACGCGATGACGTCGGCCGGATTCAATCGATCGATCGACATCTCGTCGGCCAGAGCAGGTATGATCCCGGGAACGCACACGGTTGGATTCGACAGCGCTTCGGATACGATCGAGTTGATCCATCGTGCGCGGGATCGCCGCGGCTTCGCGAGCGGCGCGCTGCTGGCCGCGCGATGGATTCACGGGCGAACCGGCTGGTTCAACATGCAGGATGTGTTGAAGGTTTGATCAGCCGGCGGGTCTCCAAAGCAAGACCCGCCCTACGCTGCGAACGAAAGACCGTAGCGCGCACGCTCTAGTGTGCGCGGACGCCGAAGACGGGAGATACCATGCGTACCCCATTTACAGGTGTTGGCACTGCGCTCATCACGCCGTTCACTCGTGACGGTTCCCTGGATGAAGCTGCCGTCAAGCGCCTGGCGCGCCGGCAGATCGAAGGCGGTGTTCACTTTCTCTCGCCCTGCGGGACGACGGGGGAGGCGCCGACGCTGACGCACCGCGACAAGCTGCGGGTGGTGGAGCTCGTGGTGGAAGAAGCCAACGGCAAGGTGCCCGTGCTTGCCGGTGCGGGCGGGTACGACACGCGCGAAGTGATCGAGCTGGCGCGCGACATGGAGCGGGTGGGCGCCGACGGGCTGCTGTCGGTGACGCCGTATTACAACAAGCCTACCCAGGAGGGGCTCTACCAGCACTTCAAGGCAATCGCCGAGGCGACGCCGCTGCCGATCGTGCTGTACAACGTGCCCGGTCGCACCGGCGTGAACATGTCAGCAGACACGACGATTCGCCTCTCGGAGCTGCGAAACATTGTCGCGATCAAGGAGCAGCCCGATCTGCCGCAGATGTCGACGATCATTTCCGGCGCGCGCGAGGACTTCATCGTGTTGAGCGGCGATGATCCGGTAACCGTGGCCGTGATGGCGATTGGCGGCAAGGGCGTCGTGTCGGTGGCATCCAATGAAGCGCCGTCGGAAATGGCGCAGATCGTCGAACTGTGCGAGAAGGGCGATTTTGCCGCCGCCCGTAAACTGCACCACTGGCTGTTGCCGCTGATTCAGGTCAACTTCGCCGAGACCAATCCGATCCCGTGCAAAACGGCGATGGCGGCAATGGGTCTCATCGAGGAGAACTATCGCCTGCCGATGGTGCCGCCGAGCGCCGCGACTCGCAACAAGGTTGTGCAGGTGCTGCAGAATCTCAAGATGCTCGGTGCCGCAGCGCGTGCCTGACGCTGCCGTACCTCGTGTCCGACTTTAGCCGGACCTGGCGTGCGCGTTAGCCGGACGTCTTCGACCACATGTCCGTCGATCCCGTCTCGTTTGCCCGCAGCCTCATCGACATCGATTCCACGACCGGCCGTGAGGCGGAGGTTGCTGCGCTGCTGGCGCGCACGCTCCAGCAACTCGGCTATCAGGTGATCGAGCAGCCGGTTGCCGATGGGCGGTTCAACGTCTACGCTCGCCTCGACGCGCCTCCCACGATTGTTTTCTCGACTCATTTCGACTGTGTGCCACCGTTCTTTCCGAGCAGGGAAGAGCGGGGCATGCTGTTTGGCCGCGGCGCCTGCGACGCCAAGGGGATTCTGGCGGCGCAGGTCGCGGCTGCCGAATCGTTGCGCGCCTCCGGGGAAAGACGGATTGCGCTGCTGTTCGTTGCCGGTGAAGAGCGGGGCAGCGACGGCGCGCGCGTGGCGAACGAACAAGCCCCCGATAGTGTTCGTTTCCTGATCAACGGTGAGCCGACGGATAACCGGCTGGGGGCTGCCACGCGCGGGATTCTGCGCGTCCGCCTCCACGCGGATGGGCGCGCCGCTCATTCGTCGTTTCCTGAGCTTGGCGAATCGGCCATCGACAAGCTCCTGGACGCGTTGATGGTGCTCCGCGGAGTGACGCTCCCCGACGACCCGATCCTCGGCCGGACACACTACACCGTTGGCCTGATTGAGGGCGGCGTAGCGCCCAACGTAGTGTCGCCGCATGCGTCGGCCGAGCTGGTCTTCCGAATCGTCGGCAATGGTGCTGCGGTGCGCGACGCCATGCACGTCGTTGAAAGCCTGGTCCACGTCGAGCACGTGCTCGACGTGCCCGCAGTTCGCATGCATACGCTGTCCGGTTTCGATACCGCGGTCTTTCCTTACACGACCGATGTTCCGCTCCTGACCCGTTGGGGAACGCCTCTGCTCCTTGGCCCCGGCTCGATTCACGTGGCCCACACCGACGAAGAGCACCTCGCCATCGACGAGATGATGGCCGCCGTACAGTTGTACGAATCGCTCGCGCGACAGCTGTTGTGAAGTCCGCCGAAGGCGGACAGCCGTTATGTAGTCTCCGGCGTCAGCCGGACAGCCAAGTGCTCCAGCTTTAGCCGGACCGTGGCCGTACGTTACACTCAATGTTTGCCGGGCACTCCGATGTGCCCGGCAGTGGGTGCGCCGCATCGCGGCCCGGACCCTGTGCAACTCCAGCCTGCGAACCGCGTCAGGGCCGGAAGGCAGCAGCGCTAAGTAGACCCTGCAGTGTGCTGCAGGTGCACCGGGTCGCGGTGGAGCGCACCCCGCTCAACTTCCAATCTCCAACTCCCAACTCCCGATTCCTCACGTTTGGAAGTAGTGTTGGAGGTTGGCAGTTGCACTCTGGACCGTTGTGCAGGCTGGAACGCGGATCTGGTGCTCGTTGCGACGATCGCACAACGGGCTGGCGCGCGCGGCGCGCAAAAAAAGACGCTGCTGAACTAGTCGAGGGCTCAGTGAGATATCACGGGCAGAGCCCTTGACGAGTTCGTCTGACGTACAGCTCGCCTGGAGTTGGACGTTGGTCGGGAGTTGAGGTTGTCCTATCAGGTCCTCGCACGTAAATATCGCCCGCAGCGCTTCGACGATGTCGTCGGGCAGGAGGTCGTGACACGTACGCTGCGCAATGCCATTGTGAGCGGACGCATCGCCCACGCGTTCGTCTTTGCAGGGTCGCGCGGCTGCGGCAAGACCACGACGGCCCGCATCCTGGCGCGCGCGTTGAACTGCATCAAGGGGCCGACGCCGGATCCCTGCGGCGAATGTGATGCATGCGTCGAAATCGCGCAGGGTCGCGATCTGGATGTGCTCGAGATCGACGCGGCCAGCCACACCGGCGTCGACAACATCCGCGAGGTCGTGATCGCGGGGCTGGCGTTCCCGCCGGCGCGCGACCGCTACAAGGTATTCATCATCGACGAGGTCCACCAGCTTTCGACCGCCTCGTTCAATGCCTTGCTCAAGTCGATCGAGGAGCCGCCGCCTCACGTCGTCTTCATGATGGCGACGACCGAACTTCACAAGATTCCGGACACGATCTTGTCGCGCTCGCAGGTATTTGAGTTCCGCACTATTTCCCCGAAAGCCATCACCGATCAGCTCCGGCGAATTGCGGCAGCTGAGAATGTCGAGGCCGCGGACGCGGCGCTCGCGCTCATCGCGAGGGCGGCCGAGGGCAGCATGCGCGATGCGCAGAGTGCGCTCGACCAGGTCATTGCGTTCGCGGGCAAGGCGATCGGTGCTGATGATGTGTCGACCGTTCTGGGGCTCGTCGGCCGCGACCTGCTGATGAACGTGATCGACGCCGTGGTCGCTGAAGATGCTCCGCGCGCATTCGCGCTGGCCGAGCGAGCAGTCGAGTCGGGGACCGATCTCAGGCTCGTCTGCCGTGAGCTCACGCAGGTCGTGCGCGACATGATGGTCATGTCGGTAGATCCCTCGCGCGTGACCGATGCCGAGCTGCCGGCCGACGAGCGTGAACGGCTGACGGCACTCTCGCGTCAGTTCTCGAGAGAAGATCTGATGCGCGCCTTCGATCTCCTCTCGACCGCCGAGCAGGACATTCGCACGGTGTCGCATCCGCGGTACTACTTCGAGATGCTGCTGCTACGGTGGATGCATCTCCGGAAGCTCGTGCCGCTGGCAGATCTGCTCGAGCAACTCGGTAGCGGTGGAACCAGGAACCAACCCGCACCGACGGGTGTCAAAGCCGCACCGGCAAGCAGCAAGTTCGCACCGACAAGTAACAAGGTCGCACCGACAAGCAGCAGGCTCGCACCGACAAGCAACAACGTCGCACCGACGAGCAGCAAGCTCGCACCGACAAGCGACAACGTCACACCGACAAGTAGCAAGGTCGCACCGACAAGCAGCTTGAAAGACTCGTTGCTTGCCGAGATCCGCGCTGGAAAGGCGTTCTTCTACAATACCGTCGTTGCTCAGGCGCAGAAGATCGACGTCGTCGAGGACCGCGTGACGTTTACGTTTCTACCTGCTCACCGCGCGTTGCGCGAGCAATTCGAGCAGGCGCGTCCGTGGCTCGAGGCGGCTGCCGAACGGCTGACCGGCCGTAAGATCGTTGTTGCCGCCGTGCAGGCTACTGATAGCACCGAGGCCGCAGAGCCGGAGCCGAAGACGTCCGCCGCGGCAGCGGCGCCAAAGCGTGATCTCAAGGCCGAAGCGCTGTCGTCGACTGGGGTGCAGGCGTTGCTCGACGTGTTCCCGGCCGAAATTCGCGACGTGGAGGAGATGTGAATATCGCAGCCGCGATGCAGCAGTTCAAGCAGATGCAGGAACAGATGCAGCAGCGGATGGCCGAGATGCGCGTCGAGGCGAGCGCCGGCGGTGGCATGGTGACGGTCGTGGTCAACGGCAGTAAGCAGCTGCAGTCGCTGCGAATCGATCCCGAGGTCGTTTCGAAGGAAGATGTCGAGATGCTTCAGGATCTGATCCTTGCGGCGGTCAATGACGCCAACCGGAAAGTCGACGAGCAACTCGGGCACTCGATGTCAGGTCTGCTCGGAGGCCTGAAGATCCCCGGACTGTTTTGATCCTTTCGATGTCAACTTCCAACTCCCAAACGGTCCAACTCCCAAAACGGTGGCTCGAATCGGTTTGGAAGTTGGGAGTTGGTGACTCGATGACCGTTGGGAGTTGATTCGTCGTGTCGCTACCGGAACCTCTGGCCAGGCTGGTCGAGCATCTCCAGAAGCTGCCCGGCATCGGCGCGAAGAGCGCGCAGCGCCTTGCTTTTCACATCCTTCGGCATCCGCGCGAGGATGCCGAGCAACTGTGCGACGCCATCCGTGACGTCAAGGAACGCGTTACTTACTGCTCCACGTGCAACAACATCACAGACACCGATCCCTGCGGTTTCTGCACCAGCACCACCAGAGACCAGCGGCTGATTTGCGTCGTCGAGGAGCCGCAGAACGTGGCCGTGGTGGAGAAGACGCGCGAGTTCCGCGGCGTATATCACGTCCTCATGGGAGCGCTGTCGCCGCTGCACGGGGTCGGGCCGGACGATCTGAAGATCAAAGGCTTGCTGGGGCGCGCCGGTACCGGCGCCGTCGACGAGGTGATTCTTGCGACCAACCCCACGGTCGAAGGAGAAGCTACGGCGTTGTACCTGGCGAGACTGCTGAAGCCACTCGGTGTCCGCGTCACGCGCATTGCGATGGGAATTCCTGTCGGCTCCGATCTCGAATACGCCGACGAGGTGACGATGACTCGCGCCATGGAAGGCCGTCGGGATCTCTGAATCTCGAATTGTTGATTCCTTGATGCTCCCCGCCTCTTACCAATTGCCTGCAGCGATCGTGCTGCTCCTCGGTGGAACTGTGGCTTGCTTCTTTGGCTACCGCATGTTCCGTCTCGTGCTCGCGATCTTTGGTTTCATTGTCGGGGTATTCTTCAGCAGCTCGATCGTCGCGCCGAGTGATACGACGTCGATGCTGGTGGTCGGAGCGATCGGTGGGCTTATTGGCGCCGGCATCCTTTTCGCCGCTTACTTCGTGGGAGTGGCACTGTTCGGCGCCGGCATCGGTGCACTCGTCGCCAACCTGGCGTTTTCGGCGAGTGGGCAGGAGCCTCACTTCCTGGTCATTGCCTTTTGCGCCGTCGCCGGGGCCGCAGTGTCCATGTATCTCCAGCGTTACGTCATCATCCTGAGCACGTCATTTGGCGGAGCCTGGACGATGATCGTGGGCTCGATGGCACTGATCGGCGATCGCGCGGCCAAGGCCGCTGTCGACAATGTCTGGGTGCTGTATCCACTCAATCCCGCACCCGACCGGCAATGGTTGCCAATTGCGTGGGTCGTGCTGGGTTTAATTGGCACAGGTGTGCAACTCGGCTGGACCGGCGGGGAGAAAGGCCGGGTTGGGCGCAGAAGGAAAAGCAGGAAAACCGATTAAACTATCAGTAGAGCGCTTCCGCGCGATTGAGGGTACATGCGCAAGACAGTCACGATTCTTTCGATGTGCGGGTTCATCCTTTCGGTTTCGTACGCGGTGCTTGGAGCGCAGGGCAAAGCCAGCGCCGGCGTGTACACGGCGGAACAGGCCACGCGCGGCGAGGCGATCTACAAGGAACAGTGTGCCGCGTGCCACGGCGACAACCTCGAAGGTTCAGGTCCCATGCCGCCGCTCGCGGGGATGGACTTCCTCACTAACTGGACAGGCAAGACTCTCGCCGATCTCTACGAGAAGGTGCAGACGACGATGCCGGCGACCGCGCCGGGAACGTTGATGCCTGCGCAAACGGCCGACGTGCTGGCGTTCATGCTGAAGTCGAGCAAGTTCGCGCCCGGCTCGACAGCGCTCGAAGGGAAAGTGGAAGCGCTGATGCCGATTCAGATCGACGCACCTCAGTAACTTGGTGGCTGGGTATCTGGGCATCTGGGCGCAGAACCCAGTCTTCAGCTACCCAGACAACCTAGCTACCCAGTAACCCAGCTACTCAGTAACCCAGCTACCTAGACGGACAAGACTCCGGCAGTCGGTCCCATCCTTCGACGTCGAGCACTGCGTCGGTCTTGACGCCAGTCAGCGTGCCGCTCGCCGGACCGCCACCCACCTGCGACTGCGGAGCGCCGCCGCCGATTCTCACACGGCCACCACCGGTGCTGATGCCACCGGGTCCAGCCAGATCCGCCTTGCGCACCAGGCCAGTGACCTGGACCATCATGCCTTCGCGTTTCTCAATTTCCTTCAGGATGTCCTTATCGCCGGAGAGGCGGAACCTGCGACCCGGTGCCAGCTCGCCGCTGGTCGGCTCGTGCCCTTCGCGGGCGGCAACGATGAAGGTGCGACCCTTTGCGCAGCCGGGCACGGTGATCCGCTGCGAGTCATTTGGCACTTTCCGTTCCTGTTCCTGTTCCTGTGCAGCGAGGGCGGCTGCTGACACGATGAGGACGGCGGGCAGCAGATATTTCATGGCTATCAGTGTACGCCGGTGGCTGCCGGATATTGCGTCCGCCTGATCCTTTCGCTACGATCGGAAGGTTGCTCTGTGGCCGTGGCCGCAGATGTGCACCCCGCCATTCCTCGGTAGCTCAATGGCAGAGCATCCGGCTGTTAACCGGAGGGTTGCTGGTTCGAGTCCAGCCCGAGGAGCCAAAACCCTTCGAGCTTTTGCGGATCTCCTTCTTCAGATCGTCCCGCTGTGACGTGAACTGTGACATAACCCTGTCGCAGCGATCGTGCGACGTCGGCTTCTTCGCTTCATCGACGTAGAGCGCGGGCTTCAGCCCGCGCGGCTGGCTCGGATGGCGCGGGAACTTCAATTTGAACGACGGCTCGAGCGCCGCTGCTGCTTCGACGAGCGCCTTGCGCCGAATGTGGCTGTAGGTGCGCATCATCGCCGGCGAGACGTGTCCCATCTGCGCCTGGATAACCCAGTCTGGCTGCCCCTTCTCGGCCAGCCGCGTGAGCGCGGTGTGGCGTCCATCGTGGAAACGTACGTGAGCAAGCCCCGCAGCTTTTCGTAACGATCGCCATGCCGAGCGCCATGACGTCATCGGACGCGATGGGTCGATCTTCTTGTCGCGCCCGTGCCATGGGAAGAGGAAGTGCTCACCGTCGTCGAAGCCCACGGCCTTGGCCCGCGAGTAGAGCTCCTTGAGTGCACGCGCACAAGCGTCGTTGAGGCTCGGGTCGCGCCATCCTGCCGGCGTCTTCGAGCGTCGGATCTCGATGCGCGCCTTGTCCCAATCGACGTGCTTCCACTGCAGGCCGCGGATCTCGCACGCGCGCAAGCCACAGTAGAAGGCGAGTGCCGAGGCAACGTACGCGAAGATCCACTCAGGCCTCGATCTCGCCGCCTCGAATAGACGCTTCTGCTCGTCATCGGTCAGCGCCTGGCCTACAGGCGGTTTCGTGTTCTTCAGCGCGCGGTAGTCTTCTTGGAGGCGATACCAGAGTCGTGCGTGGCGCAAGACCTGCCGCAGGACTGAGAGTTCGCCATTGACTGTCTTCGGCGCGCGACCGGCGTCGATCCTCGCGTTCTGATATGCCGCGATCTGTTCCGGTGTGACGTGGCGGAGCGTCGTCGTGCCGAAGAACTCGCCAAGCGGCTTCGCGTTCTCGGTCCAGTAGGCCACCATGCGCGGTGACACCTGGGCGCGGCGTTCCTTCGCGTACGCCTCGATCGCTTTGCTGACATCGAGCGCGCCGTACGAGCGACCTCGACCTGCCGGATCTGCGGGCCGACGCGCGAGCTCGGCCACGCGCTCCTTCTCGTGCTCTTTGGCCTCGCGCCAGTCCGTCGCGTGGAGCGGCTCTCGGTACCGTTGACCGCCCACAACGGTGTCCATCCAGTACTGTCGGCCGCGCTTCCACAGGGTCATCGACGTCGTCGTCTTCTATCACAGGTTAGCGTCGCCAACGTGCTTCGACTGGTCAACCACACTGGCCTCGACGAAGCGTTCGACGTCGGCTGCCAGGTAGCGCACGGCGCGCCCGAAGCGGACGAATCGTGGCCCTTTACTCTTCAGTCGCCACGCCCGCAGCGTGGCCACTGACAGACCGAGTTGCTTCGCTACTTCGTGCTCGGTCAAGGCTTGCGTGTGATGATCGCTCATGTGATTCCTCGCGTTCTGCTCGTATTCGCATTTCGTGATTCGGCTCGCTCCGACAATTGCCGTTCACCGGGCGCGCGGAAGCGGTGTCAAGGTCGCGCCTCTCGATCGCCGCGCGGCGCGCGCAGCGCGCGAAACCTGGACGCCGCTGAGCACGCCCGCACGATCGAAGGTCGGAGCGAGGGTGGCGACCACCTGCCCGGAGGAACGGCTCTCTTCGCGCGGCAAACGGTTTCGCTGAGTCATACGACCCCGCTCCCTCGGCTGCGATTTTCGAGGGGGGAGCGACGTCCCACCAGGGGACAGACGTCGACCGTGGTTGGGTCGACGTTTTCCGCCGGAGGGGGCGTCGCTGCCCCCTCCTATCTCGACCCGAGGGTCGACCCAGTGAGAACGCAGAGCGAGGCCGATTTTGTTGGCCGAATTGCGATCGAGTAGGGACACCGTGGGGTGTGTGGGAAGGGACATCGTCGAAACTGAACGTTGTCCCCTCGCTGTCCCCGTTGGCGACGCGCGTCTCGATGCGCACCACAGAGAACTCGTCGCGCAACGGCGTTGAACCGACACGGAGAAGGACGATCGGCAGGGAAGATCGCCTTGGCGGCTCTGTCGCGCACGGTTGGTCGACGTCGTGTGCCACGGCGCTTCTCCTCGGGATCGAGTGCCGGGCAAGAACTGTATTCGAGCGACAGAGTCGCCGTGCACAACATCCCGTGAGCGGTGACCAGTGGAGAGCCAGCGGCGCTCTCGCCAGCGTGAGCGGTGCACGACAGGCTCGGAGCTTCGAGCAGATGCCACGGTCGCTCGGCCTCGGCGCCGAACGCGCCGGTTGCGTCGATCAGCATCCCGGTCGCTGGTGAACCGCGGCGAGGTGTCGCGCAGGAGCGTCGCGAATTCCGCAATCGGCGGGCCCTGGCGGCTGCGCAAGAACTGCGATGAGCACGTGGGGCCGTCGTCGAGATGACGTGGATTCCTCGGCAAACCGCGTCGTGACCCCTTTCGCGCGCGCTTCGCGACGTCTGGGGGCGTGGGACGCCCTTCCTCAGGCTACACGCCAAAGTCGCCTACGCAGGGCGTGCTGTATCAGGTGGTCCGCGATCATTTCGAAACGTTCCGCGCCGAGGCAACTCGTAACTACGAGAGGGACGCGCTACCTCGGTTCATAGAGGAGGAGTTCAGGGGCTTCCTGCGCTGCGGGTTCCTTGCGGGTGGGTTCGCACGGTTTCACTGCGGCCGGTGCGAGCTCGATCGCCTGGTGCCGCTCTCTTGTAAGGGACGGGCCGTCTGTCCGAGCTGCGGCGGGCGTCGCATGGCGGAGCGCGCGGCGCACCTCGTCGATGACGTGTTTCCGATCGTGCAGGTACGGCAATGGGTGTTGAGCCTTCCGCATTGCCTGCGGTACGTGCTGGCGTGGGATCACGCGCTGTGTCGCGCGGTGTCGGGCGTCTTCGTGCGAGCCGTCCTCGGCCTTCTTCGGCGCCGGGCCCGCCAGGCCGGCGTGCCCGGTGGACGCGGCGGGGCCGTCGCGATCGTTCAGCGCTTCGGCGCCGCGTTGAACTTGAACGTCCACATCCACGCGCTCGTACTCGACGGCGTGTACGTCGAGGTTGAGCACGCAGGACTGCGGTTCCACGAGGCGGTGGCGCCTACCGACGACGACATGGACCGCCTGCTTCGCACCATCGATCGACGCATCCATCGTCTCCTGGCCCGGCGCGGCGTGCTGGACGACCGTGCGGAGGGGAGGGTCGATCCGTGGCGGGAAGAGGCGCCCGTACTGGCCGGCATTGCCGAAGCCTCTGTGCAGGGACGCCAGGCGCTTGGCAAGCGGGCCGGCGCGACGGTGCGGCGGTGTGGCGCGTCAGCGGAACTGCTGGCACTGGCGCCGTCGGGGCACGGCCCCTGTCACGCACGAGGGAACGGCTTCGATCTCCACGCCGCCGTTGTCGTGCCGCCGCAGGATCGGGCCCGGCTCGAACGGCTCTGTCGCTATGCGCTCCGGCCGCCCGTCGCCACCGACCGCCTGCATCTGACTGCCGACGGCCAGGTGATGCTCGATTTGCGGCACCGCTGGGCGGACGGAACAACGCATCTGCTCTTCGAGCCAGTGGAACTGCTCGAACGCCTGGCGGCGCTCACGCCGCGGCCGCGGATCAACCTGCTGCTGTATTACGGCGTGCTGGGCGCGCGATCGGCGTGGCGATCACGGCTGCGGGAGCTCGACACGCCGATGCTGTGCGCGCCGGACGCGGAGGCCCCCGCGCGCCCGGTGACGATCGGTTCACCGCGGACGAACTGGTTGTGGGCCGAACTGATGCAACGGAGTTTTGACTTCGATGTCCTGGCGTGCCCGCGGTGCGGAGATCGGCTGAAGCTCATCGCACTCATCGAAGACCGAAGGTGATTCGGCGCATTCTCGGCCATCTCGGTCTGCCCACCACTGTTCCGGCAGCACGATCCGCCCGGCCGCCGCCGCTTCCACTCAGCCGATCGGATCAGCGGTACGACCCGACCTGTCGGTGCCCTGACGCGTGACCCCGTAGTCAGACGAGCGACAACGCGCATCGCGACGCGATCGGGAATGTTGTGTCCGCGGCATGAGTTCTCACACGGCTGTCACACGGTTGCTTGACTGGCGTGTTCAAGCGGCGCATGATCCGCGCCGTGCAGACGGGCAATCCGCGCTGTGCTGGCGGGAGGGCAGGGCCGCATAACGGGCATTCGGTAAACCAACGGCGCGAAAACCCTGCTAATCGTTCCTATCGTCTCGGATTGTGGGGCGCGACCATGACGCCTTCATCGGCCGCCATCGCGGCGATGCGCGTCAATTCGAGCAGGCCTCCGCAGTGCTTCACGTCGGGCATGATGGTGTCCACGGCGCGACGGCGAACGAGGGGCGCAAACCCGGAGAGCCCGAAGAGCGTTTCGCCGCCGGCCATGGGCTGACGAATTCGTCGCCTGATGGCGAGTGTGTCCTCCACCTGTTCTGGCGCCACCGGCTCCTCGTACCAGGTTAGCGTGTAGGGTTCGAGTCGTTCCGCCACGCGCACCGCCCGCTCCACGTCGAAGAAGCTGTGACAGTCGACCATGATGGCGATCTGAGCGCCGACCGCCTCTCGCATCGCGGCTACGGCAGCGATGCCACTGTCGACCGCGCGTGCGACGGCGTTCTTGGGTGAGCTGGGCGGGGGAATCCATCCCATGGCGCGGCCTTGATCGCGCGAAACCCGTCGGCGACCGCTCGTTTGGCCGCCGCGGCAAAGCCATCCGGCGTGCGTGGGCTCGTGGCGCGGTTGATGTTGGCGTAGACGGGAAGAGTGTTCCTGACCTTGCCTCCGAGCAGGACATGCGACGGCACGTCGAGTGCTTTGCCGGCCAGGTCCCACAGCGCCTGCTCGATGGCGCTGAATGCGGTCGCGGCGACGAGCCCCTGGCGCGCCATCGCTTCGCCGCGCTGCCGGTAGGACTCGATCTCGAATGGTGACCGGCCGTCGATGAGGTTGAAGAAGGCCGCGAGCTGCGCTCGCATCCGTGCGGTGTCTTCCGCCGTGGTGTTGGCGAAGCCGAACGCATCGGAGGCTTCACCAAGCCCCTCGAGCCCGCCATCGGTCCTCAGTCGAACGATCAGCCAGACGGTTCGGGACGTCGCGCGAACGGGCAGGAGCTCGATGCCGGTCACCCGCAGCTGCGGGATGGCGGTGGCCCGCAAGGGTAGCAGCACCGACGCGAACACCGTGCCTGCTGCGGCTGCCAGCACCTCGCGGCGACTGTGCGTCATCGAGGTACCGTCAGCTCCGCACGACGACCGTCTCGCCGATCTCGCGCAGCGCGAGCCGGTCATGCTCGCTGACGAGCGCTTCCTGAATCCGTTCGATCGGTTCCATGAAGGGCTCGTGGCTCAGTTGAAACGATTGATGGTGGACGGGCACGATCGCACGGGCGCCCGCGGCGTCCGCCATGGCGACTGCCTGTTCGGGCGTGCAGTGGTAGTGGATGTAGGGGTTGTAGGCGCCAATCGGCATCACGGCCGCGTCGAACGGACCAAAGCGGCGATGACTGTTGAACACCGACGTGACCGCCGTGTCTCCACCGATCAGGAGGCGTCGGCCTTCGCGTTCGACGATCCATCCGGTGTAGCCACGCCACGTGTCGCGCCCAACACGCGCACCCCAGTGCTTGACCTCGATTGCGCGAACGAACAGATCGCCGTGCGGCGTCGTGACGGTTGCGGTCTCGTTCCAGCGAAGCTCGCGGATGGACGAATAGGGCCGGCGGGGCAGCAGGTCTGACGTACCGGCCGCCATCACCGCCGCGGGCATTCCGCTGATCGCTCCGAGCGATGGCGTATCGAGATGATCGAAATGGGCGTGCGACACGAGAACGAGGTCGATGTCGGGGAGTTCCTCCGGCATGAGCGCACACCGGACGAGACGCAGCGGGCCCAGCGAGCCAATGCCGAGATCCACGCCGATGCGCGAATACAGCGCAGGGTCCGTCAGGATGCGCACACCGTAGAAGTTGATCAGCACCGTCGCGTGTCCGAGCCACGCGAGCGTCACCGCGTTGTCGGACCAGGTTGCCGGGGCCGGCTTATGTGGTGCGGGAGGAATGATGAACCTGGCGCCCCATGACGATGACACGCTCAGCCAGGCCGCGCCACCGATGCCGG
>Ga0209382_10000449_pt1 | contig 67965 bp, 64 predicted proteins | sample SoiMetdeltSBSDD5_FD_187599 | JGI IMG/M metagenome (GOLD analysis project Ga0209382, IMG submission 187599) | Bulk soil microbial communities from a Populus tree surrounding site in Tennessee, USA - Soil MetaG P. deltoides SBSDD5 (SPAdes) (version 2) | ecosystem: Environmental > Terrestrial >...
ACTCGGCCCAGGCCTCGTCGGCCTCAGGCGAGTGCTCGACCGAGGGGCCGATGTAGTTGCCCTGATCGTCGTAGGCGTGCTCGCCGAAGTGCTCCTGGTACTCGGCTGCCACGATGCCACCCTCGGCGGCCTGCTTGATCGACAGGCTGATCCGGCGGCGCTGCAGGTCGAGGTCGATGATCTTGACCCACAGCTCCTCGCCCGGGGTGACGACCTGCTCGGGCAGGTCGACGTGGTGGGCCGACATCTCGGAGATGTGCACCAGGCCCTCGATGCCGTCGCCCACCTGGACGAACGCACCGAAGGGCACCAGCTTCGTGACCCGGCCGTAGACGAGCTCGCCGACACGGTGGCTGGTGGCGAACTCCTGCCACGGGTCCTGCTGGGTGGCCTTGAGCGAGAGGCTGATGCGCTCCCGGTCGAGGTCGACGTCGAGCACCTGCACCTCGACCTCGTCGCCCACGGTGACGACCGAGCCGGGGTGGTCGACGTGCTTCCACGACAGCTCGGACACGTGGATGAGGCCGTCCATGCCGCCCAGGTCGACGAACGCACCGAAGTTGACGACGCTCGACACGACGCCCTTGCGGACCTCGCCCGGCTTCAGGTTGGCGAGGAAGTCCTCACGCTGCTCGCGCTGGGTCTCCTCGAGCCATGCCCGGCGGGACAGGACCACGTTGTTGCGGTTCTTGTCGAGCTCGATGATCTTCGCCTCGAGCGACTTGCCGACGTACGGCTGCAGGTCGCGCACCCGGCGCAGCTCGACCAGCGACGCGGGCAGGAAGCCCCGCAGGCCGATGTCGAGGATCAGGCCGCCCTTGACGACCTCGATGACCGGGCCGGAGACGATGCCGTCCTCTTCCTTGACCCGCTCGATGTCGCCCCAGGCCCGCTCGTACTGCGCCCGCTTCTTGGACAGGACGAGGCGGCCGTCCTTGTCCTCCTTGGTGAGGACGAGGGCCTCGAGCTGCTCGCCCAGCGACACGACCTCGCTCGGGTCGACGTCGTTGCGGATGGACAGCTCTCGGCTGGGGATGACACCTTCGGACTTGTAACCGATGTCGAGGAGGACTTCGTCTCGATCGACACGCACGACCGTGCCAGTGACGATGGCGCCATCTTCGACGGTGACCAGAGTCGCGTCGATGGCGTCGGCGAAGCTTCCGCCGAGATCGTCGACCGCGATCTCGCGGGGCGTGTAGTCGTCCGGGCCCGCTTCGGGACTCGGGTTCTGGCTTACGCCTTCGGCTTCGGAACTTTGGACGTCGGACACGGACTGGTCGGCTTTCGTAGGGGTCAGGAACTAAGGAGCTACCCGCACGCCGTCCCAGTGAGCGCTGGAGCGCGCGGGCATGGAGGGCAGATGGTAGCAGGGGTTTGGCGGGCCCAGCGAAGACGCGACGCGGTGTGACCACCACGCGCGGCCACTACGGCGGGATGCCGGGACCACCGCCACTGCCCGTCGCATTAGCGTGCTCCCGGGGAGGGGTTCGATGCCGGGGAAAGCCCACAAGTGTCTTGGCGCGCCGATGGTCGCGCTCACGTTGGTCGCAGCGACGGCCGGTGCCTGCGCGTCCAAGGCGAAGACGCCGCTCGTCGACGACGGGGCCTGGGAGCGCATCGAGGTGTGGGAGCAGCGCGCCTCGTTCGACTACGACCGGGTGGCCACGGCGGCCAACCACGACGCAGTCGCGTGGCTCGGTCGTGACGCCGACGACTCGGCGGCGCTGGCCTACTGGGAGCTGCGCGACGGCGAGGACAAGTCGTCGATCACGCTGCCGACCCCATCCGTGCCGGTGCTGATCCCCATCGGGGTCGCCGTGGACGACGAGGGCTGGGCGGCCGTGGCGGTCAGCCGCGACAAGCCCAACGGGGCCAACACCGGGCTGCTGACGTGGCACGGCCGCGTCGGCCAGCGGACCGATGTGGCGCCCGCCCAGCCGCTCACGCCGCCGGCGTGGGCGACCAGCCCACCCGAGTCCGTCAGCGTGGCCCGGTCGAACGACCGCCTCGCCGTCGCCGCGGTCTACGACGACCGGGCCGTGGTGTGGTCGATGCAGGACGACCCGGTCGCCAGCGGCACCGGCGCCTGGGAGTCGGACGCCGAGGGCGCCGACCTCGGGCTGTCGGGCGCCGGGTCTTCCGGGCTCGAGAGCCTGCGGATCGTGGGCGACGGCTCCCGCCTCGTCCTCGCCGCGGTCGACGGCGACGGGGCCGCGCATCTGTGGGAGTCGACCGACGGGAGCTCGTGGTCGGAGGTCGGGTCGGGCTCCCTGCCCAAGCGGGTGGGGGCGGTGGGCGTGCTGTCGCTGCTCGGGAAAGACGACGTCGCGGTCAGCTGGCTGGCCGACGAGGAGGGGGCGCCGTGGAACGCCACGTCAGCCCGGGTGCAGCGGATCGTCGGCGACCGGGTGGTCGACGAGGGCACGGTGAAGGCGACCCCCGACGACGGCGTCGACCAGCTGCACCTCACCAGCGCCGTCCGCAGCCCCGAGGGGAGCCTCGTGGTGGTCGGAGGCGCGGTGCGATCGAGCGGGGCGCACACGCCGATGGTGTGGCTGCGGGAGGGCGGCACCTGGCACCCGACGAAGCAGGCGGCGCTCACCGGGCACCTCGACCACGAGTTCCGGGCCGTGGTCACCACCCGGTCGGACAACGCGATGGTGGCGCTGGCGACGGCGTTGGAGCACCCGGACGTCGAGGCGTGGCAATGGCGGCCTGACTGAGGCCCGACGTGACCGATGACATGTAGACAGTGTCTACATTTTGGTAGACACTGTCTACATGGAACTCTCCAACGCCACCCGTGACCTGGCAGGCATCCTCCTGCTGACGATTGTCACCATCGAGTTCGGCGGCGCCTTCATGCTCCGGGTCGTCCAGGGCAAGGAGCCGACGACCGACCTTCAGAAGTCGTTCTTCCGGGCCGGGCACGCCCACGCCGGGGTGCTCGTGATCCTGTCGCTGGTCATCCAGCTCTACGTCGACTCGACCGACATGTCCGACGGCTTCACCTGGCTCGCCCGCTCCGGCGTGCCGATCGCAGCCATCCTCATCCCCGCCGGGTTCTTCTTCTCGGCGATGGGCAAGGGTGTGACCAAGCCCAACCGGTTCTTCCTGATGATCCCGGCCGGTGCCGTCATGCTGGCCGCCGGGGTGCTCGCCACAGGCGTGGGGCTACTGACGGCATGAGCCCTCGGGAGCGACTGCTGGACGCGGCCCGGACCGTCGTCGACCGGGACGGCGTGGAGGGCCTGACGCTGCGGGCGATCGCCCGGGAGGCCGGCGTGTCCCACGGGGCGCCGCTGCGCCACTTCCCCACCCTGGCGGCGCTACTGGCGGCAGTGGCGGCCGAGGGCTTCGAGCAGCTGATGGCGGCAGTGGCCGCGGCCGTCGCCGGGGTCGAGGGGCCCCGGGAACGGATCGCCGCCGCCGGCCAGGGCTACGTGCGCTTCGCCCTCGCCCAGCCCGGCGTCTACGCCGTGATGTTCCGCCCCGACCTGACCGACACGGCCGACCCGGCCTACGCCACCGCCGGCGCCGCGTCGTTCGAGCAGCTCGCGGTGCTGGTGGCCGCGGCCCAGGCCGACGGCTGGCACCCCGATGCTCCTCGTGACCACCTCGCCGCCGTCCTCTGGGCCAACGTCCACGGCCTCGCCGACCTGTGGTCCCACGGCGCCCTCCCCTCGGTCGCCGGCCCCGACGCCCTCGACCAACTCCTGGTCCTGTCGACGACGCTGCACTGACAGCTAGCGCCGGGCAGCGACCAGCAGGAACTCGTAGGACTCGATGGTGGGCGGTGCCTTGGCGTAGGTGCCGGGGCCTACGGACCACACGTGCAGGGGCTCCAGGCCGGCCTGGCGGGCCAGGAGGCGCAGCTCACGGGGCGTCATGCAGGTGGTCCAGGCGTCGATCGAGGCCTCGGCGCCGGACTCGTCCTTCACGGTCATGACCTCGTGGTTGACGCCGCGGTCGGCGTCGAAGCTGTCGGTCTCCTCCAGCCATCGCAGCTGGAAGTACGCCGAGAACGCCGACACCGCGACCAGGCCGCCGGGCTTCACGGCCCGGGCCATCCGCTCCAGCACCACGCCGTCGCCGTCGACCGCGGTCCCCGGTCCCCCGCTGACCAGGCCGAAGCCGCCCTGGCACAGGCTGATGGCGACATCGAACTCGGCGTCGAACGCCAGCTCCCGGGCGTCGCCCCGCAGGAACGTGGCGCCCGGGGGCGCTTCGGCGGTGGCGAGGTCGACGAACCGCTGGCTCAGATCGACGCCGACCACCTCCAGTCCGGCCTGCGCGAAGCCGTGTGAGTGGCGCCCCGGGCCGCAGCCGACGTCGAGCAGCCGCTGACCGGGCTGCAGCGACAGGGCGTCGAGCAGGAACGCGACCTCCTGGTCGGTCCCCTTCGTGAACGAGTACCTGAGGTAGGCCTTGCCGAGGTGCTCGGCGGCGGGCTCGAACCAGGTCACCGGGTCACGACTTGGCGTCGGCCCAGCTGGGACCGAACGCGAGGTTGACCTCCAGGGGGACCTGGAGCTCGACGGCGCCGGACATGGCCTCCAGCACCACCGCGGCGACCGTGTCGTGCTCCGCGGGCAGGACCTCGAGCAGCACCTCGTCGTGGACCTGGAGGATGAGGCGGCTGCCCAGCTCCTGGACTTCGAGCTCGTGGTCCAGGCGCACCAGCGCGACCTTGAAGATGTCGGCGGCCAGGCCCTGGATGCCGGCGTTCATGGCCTGGCGCTCGCCGGCCTGGCGGATCCGGAAGTTGGACGACGACAGCTCGGGGATCGGCCGGCGCCGCCCGAAGAGCGTCTCGGTGTAACCCCGCTCCCGAGCCTCCCGCACCGTGCGGTCCATGTAGTCCTTCACCGACGGGAACGCCTCGAAGTAGGCGTTGAGGATGACCGCGGCGTCCTCGGTGGGGATGTTGAGCCGCTGGCCGAGCCCGTAGGCCTCCATGCCGTAGGCCAGGCCGTAGGAGACCATCTTGGCCTTGGACCGCTGCTCGACGGTGACGTCGGCCGGCTCGACGCCGAAGACCCGGGCCGCGGTCTCGGTGTGGATGTTGCGGCCCGACTCGAAGCTGTCGATGAGCCCGGGGTCCTCGGCGAGGTGGGCGATGCAGCGCAGCTCGATCTGGTTGTAGTCGGCGACGAGCAGCTCGTAGCCCTCGGCCGGGACGAACGCCTTGCGGAACTCCCGCCCCAGCTCGCTGCGCACCGGGATGTTGTGCAGGTTCGGCTGGTCGGACGAGAGCCGCCCGGTGCGGGCCACGGTCTGGTTGAAGGTGGCGTGGATGCGCCCGTCGTCGGCGACCTCGGCGAGCAGGCCGTCGCCGTAGGTCGAGCGCAGCTTCTCGACCTCGCGGTAGGCCAACAGGTGCTCGATGATCGGGTGCTGGCCGGCCAGCTTCTCCAGCGACGACGCGTCGGTCGAGTAGCCCGTCTTGGTCTTCTTCTGGGGCGACAGGCCGAGCTGGTCGAACAGGATCTCGCGCAGCTGCAGCGTCGAGTTGACGTTGAACTCGCGGCCGGCGTCCTCGTAGATCTGCTGGCGGAGCCGGTCGCACTCGCTGACGAGGCGATCGCGGAGGGCTTTCAGCTCGACCGCGTCGACCCCGACGCCCACGTGCTCCATGCGGGCCAGGACCCGGATGAGCGGGACCTCGATCCCGTCGTTCAGGTTGCGCAGCTGCTGGGCCTCGAGCGCCGCGGTGAGCGGGCCGGCGAGGCGGTCGACGGCCAGGGCCTGGCGGGCCGCCTGCTGGGCGGCGCCGACCGACGTGGCGTCGAGGTCGAGCTGACCCGACGCCGCCGCGTTGCTGGCCTCGGGCAGCTTGGCGTGGGCGTAGCGGAGCACCAGCTCGTCGAGCAGGTAGCGGGCCTCGGCCGGGTCGATGAGGTAGGCCGCGATGGCGGTGTCGAGGGCCAGCCCGGCCATGTCGATCTGGTGGTCGAGCAGCCAGCGGACCAGTGCCTTGCCGTTGTGCACCGCCACCGGGCGACCCGGGTCGCCTTCGTGCCCGAACAGCTCGGCCAGGGCGGTGTGCACCAGCGGGTTGGTGACCATGCCGGCCGGGAGCCACACGACGTCGCCGGCCGACCCGTCGCGGACGAAGGCGAATCCGTCGAGCGGCGAGCGGCCCTCGGTGGCCTCCCACGCCGGGACGACGGCCAGCGGCACGGGCCGGCCCTCGTCGTCCTGCGGGGTGGCGACCAGGTCGCCGAGCGCCTTGACGGCCGCTTCGGGCGAGTCGAGCTCGGTGACCTCCGCTTCGAGCACGGTGATCTCGACGCCCTCGCCGAGCCCGCTGACCTCGTCGCCGAGGGCCTCGACCAGGCGGTCGCCGAGGCTGTGGAACTCGAGGAAGTCGAAGAGCCGGCGCAGCTCCTCCGGGTCGATGGGGCCGCGGGCGATGTCCTCGACTGCGATCGGCAGCTCGACGTCGCGGATGAGCACCATCAGCTCGGCGTTCTGGCGGACGTGGTCCTCGTTGTCGATGAGGTTCTGGCGCAGCTTCGGCGACTGCTCGTCGACGTGCTCGAAGATGCCGTCGATGCCGCCGTAGGTGTTGACCAGCTTGGCGGCGGTCTTCTCGCCGACGCCGGGGACGCCGGGGAGGTTGTCGGAAGGATCGCCCCGCAGTGCCGCGTACTGGACGTACCGCGACGGTGGGACGCCGGTGCGCTCCTCGATGCCGGCCTCGTCGTAGAGGGCGTAGTCGGTGACGCCCCGCCGGTTGTAGAGGACCTTGACGTGGGGGTCCTCGACCAGCTGGTAGGTGTCGCGGTCGCCGGTGACCACGAGCGCGTCGATGCCCTTGTCGCGGGCCTGGGTGGCGAGGGTGGCCAGGATGTCGTCGGCCTCGTAGCCCGCCAACTCGAGGATCTGGATGCCGAGGCTCTCGAGGACCTGGCGGACCAGGCCCATCTGCTGGCGCAGGATGTCGGGCGCGGCGTCACGGTTGGCCTTGTACGTGTCGACCTTCTCGTGACGGAACGTGGGCTCGGGCCGGTCGAACGCCACCGCGACGCGGCGCGAGCCGTGGTCGCGCAGCAGGTTGACCAGCATCGACGTGAACCCGTAGACCGCGTTGGTGACCTGGCCCGACGCGGTGGCCAGGTCGGTCGGCAGGGCGAAGAAGGCGCGATAGGTGAGCGAGTTGCCGTCGATCAGGAGGACGGGATCGCTGGTGGCCACCTACTTGCCTTCAGGTCGCAGCTCGCCCGCGATGACCTTCTCGGCGATGACCCGCATGGTCACCCGGTCGGACATGGCCCGCTTCTGGATGAAGGAGAAGGCGTCGTTCTCACCGAGCCCGTGCTCGTCCATGAGGCGGCCCTTGGCGCGGTCGACGATCTTGCGGGTCTCCAGCTGCTCCTCGAGGTTGACCGTCTGGTCGGCGAGGGCCCGCATCTCCTTGAAGCGGCCGAGCGCCACCTCGACCGCCGGGATGAGCTCGCTGCGCTCGAACGGCTTGACCAGGTAGGCGAGGGCGCCGGCGTCGCGGGCCTGCTCGATGAGGTCACGCTGGGAGAACGCCGTGAGGATGAGCACCGCGGCCCGCCGCTCGCCGGCGATCTCCCGGGCCGCGGCCAGGCCGTCGAGCCCCGGCATCTTGATGTCGAGGATGGCCAGCTCGGGCTCGTGCTCGCGGACGAGCTGGACGGCTTCGTCACCGCGGCCGGTCTCGCCGACCACCTCGTAACCCTCCTCTTCGAGGGTCTCCTTCAGGTCGAGGCGGATGATGGCCTCGTCCTCGGCAATGACGACGCGGGTTGCCAACTGCGTTCCTCTTTCGATCCTCGATGATCCTGATCCGACTCTGGTGGTCGCAACTGTGTCAGCTGCGCGACTCTGCCACGAATTGGTCGAGCAACTCGTCCTGCGACCGCTCGAGCCGGTCGATCTCCTCCGCCACGTGCGCTCGATGCTTGCGCATCGCCTCGGCGTGCCGTGCTGCTTGCCGGTGATCCTCCCCCGCCAGAGGGGTCTCAGAGACCAGCGCCCGGAGGCGCGCGTCGTCCGCAGCATCGGCGAGGTGGAGCAACTGCTCGTCGGTGACCCGCAGCTCCTCGCGGAGCTGCAGCAACCGATCGGCTACCTGGCGGAGCCGCCGTTCGACCGAAGCCTTGGACATCACCGAAATTGTAGGTTCCGGGAGCACCTAGCTCGGTTTGAATGTCGCTGATGCGGCGCCTCCTGCTGCTGGCCTTCATCTGGGGCTGGTCGTTCCTGTTCATCAAGGTCTCGGTCGAAGGCATGACGCCGTTCACGGTGGCCTGGGGCCGGATCACGCTGGGCGCCCTGGTGCTGGTGCTGTTCATGCGGCGCCAGTCCCTGCGGCTGCCGACCGATCGGCTGATGCTGCGCCACTTCGCGGTCATCGCCGTCGCCGGCAGCGTCCTGCCGTTCACGCTGCTGGCGTGGGGTGAGCAGCGGATCACCTCGGCGCTGACCGCCGTCCTCAACGCGTCGACGCCGCTCTTCACGGCCCTGTTCGCCTTCCTGGCCGGGCAGGAGCGGCTGAGGCGGGTGCAGGTGCTGGGGCTGGCCGTGGGCGTTGTCGGAGTCGGGGTGGTGGCGGGCCTCGGTGGCTCCGACCTGCGGTCTTCGGCGATCGCGGGGTCGCTGGCCTCGATCGCGGCGGGGGCTTGCTACGGGGTGCACATCACCTACTCCCGGCGGTACCTGACCGACGTGCCGCCGGTGATCACGGCGACGGGCCAGCTGGTCGGTGGGTCGCTCCTGCTGGCGCCGCTGGCGGTGGGGACGTCGGTCGCCCACGGGCTGTCACTCACGCCGACCCGGGTGGTGTCGATCGTCCTGCTAGGGGCGGTCGGGACGGGGTTCGCCTTCCTGCTGCACTACCGCAACATCTCGACGCTGGGCCCGACCAAGGCGTCGCTGGTGACCTACATCATCCCGGTGGTGGCGGTCGCGGTCGGGGTGCTGGTGCTCGACGAGGCGTTCGAGTGGCGGCTGCCGATCGGCGGCGCACTGATCATCGGCGGGATCGCGCTGGTGACCGCACGGCGGCCGGCGCCGGCCGTTGCGGCTCCGGCCACGGAGATCACCCCCGCCGTCGTGCCGGACTGAGGTTCCGCCCCCGGTAGCGTGCCCGCTCGTGACGAGCGACGTGTGGGGGGTCGACGACGGCTATTGGGATGCCCTGGGTGAGTGGCATGCCACGTCGGAGGCGACGGCGGCGGCCCTGCGGCGGGCGATGGGTGCGCCCCCCGAGGACTCGGTAGACGCCGAGGACGCCGAGGACTCGGCGGACGCCGAGGTTGGCGGGGCCGAGGTTGGCGGGGCCGAGCCGCCGGTCAAGCACCGTCTCCGGGTCGTCCACCTGGGCGAAGCCGCCCGGGTCGACGGGCCGGGTGAGCTACGGCTGGAGGACGGGACGACGCTGCGGGTCACCGACGCCCTGCCGCCCGACCTGCCGCTCGGCTACCACCAGCTGCGCCTCGACACCGACGGCGACGTCCCGCCGCTGCGCCTGGTCCTGACGCCGGGGCGCTGCCACCTGCCCGACGACCTCCACACCTGGCTGCTGTCGGTGCAGCTGCACTCGTGCCGGTCGGAGCGGAGCTGGGGCATCGGCGACCTGGGGGACCTGGCCCGGATCGGCACGTGGGCGTCGGTCCGGGGCGCCGGGATGGTGGCGCTCAACCCGCTGCACGCCCCCCTGCCGACCGCCCCCGTACAGCCGAGCCCCTACTACGCGTCGAGCCGCCGGTGGCGGAACCCGCTCTACCTGCAAATCGAGGCCCTGCCGGGCGCCGGGGACGAGCCGGCGATCGCCGAGCTGGCCGACGCCGGTCGGGCGCTCCTGGCCCAGCGGCTGATCGACCGGGACGCGGTGTGGGAGCTCAAGGGCACGGCGCTGCGGCTGCTGTGGGCCCGGGCGAGGTCGACCGACGCCGTCCGCCTCGGCCGCTGGCGCACGACACAGGGCACCGAGCTCGAGACCTATGCCCGCTTCTGCGCGCTCGCCGAGCACCACGGGAAGGGCTGGCGGGAGTGGCCGGAGGAGCATCGGCACCCGGAGGCGCCCGGGGTCGAGCGCTTCGCCGCCGAGCACCCCGACGACGTCGCCTACTGGGCCTGGGTCCAGCTGCTGCTCGACGACCAGCTGCGACGGGCCGGCGAGGCCATCCCACTGCTCCACGACCTGGCCATCGGCGTCGACCCCGCCGGCGCCGAGGCCTGGACCTACCAGGACCTGCTGGCCGACGGCGTTCGCATCGGCGCGCCCCCGGACCGGTTCAACACCGCCGGCCAGGACTGGGGCCTGCCGCCGTTCATCCCGTGGAAGCTGCGCGACGCCGGGTACACGCCGCTGATCCAGCTGTGGCGAGGGGCGCTGAGCAACGGCGGCGGCCTGCGCATCGACCACGTCATGGGCCTGTTCCGGTTGTTCTGGCTCCTGGCCGATCAGGGACCGGCCGAGGGTGCCTATGTGCGCTACCCGGCCGACGAGCTGCTCGCGGTGCTGGCCGTCGAGAGCGTCCGGGCGGGTGCGCTGGTGGTGGGTGAGGACCTGGGCACCGTCGAGGACGGCGTCCGGGCCCAGCTCGGGGTGGCCGGGGTGCTGTCGACGCGGATCGTCTGGTTCGACCAGGCGCCGCCCGAGGAGTTCCCGACCCAGGCGCTGGCCGCCGTCACGACCCACGACCTACCGACCGTCGGCGGCATCTGGTCCCGGGATGACGTCGCCGACCAGCGGGCCGCCGGCCTCCCGGTCGACGAGGAGCAGGCGACCGCCATGCGGGCCCGGCTCGCCGACCTTTCGGGTTGCGGCGACGACGCCCCTGTCGAGGACGTGGTCGTCGGTGTGCACCGGCGTCTGGCGTCAGCCCCGAGCGTGCTCGTCGGCGTGACGATGGAGGATGCCCTGGCGGTGAGCCAGCGCCCCAACATGCCGGGAACGCTGGCCGAACGCCCGAACTGGTCGCTCGCCCTCCCGCTCCCTCTCGACGACGCCCTCGCCGACCCTCTGGTCAACGACGTCGCCGCCGCCATGCGCGAAGGCCGCCGCCAAGCCGAACCGCCGGCCTGACCCCTGGCTCAGCTGAGCTGCTGGATGATGGCGCCGGCGTCGAGCCAGACGTTCTCGCGGCTGATGAGGCCGTCGCGGAACTCGAAGACGTGGAGGATCCGGAACGTGATCCGCCGACCGTTGCCCGGCATGCCCAGGAACGTGCCGATGACGGTGCCGGTCATCTGCTGGTCGAGGACGTAGGCGTCGTCGCTGAAGAAGCGGTGGCTCGGCACCTCCTCCTCGGTGCGGAAGTTGGACGTGAGGTCCTCGTAGAAGGCCCGGGCCGCGTCCTTGCCCTGGAGGGGCCCGCCAGGGAAGCCGACGACGTCGTGCTCGATGTCGTCGGTGTAGACGGCGATGGCCTCGTCGACGTCGCCCGCCCCCTCCGCCTTCAGGTGCCGCTCCACCAGCGCCACCATCGTTGCTCGATCCATCTCAGTGCCTCTCTCTGAAGTGTCCCTGCCCCTCGACCCAGCCCGCCGGATCGTAAGGTTTCCTGACGATCGAAATCGTAAGGTAGCCTGACCATCGTGTCAACGACTCTCAAGGAGCCGTACATCGGGGGCCTCACCCGCCAGGTGTGGCAGTGGGTGCGGCGCCGGATCCACGAGGAGGTCGTCGCCAACGGTTTCGACGACCTCACCCCGGCCCACGTGGCCGCCTTCCGCAACCCGACGCTCGACCAGCTGCGCCCGACCGACCTGGCCGTCGAGATGCAGATCACCAAGCAGTCCGTGAACGAGCTGGTCGGGCACCTCGAGCGCCGGGGCTACCTCACCCGCGAGCCCGACCCGCGGGACAGCCGCAGCCGCCGCCTCTGCCTCACCGCCCGCGGCATGGCGCTGGAGGAGGTCGTCCGCATCGCCGCTCGCCGGGCGGAGCAGGAGGCCGCCGCGCTCATCGGCGCCGATCGCATGGAGGAGCTGCGGCAGACGCTGCAGGAGCTGGTCCGCCTGCTGCCGAGGGACTAGCTGTCGACCAGGTCCTCGGCGACGTCGGCAACGAGCTCCTTGTAGAAGATGATCGTGTCGACGAAGCCGCCCTCGGGCCAGAGCGCGTAGTTCGGGATCAGGCCGACCCGCTGCCAGCCGTGCCGGGTGTAGAGCCGCTCGGCGTCGGGGCTCGCGGTGTCCAGCACCAGCAGCGTCTTGCCGGCGGCCCGAGCCGCCACCTCGGCGGCATCCATGAGGGCGGCGCCCACGCCCCGGCGCCGTGCCTGCCGGTGGACCAGCATCTTGGCGATCTCGCCCCGGTGTGGCTGGTTCTCCGGTGCGGCCAGCACCAGTTGGACGGTGCCGAGCACCGTGCCGTCGACCGCGTCTTCGGCTACGAGGACCACCCGCTCGCCCCGCTCGACGCCCGCGATGGCGCTGACCCAGAACCTCTCGGCCCGGTCACGGCCGAACGGGTGCATGAACCCCACCGAGGCGCCACCGGCGACGCAGTCGACCAGCACGTCGACCAGGCCGCCGATGTCGCCGGCGTCGGCGCGGGCCGGGCGGATCTCGACCGTCATGTCGACCCCCGGCGAGCCGGCGGCCGCTCGCTGACGATCACCACGGCATAGCGGGTGCGGGTGGCCGAGGCGTTGTGGAACGTGATCGGCCGGTCGAGCCGCATGGCGACGCAGTCGCCGGCGCCCAGGTGATGGGTCTCCGACCCCACGGTGAGGTCGAGCCACCCGGCCAGAACCCAGACCTGCTGGTGGATCTCCACGTCCCGCTCGGCGGTCTCGTAGGCGACGGTGGCGTACGCGGTGAGCACCGACTCGACGATCCGGATCGGCGAGGGCCACGCCGGCGGCGAGACGTTGCGCCGCCGGTAGCCCGAGCCAGGATCGCGCCACCACTCCTGGTCGGCCTGGCGGACGACAGGGCTCGGCGCGTCGACCGACGGCACCGGGTCGAAGAGCGACGCCAGCGGCACGTCCAGGCCGGTCGCGAGGCGTTCCAGCACGACGGCGGTCGGGCTGGCGGTGCCCCGCTCGATGGTCGAGATCGCCGAGCGGCTGACCCCGCTGCGGGCGGCGAGGACGTCGAGCGAGTAGCCGTGGTCCGTCCGCAGCTGCCGCACCCGGGCGCCGATGCGGGCGCTGAGGTCGGTGACCTCGCCACCAGTTCGATCGGTTGTGTCGTCCACCATGCCGGACATCGACGTCCACTATAACGGAGCGATGAATTCCGACCCGGTGGGCGGTCTATCCCTCTGACAGCGATCCGAGGAGAGCATCGATGCCCGAGTTCGAACCGAAGGAAGAGCTGGACGCACGCTTCAGCGAGCCCGGAGCCGTCGCCCGGCCATGGGCCGACGTCGTGGAGGTGCTGGCGTCGTCCGAGCTGTTCTGGCTGTCGACCGTGCGGCGGGACGGCCGGCCCCACGTCACCCCGCTGCCGGCGATCTGGCTCGACGACGCGCTGCACATCTGCACCGGTGACCAGGAGCAGAAGGCCAAGAACCTGGCCACCAACCCCCGCTGCATCCTGACGACCGGCACCAACGACATGCGGTCGGGCCTGGACGTGGTGGTCGAGGGCCAGGCCGCCCGGGTCACGGACACGGCGCAGCTGGAGCGGCTCGCCGCCCTGTGGAAGTCGAAGCTCGACTGGGACTTCACGGTCGAGGGCGACGCCTTCGGCGACGAGGACGGCCGCCACGGGCTGGTCTACGCGGTGCTGCCGAGCAAGGTCCTGGCGTTCAGCAAGGGCCCGTACAGCCAGACCCGCTACCGGTTCGGTTGACGATGGCTACCGACGATCAGGTCGCCGTCGAGGCTGCGGCCCGGGCCATCGTGGACGACAACCTCTACCTGGTCCTGGGCACCGCCGACGAAGCCGGCCATCCGTGGGTGTCGCCGGTGTACTTCGCCCCGGTGAGCTACACCGAGCTCGTGTGGGTGTCGCGGCCGGGCGCCCAGCACTCCCGCAACCTCGCCGTGCGGCCCGAGGTGAGCCTGGTCATCTTCGACTCGACCGTGCCGATCAACACCGGCCAGGCGGTGTACGGCGTCGGCCATGCCGAGGAGGTGCCGAGCGACGCTGTCGCTCCCCTGCTCGACGTCTTCAGCCGGCGGACCGAGCAGCACGGCGACTCGCAGTTCCCGGCCGATCTGGTCGGGCCGAGCGGCCACCTCCGCCTCTACCGGGCCGTCGCCACCCAGCTCTGGGCCCTCGACCCCAACGACCAGCGGATCCCGATCACCCTCTGACGTGGCGACTGGTGACCGTGCGGGCGGTGGGATTCGAACCCACACTGGCGGGTGTTTGAGACCCGTGCCTCTGCCATTGGGCTACGCCCGCGGTGGATCGAGACACCCTAGCTTGGTGGGATGCGACGACTGATCTTGGTTGGGCTCGCGGTCGTTGGGGTGCGGGCGGTGTTGGCGTATCGGGCGAAGAAGCTGGCTGCCGGGGAGTCGGCGCTGGGCCTCAGCCTCGACGACTAGGCCCCGACGACCAGGCCTGACGACTCGGTCCGGCAGGCACATCACTGTCCGTGGCACCGAGATCGGCAGCGTCGAAGGCGGCCTGACGGTCGAGCACCACGTCGACTACGACCAGGTCGACGTGCTCGATCAGGTGGGTTTGCCGCCGCAATGGGAAGGGTGTCGCCATGCCATCCAACCCTCTCGACGAACACGCGGTCACCACGTTGCGTGACCGCCTGGCGGGCGACGTCATCCTCCCGGGCGACGCCTCCTACGGCGAGGCCCGCGCGATATTCAACTCGATGATCGACCGGCGGCCGGCGGCCATCGCCCAGTGCGAGGGCGCCGACGACGTTGCGGCCGCCGTCGGCTTTGCCCAGGACCACGATCTGGAGATCGCGGTGCGCGGCGGCGGGCACGGCGTGGCCGGCATGGCGCTCACCGACGGTGGGCTCGTCGTCGACCTGCGCCGCATGCGCACGGTTGCCGTCGACCCGAACGCCCGCACCGCGACCGTGGGCGGCGGCGCCACCATGGGCGACCTCGACCGGTCGACCGAGACCCACGGGCTGATGACGACCGGGGGTCGGATCTCGACCACCGGCGTCGGCGGCCTGACCCTCGGTGGGGGGTCGGGATGGTTCGAGCGGAAGTACGGCTTGACCTGCGACAACCTCCTCGCCGTCGACCTCGTGACCGCCGACGGCCGCCAGGTGCGGGCCAGCGCCGACGAGAACCCCGAGCTGTTCTGGGCCCTCCACGGCGGTGGTGGCAACTTCGGCGTGGCGACCTCGTTCACGTTCCGCCTGCACCCGTTGCCGGTCGTCACGGTCGCGCTCCTCCTGTGGCCCGGCGAGGCCGGGCCCGAGGTCGTGCGGGCGTACCGCGACTTCGCCGAGGCCGCGCCCGACGAGGTCGGCGGTGGATGCATCTACCTCACCGGCCCGCCGGAGGAGTTCGTGCCGTCGCACCTGGTGGGCAAGCTCGCGTGTGGCGTCCTCGTCGTCTACGCGGGGCCGCAGAGCGAGGCCGACCCGGTGATCGCGCCGATGCTGGCGATGGGCCATGAGGGCGGGGTCGTCGCAGAGATGCCCTACGCCGACCTGCAGTGCATGCTCGACGACCCTCCCGGCTACCGGAACTACTGGTCGGCCGAGCACCTGTCGGCCTTCCCCGACGCCGCGATCGACCTCTTCTGCAAGCGGGCCGACGACATGATCGTCCCGTCGCCGTCCCAACACGTGATCTTCCCCATGGGCGGAGCCGTCGCGGCCAGCCGGGACGACTACCCGATCCCGTGGCGGACGGCGCCGTGGGTGGTGCACCCGTTCGGGATGTGGGAGAACCCGGCCGACGACGACCGAGCCCGCGGTTGGGCCCGTGCCATCCGCAGTGACCTGCAGCCGTGGGCGACCGGGTCCGTCTACCTGAACTTCATCGGCAACGAGGGTCAGGATCGCGTCGTCGCCGGCTTCGGGGCGGACAACTACAAGCGGCTCGCCCAGGTGAAGTCCGAGTACGACCCCGGCAACGTGTTCCACCTGAACCAGAACATCCGACCCGCCTGACGCCGTTGCGGCCGGCGTCGGCTGCACGCTCAGGTGTCGAGGAGGCGGGCGCCTTCGAGGTGGAGGAGCCAAACCTTGGTGTCGAGGCCGCCGCCGTAGCCGCCCAGGTCACCGCCGGTGCGGAGGACCCGGTGGCACGGCACCACGATGGGGATCGGGTTGGTGGCCATGGCGCCGCCGACCGCCCGGCTGGCGGTCGGGCTGCCGGCCCGCTCGGCCAGCTCCTTGTACGACACCGTGTGGCCGTAGGGCACCTGCACCAGCTCCTCGAGCACCTTGTGCCGGAAGCCCTTGGAGAGCCGCCAGTCGAGCGGCAGCTCGAACTCGTGGCGCCGGCCGGTGAAGTACTCGTCGAGCTGGCGGCGCACCTCGTCGAGCCGGGCGGGTGCCCGCAGCACCCGGGGCGAGACCTTGGCCGCCAGGTAGTCGGCGAAGTCGAAGTCGCTGTCGAAGCCGATGCTGACCAGGCCCTCCGGGGTCGCGGCCAGCCGCAGCCGACCGATCGGGGTGTCGGTCTCGGTCCAGGCGACGTCGAGGAGGCCCTCGGCGTCGGCTCGCCGGGTCACGCGGTCGAGCAAGTCGGTCATGTCGGTCACCTGTCCTTCCTGGGCTCGCCGGCGCAAGGCGCGGGCGACAGCGTCTTCGGGGCTCGCGCCATCGGAGCGCACGTCTTCGGGGCGCACGTCTTCGGTGCTCACGGCGTCACCTCCACAACTGTCCGGCGCAAGGCTTGGAGGCCGGCCCGCACGTTCTGGCGGGCCGCGTCCTCGCTGCTGCCGATGACCTCGGCGATCTCGGCGTACGGCCGGTCGAGGAGGTAGCGCTGGACGACGGCGGAGCGCTGCTTGGTCGGCAGCGCCGCGACCAGCGACCAGAGCGTCTGGTCGGAGCCCTCGGGCAGCCGGTCGTGGTGGACGACCTCAGGTGGGTCGCCGACCGGCTCGGCCCGGCGCTGGCGGGCGCGGGCGAGATCGATGACCTTGCGGTGAGCGATGGTGAACAGCCACCCCCGCAGGTTCTCGCTCGAGCGCAGGTCGGGATAGGCGCGGAGCGCGGCGATGACGGTCTCCTGGAAGCAGTCGTCACCGTCGTGGGGTCCGGCGGTCGCGACCAGGTACCGATGGAGGTCGGTGGCGTGCTCGTCGAGCAGCGTCTGGAAGGGCGGCAGGCTCACTGTCGGTTACAACGTCCGGGGACCGCCCGATGTGAGATCACGCCTCGAGGGCGGCGAGAAGCTTCTTGGGGGTGTCCTTGGGGCTGATCTTCGGCCAGGCCTCGGCGATGGTGCCGTCGGCGTCGACCAGGTACGCCGAGCGGATGATCCCCATGTACTTGCGGCCGTACATCGACTTCTCGCCCCAGGCGCCGTAGGACTCGGCGACGGCGTGGTCCTCGTCGGCCAGCAGCGGGAAGCCCAGCGAGTACTTGTCGTCGAACTTCTTCTGCTTCGCCGGCTTGTCCGGGCTGATCCCGACCACCTTGGTGTCCCCGATGTCCCCGAGGATGTCCCGCAACCCACACGCCTGTGCCGTACACCCCGGCGTATCCGCCTTGGGATAGAAGTAGATCAAGTGCGACGCCTTCGAGGCCTTCAGCGACTCGGAGAGCGAGAACTCGTTCCCATCCTGGTCCAAGAGGGCGATGTCAGGGGCTTTGTCTCCGGCCTTCGGCATGGGTCCGACCCTACTGTCAGCGTCTGCCCATCAGGCGACCGCCGGGGGAACGGCCCTGGCGGTGCGTAGGCTTTCGCTGCCCGGTGTCGACCACTTCGGGTCGGTCCGGAACTGAAGAGAGAAGACATGCCTACTGGCACCGTGAAGTTCTTCAACGCTGATCGGGGCTTCGGCTTCATCCAGCGTGAAGGCGGCGACGACGTGTTCGTCCACTACTCCAACATCGAGGGCGAGGGTCACCGCTCGCTCAACGAGGGCGACCGCGTCGAGTTCGTCACCGCTCCCGGTCGCAAGGGCGACGAAGCGCAGAACGTTCGCGTCGTCTGATCCACTGGATCTCCTTTGCGCCCGTCGCCGGCGAGAACGCCGGCGGCGGGCCTTTTTTGGTGCGGGTCCAGGCTCTGACCGATACGGTCATCACCACTCTTGGAAGTCGCTTCGTGCGTCAGCACGTGGGCCCGCCCCGGGCGTCATCCTCTTCTGAGCGAACGAGGAGAAGGCGTCATGGACCGCTCGATCGAGAGCTGGGACGGCGGTGACGACCTCGCCCGGCAGCGCCGCAAGCGTGAAGCTCGCCTGCTCGACCTGCGGCTCATCGAGTCGCCGGAGCTGACCCTCGGCGACGTGGTGGCAGATGTGCTCGCCGCCCGAGCCACCGAGCAGGGGCAGCTCGATGTCCGGGGGTACCTCGCGGCTGCCGGTCACCAGTGGCGGACGATCGAAGCAGTCGTCCACTACCTCCAGATGAACGACGGGGCCGATGCCCACCCCGCCCGGTGGCTGCCGTGACCGGCGCCGACCGGGCTGCGTGATCCGGCGTGCCGTGGATCGACCATCGACAAGTGCTGCCCCTCTCGGGGCCCTGGAGCGACCTCGACAGCCAGCGAGCGTTCCGTCCCTCCTTGCTGGAAGAGCCCGACGGGGCCCTCCGCATGTGGTACTCGGGCCACGACGGCACGACTGGGCGGATCCTCGAAGCGGCTCAGGATCCCGGCCAACCGTGGCGGCGCCTCGGGGTGAGCCTGGACGTCGGGGGTAGCGGCGAGAGCGACGCCTACCGCGTCGAGAGCCCCTCGGTGGTGCGCATCCCGACCGGGTTCCTGATGGCCTACGCGGGCTCCGACGGAACCGACACCCGGCTGCACCTGGCGACCTCCGAGGAGGGCCATCACTGGGAACGGCAGGGCACGTTCCTCCCGCGTGGCGACATCGACAGCGTCGGAGCCGCCCATCCCTGCCTGGTCGTCACCGGCGAGCGCTGGTGGCTCTTCTACTCGGGCTACGACGGATCGCAGGACAGCCGGCATGCCGAGATCATGGCGGCCGTCTCCCCCGACGGCGCCTCCTGGGACCGGCTGGGAAGCCTCCTGTCCCCCAGACGGGACGAGCTCGCGCTGTCCGAGCCGTCGGTGCTCGTCCGCCAGCGGCGTTTCACGATGGTCTTCGTCTGCGACGACGGGATCCGCGCCTCGATCGATACCGCCACATCCCGCGATGGCGTCTCGTGGGACAGACGAGGTTCGACCTTGAGGCTCGGACACCGTGGCCTCCGACCGAACCGGATCCGGAGCCCCAACGCGACCCACATGAACGATGGCCGTCTCCACCTCTGGTACTCGGCCCGCGCCAGCGGCGATCCGCCGGGATCCTGCCGGCTGTGGACGGCGACGTTCGACGCCAACGCCACGTCGGCCGAGCCCAGCAGCATCGGCACCGGGCTGTGAAGCCTCACCGTCCGCTCGACCTGCCACAACCGCTCGAGCGCGCCCAACTCGTCTGGCAACGGGCGATCACGCTGTCCCGACCCGGCCCGGACCGCGATCGCTTCGTCGTCATGCTCGACCTGCTCCGCACCGCCCAGCACGGGCCATCCACCATGCTCCACGCCCTCGCGCTGGGCGAAGCCCAGGAGCGGGCGGCACCCGGCGACATCGCCGTGCGAGATGCCGTCCGCCTCCTCTTCCGCACCATCACGTGGTTCGGGAAGCGCTCCGAGCACCACGAGGTGAGCCACACCTCCGGTTCCACCCCCGGCGTACTCCCTCGGCGATAGAAGCAGACCAACTGGTCCAACACGCTGGGCGGAAATCCTTTGGAGCACGTAACGTAGTGGGAATGGCACGCAGAGGACGGGGATCGGGTGTGTTCACCTCGGCGGGAGGGCGACGAGGGTTTCGGCCGAGGGGTCGGAGCGTCGGCGGGGTCAAGCCGGCGGGGAAGCGGCGCTATCGAGGGCGCAGCATCGGGATCCTGATCGGGGCGGGACGGCGCCGGCGGTCGCGGTTCTAGAAGAGGTTGGCCAGTGGGGAGGGGCGGCGGGCCCGGGTTCACGAGCTACGGACGAGGCGCGGGGCGGCGGAGGACGCCTCCGTCACCGCCGTTCCGGGCCTGGGGCCTCGCGCTGGCGTTCTGGGCCCTCATGCTGGTCTGGATCGGCGCCTGGACGAGCGCCGCAGTCGTCGGCCTGCTGCTGGTCTTCTACCTGCTGGCGCTCCGGCTGACGAAGTGCCGGGTCGTCACCAAGCGAGGCACACCGTGCCGGTGGCTCGTTCGGGGTGTGCTGGGCACCTGCGACTGGCACCAGGGGCTGAAGCACGGCATGCCCCGGCTGGCGCGTGTACGTGGATCGGTCCTACCGGTCTTCCTGTGGCAGCGTCCGGACGTCGTCACGAGCGATGCTGGCGAGGCGCCGCCAGCCCCGGCCCGAGCAGTCGCATCGAGGGCCGCTCGGCCGATGTACGACTGGGCGATCCTGGCGCTCGAAGGACTTGGCGTCCTGATCGCGGTGCTGAGCTTCACCTACCAGCTCGCCGCGGGCTGAGGAGGTGACATTCGTACAAGACGCCGTGAGGCGGTGGTGTGAGCATCGGGGCATGGAGCTGAACACCGATGCCCGCGCGGCTGTCGATCTGGTGACGACGCCAGTGCACCTCGGCCTGGGGTCCCGGGCGATGCCTGTGGAGCGCTTCGCCTGGGAGCCTGACGTTCTCGAGTCCTACAGCTCGGCGGTCGCCGCCGACGGGGCCGAAGGCCGGATGGTGATGATCTTCGACGTCGACGGACCGTGGACCAGCTGGGAACGCCACCCGGCGGGTGACGAGGTGGTGGTCTGCCTCGACGGTCGGATCACGATCATCCGCGAGGTCGACGGCGAGGCCGATCCCGTCGAGCTCGGGCCAGGCCAGGCGATGATCAACCCGGCGGGCACCTGGCACACCGGCGACTGCGCAGGACGCGCCCGCATCCTGACGATCACCCCCGGCCTCGGCACCGAGCACCGACCCCGGTGAGCGGTCAGGGCGAGTAGCGGGGGGTGGTGGCGTGCCACTCGAGGCAGCCGGCCATCCAGGAGCGGGTGCCGCGGAGGAAGTGGTGGAGCTCGGGGGATGGGATGGTGCGGAGGGCGCGATGGGTGGCCTCGAAGTCGTGGACCAGGTCGTTGTGGAGGGTGACGGTGACCTCGGTGGCTTCGGCGAGCGACACGTCCCGCTCGGCCGCGATCTGCAGGACCATGTTGCACGCCGGCCGCTCGTCGGCGGCATCCCGGGTGACCGAGTGGAGGTCGTTGACCAGGACCGACGCCGTCCCCGCCTGCATCAGCGCCCGGCGTACCTGCGGGTCGTAGAACAGGTTGGCCGGTAGCTCGTAGCCGCCGACCGGGTCGATCAGCGTCATCGACGTGTAGAAGCTGTCGTGCTGCCGAGCCGCCAGGTACTCCCAGGCCGGCGGGTAGCTCCCCGTGTGCCGCCAGGCCGCGTACGCGTTCCAGCTCACGAACATGGCGAACGTCGCGTAGCAGGCCCGCTGCACCTGGGCCGGGCTGCTGTGGCGCGCCAGATGCTCGATGCCCGACCGCAGCGCCACCAGCACCGGGTCGGCCAGCAGCCGCCGTTCCAAGGGACCCGAGAACTCCCCCGCCGGCGCGACCGGGTCCATCGCCGCCATCACCAGCGCGAGGCGCGGCGGAAGCTCGGTCGGGATGGCACCCATCTCGCTGTCGTCGGCGTACAGGTCGTCGGCGGCCCACCAGGCGGCGTTGAGCTGCGCCGCGATCAGCAGCCGATCGGGGTCGTCGCAGTCGGGATGGGCCAGCATCGCCAGCCGCCCGAACCCGGCCCGACCGAAGAGCCGCACCTGGTAGTCGGGGAACCCGCAGTCGCCGGCCCACGCCACCAGCCGCCCGTTGACCTCTTCGGCGAGCGGCTCGTCGATCCGCTCGACGACCGGGCAGTACAGCGGGGATGCCGTCCCGTCACCCCACGGCCGTTCGACGTAGGTGGGGTCGTGCAGGCCCGTGGCCCGGGAGGCCGACGTACCCAACCCGGACGGCCCGGCCAGCACGGCGACCGCCCCGGCCGCAACGGACGTCGCCGCCGTCGGGACCGGGCAGCCACGGTGGGGAGGATCGACCGGGACGGGGTCGGCGATGAGCACCTGATCAGTCATCTCGCTCCTCCATCGGTGACCGACTGCGCACTCAACGTAGTAGCCGACGGAGGCCGAAAACCCCGAGAAGTCAGCAAAAAACACGCCAATTCGTCCGACGCTGAGTGACCTCACTCCTACTATGCGTGGAGCACGAGGAGGAGGGCGAGATGACGGACACGCAGCTGAGCCTCGACACGAAGGCCGCCCGCACGCTCGCGACCACCACCAAGACCGTCCCGCAGGTGCAGGACGTCAGCGCCCGGTGGCTGCTCCGGATGCTCCCCTGGGTCGACGTCTCGGGCGGCACCTACCGGGTCAACCAGCGGCTGGCGTACGCGGTCGGCGGCGGCCAGGTCAGCTTCGCCGCCGCCGGTGACGAGGTCCGGATCATCCCACCGAGCCTCGGCGAGATCCCCCACCTGGCGGGCTTCGACGACACGGCGGTGCTCGAAGCCCTCGCCGACGGCTTCGCCTGCCAGGAGGTCGACGCCGGCGCGACCATCGTCGAGGCGGGCCAGGCTGTCGACCGGCTCGTCGTGGTGGCGCACGGCAAGGTCGACCGGATCGGTCCCGGCAAGTACGAGGAGCGCCGGCTCCTGGCCGTCGAGGCCGACGGCGACTTCTTCGGCGAAGAGGCGCTCGGCGAAGCCGGGAGCAGCACGTGGGCCTACACGGCCGTCGCCGCCACCCAGTGCACGCTCCTGAGCCTGCCGCTGCAGCGGTTCCGGGCCATGCTCGACCAGTCCGAGGCGCTGCGGGCACACATGGAGGAACACCGGGCGAGAGCCTTGAGACCTCGGAACAAGCGGGGCGAAGCCGAGATCGCCATCGCCGCCGGCCACCAGGGCGAGCCCGCCGTCACCGGCACCTTCGTCGACTACGAGGCCGCGCCCCGCGAGTACCACCTGAGCGTCGCCCAGACGATCCTGCGGGTGCACACCCGGGTCGCCGACCTCTTCAGCGACCCCATGGACCAGGTGGAGCAACAGCTGCGGCTCACGGTCGAGGCGCTGCGCGAGCGCCAGGAGGACGAGCTCGTCAACAACCCCGACTTCGGGCTGCTCCACAACGTCGACCGCAGCCAACGCCTCTCGACCCGCACCGGGCCGCCCACCCCCGACGACATGGACGACCTGCTGTGCCGGCGCCGCTCCACCCGGCTGTTCCTGGCCCACCCCCGGGCCATCGCCGCCTTCGGCCGGGAGTGCAGCGCCCGGGGCATCTACCCCGAGATGGCCGAGGTGCACGGCAGCCGGGTGCCGGCCTGGCGCACCGTGCCGATCCTGCCCTGCACCAAGCTCCCGATCAGCGACACCGGGACCTCGACCATCCTCGCCATGCGGACCGGCGAGGACGACCAGGGTGTCGTCGGCCTCCGCCCGACCGCGCTCCCCGATGAGCACGAGCCGGGCCTCAACGTCCGCTTCATGGGCATCGACGAACGGGCCATCGCCCGCTACCTCGTCAGCGCCTACCACTCCGTCGCCGTGCTGGTCCCGAGCGCGCTGGGGGCGCTCGAGAACGTGGAGATCTCGACAAGGAGGAGCCCATGACCCAGGACACCGCCCCCGATCCCGTCGTGCTCACCGACTACCAGCGCGACGTCGCATCCTGGTGGAACAACCGCCGTGACGACCAGGTGAACCTGGCCCTCGGCGAGGTCGACGGCCTCTACCACCACCACTACGGGCTCGGTCCCGTCGACTCGGCGGTGTTCGCCACGCCGCCCGACGACCGGGACGAGGCGATCATCGAGGAGATGCACCGCCTGGAGACCGCCCAGGCCGACCTGCTGCTCGACCACCTGGGCCTGGTCACCGCCGACGACCGGCTCCTCGACGGCGGCTCGGGCCGGGGCGGGACCAGCCTCATGGCCAACCGGCGCTTCGGCTGCTGGGTCGACGGGGTGTCGATCTCCGAGTACCAGGTCCGGTTCGCCAACGACCAGGCCGAGGTCCACGGCGTGGCCGATCGGGTCCGGTTCCACTACCGCAACATGCTCGAGACCGGGCTGCCAACGGGCGCGTACCAGGCGATCTGGACCAACGAGACCACCATGTACGTCGACCTCGCCGACCTCTACCGGGAGCTCTCCCGGCTGCTGCGCCCCGGCGGGCGCTACGTGTGCATCACCGGATGCTCCGACGACCTCACCGGGCGCTCGGCGTCGGTCCGCCACATCGACGAGCACTACAACTGCCGGATCCATCCCCAGAGCCGCTACTTCACGGCGCTCGCCGACAACGGCTTCGTCCCGGTGAAGGTGCTCGACCTGACTCCCGACACCATCCCCTACTGGGAGCTCCGGGCGCTGTCCCCTGTCCGCACCGGCATCGAGGAGCCCTTCCTCACCGCCTACAAGGAAGGCAGCTTCCGCTACCTCTTGATCGTCGCCGACCGACCCTGAACGTTCACCCGATCGGGCAGGCAGAAGCTGAAAGGAGGCCATAGCGTCCCCGCGATGGCTGGGGAGCACATCGATCGTCGTCGGGTGTTGCAAGGGCTGGCCGCCGGCTCGAGCCTGCTGCTCACAGGCATGGCGTCGGGCTGCGACCGGAGACGCCCGCATCGCGGGCCCGGGGATCGACCCGACCCCCGGTGCCCCGAGGGCGCCGACCTGCTCCCCGAGATCGAGCACATCGTCATCTACATGCAGGAGAACCACTCCTACGACTCGTACTTCGGGATGCACCCCCGCGGCGACGGCTACCGCCTGCGGCACGGCGTCCCCACCAACAGCAACCCCGACCCGGACGGCAACCCGGTCACCGTGTTCCACGCGCCCGACACGTGCCAGAGCGGCCGGGGCGTGTCGCAGCGGTGGTCTTCGACCCACCTGCAGATCGACGGCGGGCGCATGGACGGGTTCCTCTTCGACGGCAACACCAATGCCATGCGCTATTGGGACCGCTCGGACGTGCCCTTCTACTGGTCGCTGGCCGACACGTTCCCGCTCTGCGACCGCTGGTTCACCTCGGCGCCATGCCAGACCTACCCCAACCGCATGTACCTCCAGGCGGCGACGTCGCAAGGCCTTGTCGCGACCGACGTCGCCAAGGCGCTGGCCATGCCGCACCCGGCGAACGGCACGATCTGGGAGCGGCTCGACGCCTTCGGCATCCCGTGGCTCGACTACTGCTGGGACCTGCCGGACATCGCCCTGTTCTTCTCGTTCTGGCAGGCCAACCAGCACCGGGTGAAGCCGTTCCTGCAGTTCCTGGCCGACTGCCGGGCCGGCACCCTGCCGGCGGTGTCGATCGTCAGCCCGGGGATCACGGCGTACACCGAGGAGAACCCCCGGGACATCCAGCTCGGCGAGGCGTACAGCGCCTCGGTCATCAACGCGGTCATGCACAGCCCCGCCTGGCCCAAGACGGCGCTGTTCTTCATGTACGACGAGCACGGCGGCTACTACGACCACGTCCGCCCGCCCCGAGCCGTCGCACCGGACGACATCCCGCCGGACGTCGAGGCGGTGCCGGGAACGTCGCACGCCTTCGACCACTACGGACCCCGGGTCCCGGCCTTCGTGATCTCGCCGTTCGCTCGCCGCCACTACGTGTCGCACCGGGTCCACGACCACACCTCGGTGCTCCGGTTCATCGAGACCAAGTGGAACCTCGGCGCCCTGACGTTCCGCGACGCCAACGCCTCCAACCTGCTCGACTGCTTCGACTTCCGGCGGCCGGCCTTCCTCGACCCGCCCGAGCTCGCCGCGCCCGGGCTCCCGGCCACCGGCAGCGCCTGCCAGCCCGAGACCCCTCCCCCGCCGACCGAGCAGACGGTCGCGACCACCACCCAGTCGGCGAACGAGGCCCGGCTCGCCGGCCTCGGCCTCGGCCCGGCCGCGCTGGCGGCGACGCTCGAGCCCGCCACGACGGCAACTGCAGCCCGGCCCGCCACATCGGCCGAGATCGCCACCTCGATGGTCAAGCCCACGACGGCGACCGCAGGCCGGCCGGCAGTCCCGGCCCGGAGCGCCACGCCGGCGAAGATCGCCACCTCGGCGACCTCGGCTGTCGAGCCCACGACCTCTGCCACCTCGGCAACCCCGGCCCGGCCCGCCGCATCGGCCGAGACCGCTACCTCGGCGACATCGACGCTCGAACCCACGACCTCTACCGCCTCGGCAACCTCGGCCCGGCCAGTGGTCGCGGCGGATGCGAGCACCTCGGGCATGTCCGGTCCCTCGATGGTCGAGCTGACCCACTCGCAGGACGACCGGCTCCAGCACCTTCGTCACCTGGCTCGTCCCCGCTGACCCGGGGGATGGCGCGTTTCCCCGACTCGGGGGACTTATGCTGTATAGGAGTCGTCCCTTCGGGTTGATGACCTTCTTGCTGGTGCTCTCGGAAGCTGGTGTCGCGCCATGGGCCCCCGAGGCATCCAAACGACCAGGAGATAGAGACTGGACCAGACCACCGTTGAGACGCCCCCGGCGTCCAACCGCAGCGAGCAGCCCGGCGCCGCCGGTGCCGATGCGCCGCGCCTCCAGGCGTCCTGGAGCAAGGGCCGGGTCGTGGTCTGGGCCGGCGGCCCGACAGGACCGGTGGGCGGCATCGAGGATCTCGAGCGGGTCCTCGAGGCGGCCGGCGGGGCGTCGATCTTCTGGGCCGAGGTGCCCGGGCCGCCCGGTCCATCCGGACAGAAGGCGCCCGCCGGGGCCGCCCCGCTCGCCGAGGCGCTCGGCTGGCTCGTCGGCGTGAGCGCCGGCGCTCTGGGGGTCGACGCGGCCCCGAGCGTGCGCTGGATGGGCGATGTCGCCGCCTGGGCCACCGAACTGGTCGCCCAGGGCCGCATAGTGCCGAGGCTCAACCGGGTCAGCGGCAAGCGCAAGGCCTCGGGGAAGAGCAGCAAGGGCAACAGCGGCAAGCGCCAGGGGACGGCCTCCTATGCCGTCGAGTGGCTGCCGGCACTGGTCGACCAGGTCCGCCTGCGGCGGCTCGCCGCCCAGATCCCCGCCCCGGTCCGGGTCTTCGACAAGGCCACCAGCCCCGAGCGCCTGTGCCGCGCCATCCTCGGCGCCGGCGTCGACGCGGTGTGCCGGGCCGGCGCCGCCCGCCTCGTCACCGCCGCGACTGCACCGGTCGCCCGCACCCGCCGCGACCTGTCCGAGGCCGTGCTCGCCGGCCTCGACGGCACCCCGTTCGTGGCCCTGCCGAACCAGGCGTCCCAGGTGGCCGAGGACCTGCGGCGCTGGGCCTCACCGGTCCTCGTCGACAACCAGGTGCGCCTCGCGGTGCGGCTCGAACCGCCCGAGGCGGACGGCGGCTGGCTGCTCGCCGTCGACGCCGAGCTCGGCAAGGACCGCACGCCGCGTCCGCTCGAGGACGTGGTCAAGGACCTCGACGGCAGCAAGCTCCAGCAGCTCGAGGCCGAGCTGCGCCGGCTCGGCCACCTCCTGCCATCCCTCGGTCGCACGGGCCGCCGCGGCCAGGTCGTGCTGGGGCCCGACGAGGCCTGGGAACTGATGACGAGCACCGGGCCGGCCCTCGTCGCCGCCGGCTTCGGCGTCCGGATCCCCGCCGTGGCCACCGGCCGCCGGGTCGCGCCCCGCCTGCGCCTCGAAGCCGACCCGGGCCGCACGCCCGCCGGCGTCGGCGCACACCAGCTGGCCAAGGTGCGCTGGTCGATCCTGTTCGATGACCTCGAGCTGGACGCCGCCGACATCGCCCGCCTGTCGGCTCAGGCCCGACCGCTCGTCGAGACGCGCGGGCGCTGGGTCGAGCTCGACCGGGCCGACCTCGACGCCGCCGCCGAGGCAATCGCCAGCCACGCCAACATCACGGAGCTGTCGGGCGCAGCCATCCTGCGCCACGCCGTCGGGCTGGACGAGGGCTCGCTGGCCGGCCCAGTCGCCGTCGCCGGCGCAGGCTGGGCGGTCGACCTGGTCCACGGGGCGACCGACGACCCGCCCGAGCCGCTCGGCTCGCCCCCGGGGTTCGTCGGCGAGCTCCGCTCCTATCAGGCCGACGCCCGGGGTTGGCTGGCGTTCCTCGACCGCGTCGGGCTGGGCGGCTGCCTCGCCATGGACATGGGGCTCGGCAAGACCCCCACCGTCCTGGCCCACATCCTCGCCGCCAGGAGCGAGCGCGGTGAGCAGCCCGCCCTCGTCATCGCCCCGCCCGCGGTGCTGGGCAACTGGGCCGCCGAGGCCGCCCGCTTCACCCCTGACCTGCGGGTCCACGTCCACCACGGGCCGTCCCGGGCGGGCGCCGAGGACCTGCCCAAGCTGGTGCACGACGCCGACCTCGTGCTCACCACCTACGCCACGGCCGTGCGCGACGTCGAGGCGCTCGAGGCCATCGACTGGGACTGCCTGGTGCTCGACGAGGCCCAGGCCATCAAGAACCCGACCAACGAGGCCGCCGTCGAGCTGCGGCGCATCCCCGCCCGGTCGCGGCTGGCGCTGACCGGCACGCCGGTCGAGAACGGCCTCGGCGACCTGTGGGCGATCCTCGACTTCGTGAACCCCGGCCTGGTCGGGCCCCGGGCGCCGTTCGTGGCCCAGCTGGGCAAGGCCAACGGCAAGGACGGCCACCCCGGCGAGGGGGCGCTGCGGGCGCTGAACGGCCTGCTGGTGTTCCGCCGCACGAAGGCCGAGCCCGAGATCGCCGCGGAGCTGCCCGACAAGATCGACGAGCTCGACCACTGCGGCATGACGCCCGAGCAGATCGGCCTCTACCAGGCCGTCCTCGACGGCCTGCTGGCCGACCCGCACGCCGACGAGGACCGGGCCAGCCGGAAGGGCCACATCCTCGGCGCGATCACCGCCCTGAAGCAGATCTGCGACCACCCGGCGGCCTACCTCAAGGACGACACCGGCCCGCTGGAGGGCCGCTCCGGCAAGCTGACCCGGCTCGAGGAGCTGGTCGAGACCGTGTTCGCCGCCGGCGAGCGGATGCTGGTGTTCACCCACTTCGCGACCTGGGGCGAGCGGCTCGCCGAGCACCTCACCGAGCGCACCGGGGTCCCGGTGGCCTGCTACCACGGCGGGCTGACCCGAGGCGTGCGGGACCGCATCGTCCGCGAGTTCCAGGAGGGCACCGGCCCCGGAGTGCTGGTGCTGTCGATCAAGGCCGGCGGTTCGGGGCTCAACCTCACGGCCGCCAACCACGTCGTCCTCTACGACCGCTGGTGGAACCCGGCGGTCGAGGACCAGGCGCGGGACCGGGCCTGGCGCATCGGCCAGCGCAGCACCGTGGTCAGCCACCGGCTCGTCTGCCCCGGCACGGTCGACGAGCAGGTCGAGGAGGTCGTCGCCGGCAAGCGGCGCATCGCCGACCTGGTGCTGCCGGCCAGCAGCTCGGTGGCCGACCTCAGCCCCGACCAGCTCCGTGCCGCGCTCGGGCTGCGACCTGACGCCCTGCTCGACGACACCCCCGACCGTGACCTCGAGGTGGTCCGATGAGCGAGCGTCCGTCCGTAGCGATCGCCAGCGATGCGAGGCCCGGGGGCCCGAGTGAGCGTGGCCCGAGCGGCCCGGTGCGCAGCACCAGGAGCGGGGAACGATGAGCGGCGAGCGCAAGCGGCGCGGGACCCGGCGGGGGCGCAAGGGCAAGGGCCGCCGGCCGGACACCCCGGCGCAGGCCTCCGGCGAGTACACGTCGATCGCGCCCGAGCGGATCCGGCCGACCCCTGACCCGGCGGCTGTCCTCCGGTCGCTCGGCGACCCGCCGCTGACGCCCGACACGGCCGCTGAGCACCACCTTGCCGCGGTGTACGAGGAGGCGGTCCGGGCCGCGACTGCGCTGGCGGCGGCCAACGGCCTGCTGGAGATCGAGGACGAGGGCGAAGGCACCGGCGAATGACCGTCGTCACGGTGGGCACGCACATCGTCGACGTGTTGGCGAGGCCGGTGACCGCCATCCCCCAGGGCCAGGACACCGAGCTGGTCGACCAGATCCGGGTCACCGCCGCGGGATCTGCGGCCGGCACTGCGGTCACCCTCGCCAAGCTCGGCAACGACGTCGTGTCGCTCGGGGCCATCGGCGACGACGAGCTGGGCGACTTCCTGGTGGCGGTCATGACCCGCCACGGCGTCGACGTCAGCCGGCTCGCCCGCCGGGCCAACGACCAGACGAGCGCCTCGATCCTGCCGATCCGGCCCAACGGTGGCCGGCCCTCGTTCCACGTGCCCGGGGCCAATCTCACGGTGACGCCCGCCGACGTCGACCCGCAGGTGGTGCGAGATGCCCAGGTCGTGCACCTCGGTGGGCCCGACGTGACGTTCGCCCTCAACGACCCGAGCTTCCACCGGCGGCTCGACGAGGCCCGGGCCGGCAGCACGGTCGTGACGATGGACCTGCTGTCGAACCTCGAGGACCTCGTCCAGGCGGCGGCCGCCTTCCTGCCCCACGTCGACCACTTCCTGCCCAACGAGGAGCAGGCCCGGCTCATGACCGGCCACGACGACCCCGAGGCCGCGGCAAAGGCCCTGCTCGGGCTCGGGCCGGCGGCGGTCGTGGTCACGCTGGGGGCCGAGGGCAGCCTGCTCGCCACCGCCGACGGTGCTGTGCGGCTGCCGGCGCTGGAGGTCGAGGTCGTAGACACCACGGGCTGCGGCGACGCCTACTGCGCGGGGTTCATCACCGGCCTCGTCCACGGCCAGGACCTCGAGACCGCGGCCCGTTGGGGCACCGCCGCCGCCGCGACCGTCGCCCAGGGGCCTCGGCTCCGACGCCTGCTCGTCGACCTGCCGACCACCCTGGCGCTGCTCGGCTGAGCGAAGTCCCAGGTCGGCGCAGCAGTCGGGAACGCAATCGTTTGCTGCCGGGACCGGCGGGTAGGTCCAGGGTGATGTTTCCGATCCGCCACCACCGCAGCGACGCAGTCGACGAGCTGCCTGATCGTGACATCAAGGCGACGATCGTCTCCCGACTGCGCGAGAACCCCTACACCCAGGACGCCCGCATCAAGGTCACCGTGCACAACGGTGCCGTCCGGCTGCAGGGGTCCGTCCCCAGCCAGCTCGTGCGGACCGTGGCCGTCGAAGACCTCGATGGTGTCCCCGGCATCACCGACCTCGAGCTCGACCTGAAGATCGCGGCCTGACCCCGCCCTGGCCCCGCCCGGCCTGCCGGTCGGCGGCGGGGTCAGCGCCCGCGCTAGGCGCCACCGGCACCTGGGCTCCTGGAACTGGGTCCATGGAATGGCCCGACGTGAGGGCGCATGGTGGGCGGCATGGCAGGCGACGACGACCTCGACTCCCGGCCGTGGTGGCGGCATCCGGTGGTGATCGGGGCCATGGTGACGGGGGCCTTCGGCATCGCCGGGATCGTCGTCACGCAGGCGATAGCCGGCGGCGACGACGGGCCGACAGCGGTGAAGGGCGTCGAGGCGGTGCTGGGGAGCGAGGTGACCAACTTCCACGTTGCCTGCCCGACCACCATCACGTTCGAGGGGACGATCTCGGTGTCGGGTGGCAAGGGCGATGTCGCCTACCGCTTCGTCCATGTCGACGACGTCGGAGGTGTCGAGCAGAGGGAGCCGGTGCAGACCGTGTCGTTCGACGGCGCCGGCACCGCTCCGGTGCGCCACGAGTGGTCGCCCACCATCCCCGAGGGGCCGGTGTTCCGCACCGCGGCGATCGAGATCACGAGCCCGGTGTCGCTCCGCTCCAACGACGTCACCGTGACCGGTTTCTGCGACGCCTCGCTCCCGCCCGGCCCCCCGACCCCGCCACCCGACGTGGAGCCGCCGTCGGGCTGACACCGACAGCCCCGCCGACCGACTCGACACGCTGCTGCGCCTGACCGACCGCTTCTGTGTGGTCGGCCAGACGCTGCAGCACTCCCCAGCGGTCACCTTCAGGGGGCCTCGGGGTTGAACTCGTTGGTGTAGACGTCGGTCGGCTCGATCTGGCCTTCCTTCAGGTCGCCCTGGTCGATCAGCTGGTCGATGTAGAACTGGATGTCGCTGTCCTTCAGCAGCGCAGCCTCCCGGCTGCCGGGCGGGAAGGCGTACTGCGCCAGCTCGGTGTTGCCGTCGAAGTCCTCGATGATCTCGGCGGCCTTCTCCTGCAGCTCCTTGGGGTGGTCCCAGGCCCACTTCCAGGCCTTGACGTAGCCCTCCAGGAACTCCTTCACCGCCTCGGGGTGCGCGTCGAGGAACTCCTGTGAGAAGGCGTAGCCGCCGGGGGCGAAGTCGCCGAGCATCTCGCCCTCGGCGGCGAGCAGCTTCACGCCCGGATCCTCTTGCGCCTTCGAGTAGGCCGGGTTCCACGAGTAGGCCGCGTCGACCTGGTCCTGGAGCAGCGCCTGGACCTCGTTGGGCGGGGCGATGACGACCAGGTTGATCTTCGACGGGTCGGCCCCGTTGTCCTGTGCCCACTTGCGGATGGCGTACTCGGCCTGGGCCGAGCGCACGTTGACGCTGACCTTCTTGCCCTCCAGGTCCTTGGCCGAGGAGATGCCGCTGTCCCGCTTGGTCAGCAGCCCGCCGATCGAGACCTCCTCGCCGTAGAGGTCCTTCGTGACCGTCGTCCCGTAGGCCACGACCGCCTTGATGTGGAGGCCCGACTTGTTGGCGTTGATGATCGGCGCGGTGTTGGTCGAGGCGATGTCGTTCGACCCCGCCGCGATGGCCTGGATGTCCTCCGGCCCCGACTTGGACACGCCGACGCTGTGGATCTTGACGCTCGTTCCGTCGTAGTAACCCAGCTTCTGGGCCAGCTCGAACGGCGACACCGCTCCGTAGGAGGCACCGCTCTGGTACCGGAACGTGACCTGGGGAACGTTCGACTTCCCCGACCCGCCGCCATCGGACGACACGTCGGCGTCGCTCTTCTCGCCGGCGCAGCCGGTCGCCGCCGCGGCGGCCGCGACAGCCACCAGCACCGCTGCACCGGTCAAGAGGGCTCGTCTCATGGGACTCAGGACTCCTTCCATCGGGTTGCTCTGCGCTCGAGCCTCACCAGCAAGAAGTTCGTCGACAGTCCCAGCAGGGCCAGCACCACGATCGCCGCGTACATCTTGGGGATGAGGAAGGCGTATTGGCTGTTGATCACGAGGGATCCGATCCCGGCCTTGGCGCCGACGTACTCGGCGACCACGAGCATGAGGATCGAGTAGGTCGCCCCCAGGCGGACGCCGGTGATGATCGACGGCAGCGTCGCCGGGACGATGACCTTGCGAAAGAGGTCGAACCGGCTGACGCCCATCGACTGCGCCGACCGGATGAGCAGCGGGTCGACCTCCTTCACACCGCTGACGGTGTTCAGCAGGATCGGCCAGACGGTGCCCCAGAAGATGATCGCCACCTTCGAGGTCTCGCCGATCCCGAAGAACAGGATGAACACCGGGAACAGGGCGAGCACCGGGGTCTGGCGGAGGGTCTGGATCAGGGGGTCGACCAGCTCCTCGAGGGTCTTGAACCAGCCGGTGACGAGGCCCAGCGGCACCCCGACCAGCACCGCGAGCCCGAAGCCCTTGGCGCTGCGGGAGAGGCTGACGGCCAGGTGCTCCCAGATCTCGCCGCTGGTGAACAGGTCCCCCAGCGCCTTGACGACCGTCGAGAACGGTGGCAGGTAGCCGGGCTCGACGACGGTCCGGGGCAGGACCTCCCAGAGGCCTACGAACGCCAGCAGCACGACGCTCCGCTTGGCGATCCGGATGACGCCCGCCATGCCGGTCAGCTCCCGACCGCGACGGGCTCGCGGACGTCGTCGGCCGCTTCGACCGGTTCCGGCGTCGCAGCGCCACCGACGGGTGCGCGCAGCACGGGCAGCTCCGGCTGCGACTTCACGACCTCGTCCCGCAGCAGCTCCCACAGCTCGTGGCGCACCTGGGCGAAGGCCTGGGACGAGCGGACGTCCTCGTCCTGCCCCGACCACGGCACGTCGATGGTGACGGTCGCCTTGATCCGCCCCGGCCCCGCCGTCATGACCGCCACCCGCTGCCCGAGGACCACGGCCTCGTCGATGCTGTGGGTGATGAAGATCACGGTCTTGTGGGTCTCCTCCCAGATGCGGAGGAGCTGGCCCTGGAGCGTCTCCCGGGTCTGGGCGTCGAGCGCGGCGAACGGCTCGTCCATGAGCAGCACGTCGGGCTCGTAGGCCAGCGAGCGGGCCAGCGCGACCCGCTGTTTCATGCCGCCCGACAGCTGGTACGGGTAGCGGTCGGCGAACGCCGACAGCCCGACCAGCGCCAGGTGCTCCCGGGCGACGGCCGCCCGTTCCCGCTTCGGCACGCCCTTGGCCTCCAGGCCGAACTCGACGTTGCCGAGCGCGGTCCGCCACGGGAACAGGGCGTACTGCTGGAACACGAACCCTCGGTCGAGGCCGGGCCCGGTGATCAGCCGGCCGTCGAGCCACAGCTCGCCGGCGCTCGGGCGGTCGAGGCCGCCGACGAAGTTCAGGAACGTCGACTTGCCGCACCCGCTGGGCCCGACGATGACGAGAAGCTCACCCGCTCGGATGTCGAGGTCGAAGCCCTGCAGGGCCACGAACTCGCCCGACGGGCTGGAGAACCGCTTCTCCAGCCCGCGAGCGACGATCTTGGCGCTGGGCGCCGTCATGCCGGGGCGAGCTCGCGCTCGGCGGTGAACTCGGTCCCCGCCACCAGCTCGGACACGAAGCCGTCGGGCCCGACCGGGCGGTCGCCGATGAGCGTGACCCGGTGCAGGGTGCGCTGGACGTCGAGGTGGTCGAGGTCCTCAGGGCCCAGGTGGGCGGTGGTCCGGTTGTCCCAGAAGGCGACGTCGCCGGGCTGCCAGCGGAACCGGACCGTGTAGGCGGGCCGGGACACCTGGCCGAACAGCAGCTCGAGGAGCAGCCGGCTCTCGACCGCCGACACCCCGACGATCTTCTTGGTGAAGCCGGGGTTGACGTAGAGCGCCCGCTCCCCCGTCTCGGGGTGCACCCGCACGACCGGGTGGATGGCCACCAGCAGGTTCTCGTTGACGACGTCCCGGTAGCCGCCGGCCCCGGCGGCGTCGACGCCGGCCAGGAAGCGGTGCTCGGCCCGCAACCCGTCGACGAGCCGGCGCACCGGCGCCGACAACCCCTCGTAGGCCGCGACCAGGTTGGACCACTGGGTGTCGCCGCCGAAGGCCGGCACCACCTCGGCCCGCAGGATCGAGGCGAAGGGCGGGTTGACCGCCGCGGTCACGTCGGTGTGCCAGCCGGCGTAGTACGTGTACTGGCGCCGGGCCTCCTCCCGGCGGTCGATGCCGTAGAGGTCCTCGTAGCGCTGCGGATCGATGGTCAGGATCTCCGGGTGCTCCTCGGGTGCCTGGCGCTCGTGGGGGTGGGCGTGGGTCAGGGCGCCGAAGCGCCGGGCGAAGGCGATCTGCCCGGTGTGGTCGAGGTGCTGGCCCCGGAAGAAGAGCACCTTGTGCTCCAGGAGCGCCGCGCGGATGCCGGCGACCGCGGCGTCGTCGAGGGGCGACGAGAGGTCGATCCCGGAGACCTCGGCACCGATGTGCCCGGCCACCCGGTCGACGCTCAGGTCGTTGGCGAGAACGGTCATGACGTGCGCTCCTCCCTAATTCCGATAAATCTGATCTGGTTGATCATATTTATCCATCCACCGAAGTCAAGGGCCGTGACCGGCCATCGGTCAGGTCCGGCCGCTCAACTCGTGGGCGACGATGACGTCGGCGCCGCCCGCAGCCAGCGGAAGGTGAAGCGGGCGGTCAGCTCGGCGAGAGCGACCGCGAGCAGCTGGATACCGGCCCAGAGGAAGGCGAACGACTCGCCCCGGTAGCCGAAGGTGAGGTGCTCGTCGGGGAAGACGATGAGCACCGCGAGCAGGAGCAGCGACGCCGCCAGGGCCAGTACGACGAGGGCGTCGAGTGCGGCGATCCACAGCGGGACCCGGCGACCGCCCGCGTGCTCCTCCGCCCGCAGGCGGCGCCAGGCCAGCATCGCGTGGACAGCACCCACGAGGATGCTGGCGACGAGGATGTCGTCGTCCATCGACCCGACGCCCGCGTCCAGCACGCCGGTGCGCATCACCAGCGCCGGCGCCACCAGCACCGCCCAACCTGCGGCGGCGACGCCCACGGCGACGGCGGTGTCGGCCCCGCGGGCCGGGCTGCTCATCGGCCCTCCCGGGCGCGCAGGGTGAAGCGGTCGGCGATCGAGCCGTTCGGGCGCACGCAGGTGCCGGTCAGGCGGTCGTCGACGATGTCGACGTGCAGGAACTGCAGCGTCTCCTCGGCCACCGCGGTGAACTCGCTGTGGCCGACCGGCGTGGTCTTGCAGCCGCCCCCGCTGACCACGTAGGTCACGCCCTTCTGGGGAACGGTCCGCTCGTAGTCGTGGTCGTGGCCGGCCAGCACGAGGTCGACCTTGTGCCGGGCCAGCAGGGGCACGAAGTGCTCGTGGGAGCCCTTGGTGCTGCCGTGCTGGCCCGACGAGTACGGCGGGTGGTGCAGCGCCACGACCTTCCACTGGCTGGTCGAGCTGGCGAGCGTGTCGTCGAACCACTCGGTCTGCCGGGAGGCGTCGTCGCCGTAGAGGCCGGGGATGCTCGAGTCGAGAAAGAAGAAGTCCACCGGCCCGTGGATGCCGTGGTAGTAGCGGCCGGGGGTCCCGAGCAGCTCCAGCTCCGCCTCGATGGCCTCCAGGGCGTCGTCGCTGAAGTGCAGCTCGGTGTCGTGGTTGCCGATGGCCAGCTCGAAGTCGACCCCGGCGTCGATCAGCGGCCCGAGCGGCTGCTTGAACACCTCGTCGAACCGGTGCCGGATGTTGCCGTAGTAGCAGATGTCGCCGAGCAGGGTCACCAGGCCGTAGGGGTGCTGCTCGTAGTAGCGGGCCATCCGGTCGGCCACCGCGTAGGCCTGGCGGCCGCCGCTGCCGTTGTCGCCGAGCGCCACGAACGACAGGCGGTCGGCCCCGGTCTTCCAGGCCGCGGGATCCAGCACGACGTGGGACGGGTCGCCCGGGAGGAGGTCCTCGCGCTCCAGGAGCGGCCACACGACGCCGCCCAGCACCCCGGCGGTCGCGGCGGCGCCGGTCAGCCCGACGCCCGCCGCCAGCAGCTCACGCCGGTTCAGCACCCACCCAGGCTCGACGGGTCGGGGTCGAGGTGCCGTCACCCGGCCGGGGTGAAGCGGGGTCCGCCGGCCAGGCGCCGGCGGCGCCGAGCCAGAAGGCCTTGTTCAGCTCACCGATGCCCGACTGCCGGCGGTGGGCCCGCACGACCGGATGCGAAGGATCCGTCATGGCCTCCAGGCTCGACCCGAAGGGGTGGAGGTTCCGTCACCCCGACGGGGTGACATTGCGCCGGCCTCGAAGGTCGTGGCCCTCCGCCGGCAGGGCCGCCGGCAGGACCGCCGGGAGGCAGCACCCCGATATTGATGCCGGGTGGGATCGCGGGCGGCCGGTAGCTTGGGCGGGTGACCGGGACGTCCGGGACCGAACCCCGTCTCCGGTTGACCTATCCCGAAGCGCTGCCGATCACGGCACAGCGGGCGGCGTTGCTCGAGACCCTCGAGGCCCACCAGGTCGTGGTGGTCGCCGGCGAGACCGGCTCGGGCAAGAGCACGCAGCTCCCCAAGCTCTGCCTGGAGCTCGGCCGCGGTCGGGAGCGGCTGATCGGGCACACCCAGCCTCGTCGCCTGGCGGCGAGGACCATCGCGGCGCGCATCGCCGAGGAGCTCGACACGTCGGTCGGCGGGCTCGTCGGCTACAAGGTGCGGTTCTCCGACCAGGTGTCCGAGCAGACGATGGTCAAGCTCATGACCGACGGCATCCTGCTCGCCGAGCTGCGCACCGACCCCGAGCTGCAGCGCTACGACACGATCATCGTCGACGAGGCCCACGAGCGCAGCCTCAACATCGACTTCCTCCTCGGCTACCTCACGAACCTGCTCCCCCGCCGGCCCGACCTCAAAGTCATCGTCACCTCGGCGACCATCGACACCGAGCGGTTCGCGGCCCACTTCGGCGCGCCCGTGGTCGAGGTGTCGGGCCGCACCTACCCGGTCGACGTCCGCTACCGGCCGCTCGAGGACACGGGGGCCGGCGACCAGGTCGACGCCGTCCGGCTCGCCGTCGACGAGCTCCGCAAGGAGGGGCCGGGCGACATCCTGGTGTTCCTCAGCGGCCAGCGGGAGATCCACGACACCGCCCGAGCCCTGGTCGACGCCGGGCTGCCCGACACCGACATCCTCCCGCTGTACGCCCGGCTGTCGGCCGCCGAGCAGCAACGGGCGTTCCGGCCCCACCGGGGGCGGCGCACCGTGCTGGCCACCAACGTGGCCGAGACCTCGATCACGGTGCCCGGCGTGCGCTACGTGATAGACACCGGCACCGCCCGCATCTCCCGCTACAACCGGCGGACCAAGCTGCAACGGCTGCCGATCGAGCCGGTCAGCCAGGCGTCGGCCGACCAGCGGGCCGGGCGCTGCGGCCGGGTGGCTCCGGGCATCGCGCTGCGCCTGTACAGCGAGGAGGACTTCGAGGCTCGCCCCGAGTTCACCGAGCCCGAGATCCTGCGCACCAACCTGGCCTCGGTCATCCTGCAGATGGCAGAGCTGGGTCTGGGCGACGTCGAGAGCTTCCCGTTCATCGACCCGCCGGACTCCCGGTCGGTGCGCGACGCGGTACTTCTGCTCGACGAGCTGGGCGCGCTGACGCCGTCCCGGCCGGCGCTGGCGCTGACCCCGGACGGCCGCCGGATGGCCCGCCTCCCGGTCGACCCCCGGTTCGGGCGGATGCTGCTGGCCGCGTCGGCGACCGGGTGCCTGCGGGAGGTCACGGTCATCGTGGCGGCGCTGTCGATCATCGATCCGAGGGAGCGGCCGACCGGAGAGGAGCAGAAGGCCGACGAGCAGCACGCGCGCTTCCGGGTGCCGGGCTCCGACTTCCTGGCGTTCCTGAACCTGTGGGAGCACCTGGCGACCGAGCAACGCGCCCGGTCGGGCAACGCCTTCCGGCGGATGTGTCGGGCGGAGTACCTCAACTTCGTGCGGGTGCGGGAGTGGCAGGACCTCGTCCGCCAGCTGCGCGAGGCGGCCCAGGACCTGCGGTTGCGGCGCAACCCGGTCGGGACCGCGGCGTCGCCCGACGACATCCACCGGGCGCTGCTCGCCGGGCTGCTGTCGCACGTCGGCATGTGGGACCGGGTCACCCGCGACTACAGGGGCGCGCGGCAGGCTCGCTTCACGATCGCGTCCCGTTCGGGCCTCGCCCGCAGCTCTCCGGCGTGGGTCATGGCCGGTGAGCTGGTCGAGACCGGGCGGCTGTGGGCCCGGATGGTCGCCCGCGTCAACCCGTCGTGGATCGAGCCGCTCGCCGACCACCTGGTCAAGCGCTCCTACAGCGAGCCCCGGTGGAGCCGGCGGCGAGGCACCGCCCTCGTCGACGAGCAGGTCACGCTGTACGGCCTGCCGATCGTGGCCGGGCGGCCGGTGGCGCTCGACCGGCTCGACCCGGCGCTGGCCCAGTCCTTGTTCGTCGACCACGCCCTGGTGGGGGGTGACTGGGACGACGACGCCCGCCACCCGTTCCTGGAGGCCAACCGCCAGCTGCTCGACAAGGCCCGGGGGCTGGAGGCCAGGGCCCGGCGGGCCGACCTGGTGGTCGACGAGTCGCGTCTGGCCGCGCTGTACGAGTCGGTGCTGCCGGACGACGTGGTATCGGCGCGGCACTTCGGGCGGTGGGCCCGCGACGAGGCGAACCGGGGCACCCTGGCGTTCGGTCTCGACGACCTGCTGGGAGTCGACGCCGCATCGATCGACACCGAGGGCTTCCCACTGACATGGGCGCAGGGCGACGTGGTGCTCGACCTCTCGTACGTGTTCGAGCCGGGGGCCGACGACGACGGCGTCACCGTGCACGTGCCGCTGGTGCTGCTGCCCCGGGTGTCGTCGGCCGGGCTCGACTGGCACGTGCCGGGGCACCGCGTCGAGCTGGTCACGGCGTTGATCCGGTCGCTCCCGAAGGCGGTGCGCCGGGAGCTGTCGCCGGCCCACGAGCATGCCCGGGAGGCACTGGCCATGGTGGGGCCGGCCGACGGGCCGCTGCTCGACGTGCTTGCCCGGCAGCTGTCGTCGCTGGCCGGAGCACCGGTGCGGCCGGCGGACTTCGACCTGGCCCGGCTCCCCCGGCACCTCCAGCTTCGGTTCACGGTAGAGGACGGGTCGGGCCGGGTGCTGGCCTCGGGCCGGGACCTGGACGCCCTCGCGTCCAAGTTCTCGGAGGAGGCGCGGCGGGCCGTCGCCGCGGTGACGCCGGGCAACCTGGAGCGGTCCGGGCAGACGGGCTTCCCGCCGGGTGGCCTCCCCCGGTCGGTGGCGACCGAGGTCGACGGGCGGACCGTGGTGGCCTACCCCGCTCTGGTCGACGAAGGCTCGACCGTCGCCGTCCGCATCGCCACGACCGAGGCCGAGCAGTCCCGCCTGATGTGGTCCGCCACCCGCCGCTTGCTCGTGCTCGCCGCACCGCGGGCTGTCGCCCAGGTGGAGCGGCGCCTGCAGCGGGAGCCTCGCCTCGCCACCGCGAGCACCGGCGTGACGAGGCTGGCCGAGGACTGCGTCGCGGCAGCGGCGGACCGGTTGCTGGCCGCCCGAGGTGGTCCGGTGTGGGACGACGAGGGGTGGGCGCGGCTGGAGGCGGCGGCCAAGGACCGGCTGGCGCCACTGGCCGAGGCAGCTGCCGGGCAGGCGGGCGACATCGTCGTCACCGCGGCGGCACTCGGCGAGCGGCTCAACCAGGCGCCGGCGACGATCGCAGACGCGGTCGGCGACCTGCGATCCCACCTCTCCCGGCTGGTCTTCCCGGGCTTCGTGACGGCCACCGGGCTCGGCCGGCTGCAGGACGTCGCCCGGTATGTCGACGGGATCCGGGTGCGGCTCGACAAGCTGCGGGAGCGGCCCGATCGGGACAGGGAGCTCATGGCCCGCGCCCGAGCCATCGAGGTGGCCTACGCCGACGTCGCGGCTGCCCGCCCCGGCGACCCCGACGTCGTCGAGCTCGGCTGGCTCCTGGAGGAGCTCCGCGTCAGCCTCTTCGCCCAGACCCTCGGCACCGCCCAACCCGTCAGCGAACAACGCCTCCGCAAAGCCCTCGCCGCCCTCAGCTGACCCGGCGGCCGGTGGCGGGGTCGAAGTAGTGGAACCGGGTGGGGTCGAGGGTCAGGGTGGCAGTGGCGCCGGGGCGGGCGGTGGTGCGGGGGTCGACGCGGGCGCAGAACTGGGAGCGGCCGTCCAGCAGGAGCTCGGGGGACTCGTCCTCGGATGCGGCGAGGACGTCGGAGGTGTCGACGGGCGGAGCGTCGACCGTGAACAGGAGGTTCACCTCGGAACCCAGGTCCTCGACCACGTCGACCGTCACCTCGATGGTCGGCTGGTCGGGCTGGGGCCAGAGCGCGGAGTCCTGGAAGTCGGCCGGGCGGATGCCCAGGACCACCCGGTCGCCCTCGTACCCGCCCAGGTCGGCGGGCAGCTCGTAGGCGCCGAAGCGCAGGCGACCGGCGACTCGGTCGACCGAGGCCTCCACCAGGTTCATCGGCGGCGACCCCATGAACGCCGCCACGAACAGGTTGGCCGGCTCTCGGTAGAGGCGCTGGGGCGTGTCGAGCTGCTGCAGGGTCCCGTCCTTCAGCACCGCGACCCGCTGGCCGAGCGTCATGGCCTCGACCTGGTCGTGGGTGACGTACACGGTCGTCGTCCCGAGCCGCTCGTGCAGCCGGGCCAGCTCGGACCGCATCTGGACCCGCAGCTTGGCGTCGAGGTTCGACAGTGGCTCGTCCATCAGGAACGCCTTGGGCTCGCGCACCATCGCCCGGCCCATCGCCACCCGCTGGCGCTGCCCGCCCGACAGCTCGAACGGCTTCCGCCCGAGCAGCGCCGACAGCCCGAGCACCTTGGCGACCGCCCCGACCCGCTCCCGGATCTCGGGCTTCGGGGTGCGATGCAGGCGCAGCCCGAAGCCGATGTTCTCCTCGACGGTCATGTGCGGGTAGAGGGCGTAGTTCTGGAAGACCATCGCCACGTCCCGCTCCTTGGGCCGCAGGTCGGTGACCATCTCGTCGCCGACGTAGATCTCGCCGGCGGTCACGTCCTCGAGCCCGGCGATCAGCCGCAGGATCGTCGACTTGCCACACCCCGACGGCCCGACCAGCACCATGAACTCGCCCGGCTCGATCTCCAGCGACACATCGTCGACCGCGACCACGTCCGCACCGAACACCTTGCTCACCTTCTCCAGGACGATCCGCGCCATGGCCTAGCCCCCTTCCAGCCGTGAGTGGGTCAGCGTGCGCCGCAGCGCCGCACCATCGGAGGTGACGCCCAGCCGATCGAGCCCGAGCAGCACGGCGCCGACCAGCGGCGGCTCGTCGACCACCCGAACGGGCGCGTCGACTCCCTGCCGGATCCGCTCGACGAACGTCGGGTCGCCGTTGCGGAAGATGCCCCCGCCGAGGACGACTTCCAGGTCGGGATCCTCCGCGAGCCCGACCTTCCCGACGGCGGTCACCGCCATCAGGACGATCTCGTCGACCTGGCGCTCGACGAGCGCGGCGGCGACGGCGTCCCCTGCCTGCGCCGCCGCGAACACCACCGGCGGCAGCTCGGCGAGACGCAGCCGGCCCAACCGCCCCAGGTGGATCGCCTCGACCAGCTCCAGCGGCCGGGCGAGGTCGAAGTGCGCCGGCACGGTGGTCGCGAGCAGGGTCTCCGGGCCGCGGCCGTCCTCGGCCCGCACCGCGTGCCAGAGGGCGTCCGACCCGATGTCGTAGCCGCCGCCCCAGTCGCCCGAGAGGTGGCCGACCGCGGGGAAGCGGAAGGTCCGCCCGTCCGGGGCGACCGCGGTGCAGTTGATGCCCGTGCCACACACCAGCGCGACGCCCCAGCCGTGCGTGCTGCCCGCCCGGAGCACGGCGAACGTGTCGTTGCGCACCACGGTCTCGGCCGACCAGCCCTCGGTGGCGAGCGCCCGCTCGATGCGCGCCTCGTCGGCCGGCAGGTCGGCCCCGGCGACGCAGTACATGCCGAGCCCGGCCAGCGGGCGCGCCGCCGGGTCGACCCCGGCCTCGGCGCAGGCGGCCGCCACCGCCACCCCGACGCCCCCCTCCGGGCCGGAGCGGTGATCGTCGACCGTCCTGCGGGCCGCGCCCAGCACCTCGCCCTGGCGACCGACGAGCGCCACGTCGACCTTCGATCCCCCGCCGTCCACCGCGAGCAGTTCGACCGAGATATTGAAAAGAGAGTTTCCTAACTCCCGCACGATCGCATCATAGGATCTGCCCCGTGGCTGTGAAGATCGCAGTCGTCGGCGGGGGCAGCTCCTACACCCCCGAGCTGGTCGAGGGCCTCGTCGCACAGGGCGACCGGGTCGACGTCGGCGCGCTCGTGCTGCACGACGTCGACGCCGAGCGCCTGGAGGTCGTGGGCGGGCTGGCCCAGCGCATGGCCCGCCGCACCGGCTGGCCCGACGGCGTCGTCAGCTGGACCACCGATCGCGACCGCGCCCTCGACGGCGCCGACTTCGTGATCGTGCAGCTGCGGGTGGGTGGCCAGCAGGCCCGGCTCAGCGACGAGACCCTTCCCCACCGCTTCGGCTGCCTCGGCCAGGAGACCACCGGGCCGGGCGGCTTCGCCAAGGCGCTGCGGACGGTGCCGGTGGTCCTCGACGTGGCCGAGCACGTGGCCCGGCGGGCCGCGCCGGGCGCCTGGATCGTCGACTTCACCAACCCGGTCGGCATCGTGACCCAGGCCCTGCTCGACGACGGACACCGGGCGCTCGGGCTCTGCAACGTGGCCATCGGGTTCCAGCGGATCTTCGCCGACTGGCTGACCGTCGAGCCCCACCGGGTGAGCCTCGACCACGTCGGTCTCAATCACCTGACCTGGGAGCGGGCGGTCCGGGTCGACGGCGAGGACGTGCTGCCCCAGCTGCTCGCCGCCCACGTCGACCGGATCGCCCGCCTGACCGGCGTGCCCGCGCCGCTGGTCGACAGCCTCGCCGCCGTGCCGTCGTACTACCTGCGCTACTACTACCTGCCCGACGAGGTGCTGGCCGAGCAGTTGGCCCGCCCGTCCCGGGCCGAGGACGTCATGGCCATCGAGGCCGAGCTGCTGGCCCTGTACCGGGACCCCACGCTCGACACGAAGCCGCCGCTGCTCGACCGCCGGGGCGGCGCCCACTACAGCGAGGCCGCGGCCCAGCTGGTGGCTTCGCTCCACGACGGCCGGGGCGACGTGCAGGTCGTCGACACCCGCAACGGCACCGCCATCCCGGGCCTCCCGGCCGACGCCGTGGTCGAGGTGCCGGCGGTGATCACCCGGGACGGCGCGACGCCGGTCGCCGGCGCCCCGCTCGCCGCCGAGCTCCGGGGCCTCGTCCAGCAGGTGAAGGCCTACGAGGACCTCACCCTGCAGGCCGCTCGCAGCGGCAGCCGCCGCCTCGCGCTCGAGGCGCTGCTCGCCAACCCGCTGGTCCCGAGCTACGGCGTCGCCGGCCCGCTGCTCGACGCCCTGCTGGAGGCCGACGAGCACCACCTCCCCCGCTTCTTCCCTTCCTAGCTGTGCTATTAGTTAGGAAACTTCGTTTCTGATTAGGCGCGTACATGACGACACGGGATTTCGCAGGGGGGACACCGAGCCTCCTACGGGCGATCAACGAGCGCACGGTGCTCGAGGCGGTCCGGCGCGCCGGGCCGACGTCCCGTTCGCAGATCGCCGAGGCCACCGGCCTCTCCAAGCCCACCGTGTCGCAGTCGCTGGCCGCGCTCGCCAAAGCCCGCCTCGTCCGGGAGGCCGGCCGCACCTCCGGCGCCCAGGGCCGCACCGCCCAGCTGTACGAGCTGAACGCCGGGGCGGGCTGGGTCCTCGGGCTGGACGTCGGCCGGGACTGGGTGCGGGGCGCGGTCGCCGACCTCAACGGCGACATCGCCGCCCGCCACGACGAGCGGGCCCGGATCCGCAGCGCCCGCACACTGATCGAGCAGATCGGCGAGGTTGGCCGGGGCCTGGTGGCCGACGCCGGCGTGCCCAAGCGTCGCCTCGCCCACGCCACCGTCGGCAGCCCCGGCGTGTTCGAGCCGACCCGCCGCAAGCTGACCCTCGCCGAGAGCCTCCCGGGCTGGGGCCGCGAGGGCGTCGCCGAGGCGCTCGAGGACGCCCTGGACGTCGAGGTCAGCATCGAGAACGACGTCAACGTCGCCACCGTCGGCGAGCAGCTCCACGGCCTGGGCAAGGACGTCCCCAACTTCGTGTTCCTGCATGTCGGCGTGGGGGTCGGCCTCGGCCTGGTCATCGAGGGCCGGCTGTTCCGAGGCGCTACCGGCGCGGCCGGCGAGGTCGGCTACCTGCCCTTCGACGACGAGCTGACGCTGCCGGCGGTCGCGGCGCGGCCGGCCGGGAGCATGCCGGCGAAGGCGCCCCGCGACCAGCTCGGCGCCACCGTCGGCTCGGAGGGCGTGGTCGCCGAGGCCCGCAGGCTGGGCATGGCCGGGCGCCTCACCGCCCGCACGGTCTTCGACGCCGCCCGCCGGGGCGACGAGACGGCGCAGCAGGTCGTGGCCACCGAGGCCAAGCGCATCGCCCGAACCATCGCCACGGTCGTCCCGGTCGTCGACCCCGAGCTGGTGGTGCTCGGCGGCGGCATCGGCCGCAACGGCGACCTCCTGCTGGAGCCGTTGCGGGACGAGCTCCGCCACTGGGTCTTCCACCCGCGGCTCGAGGCCTCGGCGCTTGGGGAGGACGGGCCGGTGCTCGGGGCCGTGGCGATGGCGCTCGAGCACGCCCAGGAGCGGTTGTTCGCCCGGGCGGAAGGACGTGGGGGGATCGTCGTGTAGCGGCGGGCCCGGAGCATGAGGGGGAAGCTCAGGTGACAGGGAACAGGAAGGTCGGGCCGGTCGCTGCGGCGGTCGTGCTGGCGATGACGGCGATGGCGGCGTGCACGGCAGGCGATGACGATGACAGCGCCGACGACGTGAAGGTGCTCGATCCCGACGCCAAGCACGAGGACGTGACGATCAGCCTCTGGGTGCCGTTCACCGGCCGGGAGTTCGAGGGGCTCCAGCCGGTGTTCGACGGGTTCGAGGACAAGTACCCGTGGATCACGCTCGACGTGACCGAGGGCGTCGAGGACGACGACCAGGTGGTGGCGGCCATCCGGGCCGGCGACCCACCCGATGCGGTGATGTCGTTCTCGCTCGACAGCGTCGGCCAGTTCTGCGACAGCAAGGCCTGGCAGAACCTGAAGCCCTACGTCGACGCGTCGGACATGGACACTTCGGTGTTCCCCGACGCCGTCACCCGCTACACGACCTACGCCGGCAGCACCTGCGCGTTCCCGTTCCTCACCGACGCCATCGGCCTGTACGTGAACACCGAGCTGCTGGCCGACGCCGGATTGTCGGGTACGCCGAAGACGCTCGACGAGCTGCGGTCGATGGCCGAGAAGCTCACCGTGCGCAAGCCCAACGGCGACATCCAGCGGGCCGGCTTCGTCCCGTGGTTCGGCTACTACGAATTCTCCGTGCTGGAGATGTCGGTGGTCTGGGACGCCGACTGGTACGACGAGGACGGCAAGTCCGCCCTGGCCAGCGACCCCGACTGGGCCGCCATGTTCGAGTGGCAGAAGGACTTCGTCGACTGGTTCGGGGCCGACAAGCTGACCCGGTTCGTCGCCGGGCAGGGCGACGAGTTCTCGGCCGCCAACGACTTCCAGAAGGGCCGGACGGCCATGGGCATCGACGGCGAGTGGCGGACGTCGTTCATCACCGACGAGGCGCCCAAGCTGCAGTACGACACGGGCGCCTTCCCGCTGCCCGCCGACCGGGCCGACGAGTACGGCTACGGCCGGGTGGGCGGGACGATCATCGGCATGCCCCGGGGCTCGAAACACCCCGCCGAAGCGTTCGCGCTGCTGCAGTACCTGGCCACCGACACCGGGGCGCTGGTCGACGCGGCCAACGCCATCGGCAACGTGCCGAGCACCCTCGACGCCATCGAGTCGCCCGACCTCGACGTGCCCGACCAGTTCCACACGTTCCTCGACATCTTCGCCAACCCCGATTCCCGCTACAAGGACACCTCGGTGGTCGGCGCCACCGACCAGGAGCTGGTGGCCGAGTTCGCCGAGCGCTGGCAGGCCGGGGAGGTGAAGGACCTGCAGGCCGGGCTGGAGAAGCTCGCCCAGCAGATCGACGACGAGGTGGCGCAGGCGAGCTAGGTCCCTGCCGTGGCCTCCGCCACCACCACCCTGACCGCGAGGCAGCGGGCGCGCCGCCGGGCCGCCCGCCGCCATCGCACCGCCCTGTGGTTCATGGCGCCGTGGATCATCGGGTTCCTGGCGTTCGTCCTCTATCCGATGGTGGCGAGCCTCTACTACTCGTTCACCAACTACGACCTGCTCTCCAACCCCCGCTGGGTCGGCCTGGAGAACTACCGGTTCATGTTCACGAAGGACCCCCGGTACTGGCAGGCGATGCGCAACACGCTGTGGATCGTCGCGGTCGGCGTGCCGCTGCAGGCGCTCGTGGCGCTGGGGACCGCCGTGCTGCTGACCCGGCCCCGGCGGGGCGGGCGGGTCTACCGCACGATCTTCTTCCTGCCCCACATGGCGCCGCCGGTCGCCGCCGCGCTGGCGTTCGTGTTCGTCTTCAACCCGGTGACCGGGCCGGTCAACCAGCTGCTGACCACCGCGGGGATGCACCGGCCGCCGCTGTGGTTCTTCAGCCCGGTGTGGTCGAAGTGGGGGCTGGTGTTCCTCGGCGTCTGGGGGATGGGCCAGACCATGGTGATCTACCTGGCCGGGCTCATCGACGTGCCCCGCCAGCTGTACGAGGCGGCCGACGTCGAGGGGGCGAGCGGCTGGCAGAAGTTCCGCTTCGTGACCCTGCCGTCGATCTCGCCGGCGATCTTCTTCTCGCTGGTCACCGGCGTCATCTACGGGTTCCAGTACTTCACGGAGGCCTACGTGGCGAGCTTCGCCGTGGCCGGCCAGCCGACCGGCTCGGCGGCGGGTGAGGTCGGCAGCCCGCGGGGGTCGCTGCTCTTCTACTCGCTGTACCTCTACGTCCGGGGCTTCACCGACTTCCGCATGGGCTACGCGTCGGCGATGGCGTGGGTGCTGTTCCTGATCACGATGGTGTGCACCGTGCTGCTGATCCGGTGGTCGCGCCGCTGGGTCCACTACGCGGGAGGGCTGCGATGAGTCGACCGGTCCCCGCCGCGGTGCGGCGGCGGCGCTTCCTGGTGGAGGTCGGCAACCACGCCCTGCTGCTGGCGCTGGCGGCGGTGTTCCTCATGCCGTTCGTGTTCGTGGTGCTGACGTCGCTGATGGACGACCACCAGGCGTTGACCACGTCGCTGTGGCCCCGGCCGTTCCACTGGTCGAACTACGCCGAGGTGTTCCGGCAGAGCCCACTGCTGCGCTACACCTGGAACACCTGGGTGATCGCCTCGTTGTCGACGCTCGGTGTCCTGGTGTCGTGCACGCCGGTGGCCTACGCCCTGTCCCGACTGGAGTGGCGGGGGCGGCAGGCGACGTTCCTGCTGGTGCTGTCGACGATCATGCTGCCGTTCCAGGTGACGGTCGTGCCGCTGTACATCATCTTCAGCCGGCTGCACTGGATCGGGACGATGAAGCCGCTGATCGTGCCGCTGTTCTTCGGCGACGCCTTCTCGATCTTCCTGCTGCGGCAGTTCTTCCTGACGATCCCCGAGGAGCTGCTCGACGCCGCCCGGGTCGACGGGGCCAACGAGCTGACCGTGCTCACCCGGGTGGTGGTGCCGCTGGCCCGGCCGGCGATCGCGGCGGTGGCGCTGTTCCAGTTCCTCTACGCCTGGAACGACTTCTTCGCGCCGCTGCTGTACCTGGTCGAGAAGAAGGAGCTGTGGACGCTGTCGCTGGGGCTGTCCGACTTCAAGGGGCAGTTCCACACTCAGTGGAACCTGACGATGGCGGCGTCGGTGCTGTTCATGCTGCCGGTGATCCTGCTGTTCTTCGCCGCGCAGCGAGTGTTCGTCGAGGGGGTGACGCTCACGGGCGTCAAAGGTTGATGTACGTCTAAGTTCACGCCGGTGAGCCGGCCCAACATCGTCGTCTTCGTCCCCGACCAGCTGCGGGCGGACGCGCTCGGGTGCTTCGGCAACCCGGTGGCGTCGACGCCCAACATCGACGCGCTGGCGGCCCGGGGCACCCGGTTCAGCCAGGCGTTCGGGCAGCACCCGTTCTGCACCCAGAGCCGGGTGTCGTTCCTGACCGGGCTGTACCCCCACGTCCACGGGCACCGGACGCTGAACCAGACGATCAAGCCGTGGCACCAGGACGCGCTCGGGTTGGTGAAGGCCGCCGGGTACCACGTGGCCCATGCCGGGATGCGGGGCGACACGTTCTCGCCGGGCCACACCCAGGAGTCGACGTCGCGGTTCGGGTGGACCGTGCTGCCGTCGATGATCCACACGCCGTCGCCGTACGGGCCGGACCACAAGTTGGGCCGGGCGTTCTACCACGGGCTTCGTCCCGGATCGGTGCCGGCGTTGGACTTCGACGAGGCGTGCATCCAGACGGCCGAGACCTGGCTGGCGGAGGGACTGCCCGAGCCGTGGCTGCTGTACGTGCCGCTGTTCTTCCCCCACCCGCCGTTCGAGGCGGAGGAGCCGTGGTTCTCGCTGCACGCCCGTGCGGACGTGCCGCTGCCGTCGCCCGGGCCGGTCGGGGACGACGGACCGCTGTTCAAGCGCCTCGTCCACGAGCGCTACGGGCTCGCCCGGCTGGACGAGGACGACTGGCGGGAGATCGTCGCCACCTACTACGGCATGGTGTCGCGGATCGACGCCCACCTCGGCCGGTTGCTGGCTGCGGTCGACGCCACTGGTTCCCTGGACCGGACGGCGGTGCTGTTCTTCCCGGACCACGGCGAGTACCTCGGCGACTTCGGGCTGATCGAGAAGTGGGTGTCGGGCGTCGACCCGTGCCTGGTGCACAACCCGCTGATCGTGGCGGTGCCGGACGGGCCGTCGGGCGTCGTGGTAGACGGGCTGGTGGAGCTGGTCGACGTGGCGCCAACGCTGTGCGAGCTGGCCGACGTCGACCCCCCACCCCGCCAGTTCGGGCGTTCCCTCTTGTCCGGTAGCGGTCGCGAGGCCGCCTTCAGCGAAGGCGGCCTCGCAGTAGGGGACGCCGAGCCCGAGCCGGTGCCCTTCCCCTACGACCTGAAGCACGCCCTCGAAGCCGAGGTGCCGGTGACGGCCGGCAAGGTGGCCGCGATCCGCACGTCCGAGTGGACCTACGTCCATCGCGTGCTCGAGGCCCCCGAGCTCTACGACCGCGTCGCCGACCCGGCGGAGACGACGAACCTGGCCTCGGACCAAGCCCACGCGCCGGTCCTCGCCTCGCTGCGGGAGCAGCTCCTGACGTGGATGGTCGACACCGCCGACATCCGTGGCCCCGTCGACCCCCGCTTCGACCCCAAGGGCGCCCTCATGCCGTAGGTCTCAGCCGGTGCGGTGGAACTCGTAGCCGCCGCTGTCGCCGGCAAGGGACTCCCACCCACCCGAGAGACGGCACTGACCGGCGTCGAACGCGCCGTCGAGCGTCGCCGTCACGACGTTGGTGGTGGGGATGTGGGCCTCGCCGGAGACGGTGAGGTCGGGGTCGACGGTGCCGCTGCCCTCGCCAAGCGCTTCGCCGCCGAAGGAGAAGGTGAACTTGCCTGCCGCGTCGAGCGAGCCGGTCATCGCGCCACTCAGGTCGCCGTCGAAGGTCCCGCTGTACTTGCCGGCGCATGCCGCCGTCACGCCGCCACCGGCCGTCGGCGGCGGGGCCGTGGTCGCGGGTGCCGTTGTCGTCGCGGTGGTTGCTGGTGCAGACGTCGTTGTCGTCGCGGCAGCACCGCCGCCGTCGTCGTCATCACCGCCCCCGCCGCATGCCACCACCAAGAGGCCCAGCGGGATCGCCACCCAGGCCCGTCTGATCACACCTGTCCGGTACATCCGCGGATCGTAAGAACACCCGCAGTACGGGCAAAGGTCCTACGCTGCCAGTTGATGGACCGGGGCGGCCACAGCGCCACCACTGCGCGCATGGTGTTGCGGGCCGCGGCGCACCGGGGCCTCGACACCCAGGCGGTGGCCGCCGACATCGGCCTGTCGTGGAGCGTCGTCGAAGATCCAGCGGCGTACATCCCCGCCGAGCAGCACTTCGCCATGTGGGAGCGGGTCATGCGCGGGCTGCGCGACCCCCACCTCCCGGTCGAGGCGCCGCAGACATCGTTCGCAGAGCAACGGAGCCTGGTCACCCTGTCGGCCCTCACGGCAACGACGGTCGCCGCTGCGCTGGAAGCCGGCGCCCTGCGCTCAGGCGCCTTCACGAGCATCTACGAGCTGCAGGCCAGGGCCTACGAGGACGGGATGGGCCTCTGTGTGGTCGGCCTCGGCGTGGACCGGCTGGGTGAGCGCTGCGAGGCCGAGTACACGGTGTCCGACGCCCTGAACGTGGGGCGGATGGCGCTGGGCGCCGGCTTCACGCCGGCCCGGGTCTGGTTCCGCCACGACCCGCCGGCGACGATCGAGGCGCACCGCCGGTGGTTCGGGCCCGGCCTGGCCTTCGGGCAGGAGCGCACCGAGATCGTCTTCTCCCATGAGCAGCTGGAGCTCGCCATGGGCACGGGTCATCCGACGCTGCACGGCCTCATCGACAAGCGCCTGGAGACCGCCGGCCCGGGCCGGCAGTTCGCGCCTGCGATGGCCGAGCGGGTGAGCGAGCTGGTCGGGGCCCGCCTGGCGTCGGGCGCGATCAGGGTCCGGGATGTCACGGCGGCGCTGCACGTCAGCGAGCGGACCATGCACCGCCGCCTCGCCGAGGAGGGCACCTCGTTCCGAGCCGTGCTCGAGGACGTCCGCCGCCGTCGCGCCCAGGCCCTGCTGGAACGGCGCGACATGGCGACCAAGGAGGTCGCGTCCCAACTCGGCTTCGCCAGCACCCGCTCCTTCTACCGGGCGTTCCGTCGCTGGACGGGCTCCAGCCCGCGCCAATCCGTGCCCCGCTGAACCTCACGAGGGCATGCTTGCGGGGTGAGCGACGACACAGGGCCATCGGGGGAGCCGAGGGCGCTCACGTTGCCGGTGTTGTTGGGGCGGGGGATGTCGAGGCGGTGTCCGTTGTGCGGGCGCGGGAAGCTCTTCCGGCGGTGGTTCACCATCCTGGAGCGCTGCCCCCGCTGCAACTTCCGGCTCGACGAGCGGATCGAGGGGCACTGGCTCGGCTCCCTCGGGATGAACATCATCGTCAGCTTCGCGGTGCTGTTCATCGTGATGATCGCCGGGCTGATCATCGCCTACCCGGACTTCGAGCAGCCCTGGCGCCTCGCCGGCATCTGCGTCGCCGTGGCGGTCGTCGTCCCGCTGGTCTTCTTCCCCTTCTCCAAGACCCTCTGGGGCGCCATCGACCTCGCCATGCGCCCCCTCGAGCCCGACGACGACGTCGACCCCCGCTGGATCCCCCCGCCGGTCATCCGACGGTGAGCGGCAGCCGGTACCGCACGTCGCCGGCCGACGCCGCCACCAGCACCTCGTAGGGCCCCGGGTCGACCACCCACCCGCCGGACACCGAGTCCCACCGGCGCAGGGCCTCCCGAGGCACCGGGATCGACACCGTCGTCGACGAGCCCGGCTCCACGACGACCCGACCCCACGCCACCAGCGACTTCGGCGGCATGTCCGGATCCGGGTGCGACACGTACACCTGCACCACGTCGGTCACCGGGCGATCCCCCGTCGCGGCCACCGACACCGACACCTCGAACGGATCGCCGGAGGACAGCCGGGCATCCGACCACTCCGACGTCCCGTAGGACAGCCCGTGCCCGAACGGGAACAGCGGCTCGACCCCCGACGCGTCGTGGCCCCGGTAGCCCATCAGCCGCCCCTCGCCGTACGCCTGCACCCCGTCGACCGGCCGGTACTGGGACCACGCGGGGCAGTCCTCCAGCCGGCGGGGGTAGCTGATCGGCAGCCGACCGCCCGGGTCGGCATCCCCGGCCAGCACGGCCGCCACTGCCGGCCCCGTCTCGATCCCGGCGAACGAGGCCACCAGGACGGCGTCCACCTCGTCGACCCACGGCATCGCCACCGGCGACCCGGCGTTCACCACCACCACCGTCCGGCGCGCCGCTGCGGCAACCCGGCGGATCAGCTTGTCCTGCTCGCCCGGTAGGGCGATGGTGTCGCGGTCGTTGCCCTCGGTCTCCCACTCGTCGTTGGTCCCGACGACCACCACGGCCACGTCGACGTCGGCCACTGCCGCGAGCGCCTTCTCCAGCAGCGGCGTCTCATCGACCGGCTGGGCGCCGAACGTCACGGCCGAGAACCCCTTGACCCCGCTGGTCGACACCCGGATCGGCACCGGCACCCCCGCCGAACACGAGATGACTGCGGTCTGCTCCTCGCAGCCGTAGCCGAACAACCAGTCGCCCCGGGGCAGCTTGCGCTCGGGATCGTCGAGCAGCACGGTGTCGCCCACGGTCACGTGGCCCTTGCCCGCGACGACGGCCCCGACCCGGTGCGGTCCGTCCTGCGACGGGACGAACGAGCCAACCATCGTCACCCAGAACTGGCCTTCCAGGTCCACGCCCGGCGGCGCCGAGCCGAACGATCGGAACATGCTGGTCCGGATGACCTCGGTCGCCACCGGGTCCCCGGCCAGCTCGCGGCCGTTGCGGAACTCGACGAGCAGCCCCGGCTCACCGTCGGGCGTCCGCAGTTGCTCAGCCGTGAGCCGGGGCGTCAGCTTCTCGATCGACACCCCGGGCGCATGCGCCACCAGGGCCGGGCCCAGCCGGTCGGTCAGCGCCTCGAGGATCGACTGCGACGGCAGCGGCTCCAGCGACGAGCTGCCGCCGCCCATGATCCGGGTCGTAGCGGCGTTCGGTCCGACGACCGCAACCCGCTGCGTCGGGGTCAGCGGCAGCGCGGCATCGACGTTGCGCAGCAGCACCAGCGACCCGACCGCCGCCCGGCGGCAGAGGTCGCGCTCGGCCGGGTCGTCGACCGACTGCTCGGGCGCGTCGGCGGAGCGCTCGGCAGCACGGGTGCGCGATATCAGCAGCCCCAGCTCCGCCACCCGGGCGTCGACCTCGACCTCGTCGACCGCGCCCCGTCGCACGGCATCGGCCAGCGGCTCCCCGAACACGGTGGTCGGCCCCGGCATGGCCAGGTTCAGCCCACCCTGGCCCGCGCCGACCGTGTCGTGCGCCCCGCCCCAGTCGGACACGACGACCCCGTCGAAGCCCCACTCGTCCCGCAGGATCGACTGCAGCAGCCGACGGTTCTCGGCGCAGAACTCGCCGTCGAGCCGGTTGTACGCCGACATGATCCCCCACGCCTCCGCCTCGCGGACACACGCCTCGAACGGCCGCAGGTACAGTTCCCGCAGCGCGGCCTCGGGGATCTGGGCGTCGACGGTCATCCGCTCGATCTCGGTGTCGTTGCCGACGAAGTGCTTCACCGTGACGCCGACGCCCTGCGCCTGCACACCGCGCACGAACGCCACTGCGAGCCGGGCGGTTAGCTCGGGATCCTCGGAGTAGCACTCGAACACCCGCCCGCCGACCGGCGTGCGCTGCAGGTTCACCGTCGGGCCGAGCAGGACGTGGGCGGCCTTGCGCCGGGCCTCGCGCCCCAGCAACTCGCCGATCTCGCCCAGCAGCTCCGGATCCCACGTCGACCCGAGGGCGATGCCCACCGGCACCACCACACCCGGGGAACCCGAGTGGCCGAACGCCTCGCCCCGCACGCCGTTCGGCCCGTCGGACAGCTTCAGCTGGGGGATGCCGGCGTGCTCGACGGCGTGGGTGCGCCACGTCGAGGCGCCCCCGAGGAGGCGGCACTTCTCGTCGAGGGTCAGCTGGTCGAGGTTCAGCTGGTCCATCGAGTCCCCCTCACTGATCGGTGCGAGGTAGGTTACGACATTATTGACGTGCGTAGAAAAGGACGTCCCCCGCAGATCACGCGGCAGCAGGTGGCGGAGGCGGCGGCCCGGCTCGGGCCGGCCGGTCTCACCGTCCAGGCCGTCGCCGACGAGCTCGGGGTGACCCGCGCGGCGATCTACCACTACATCGACGACGTCGACGAGCTGCGCCGCATGGCCGCGTACGCCCGGGGCGCGCCGTTCGTCGCCCTGCTCGAGGACGACGAACGGAGCTGGCAGGACTGGCTCCGGGACTTCGCCCGCGCCACCCGGGCCTGGCGGCTCGCCCACGGCGAGGCCTACCTGGTGCTGTCGCTGGAGGGGCCGGGCGCCAACCAGTTCCGGGTCGTCATCGACCGGGCGATCGGCGTGCTGACCGGCGCGGGCTTCACCCCTCGTCGAGCCCGGTACGCCTTCAAGTTCCTCGTCGGGATGGTGTGGATCAATGCCCAGGACGAGCTGACCGACCGGGCCGCCGCCGAGGAGGTCACCTGGTGGGGCGACCCCGATCAGCGCTTCGAACGGGAGCTCGAGTGGGTCATCCAGGCGCTCGAACAGGAGGTCGAGAGCGGATGAGCGCAGGCGGGCGGCAACCCAACGTCTTGCTGATCAACTGCGACGACCTGGGCTACGGCGACCTCGGGTGCTACGGGTCGACCGCCAACAAGACGCCGACCCTCGACCAGCTGGCCGCCGACGGGCTGCGGTTCGACGACTTCTACATGGCGTCGCCGGTGTGCTCGCCGTCGCGGGGCGCGCTGCTGACCGGGTGCTACCCGCCCCGCATCGGGTTCGGGTCGTTCGACGGGATCCCGGTGCTGTTCCCCGGCCAGCCGATCGGCCTACCGCCCGACGAGATCAGCCTCGGGCGGCTGCTGTCGGGCGCCGGCTACCGCACGCAGATGATCGGCAAGTGGCACTGCGGCGACCAGCCCGAGTTCCTGCCCACGAACCATGGGTTCGACCACTACCTCGGCCTGCCCTACAGCAACGACATGGGCCGCCAGGTCGACGACCCCCACGACAACCGCCACTACCCACCGCTGCCACTCCTGCTGGGCGACGAGGTGCTCGAACAGCAGCCCGACCAGGCGTCGCTGACCGCCCGCTACGTGGACGAGGCCGTGCGGTTCATCCGGTCGTCGGCGGCGGGCGCCGAGCCGTTCTTCCTGTACCTCGCCCACATGTACGTCCACCTGCCGATCTACGTGCTCGACCGGTTCGCCCAGCAGTCGTCCAACGGCCGCTACGGCGCCGCGGTGGAGTCGATCGACTGGGCGACGGCGGTGCTGCTGGCCGAGCTCGACCGGCTGGGGCTGGCCGACGACACGATCGTGATCTTCACCAGCGACAACGGCTCGCTGGCCCGCGACGGCGGCAGCAACCTGCCGCTGCGGGGCACCAAGGGCACCACGTGGGAGGGCGGGATGCGGGTGCCGTGCGTCGTCCGCTGGCCCGGGCGGGTGACCGCCGGCCGGGTGTCGACCGAGCTGACGACGGCCATGGACCTCTTCCCCACCCTCGCCGGGCTGTGCGGGGCTTCGGTGCCGACGGACCGCACGATCGACGGCCGCGACATCACGCCGCTGCTGCTCGATCCCGCGGCCACCTCACCCCACGAGGCGTTCCTCTACTACTGGATGAACGACCTGGAGGCGGTGCGGTCGGGCCGCTGGAAGCTGCACTTCGCCAAGCACGGCACGCCCGCCCCCGCGCTGTTCGACCTGGTCGCGGACCGGGGCGAGACCACCGACGTACTGGCGGACCACCCCGACGTGGTCTCTGCGCTGGAAGCCCTCGCCGAGGCCGGGAGGGAGTCGCTGGGCGACGCACTGCAGGGCCGGGTGGGCGACGACGTCCGCCCCATCGGCCGGATCGAGGGGGTCCGCCGGCGCACCCTCACCACCTTCGACCCGACCCACCCGTACTACATGGCGGAGTACGACCTGCCCGACCGGGGCTGAGCCCCCGGGGCATATCGGGCGCCCCTCGTTCGTTGCGCGCAGGGCAGGAGGTTGTCCGATGCCCCGAGCAGTCAGGTACGACGAGTACGGCGGGATCGACGTGTTGGAGGTGGTCGACGTCGAACGGCCGGTCCCCGGCCCGGGCCAGGTGCTGGTCAGGGTGAAGGCGACGGCGGTCAACCCGGGCGAGGCCGCCATCCGCAAGGGCCTGCTCCACGACCGCTGGCCGTCCACGTTCCCGTCCGGGCAGGGCAGTGACCTCGCCGGCGTGGTCGAGGAGGTCGGCCCGGGGGTCGAGGGCTTCGCCGTCGGCGACGAGGTGCTCGGGTTCACCTACGACCGGTCCAGCCAGGCCGAGCTGGCCGTCACCGACGCGTCGAAGCTGACACACCGACCTGCCGGCGTGCCGTGGGCAGCGGCAGGGTCGATCTTCATCGCAGGCACCGCGGCGTACGCGTCGGTGCGGGCCGTCGACCCACATCCCGGTGACGTGGTCGTGGTGGCGGGCGCCGCCGGCGGGGTCGGATCGATCGCCGCCCAGCTGGCCCGCAACGCCGGGGCGAAGGTCATCGGCCTGGCCAGCGAGCCCCACCACGCCTGGCTCGCCGAGCACCGGATCGTGCCGGTGACCTACGGGTCCGGCGTCGCCGACCGCATCCGGGCCGCGGCCCCCGAGGGCCAGGTGGACGCGTTCGTCGACGCCTTCGGCGACGGTTACGTCGACCTGGCGATCGACCTGGGTGTGAAGCCCGACCGGATCAACACGGTCATCGACTTCGCCGCGGCCCAGCGCTACGGCACCAACGCCGACGGCAACGCCAGTGCCGACAGCGCCGAGGTGCTGGCCGAGCTGGCCGGTCTGATCGCCGACGGTCGCCTGGAGATCCCGATCGCCCGCACCTACCCCCTCGACGAGGTCCGCCAGGCCTACGCCGAGCTGGAGCAACGCCACACCAACGGCAAGATCGTCCTCCTGCCCTGACGAACTAGGTGCTCGGCGGCAGGTGCTCCTGGAGGAAGCCGACGGCGACGTCCCACGCCAGCGGCGCGGTGTCCGGATCGTGGAACATGGGCGCAGCGTGGTTGTGGAAGGCGTGGCCGGCGGTCTCGAAGACCTCGACCGTCACGTGGTCGTGGTCGGCCGCCGCGTCCTCGACCACCCGAACCAGGTCCCGCGGGATGTACGGGTCCGAGCCGCCGAACACGAACAGGGCCGGGCAGGCGACCGAGCCCATGGCGTCGACAGCATCGGGCACGCCCGAGCCGTAGAACGACACCAGGGCGTCGAGCCCGCCGGCGGGCGTCTCCGTCGCGGTGAGGTAGCCGAGAGTGCCACCCAGGCAGAAGCCGAGGACGCCGACCCCACCGATCACCTCGGGGAGGCCGGTGAGGTGGGCCAGGGCGGCCTTGCAGTCGTCGACGCCCTGACTGCGGTCGAAGCGGGACGCCAGGTCGAACGACTCCTGGAGGCCTGCTTCGTCGTGGTCCGCGGCGAAGCCGGGCTCCAGCCGCCAGAACAGGTCGGGCGCGCCGACCACGTAACCCCGGCCGGCGAGGTCCGCCGCGACCTCCCGGATGTAGGTCCCCACGCCGAAGATCTCCTGGATCAGCAGGATCCCCGGGCCGGTGCCGGCCGCCGGCAGCCACAGCGGCATCGCCATGGTCCCGGCGTCGAGCGCCACCGACTCGTCACGTTCCACGGCCTCGTCCACGGGCGGGACCGTACCGCGCGGTGGCATGGACAGTGCAGAATGGCCTTGTAGAACTGGGCTTTTCCGGGATTTCCGAATGCCTACGCCGGGTACATTCGGCCCCGCGTGACGCGTCGTGGACCGCGTACGCATCGTGGCGGTAGTGGACAGGCCTGGGAGGAAGGGATGCCCCGCTCATTTCGGCTCCTGCCGCCGCAGCCATCGCCCGGGCTGCTCGCCCGGCCGCGGCTCATGCGAGCGCTGCTGGGTCGGTGGGAGTACCGGGTCACCGCGCTGGTCGGCGGGGCCGGCCTCGGGAAGACCACCGTGCTCGCCCAGGCCGTCGCCGAGAACCAGCTGGCGCCCCGGGGTGTCGACCTGTGGGTCGGCCTCGAGGCCGCCGACACCGACGCCGGCCGGCTGAGCCGGACGGTCGCCTCGGTCCTCGACGCCGAGCCCGACCCGACCGACGCCACCCAGCCGCTGCGGCCCGCCACCGTGGCCGCCGCCCTGTGGCAGCTCGCGCCGGAGGAGGTGTGCGTGATCTTCGACGACGTGCACCTGCTGCCGGACGACTCGTCGGGCGCCGCCTGGCTCGCCGAACTGATCGAGGCGCTGCCCGCCAACGGCCACGTCGTGCTGGCCAGCCGGACCGAGCCGCCCGTCCCGCTGTCGCGGCTGCGGGCTCAGGGCGCCGCCCGCCGCTTCGGCGACGACGTCCTGCGCTTCACCCCCGAGGAACTGGACGGGCTCGCCGCGACCCGGGGCCTCGACCCCGACCGCCTCGCCGGCACCGGCGGCTGGCCCGCCCTGACCGCGCTGGCCACCAACGTCGTACCCCACCTGACCGGCAGCTACCTGTGGGAAGAGGTGCTGGCGCCCCTCGGCGACGAGCGGCGACGGGTCCTGGCCGTCCTCTCCGACCTCGGCGGCGGTGACGACGCCCTGATAAGCGCGGCGCTGGACACACCGGTCGACCTGGTCGACGCCCTGTGGGGGGTGCCGCTGGTGGCGGCCTCCGCCGAGGGTTGGTGGGTGGCCCACGCGCTGTGGCGCCAGGCGCAAGGGTTGCGGCTTTCGCCCGACGACCGGTCGGCCGTGCGGCGCCGGGCAGTCGACCACCTGGTGGCCAGCGGTCGCTACGACGACGCCTACGGTCTGGTCGAGGAGGCCGCGCTGTGGGACCTCGCGCCCGCGGTGCTCCGGGCGGCGTGCCTGGCCAGCGACCGGCTTGCGGCGGGGCAGCTGGAGCGGTGGCTGCGGGTCAGCCCGCCCGAGGTCCGGCGGTCGCTGCCCGGTTGGCTGGCCCGGGGCCTGCTGGCCGCGTTCACCGCCCCGAGTGCCGCGGTCGAGCCGCTGCGGCAGGCCATCGAGCGGTGCCGGGCGGCCGAGGACGTCGACGCCGAGATCGTCGCGATCGCCCAGCTGGCGCGGCTCGCCTGGTACAGCCACGACGACGAGGTGCTGGGCGAGGTCGTCGGCCGGGTCATGGAGCTGGAGACCACTGGGCACCCGGCGGCGAAGGCCCTGGCCACGGTCGCTCGGGCCGCGCTGGCCGACATGGTCGGCGACGACGAGGGCATGTTGGACCTCCTCGACAGCATCGAGCGGACCGCCCTCGACCGGTCGTGGGAGCTGCTGGTCAGCTTCTGGGCGGCCCAGGCCCGGCTCGGGCTCGGGGAGACGGCACCGATCCACCGCATCGTCGACCGGTTGCGGCGGGACGACGACGCGACCCTGCGGGGCGCCGGCCTCGGCATGCGGCTGGCCGCCTGGTGGGCCGAGGGCCGCATCGACGACGTGCTCGCCACGCTCGACGAGATGGTCGCCGCGCTGCGCGAGGCCGGCATCCAGATCAACCTCTACCTGGGCCTCAACGGCGCGACGCTGGCGTGCGCCCGGACCGGCGACGTCGAGGCGGCGCGCCGCTGGTACGAAGCCTCGGTCAACGCCGCGCCCCGGACCCCGAGCGGCGACCTGCCGCCCCGCAGCGCCGTCGCCCGGGCCTACCTGCAGCTGGCCGACGGCAAGGAGAAGCACGCCGCGGTCACGCTCCAGGCCGCCATCGAGGCTCACGGCCTGGAGCAGGGCAACGAGCGCGACACATGGCGCCAGCACATCGCCCTCACCTACGTGCTGGTGCCCGAGACCCGGGCGCACTGGGACCAACGGGAGCTGCGGGGCCACCTGGCCACGGCCCGCCGGCTGGCGGCCGCCATCGTCGCCGCCCGCGACGGCAAGCCCGAGCTGCTGCGGGACCTCGACCTGCCCGAGACGAACCTGGTGCGCTCGGCGCTCGACGTCCGCCTCACCGCCGAGCTGGCCGTGGGGCTGGTCGATGCCCGCCGGCACGCCGACGGTCGTCGGCTGGTCGACGCGCTGGGGCCGGCGGGGCGTGTCGCGCTGCGCGACCTCGCCAACGGCGGCACCCGCCACGGCCGCGCCGCCCGGGAGCTGCTGGGCGCCGTGCCGGCCACGCCCGCCCGCCGGACCTACCTGGCCGTGCTCGGGCCCATGACCATGCACCGCGACTGCCCCGGCCCAGCCGGCGAGCCGGTCGCCGACCCGGACTGGCGCCGGCCCCGCCTTCGGGCGCTGCTGGCCTACCTCGTGTGCCACCGCGAACCCACCCGGGCGGCGGTCGGCGCGGCGCTGTGGCCCGACCTCGACGAGGCGGCCATGGCCAACAACCTGGGCGTCACCCTCGCCCGCCTGCAGCGGGTGCTCGAGCCGTGGCGGCCGCCGGGCGAGGCGCCCTACCTGCTGCGGATGGACAGCCAGGCGCTGCGGCTCGTCACCGGCGAGCACCTGCACATCGACGTCGACGACCTCGACCGCCACCTCGCCGCCGCGGCCCAGGCGGAGCACGACGGGGTGCCGTCGGTCGCGCTGGAGCACCACCTGGCCGTCACCTCGCTGTACCGGGGCGAGCTGCTGGCCGACATCTCCGAGGCCGAGTGGTTCAGCCTCGACCGAGAGCACTACCGGTCGCGGTTCGTGGCGGCGGCGGTGCGGGCCGGGCAGTTGCTGCTCGCCCGCGACGACCCCGACGCCGCCGAAGCCGTGGCCCGCCGGGCCATCGAGGTGGATCGCTGGTGCGAGGCCGCCTACGGGATCCTGGTGGGCGCTGCGCTCGCCCGGGGCGACACGAGCAGCGCCCACCAGCGCATGGCCCGCTGCCTCGAGGCCCTCGCCGAACTGGGCGCCGACCCCTCCCCCGCCACCACCCACCTCCGCCGCCGCCTCACCGGCCTGGGGTGAAGCCTGACCAAGGAAACGGCGTCGCCTTCGGCGACTCGCCCTTGTGCCTCGTCGCCCGTCAGCGAGCCCACCAACGGAATTCCGGCCAGGGGTCGCAAGGCTGTGGCCCGGAGCCCCCGAGGAGATCGCCGCGTCCATTGCGCCCTTTCGCGGCTCGACCGAGCCACGTTGGGCAACGTGGCGCCGCGGACATGTAGCGAGGTCCAGCGACCACAGCTCGTGCCCTTCATAGGATCGACAGGGTGGCGGAGAGTGACAAGGCGGATGAAGGCCCTGGGCTGCCCCCTGGGGACGATCTCACGATTTCGCAGAAGCCCGAGGTGACGCTCACAGAAGGGTCGGCCTCCACATCGGATACGGCGGAGGTTGCCCTGCCCTCGTGGCGTGCAGAGACGATCCGGGCAAGCACCAGGCTGCGGAAGCGGCGATCGGGACGCCCTCACCTCTCGCGGTGGGCCGTCGTGGTTCCTGCCGTCGTAGGTCTCCTCTCAGTGGCCGCCACGTTGGCTGCCGGCTGGTGGGACGTCGACTCCGACGACCCCACACGCACAACAGGCTCAAGTTCGCGGGAGCAGGCCACTCCCGGACGTGACGAGCGCCCTGGCGCCAACGACGCTGGTGGTGATGGAGGAGGAGGCGGCGGAGAGGTCGGGGGTCCGGGTGCCGGTGGCGCCGGCGGAGCTGGTGGTGCTGGTGGTGCGGGCGGCGGCGGGGAAGGCGGTGCTGGCGGATCTGGATCAGGCACTGGAGGTGCGGGAACCACTAGCCCCGGCTCTGAGGGGGGCGGAGCTGGAGGAGGTGGGACGAGCGCCGGTGGAGGGGCGCCCGTCGAACAGGCTCCGCCGCCCCCGACGGTCACGGTCGAGCAACCCACCGACAGCGCTGTTCTCAGCGGTCAGTGCGACTCGTCGTCCACCGACTGCTGGATCGGTGCTTCAGGGGTCATCTCCAACGATCGAAGCGCGAATCTGACTGCGTATCTGTTGATCGCGTTTGACGATCCAGGCATGGCTGATGGTGACGACAGCCTTGTGTACTGGGTGCAATGCGACTCGACGTGGAGAGACTCAGCCACTAGCTGGAACGGAAAGGGATACGTACAGGGCCTGAGCGCCGGCGACAGCTTCTTCCTGAAGGCTGTGCTGGTGAACGGCAAGATCGATGCGTCACGCTGTGCGCATGGAATGACGTGGGCAGACGCTCGAGGCCTCGTCACCTTTGTCACGCAATCGAATCGGCGGCACGTAACCATTGGCTGAGCACCCAGAACGCCGACGCCACCTCGTTCGCACCGGCCTGCGGTGAGCGAGGGTCAGGTGGCCGACGCCTCTCTGGCGCCGTGCAGCCCGTCCGCGTCCATCCAGACGAACACGTCGCCCGTCAGTGCACCCGCGCCCCGGTCCGGCTTCGCCGGCGCCGGCCGATCCTCTCCATCGAGGCTGCACGGCTGGGTGAAGTAGCCCCCGAGCCTGGTCTCGTCGGGCGCGCCGTAGGGGTACCAGTTCTCCTCGAAGCACCAGCCGAGGTCCTCCGGTCCGACGTCGAGGGCCTTCCCGGCGGCGACGTCGACCCCGACGACCGAGCCGTCGTCGCGCTTCGCCGCGAACCGGGTGGCGTCGATGCGGACGAGCACACCACCCAGCTCCAGGAGCGGGTCCGCGGCGCCCATCTCGACCGTCCACGTCGTCTTGCCGGTCTCCGGGTCGAACCCCTCGATCCGGCTGTCCTCCACCTCGATCTCGGGATGGTCGGGATCGCCGAAATCGGCCGTGCCGTGCCAGATGCAGCGGATCCGGGGCCAGTCGTCGTCGACCAGCAGGCGCAGGCGGGTCACGCGGCCACAGCCGAACGTGCCGTCCTCCAGCCAACGGGTCTCGCCGCTCGCGGCATCGATCCCGGCGGTCTGGAGCGTGGTCATCTCGTGCGGGCCCTCTGACTGCTTGCCCGCGATGCCGAGCGAGCCGACGATGTAGTCGTCGCCCACGGCCGCGAACGCCCATCCGCTGCTCACGCTGACGTCGGCCCCACCGAACAGGTCCCTGGGGGCGCGCCGCCACTTGACCTTGCCGTCGACGATGTAGGCGATGTCACCGTCGTCGTCCATCTCGTAGAGGTTGGCGCCGAGGGCGCGGCCGGCGATCGGCTCGTCCTCCGGCTGGGAACGGAAGGCCTCGATCCGGTCGCCGGGCAGAGTCAGCTCACCGGTCCCGAAGTCCAGCTCCCACGGCCCGGCGCGGTCACCGGTGCCGTCGGCGGTGATGCAGACGTCCAGGTTGCGGGGGTAGGTGCAGAAGGTCGGCGGGGAGTCGAAGCCCTCCGGGGAGGCTTCGCTGGTCCAGGCGACCTTCCCGGTCACCGCGTCGACGGCCTCTACCACGTCGCCACCGCCGTCCTCCTCGGAGGGGGCGAGGTGGACGACGGTGCGCTCGGCCACGAGTGGCCACAGCTCGACGCCCCGGGTGACATCGGAGGCGGTCGACGCCCGGCGCCACAGCTCGTCGCCGGTGGCGCCCTCGTAGCCGACGAGCGCCAGGCCACCGTTCTCGGCGAGCAAGGCCACCACGACGTCGTCCTCGCGCAGGGCGAGTGGGCCGGTGGCGTAGCGACCCTTCACCGACCAGACGACCTTCATCGCCTTCGCGGACCTCGACGAGGCTGCGGTGGTCGTGGTCGTGCGCTCCGAGCGCTCGAGGGCGTCGTCGTTCTGGCCGGCGCAAGCGGCGAGGAGCAACATCGTCGTCACCACCGCCCATCCCCCGCCTCGCCTGCCCGCGATCACCCTGCGCGTTCTAGCACGGCTCCGGTCGGGAAGGCTTTCGGCATGGGGTTGTGGATCGGGACCTCGGGATGGCAGTACGACGACTGGCGGGGTGTGCTCTATCCGGAGGGGGTCCCGCAACGGGCCTGGTTGGAGCGGTATGCGGAGTCGTTCCGGTGCGTCGAGGTGAACAACGCCTTCTACCGGCTGCCCGAGCGGTCGACGTTCGAGCGGTGGCACGACCAGACACCCGACGGGTTCGTCGTCGCCGTCAAGGCCAGCCGCTACCTCACCCACATCAAGCGGCTGCAGGACCCTGGGGAGCTGGTCGAACGCCTCCTCGACCGGGCCAAGGGCCTCGGTGACCGGCTCGGACCGTTCCTGCTCCAGCTCCCCCCGACGTTGCGGGTCGAGCCCGAGCGCCTCGACGCCTGCCTCGCCGCCTTCCCCGACCGCTGCCGGGTGGCCGTCGAGCCCCGTCACGACTCCTGGTGGACCGACGAGATCGAGGAGATCCTGACCAAGCGGGGTGCCGCCCTCTGCTGGCCCGACCGCCACGGCCCCATCAGCCCGCACTGGGTCACCGCCGACTGGGGCTACGTCCGCCTCCACGAGGGCACGGCCCGGCACCCCCGCACCGCCTACGGCCGCCAGGCCCTGAAGACCTGGCTCGACCGCATCCGCGACGCCTGGCCCCAGAAGGCCGACGTCTACGTCTTCTTCAACAACGACCACGCCGGCGCCGCCGTCGAGAACGCCAAGACGCTCCAGCGCCTGGCGAGGAAATAGGGGCCGGCGACCCGAAGTCGAGGAAACAGGTACTCGACGGAGCAGAACCTACTTCCTCGCCGTGATCTGGCCTTCCGCTGCCGCCAGGAGGCGCTGGAGGTGGAGGCCGTGGGCGGCGTCGAGCGGGTGGGCACCGCCGGTGCGGACCAGGGTGGCCAGCTCGTTGGCCAGGGTGGCGAACGTGTCGGAGTCGACCGCGGCGGTGCAGTCGATGTCGACCGACCCGTCGAGGCCGTACACCTCGATGCCCGAGCGGTGCACCGGCATCCGCGATGTCGAGCACAGCGACGCCTCGGACACCGCGCCGCCCTCGTGCTCCAGGAGCAGCCCCACCCAGCCGAGCAGGTCGCCGTGGGCCCGCACGTCGACGACCGGGCCGAGCGCCGCCTCCAGCAGGTCGATGACGTGCGGCCCGACGTCCAGCAGCGGCCCCCGCTCCAGCCGCCACGGCGTCGCGAACATCCCGCCCAGCAGGCCACCGCCGAGGAACCGGCCCCGCCCCCCGAACGGCGCCAGCGAACGGGCCTCCTCCAGCCCCGCCCGCACCCTGGCCGCGTAGCGCCAGGTCAGGACCATCATCGACCCCACGCCCGCGGCGGCGATCGAGTCGACCAGTGCCGAAGCGGCGGAGAGGTCCCCGGCCAGCGGCTTCTCCAGCAGCAGGTGGCGACCCGCCGCCGCGGCCCGGACGGCCAGCGCCGCCTGCACGTCGGGCGGGACGCAGAACGCCACCGCGTCGCAGGCGGCGAACAGGGCGTCGACGTCGTCGAAGGCCTCGGCCCCGTGACGCCCGGCCACCTCGGCCGCGGCCGCCGGCCGACGGGCCCACACCCCGGCCAGCCGGGTGTGCGGCCCTGCCGCCAACATCGGCGCGTGCACCAGCGCCGCCCACGGCCCCGCGCCCACCAACCCCACCGCCACCGGCTCCGTCATGGCCGGCAGGCTAGGAGCCGTCACCCGACATGGGTGACGGCGGGCCTCCTACCAGGGCCTAGGCATGTGCCATGGACCTCACGGCCGAGCGCCTCGTCCCCGCGCTCGACTGGCTGCGCACATACCACCGGGACTGGGTGCGGGCCGACGTCCTCGCCGGGATCGCCGCCGGCATGGTGGTGGTGCCCCAGGCGATGGCCTACGCCACCATCGCCGACCTCCCGGTGCAGGTCGGCCTCTACACGTGCATGGTGCCGATGGCGGTGTACGCCCTGGTCGGCGGCTCCCGGATCCTCAGCGTCAGCACCACGTCCACGATCGCGACGCTGACCGCCTCAACCCTCGTGGCGAGCGTGTGCTGGACGGTACGAAGCCACATGGATCGGGAGAAGGTCCAATGCCATGAAAGTTGCCCAGACCAACTACGGTGAGTGCCCATGAGTGCGCCCTCCGCCACAGGCGGCGCCGGCGGCGGCGTCACCGACGCCATGGTGTGGATCCCCGGTGGCGAGTTCACGATGGGCTCCGATCACCACTATCCCGAGGAGGCGCCCGCCCACCGCGTGACCGTGGAGGGCTTCTGGGTCGACCGGGCGCCCGTCACCAACGCCGAGTTCCGCTGCTTCGTCGAGGCGACGGGCCACGTGACGGTGGCCGAGACCGCGCCCGACCCGGCGCACTACCCCGACGCCCGGCCCGAGCTGCTGGTGCCGGCCTCGGCCGTGTTCCGCAAGCCGAAGGGCCCGGTCGACCTGCGCCAGCCGTACCTGTGGTGGATCCACGTGCGCGACGCCAACTGGCGCCACCCCCGGGGGCCGCAGAGCTCGCTGAAGGGCCTCGACGACCACCCCGTCGTCCACATGGCCTGGGCGGACGTCGAGGCCTACGCCCGCTGGGCCGGCAAGGAGCTGCCGACCGAGGCCGAGTGGGAGCGGGCGGCTCGGGGCGGGCTCGACGGAGCATCGTTCGCCTGGGGCGACGAGCTGACCCCCGACGGCAGGCACCTGGCCAACGTGTGGCAGGGCGACTTCCCGGTCACCAACGACTGCCTCGACGGCTACGAGCTCACGTCACCGGTCGGCACGTTCCCGCCCAACGGCTACGGGCTGGTCGACATGATCGGCAACGTCTGGGAGTGGACCGCCGACTGGTACCAGGACCACCACGACGTCGCCCACCCGTGCTGCACACCGCCCGAGGGCAGCGTCGACCCCCGCCAGCCGGGCCTGCCGACGCCCCGCAAGGTCATGAAGGGCGGCTCCCACCTCTGCGCCCCCAACTACTGCCAGCGCTACCGACCCGCCGCCCGGATGCCCCAGGCCGTCGACACGTCGACGTCGCACCTGGGGTTCCGCTGCGTCGTCCGGCCGGGCTAGGCGGCCGGGAGCACCAGCTGGCGGAAGGTCCAGCGAACCATGTCGACACCGGGCTGGCGGGCGAGCGTCGCAAGCCCGGCGGCCAGGGCGTCGAGCTGGGCATCGTCGGCCAGGCCCCGGGCGGCCGCGTCGGCCCGCCACACCTGCAGGTTCATGCCGTACATGCGGGCGGCGACCG
>Ga0209382_10000452_pt1 | contig 67665 bp, 57 predicted proteins | sample SoiMetdeltSBSDD5_FD_187599 | JGI IMG/M metagenome (GOLD analysis project Ga0209382, IMG submission 187599) | Bulk soil microbial communities from a Populus tree surrounding site in Tennessee, USA - Soil MetaG P. deltoides SBSDD5 (SPAdes) (version 2) | ecosystem: Environmental > Terrestrial >...
AGGCGTGGAAATGGCCGACCACGCCCGTTTCACCCTCAAGACCAACATCCCGATCTTTTTCTGTGACCCGCATTCGCCGTGGCAACGCGGCAGCAACGAGAACACCAACCGACTACTCCGCCAGTATTTCCCCAAGAGCACCGACCTCTCCGTCCACAGCCAAGCCGACCTCGACGCCGTCGCCGCCCAACTCAACGGCCGCCCCCGAGAAACCCTCAACTGGCGCACCCCAGCCGAAGTCCTCAACGAGCGTTATTCACGGGGCCTGCCATCCAAGACTGTAGAATTCGAGTGTCACGATGATCCGAATGACGGTGGGGAGTTCGGCGAGGCGTCCACGGTAGCCGGTAGCAAGGATTTTCCAGTTCTTCAGATGTGCGATGCATCGTTCGACGGCGGACCTGATGCCTGATATTTTCTTGTTCGCGGCCTTGTCGCCCGGGGACAGTTCACCTTGTCGGGGCTTCTTGCGTGGCGTGGCGGCTTTCGTTCCCTGGTAGCCGGGATCGGCGATGACCGGGCTGGCTGAGAGCAGCTCCTCCCAGCCTGTCTCGGCGAACGCGCGGCGGTCGTGCATCGCGCCGGGCATCGGCGAAGACACGCCGAGCAGGCACCCGCCCAGACCGGACGCGACCTGGATGTTGAGCCCGGACCGTAACCAGTCAGGGGTAGCTGGCTGAGTGGTTACGCAGCGAGAGCGGATGTGGTGGTCTTGTGGGGTGGCATCCAGGGGGTGGTGTTGAGGGCGTCGCGGATGGCGTCCAGGGGTCGGTGGCCGTGGTTGCGGGCGCTGACAAGGTAGGAGCGGATGCGGCAGTGGCGGCGCAGGGTGGTCAGGGTGCGCCAGCAGCCGGAGACTTTCTCGGCGAGTTTGAATCCGCGGATGGCGGCTTCGGACCCGTTGTTGGTCGGGGGTACGTCGGTGCGGGTGGTGAACAGCCACACCTGGTCGGCCTTGCGTTTGAGGCGCCGGGCCAGGATCAGGCCGGGGTGGTTGCCCTTGGCCCAGGGTCGGGACAGGTTGATCGAGATCCCGCAGGCGACGGCCTGGTCGAACTTCTTGCGTGCCGTGGCGATCTGGTCGGGGTCGATCAGGACGCCATCGCGGCGGGCCAGGTTGAAGGCGTGGATCGCCAGTCGCAGTGCGTCGGCGGCCTGGATGCTCCACGCTTGGGTGTCCGGGTCGATGTCGGTGACGTCCTGCAGGTGGCGAAGCATGTGCGACAGGCACTGCTGAACACCGTCGAGGTCCTCGTCGTAGGAGACGTAGCCGCCGAAGTCGTCGCGGACCAGGACGCCGTGGTAGTTGTCCAGGATCCCGAACGCGGTGATCTCTTTCTTGGTGCGGGTGCCGGCCGCGCCGAACCAGACCAGATCGCTGCCACCGCCGGTGTAGCCGCACAGGGTCCGCACCGTGAACACGTGCGGATTGCTGATGTCCTGCCCGGTCTTGGCGGCCTCGGCCGCGGCACCCGACGGCGTGACCGGGGCGGGGGTCTCGTCGGTGCCCAGCACCTCGGCCTGGCACAACGCTGCTTTCAACGCCCCGTCGAACCCGGCCACGGTCAGCGCGGTGTCCAGGCGGGTCAGGCAGGACGAGACGTACCCGGTCGAGACCGGCACGCCCAGCAGCGCGGACATCATGTCCGCGGCCCGTTCGACCCCGATCACATCCTGAGCGGCCAGCCACGTTGCCGCCGCAGCCACACTTCTGTGGGCTCGTCGTAATAGGGAACACGGTCGTAGTATCGAGCCGTCTAGAATTGTTGCGGCTGCCAAGCAGGCCGGTAATCCTGCCGCTATGCTCGTCGGGCTATTTGCAATTATGCACCTTGAAACTAGGCAGCCTTGCTTTGATGCGAACGGCATGGTATTGGAAGTTCTTGACGCTCTCCTCAAGGTCGGAGAAGTCGAACGAGTAAAGGCACCCAGGGTATCGCGTCTGCGACTCCTATTGTTGCCTATGGGATATGTAGGTCGTGTCGAGCGGAGGATGGGTTCGGCGAAGGACAGCCTCGTCGTGGGTCGGGTGATGAGTCGATGGCAACCCACGGGCACTGTTGGCCGTCCATTCGTAATTCCAGCTACAGAGAATCAGGTCGAAATCCGTTGGATCCCGCCAATCGTTCTTGAATTGGTCCGCAAAATTCAGGTTCTCCAGGACGGCCGAGTACTTGAGCTACGGGGCCTGAGGCCGCTTTTCGTCCTCTTTCTACAAGACGTAGCATTCGTAGAGGATTGGGTCGCAGGTGAGTCGCTCGCGAGAGAAGTCACGTCTATAGATAAGATTGAGACTCCAGGCCTCTCTGATCCGGTAGTTTCGGTCATCCGAGCTATCCAGAGAGCTGTTTCAGTCCTAACGGACGAACAAAGACCAATGAAACTTGGTGCGCCATTTATTGACCTTGACGATCGCGACTTGCGCTCCGCCTTCCGTGCAGGATCTTGGAAGGACATAGAGGAGACCTGACTTCAATGCGACATGGCGCTCGCAAGTAGTGCGCTCGGCCGGCCCTACCTCGCCCTGCAACGGCTAACTCGACGACGGCACAGTCGCTGCCGACCGCACGCCGGCGACCGCGGGCGACCGCGCATCTGGCTAATCGAAGAAGCCGAGCTCATAGAGCACAACCCGCTGATCACGCTGTGTAGCTGGTCGTAAACGGTACGTGGTCTCGGCGACACAGCTAGCAAACGACCGTCGACGTCGATAGCGGATCTATCCTCGATGTTCGCCTTCGGCGGGCGGCTACCGAGGAGCGGATACATCAAGTTGCCGCGTCGGACGGGAGCTGGCGATGTGGGCGGACAACGAAACCGAGGTTGATCTTCTCGGCTTCGACTTTCTGGTGGATACCCTGTTCGTGGCGCTCACCGAGCCGCGGCTGCTCCCGCTGACGGTGGGCCTGCTCGGCGACTGGGGCTCCGGAAAAAGCAGCCTGATGCGGATCACCCGGCAGGAACTGCTGAAGATCCGAGATGACGAGGAGTCGCCCCAACTTCGCCAACAGCGACGGCGACAGGTCCTTGATCTGACGCTCAATCGCATAGAAATTCTTCGCACCCGCCAATACGGCCACGAACGCAGCCGCCAGTAGAAACGACAGACTATAAATCCGCCCACGCGAACCCCGTGGATCGGTGACAGTGTTCAACATCTCCAACAAGCCGGAAATGTCACACTCATCACCCGCTGTTCCTGTCGTGGTGGACAACGGACCGGACGTATGCGAGACTGACAATCGACGACCTTCTGTGTTGAGAATTGTTTGTGTGGTAACTGCATATTCTCAAACAGAAGGTCGTCCCCGGGAGCCACCCCCACCAGCCACCGCATGCACACAGAGTTACAACTACCTCACAGTAAGCGATCATGACTGGGCCGTGTGGTACAGGGTGCTCAACGAATTCGAGTTCCTAAGACGCTTCTACGCCTCGACACGCTGCCCCACGGATCCCGGTCCAGCATTTCCCCACGCGGCGCGCGAGGACATCATCGAGCACTGCATCGCCAACTTGGACATGTCCGACGACCGGATTTCCACGACGAGTCGTTCGGCCTTGTCGACAGCGACGACGCGCCAGAGGGTCTCGCCAAGATGCAGCACCCAGCGGGCCGGGAGACCCCGACCTGGTCGCGGCCAACAGGCCGTCGGTACGCAACGGGCGATACCTCACATCAAGACCCTGATCAACAGCAACGACGCGGCTTGGGATAACCATGACGACATCGCCCAGATGGGGCAGACGATGGAGAGTGTGTGGCGCCTGACTACCGCACGCTGTGGATAACCAGCTCCAACTCACCGCCGACTACCTTTCAGGTCCAAAAGGGCGAGATGCCGCACGGGAAGAGCGGCGGCGGCTTCCGAAGAAGGCTGTCAGGACACTCGGTGGATAGTATACGATGCACCGATGACTGACTCCGAGGACACGGATTCCGCCAATTACCAACCTTACAGTGTGTCACGGAGAGGTACCGAGCGTTCAGACGTTGTCAACTATCGTGTCTCTGACGTAGCTCTGCAGCGACGAATCGTCGAGGACCTCCTAGGGCGACTTCCGCGAGGCACGGATTTTGTCGTCGATGTGGCCACCTTTACCGATACGGACGTCGAAATCAAACTCGATCGCGGTACATATCTCGTGACTTTCAACCTGGCGATTGGCCCAAGGAATGAGCTCTACGAGCGCGCTATTCGCTATTGCGTTGATCTGATCGTGGATCACCAACGGGGTCGCCAACCGCCCACTCATGATCCGACAGAAGCATTAACACGATTTCCTGTAGATTCAGGGCTTGAACGTCCGCGCCTGGCCGCGATTGGCGCTACAGCAGATGTATATCAAGCGATGGATTCCGCCCTTGAACGCCATGTAGCAGTGAAGGTCTTCCGAGACACAGATACGGGGACTGTTGAACGCGCGGTAGCCGAAGCGCGTAGACTCGGGTCAGTCGCCCACCACTGCATTCCTAAGCTGTTTCGCTTAAGCACCCCCGATCATTCGAGGCAACAGTTGCCCTATTTGGTCCAGGAGTGGCGCGTCGGCAAGCCCCTATCGAATCCGACCGTCCTAGAATCCTTCCTACGACTGAGTTATGGTCGACGTATCGACCACTTCGCATCCATATGCAACGCAGTGTCCTCACTTCACCGATCTGGGCACGCGCACGGTGACATTCATGGTGGTAACGTCATCTACGACGAGGTGACCGACACAATTACTCTTATTGACCTTGGCGCCACTCCACCGGTAGATTCCATCTCTGAGTTCGGGCGCACTGACGCGCAATCGCTAGGCCGCCTTTTCCTTGCGACAGTCTGCGTCCCTCCCCTACCCATCTACTCGGATCTGGTCACGCGCGTAGGTTCGGTCGGCGAGCTTCTAACATTATTGACCGAATTTCCACTAGATATGATCTCGGAATCTCCCACGTCGAACGAATTGTCGTCCCATGCTGAGCAGCGCTACGTGCGGATGTCCGAGTGGCTGCATCGTTTTCGACAAGTATTTGAGATCAGCGCACGAGTGAGCTTTCACTACAATCGAGATCTCGACGAACCTCTCAACCTTACGTTCGACCATTCCTCGCATCGGGCAATTATAGAGTGCGGAAAATCTTATGACCTCTACGATGAATTCAGATCATTCGCACTCGTGCTGCTGCGAATCTTTCTGCGCGACTGGGCACGTCGACAGCGGTCGACACTAGACAGTGTGGAGGAAGGGCGACCCGCAGGTCATGAGTTGCCACCCGGGGACAGATCGCAGAAGCTGCGCGCCGGCGTGGGCCTCAAGCTTGAAGAGTTGTTCTTGGGGATAGCCAATCTAGTTCGTCCGAATCCTGGTCCAGTAGCCAGACTAGCGACCACCGAGCCCGCTGTCCGCTCCCGCATCGAGTTCTTCTCCTATGCGCAGCTTTTCCACGAAGCTGCAGTAGTCGACTGGCTGCGCACCACAGCCAGAGTTGGCACATTCGGCGGGCTGAATAACCAGCAACTGGCGGCCCTAGATCGGCTCGTTGATGATCGATCATCGTTTGACGCTTGCACACTCATCCCGCGGATCAGGCAGACAGCCGAACTTTGTCAGAGATCGCTGTCCACCACGGAGGTCGAAGCACTGGCCGAGCTGGAGCATCGCTGCTCCCGTTTCACCACGTGGTCGAATGCGGCCTTTGCGGTACTTGCCGAAGGTGTGAGCATGCACCTGAGTTCGTGTGCGACTGGATATATTGCGACTGCTATCGACTCGAGGTCTCGCGAACTCAAGATTCACCGATACGGCACATGGCAACTCGACGGGACGTGGACGAGTAGTGCCGTCAAAATACTGCGATACGCGGACGAAGACGGACTTGTTTCTGTCGAAGTGGGAGGCGAGGCCATGCTCGACATGGCCGCAGTCATGGCATTTGAGGGCTGCGCGCGTGGCTCGAGCAGCGAGAGTTTCTTCTGCGGCTGGGCTTCAGTTCACGGTCGGTTCGGTATTGGAAATATCTTGGGCCTAGGTCATCGTCTAGGTCTCGTAGAAGATGGCTGGGAGGCGTTGGCCGCTAGTGCACTGAAGTTTGCTACTGCATCTGAGAGGGATCGCGCAAGGTTCGGCGTTAGAATGCGAGACCTGCACGAAGGATTCACCACAGACATGCGTCGAGCAGCGAGCGATGGCCGCATCGCGATAAATTCCGGCCTCTCACATGACTGCGTGACTTTGCTACGAAAATTCGGCCTAGTTACCATTGAGAAATTTTCCAGTGGAGACCATGTTGTTATTGTGGGAGACCCGACCCCACAGGACGATGAAGAGGTCTTGAATCAGTGGGTCAACGCTGAGATAGATAAGACGTGGAGTCGCATTATCGATTTGCTTGAGGGATTGTGAAGGTGGTGTGCGCGGGGTGGTAAAGTTTTACGTCTATATCTCAGATGATAAGCTTAGTATGCTTGGCGCCCAAGTTCGCGACGGTAAACTTCGGCGGATCGGCCGGAAGCTCGATGTCAACATCGACGTCCTTGGAATCGGTGCCTCCGTGAAAGCTGGCGACCCACGGCCATCGGATGCATTGCGTTTTGACCGTCTTCGACTAATCGAGCGATCAATTGACGTTCAGGAGATCGGCCCAATCAGCTCAGGTCGACCGTGGATTCGTGAATCACTGAGGCTGCGCTGGGGGTTTGTCGACTCGGCCCAGCAAGCGGTATGTTTCACCGAATGCACCACGAGTCGAGTCTTTGTAATGGGTGGCTCCGCCAAACATTTGGTCGGCGGCATGAAGGTTGATCAACAATCACATCATGCCTACTCCATATTGCCCGTGCTCATCTCGACCCTTTTGGAGCACGCGCACACATCCATTCCCTTTTCGAGCCCTCCCGATGAGCCGATTGAAGCCGCCGGCATCCTGGCAGCAACTATAGCTGGACATGCCCAAAACTTTGAGTTTCTTGCGAAGCGCCTATTGTCGACTACCGACCGACAGGGACGCCAGGTAATCTTAGCATCGCCGTTGTTTGTAGCCATGGAAAGCTAACTTGACGAATGATTTATGCTTATTAGAGGCTTGTCTGCCGCACGACAAGCGCTGCGACATCGATGCCTACCGCAGTCTTGAGGTTTTGGCGGACGCCCGCACCGCGGGAGTTCGCAATCGCCGTAACCGAAGATCCCGTAGCGACATGATCGTCCGCCCCACTGACGGGCAATGTCCGGAATGTGCAGCACCCTCCGATAGCATCATTCCATGCGATAGGCGTCAGCCGGACACTGAGCTCGCCACAGGTTTTATCCGTGGTCTCGTTACAGTGTCGATTATTGGCCGGGATCACCAGTCAATCACCACGCGATAGGACAAGTCTTCTTAGTTTATGTGGAAATACTAGCCGCGAAAATGTATGATGCTCTCGTATCGGTACTGTTGACCTTCCCGCCGCAGCAGCACTAGAGCCACGGACGCCACGCCGGTCTCGACAGGCGCGAGCCGCCGGAGACGCTCGAGCGTAGGCATTAGTGAAGCTACAGGCAGGTTTGAGTTGGCGTACGCAACACTCAGATGCGGCCGGAAAGCGTTGCGATCCATCGCGGCTGGCATACCGAGTACCGTGCCGGTCGTCACGGCGAGCTGGTCATACAGATCAAAGAGCGGCGTCCACGGCGTCACGCTGAACCGCAGGGCTCCATGCGAACCTGCGAGCGGCCCGACGTGGAGCTGGAACGGCGTCCGTCCGATGGAGGCAAGTACCGCTTCCTGAGCTACCGCCAGCACTGTCGCCTGTGGCAGTTCATCAGCAAATCCGATCCGTCCGATCGTCACATGCAGTGAGTCCAGCGGTGCAAAGTCGAAAGCCTTGTCGCCGAGCTGTGCCTGGCATCGCTCGGCAAGGTCACGCACTGCGTCGACATGAGCGAAGTCCAGTAGCCAGTGATATGAGCGTCGCCCATCGGTCCAGCCTGGCCGGTTCCAGTGACTTGACATGTGGGTGAGTGCGCGAAATGCCCGCCAGTCGTGTTCGCGGATGATGTCAGGGTCGTCGAGGTCGGCCGGTAGCGTGGGCGGGAAAGCAGTCATGTGAGCGCCTTGGGGCCGTGCTGGCTCCATTGTTGGAGGGCAGCGGAAAATTCGACGCTGGCGCGGTGTGGGCCGCGGCGCCGGAGGCCGTGCGCTAGTTCGGTGGCGCGTTTGCCGACCGAGGCGATTGGTTTGTCGGCGGAGGCGGCCAGTGCCTGGATGCCGACGGTGGCGGCATGGTCGAAGTCGGCGTGCTGGCCAAGGGTGAGGGCTGTGGCTTCATCGAGGGTGATGAGTGAGCGGCTCCAGTCGGAGTCCGATGCGTTGACGATGGCGCGCAGCTCGCCCGTGAGTTGGAGGACCTTGGTGTAGTCGCCGAGGGACAGGTAGGCGGTCGCCGCGTTGGCGGCGGTTCGAGCCCAGCCGTATGGGCCGAAGTCGATGCACGACGTCATATGCGTCGGATCGGTTTGCGGTCCTGCCAGTTCTAGGGCTTGACCGACGGCGCGGGCGACGGTCTGGCGCTCGCCTAGCTTGCCGGCGGCTCGGGCGATGCCGTTGGACAGTAGGCGGATGCGTTGACCGTGGTCGCCGGCGAACTGTAGCCCGACGCGGGCCAGATTGAGGGCATCGTGGTAGCGCTGCTGGTAGTAGGCGGCGTAGCTCTGGGTCGCTTTGATCCAGGCCAGGAGTGGGCGGTCATCGATGGCTGTGGCCAATAGTGAGGCTTCTAGGGCGTAGTCCTCGGCCGCCGGGAATTGTCCGAGGCTGGCGGCCATGTAGGCGAGCAGGGCGGCGTGTTGGGCCGCCAGCTTGGTTACGCGCGATCGCTCCGTGGGGCTTGAGACTTGGTCACTGAGTTCGCGATCGATCTGCCGTAGGGCGCGGACTTCATGTGTGAGCCGGTGTGGGCCTTCGAGTTCGTAGCGCTGTACTACGGAGATCGTGTAGGTCTCCAGCAGGTTCAAGGTCGCGGTGGGGCCGAGCATGGCGAGCGTCTCCATGATCGTGTTAGCCCTGTGGCTGCGCCAGGCGTCGGCTCGTGCGCGCGCTTCGGCTTGATCTACCTGGCGTGTCTGGCGTTCGTGCGCCTGACGGGCGGCCTCGAGCTCACGGAAGGTCCGCAGCAGCGTCCCGCTGGCGTTGACGGCGTGGTCGGCGTCGCGCCAGAACTGTTCGTCACCGCGGGCGCGACCCTTTTCGATGTGGTTGACGGTGGTGCGGTCGCGGAACACCAGGCGGGCCAGCTCGCCTTGGCGGAGGTCAGCGGCCTCGCGGAAGACTGCCAGTCGCTCGCCTAGCGCCTGTCGCCGAGCAGTGATGTCGGCGGGCTCCCGAGCCACTTCGCGGCCACCTACCTGCTGGGTCGACGGACGACTGGACTCAGCCAGGGTAATGGCGGTGGCGGTTGGTGTGGCTGCACGCACACGGTTACGCACACCCCTGGCCGAGCGCTTTGGTGATCTCACGGCACCTGGCGGCCAGTGCGCAGCGTTCGGGCTGCTTCCCGCCAACCGGCCCGGAGGCTGCATGGTCCCGGCCGCCAGGTGCCACCCCAGAACCCGAGGCACGTGGAGCTGATACCGCCGTGGTCAGTTGGGTCGGCATGGACGAGGCGACGCAGCCGATCAGCCAGGGGCGGCATGCTTTGGAACCGGATGCCGGTGCTTGCCCGGCTGCTGTTCTGGTGACGGAGCAGGAGCGCGGCGGCTTCATCGTGCAGGGCTATCCGACCGGTCCGGCGGTGCATGTGAGTGCAAAGGACGGCTGGATGCTGCGACAAGCGCTCGACGCCGCGTTCGAGGTGAATGGCATCGGGCTGGATGTGCCGCCGATTGTGAAGCCGCGGATCTGAGTCAAGCATGTTCCGTGAGGACCGCGAACTGCTGGCTGATCTCAAACGTGTCTGCAATGACGCCGGCCTATTCGCCCTGGAATACATGGCCGGCGATCTCTCCATCGAAGCCGAGGACGCCTACGCCCGAAGATTGATCGACATTTGCCGAACGCCTGCTCGATCATGCCAAGTGCCGCAAGGGACTGGTACTGGACGGTGAACCGACGCAATTGATCGTTGATGCCCCGTTCGTGCGCTTCGAGGCCGAGCGTCGTGAATTGCCACCGGGAAGTCAGCCGAATGATTCTGGCTTGGTTGATCCGCGGTTCGACGGAACCAACAGCGCAGCAAGTTAGGCCGGAGAGTAACTCTCCGGGCAGGGTGGTGCCACGGGGCGTGGGACCGTCGTGGCGCGAGCGGGCGGGACAGTTGGCCTCGGGCCGGCGGGCCGGAATCGGGGGACGGCATGGGCGGGACGAGCTATCGGCGGAGATGTGGGGCGGGTCGGCGTGAGCCTCGGGGGCTGTTACGCTATTCGGACGAGGAGTGGGCGCGGATCGTTCAGGTCGCTGCAGGGCTGGGGATGCGGCCGGGAGCGTGGGCACAGCTGGCTGCGCATGACGCTGCGATCCGACAGTTGCGGGGCGCGGCCAGCGATCCATCCGCAGTAGATGAGTTGGTCGCCGAGTTACGCCAACAGCGGCGGGTGTTGACGAACATCGGCGGCAATCTGAATCAGCTCGCCCGGGCGGCGAATGCGACCGGGGTGATCGAGAATCCGGCCGCAATGGCAGCCGTACTGCGGTTGGTGCGGAATGTTGTGCACGCGACCGACGAGCTGATCGACCGGGTGCGGGCCGAGTTGTTGCGGTGATCGCGAAGGTGGTGCGGGGGTGGCGGCCCGCTGGGTTGGTGGCGTATCTGTTCGGGCCGGGGCGGCATGAGGAGCACCGGAATCCGCGGGTGGTGGCGGCCTGGGATGGGGCGCCGTGGCTGCACCAGCCGGATCAGTTGCACTCGGTGGCGTTGGACGGCGAAGTGCTGCCGGCAGGCGAGTTCGATCTCGATCTACGTCAGTTGATCCGGACCATACAGGGACCGCTGAAGGCCGCCGGGTTGCCGACTGGCGGGCTTCGGGCAGTGGACGCGCGGCCGGGCGCGGCAGCGGCGCGGCAGGGGCCGGTGTGGCACTGCGCGGTGCGGCTGCACCCGGACGACCCGGTGCTGAGCGATGAGCAGTGGGAGCACATCGCCGGGCGGCTGATGCGCGCGACGGGCATCCACCAGGCCGGCTGCCGGTGGATCGCGGTGCGCCACGCCGATGACCACATCCACCTGATGGCGGTGCTGGTGTCGGAGGACACCGGGAAGCGGTTCCATCCGTATCGGGACTTTCCGAAGCTGCGGGCGGAGTGCCAGCGCCTGGAGCGCGAGCTCGGTCTGACGCCAACGGCGAGTCCGGATAAGACCGCGGCGCCGGCGCCGACCCGCGCCGAGTTGGAGACGGCGCGGCGGCTGGGGCGGGAGCGCACGTTGCGCGAGGAGCTGCGGCAGGTGGTGGCGCAGTGCGCGGCGACCAGCAGCGACAGCAGCCAGTTCCTCGCCCGGCTCACCGAGAAGGGCCTGGACCCGAAGGCCGTGCGGGACAAGACCGGTCGGATCTGCGGCTACACCGTGACGCCGTACGGGTACCGGACCCGCACCGGCGACGTCGTGCGCTTCGCCGGCCGGTCGCTGGCACCCGACCTGAGCTGGCCCAAGCTGCAAGCCCGCTGGACGGCCGTTCCCGCAGTACCGCTCCCCCGCGCCAGCGACCGCCTCGCAGGAGCGGAGAGGGCCACAGTGTTGGGAGAGGTCGCGGCCACGGTCGAGCGGGCCACTGGGTTGCTGCGCGACGGCGCCGGGCGGGATCTGGACGGGGTCGCGCATGCGACTGGTGAGGTGCTGGCGGCGTTGAGCCACGGCCGTGAAGGCAGCCGAGACGGACCGCTGAGCCGCCTGGAGCGGCGCTACGACCGGGCTGCCCGCACGCCCTATCGGGTGCTGCCGGCTCCCAGCACCGGCCTCGTGGCGGCGGAGCTGCGGCACGCTGCTCGGCAGCTCGGCGCCTTGGGCGTGTTAACCCGGGCGCTTACACGAGCGACTCGCGATGACCGCGTTACTGCTGGCGCTGGCCGGGCTGGTCGCTGAGATCGCCGCCTGGCAGCAGCAACTCAACCGAACTCACCAAGCTGCGGCCGCACGGGATACCGCCCGTGAACTGCCGGAGCTGGCTCGGGCCGCCGCTGGACCGTTGCAGAGGGGCCGCTTGCCGCGGGCCGCGTCCGATCCTGCCGCGACCCCCGCGCCACCAACCCAGGTGGAGCCGGATTGGGCGAGACCGGCACGGCTTGGGTTGCCGATTAGTGATCTGTTGTCGCGTGGCCAGCGTCGTTGATCATCGCATCGACCCGGTTGGTCACGGAGTCGCTCGTGGAACGTTGCGGTAACCCGTTGATCAGGCTGCATGCTCGAGGGCGGCCCGCCGTTGGGGGACGGCGTTGCCATCTGGGGGATTCGGATGAGGGATAGGAACTCGTGGCATCAGCGCGCGGCGTGCCGGGGCCGGTACGACGTCGACTGGATCGAGCCGACGCCGGATGAGGACGCGATCTGCCGGCAGGTGTGCGCGGGCTGCCCGGTGCGGTTGGAGTGCCTCGGCGCGGCGGTGCTGGTCGGTGAGCCGTGGGGCATCTGGGGCGGTCTCGATGCGGATGAGCGGCGTCAGCTCGCCGATGCGTATGGGCTCGTGATCCCCAGGGTGCTGCCGGCGCATGGCACGAACTCGCGCTATGCCAAGCATGGGTGCCGGTGCCTGCTGTGCCGGGCCGCGCATACCGACTACGAGCGGCGGCGCCGGCTCCAGCAGCGGTGCGCCAGAGCCGGCCAGCCCGCCGGTTCGGATCAGGCCTCGGCCTGAACCAGGGCGTCGCCTGCGCGGACGAGGTGGCGTAGCGCCGCACCACAGCCGAGGACTACGACCGGCAGGCAGGACACCAGGGTGGTGATCGGCCAGGGCGCCGCGGTCACGCCGGCGGCAGTCATGATGTGGAACACGACCTGGCCCAGCGCGCCGATGCCGAGGGCGGTCAGGGCGCTGTACTTGGCGAAGCGGCGTGCTCGGGCGGTCAGGTGGTGCCCGGCGAGCCAGACGTTGAGGGCGTAGGCGGCATAGGTCTCGACGCCGATCGGCAGGGTGATCGCGGTGTTCAGCGTGACGCGGTCGGCGATGCCGGGCAGCGGGTGGATGGTGCCGAACCCGGTGAGGCCGCCGAGGCCGACCCAGCCGCTCCAGATGGCGACGAACGCCGGCAGCGCCAGCAGGATCAGCGGCCACGATCGCACCTGCCGAACCTGGCCGGAACCCGGGTCCACGACCGTCCTGGCCTGCTCCGTCGCCCCGCCCGGCACTGTCGAAGCGTGCCCGTTGCTGGACCCGGGTTCGGGTAGGTCGGTACCGGGGTCGGCGGAGGTGGCGGTGACTTGAGCAAGGGCTTCGGCGGCCTTGCGGGCGCCGACCCTGAACTCACGAACGATCCGGTTGCGCGACGGCAACGCACCCTCGCGCTCGGCCAGCTCGCGGATCTGCTCGACCAACGTGACGACCGACTTCGGATACGCGGAGGAGGTCACCGGCGTCCTCCACGCGTCGGCACACCGGCTGCCGGAAGAGCACCGGTGACCCGGTAAGCGGGCCGCTCCCCCAAGCTGGCTGCCGAGGTGGGTAGCGGATCGTCGAGCACCGCCCGGTACGGCGTGGTGTCCGTCAGACCGTGGCCGTGGACCTCAGCCCGGCGGATGTGGTACGCGTAGTCGGCGCGGGCCTCCTCGGCCGTCATGCCGACGGCGTGGCCGATGTCGGCCCATGTCGCCCCGGTCTCGCGGGCTGCGCGAATGGCGTGCTACTGCCAGCCGCGCAGCAGCCTGGTCAGTTCGTGATTGGCGGCCAGGGCGTCCAGCGGGCCTACGTCGGGCTCGAGAGTGAGCGCGCGGCGTAGCCGGTCCGCGCGCTCGCCGTCACCGGCGGCGTCGGCTTCCGCCGCGCTTCGGGTGATCAGGTCGCGGTAGCTCCAGGACTGCCACGTCTGCAGCAGTTCCGTCAAGGATGGGGTAGTCATCAGGGTTCTCCTGTACGAGGTGATGGGATGGCACGGCGCACCCGACGGGCCTGGGCGCTGCGCAGCGCCATGCGGATGAAGTGGGCTTGGCGCGCGTGCGCCGCGCGGTGAGCGCGCTCCTCGGGCGGCAACAGGCCGTCCGGGTCAACCAGGCGCTCGAGAGCTGACAAGGAGAAGGAGGTCCGTCGACGTTCCTGTCCACCGTTCGGCTCCGGGCGGAGGTGGGGCCACATCAAGCCGTCACAGTGGGGCCGAATGAACCTGTCGGAGCCACACCGACGAGCTCAGGTTGATCGACGCCACCCCGCTGCCGTGTGGCACCTCGCGGGAGACGGTGAAACGTTCCCGGCTGGCCGGGATCGCCGGCTACGGCTACTGCGCCTCTCATTCCCGCTACTACTGGGGGTTGAAGCTCTACCTGGTCACCACCCTGGACGGCATGCCCATGGTGTGGTGCCTGGCAGACCCCAAGCTCGGCGAACGCGAGGTCGCCACCGAACTCCTCGGCCACGCCCGCGACCTGACCGCCCTGCCCACCTCGGTGGTGGTGATCGGCGACAAGGGCTTCGCCGGCCGCGAGTTCGACCGCGACATGACCGAACTGGGCGTGACGTTCCTGCGCCCCGACCGCCGCGACGAACCCCACCGCCACGGTAACCTCGCGACCATCCGCCAACGCATCGAGTCGATCATCAACACGACCAAGACCCAGCTCTCCCTGGAACGCCACGGCGGGCGCACCCCGGCCGGGGTCATGGCCCGCATCGCCCAACGCCTGCTGGCCCTGGCAGCCGCCATCTGGCACAACTGGACCATCAACGCCCCAGTCAAACGATCCCTGATCGCCTACGACCACTAAGAACCCAGGAATCAACCATCTAGACCCAAGGCCAGCCCTGTCTTTTCACGTGGGGTTGGTTGGGGTCGGCGCGTCTGGACGTGGAAAGTGCTCCTGACCTGGGAGGATGCGGAGTGTCGAGGTCCGTATCCGGCTCAGATCGAGGAGCACTTTCAGGGTGAACGGTATCGGGTGGTCGCGGGGTTTGGAAGTCACTGCTGATGGTGAGGGGGTCGTGTCGCATGCCGGGCTGGCGCTGTTGCGAGGGTTGGCCGACAAGACCGGTCTGACGGCGGGTCTGTCCGGGGCGTTGGCCAGTGGGCGGGTGCTGGTTCATGATCGGGGTCGGGTGGCGGCGGATCTGGCGTGTGCGATCGCTGATGGTGCGCGGGCGATCAGTGATTTTCGGGTGATGGGTGATCAGCGGGAGTTGTTCGGTCCGGTGGCGTCGGTGCCGACCGCCTGGCGCACGTTGGCCGAGATCGCCGGCGGTGGTGGCCGGACGGCGAAGAAGATCACGGCGGCGGTGGGCAGGGCTCGAAGGCACGCGTGGGGTCAGCTCGTGGCGCGGCACGGGAAGCTGCCCGGGGTGCGGATTGCTGACAAGATCCTGGACGGGGTGACCTGCATCCGCATCGATGCGACGGTCACGGCCGCGCATTCGGACAAGGAGCTGGCCGAGGCGAATTTCAAGGGGTTCGGCCATCATCCGCTGCTGGCGTACTGCGACAACACCGCAGGTGAGCCCCTGTCGTGGATGCTGCGCCGCGGCTCAGCCGGCAGTAACACCGCCGAAGACCACATCGCCATTACCGACAGTGCGATCGCTGCGCTGCCGCCGGTGTTTCGGCGGCGGCCGATGGTCACCGTGGACGGCGCTGGCGCCAGCCACGACCTGATCGCGCACCTGGACAAGCTGGCCGCCCGGCCCGGACACCAGCTGATCTACTCGGTCGGCTGGGCACTGACCGAGCGGGAGAAAACCGCGATCCGGCTGGCCCCCGAGCAGGCGTGGGTGCAGGCGGTCGGCCCGCGCGGTCAACTGCGCGAGCGCCGCGCCGACCACGCTTGCGACAACCCGACGTGCGCACACGCCCGCTGCTGGATCCAAGAAGCCCACGTCACCGAGCTGACCGGGCTGCTACGCCGCGGGCCGGGCGGCGACCAGCTGGCCTCGTGGCCGACGACGATGCGCGTCTACGCCCGACGCGAACGCCCCCATCCCGGAGCGCAGCTGACCCTGTTCGAAACCGGCGACGGCTGGCGCTACACCCTGTGGGTCACCAACCGCCCCGAAACCACCAAGGGCTGGCTGGGCCAACCGCAGTACATCGACGCCCCGCACCGAGTCCACGCCCGAGTGGAGGACGCCATCCGCACCGGTAAGGACACCGGCCTGAGCCGATTCCCCTCACACGACTTCGCCATCAACACCGCCTGGCTCACCGCGTCCATGACCGCAGCTGTTCTGCTCGTCTGGCTCAAACTGCTCGCCCTCAACGACACGCTCGCTCACGCCGAACCCAAGACCCTGCGCTACCGCATCCTGCACACCGCCGCCCGACTCGTCCGCACAGGCCATCGACGACGGCTCAAAGTCCCCCGCTCCTGGCCCTGGGCCGACCAGATCGAACAGGCCTGGCAACGGATCACACTCCTACCCCAAGCCCCCTGACCAGGGCGAACCCATCCCAACGACCAACGAAAGGACCCCGGGACCACGGAACCCCCGGCCACCCGGCCCGACAGCCGGGCATCAGTCATCACCACACACACAAACCCCGGGGGACCCGACCGGACCTTGCCACCACCGCATCCACCAACACTCAGCCATGAAAGGTCAGGGCTAATCCGACGCTGATCCAGCAGGTCCGGCCCATGCCGACGAGTCGTTCCAGCGTCGTCGGAGTACTACGCTGTCGCCGACAGGGCTTCTCCGATGCGGCGGGTGTAGTCGACATCGTCAGGGTCGAGCGTGTACACGATGATGCCGTCGACCCCGACCGCACGATACTCGGCGGCCTGGTTCAGGAAATCGTCGCGAGTGCCGCACAGTGCGAACCCTCGTGCCGCTCGTGGCGGTAGGCCCAGGCGTCGTCCCAACCTCTCCGTTGCGGATTGGAGATCCCATTCGGTCTTTTCCATTATTGCGCCGCCTAGCCACGTCTTGGTGATTTCTGACGGATCGCGGCTGATCTCGGCACACGCCCGCTCGAGTAGGTCGATCTTGCGACGCACGGTGGCCGGGGCGCCGAAGAAGTTGCATGCGTCGCCGTAGCGGGCCACCATGGGAATTAGTGTTCGCTCGCCGCCGCCGCCGATCAGAATGGGCGGCCCGTCGGGCTGGATCGGCTCGGGAACATTGAGTGGCTCGTGAATACTGTGGTGGGCGCCGGAAAAAGCAGGTGCTTGTTCCGTGAACATCGCTCGGCAGATCTGGACTGCTTCGGAAAGTTGTGCCAGCCGCTCGCCGGCGCCCGGGAACTTCATCCCGTAGGAACGGTACTCCTCCTCGTGCCAACCCGCGCCGATGCCCAGAATGGTACGGCCGCCGCTGATGATGTCGATCGTCGTCACCATCTTGGCGAGCAGTGCCGGGCTGCGGAACCCACACGCCGTGACGAGTGTGCCCAGCCTGGCGGACTTGGTGACCGCGGCTAGCGCGGCCAGCGTGGTGTACGCCTCCAGAATCGGCTGCTCCCGGTCGCCGACCGTAGCGATCTGGTGGAGGTGATCCATCGTCCACAGGCTGTCGAAGCCCGCCCCCTCCGCCGCCAGGGCGATCTCGGCGAGCCGGTCGAACAGTTTCGTGTCCGGGATGCCGTCGAACGCATAGTCCGCCAACTGCAGCCCGACCCGGGTGACTGGTGTCCGGCTCATGTCACCACGCCCGGAGGGGAGTCGCCATCGGATATCTCCTTGGCCAGGGCCGCGTTGACGAAGTCGGCCGACGCGATCACCGTGGGGGCGACAAAGGGGAGGTCGATTGGTAGGTCGACCCGGAAGTCGTCCGTGAGTCGAGCGCCGATCTCAACCGCGTACATGGAATCTCCCCCAAGGTCGTCCACGAAGTGGGCTTCGGGTGCGATCTCGTCGAGGCCCAACACCTCGCGCCAGACCTTCTCGACCGCCGCACGCACATCGGAGGGAAGCCCTTGGCGAGCGGTGCCTGAGTGCCGCGTGTCGGGCCGCTGCCGGGGCCGGTCGAGCCAGAACCGGCGTCGACTGAACGGGTAGGTCGGCAGCGAGACGCGACCGCGTTGTTCGTGGCGATAGAACGCGGGCCAGTCGATCGATGCGCCGGCGACCCACGCCGTCGCGACTGCTTCCGCGAGCACAAAGCTAGGGCCGACGAGCAGGGTTCCTGGTCCTTCTCGAATGATGCCGGTGTCGGCGGTGTCGCCGGCCGCGCACTGCGCGAGCACAGCTTCGAGCGATCCGCTGGCAGCGCCCTCGGTGAGCCACCTCAATGCGGGTTGGAGCCAGCTCGGGCCGTGCACCCGCGCGAACCGCAGGCCAACCGACTGGAGCGCGCGCAGAGCGGCGAGTGCCGTCACAACTCCGGCGCCCACGTCGCCGGGCAGCAGCTCGATGCTTCCCGCATCGTCGGTCATGCCCCGGACCGCGGCATCGAGCAGGGGATCCTGACTGGTTTCACGGCGGCCCATCGCGGCCAGGTCAGCCGCTCCGCCGTGGATGTGCAGTGACCAGCGGGTGGTCGTTCGCACAGGTTCGCCACCCGCACGCAGCGCGTCGATTGCCGCACCGGCGTTGGTGGCCGCGGTGGCCCACCGGTGGGGAAAGGCCTGGCGCCCCACAGCAAGGCTGAACGCGACATCAGCCAGGTCAGCCTCGGCCAGCTGGGGGCGTGCCGCCAGCCACGCCGCGAGCCGGGTCCGCGCTTGATGCAAGTCCTCGCTAGTGCGTGCGGAGAGGGCGATGACGTGCCGCGATCGCGAGTTCGGACCGGACGGTACCGGGGACGCCTGCTCGATCACGGCGTGCGTGTTGTTGCCCCCGAGCCCGAACGAGCTGATACCGGCGAGACGCGGGTGTTTAGCAACCCAGGGAACTGTCTTGTTGGTCACCGTGAACGGGGTCGACGTGAGCTCGATTTCCGGGTTGGGCCGCGTGAAGTGCAGAGTCGCCGGAACGGCGCCCCGTTCGACGGCGAGGATGGCCTTGATCAGCCCAGCCACCCCGGACGCCGCGTCCGCATGTCCGATGTTGGGTTTGACCGAGCCCAGGACACAACTGCCTGGTTTCGCCCCGGCAGTCACGAACACCCGGCGCAGGGCCTCGATCTCGACGGCGTCGCCGATGGCGGTGGCGGTGCCGTGCGTTTCGACGTAGCGAACACTGTCCGGGGTGACACCGGCGCGAGCCATAGCCCGTCGGATCACGGCCTCCTGACCTGCGGCGTTCGGGACGGTGAAGCCGGCCCGTGAGCCACCGTCGTTGTTCACTGCCCAACCTCGGATGACGGCCCTGCGGCTATCCCGGTCCGCCCGCGCGTTCTCGTCCCGCTTGAGGACGACCACTCCAGCACCGGAACCCGGTACGGTTCCCGACGCTGCCGCATCGAAGGGGCGGCAGTAGCCGTCGGCCGAAAGGATGCCGCCCGGGGCATAGGTGTAGCCGTCAACGTCGGGCATGATCAGGCTGACACCTCCGGCGATCGCCAGGTCGCAGTCGCCAACGGCGAGTGCGCTGCACGCCAGGGCAACGGCCGCGAGCCCGGTGGCGCAGCTCGCCTGGACCGTGATGCTGGGGCCGGTGAGACCCAACTTGAACGCCAGCCGCGGCGCGAGGAAGTCCTTGCGGTTGCCCGTATCGAGCCGAATATCGTCCACCAGTTTGAGCCCTGTGGTCGGCATGACGTGGTCGTGGAAGTACTCGTTCTCGCCGCCGCCCACGAACACGCCGACGTTCGCTGCCCCCCGATCGTCGGCGTAGCCGGCGTCTTCCAGCGCCGCGGCCGCTACTTCGAGCAGGATCCGCTGCTGTGGGTCCATCGTGACCGCCTCGGCCGGCGTGACGCGAAAGTAGTCGGCGTCGAAGCACTCGACGTCCCGCAGTTTCCCGACGGCACCGACGAACCGCTCAGGTGACGAGTTCTCCTGCGGTTGGTCGTTGGGTCGCACCCTGGTGATCGAGTCGACGCCGTTGACCAGGTTCGCCCAGTACTCCTCGACGTTGTCTGCCCCAGGGAACCGGCATGCGATACCGATTACGGCGATGTCCTGACGACGGTCGTTCTGTTGCGTCATCCGTGGTCCTCCTAAACTGTCAGGCTGTCTCAAGGCGCATCGCCTGCTGCTCAACGGTCGGGTGCGTCAGCAGGTCGACCAGCTTGAGGTTGGTTTCCGGGAACCGTTCCCGTAACAGGGCGTGGAGTTTCGCCAGCCGGAGCGAGTCGCCGCCGACCTCGAAGAACCCGTCGTCGTTCGCGAAGTGCCCGTCGGGAAGGACCTCTGTCCAGATCGACCGCACGATGTCGGTGACGGGCTCGTCGCCCTGCTCTTCCCCGAGGACCACCGTGGTGATGTCGGCGGTGGATTTGCGAGCCAGCACAGCCTGGTCCACCTTGCCGTTGGGGGTCAGGGGAAGCCGGTCGACGGGGTAGAAGTGATGCGGCAACGAGTGGCCCGGTAAACCTGCCGCCCGCAGTTCCGCACGGAGTTCGCTCGCCACCCGGAAGGCGTTCCTCCTGGCCACGTACGCGCAGACCAGCACGGTGTCGCCGCCGCTGCTTTCGGAGCCGAATGTCCACGACTCGGCCACCGCCCCCACCTGCCGCAGCGTCTCGTCGACCGCCGCGGGCTCCACACGGTACCCGCGGATCTTCACCTGACGGTCGCGCCGGCCATGGAAGTGGAGAACACCGTTGTCCATCGAAACCCGGTCGCCCGTACGGTAGACACGCCGACCGTCCACAACGGAGAAGCGAGCGGCGGTCAACTCCGGGTCTTTCCAGTAGCCGGTCGCGAGACCACGCCCGGCGATCAGGAGCTCGCCGTTCTCGGCGATCGCCACCTCGGTGTCACCGACCGGGCTGCCGATCGGCACGGTGCGCAGGGGCAGGTGCTTGGCCGTGACCACCTCCACCGTCGCAAAGGTGGTGCTCTCCGTCGGGCCGTAGCCGTTCACGACCGACAGCCGGGGAAAAGCCGAGAGGAGATGGGACACGGCGGCGGCGGATACCCGGTCCCCGCCAGTCAGCACTTGGCGCACATTTCGAAAGCTGGTCGGCTGGTGGTCGACAAGGGCCGAGAAAAGGCCGGCCGTCAACCAGCAGGCGTCGATCGAGTTCTCCTCGATGAAGGTAGCCAGCTCGGTCAGATCGAGCGGCGTGCTGGGGCCGATCACGATTGTCGCTCCCCTCCAGATCGGCACGAAGAGCTCCAGTGTCGACGCATCGAACGCGAGTGGGGCGTAGCGCAGGAACCGTTGACCCGGGTCGAGCGCGCAGTAGCCGGAACCGCGCACCAGCCGGTCGACGCCGGCCCGAGGAATTTCGACTCCGCGTGGTCGGCCGGTCGTGCCCGACGTGTACGAGATGTAGCAGGGATCTTCATCGGCACGCGGGATGTGGCTCACCCGGTCGGCGACCGGGGACAGGCCCGGAATCACGGTGGTCAGCGGCTCCCAGGCGGCCGGACGGGTGGTGACGGCAAGCCGAGGCCGGCAGTCTTCCGCCATCCGGGCGCGGGCTTCCGCGGACTGCTGCTGATCCACCCCCACGTACGTGAATCCCTGCCGGATACACGCGAGAACGTTGACCACCTCGTCCGCCGAGTGCGGGAGGTCGATGAGCACGCGATCACCTGATCGCGCGCCGGCCGACCACAACCGGCCGGCGGCGGACTCGACCTCCCGCAGCAGTTCCCGGCCGGTCAACGACAACTTCCACAATGGATCGATGACCGCTTCAGCGTCCGGCCGGGTGGCCAGCGCCGAGCGTAGAAGCTCCCACAAGTCACCGCAGCGGCCCAGCGACGGCCCCGACATCCAGCGATTCATTCCGGCTCCCCCCGTTTCACGCGGTTCCACGACGGCCCCCAGGCGCACACTGTCCCGGATCCACGCTGAAACACATTTACCAATTATTGACCATGCCCGCCGGCATGCATTCTTCACGTCTGTCGATAGCCCCGCAAGGACATTCTTGCGGTAAGTGAATAGCGCTGTATGTCATTGCCGGTTCTCCTGTGGTGGTCGGTCGTGCAGCACTGAAACCAGGCGCCGGTAGTTGGCGTCCAGGTCCGGGGACAGGCCGAACTCGAGGATCGCCATTCCGGCGAGCTGCCTGCGCAGGTCTCGCTCGACCCGGCTCAGCACCTCGGGATCACTCTTGCCCGCGGCGAAATCGTCGCGGCAGCGGTCGATCGCCGCGTCGGTCCCGAGCGGGCGGGTTAGGGTGTGCTCGCGGGTCAGGACGAGCAACGTACTCGGCCGTACGGCAGGCCGCAGCCGGTGGGCGAAGGCGTCGGGCCACTCCACCCGGTACTTGTCCCGCGCGGGAACCGGCGCGGCGGGGATGCCTGCCAGCTCCGGTCGGGTACCGACCAACTCCGCACTGAGGTACGCGCACCGGGGGTATCCCCAGAACAAGCCGCCCGGCTGGTCGAGGTGCCGCATGATCGCGTCCTCGCCGGCGAACTCGGCGCCCTGAAACAGACCCCACGCCGTGAACGTGGACTTCCCGACGCCGCTGTCGGCGGTGACCAGCGCCGAGCGGCCGCCCACTGTCAGCGCTCCAGCGTGTAGGCCGTAGTGGCGGTCGGACCGGAGGGTGAGGATGAGCAGCGCCTTCTCGGTGAGCCACCGACCCCAGACGATCGGGTTCGCCAGGTCCGACCGGGCCAGTTCCACCCGCACCGTCCAGTTGCCCGGGGTAACTGTCGCACGTGAGCTGCCCACTTCGATCACGACCTCGTCGAGAACGTCCCATCCGGACGGGAAGTACGGCGGAGCCACCGGCGCCGCGTCCGAGCCGGTCACCGAGACGGACAGCCGGACTGCCGTCGCGGGCGGGTCTGCGGCGGCGGGGACCGGGTCGCCGAACAGCCGGGTGACCACCGCGTCCGCTTCTTCGGGCGCGGTGCACGAGATCCGGTACCCGTAGCACTCGTACAGCCGCGATTGCACGTTCTCTCCTTAGCGGTCAGGGGTTCCCGGCGTGGTCGCCACTGCGGGCTCGGTCGGTTGTCTGCGCACACACCGCGCGCCGCACGTCGTCGTACTGTTCGAGCACGAGCCGGCGCAGTGCCGGCGGGGCCGTGGGCCGGCTCGTGAGCCAGGACTCGGTCGCGGCTAGCACTACGTCGTGGTCTGCGGTGGCCGGGAACAGCCCGAGGACGACTTGCTTGGCCATCTCATGACTGCGGCCCGACCAGATGTCCTCGATCACGGCGAAGTACCGGTTGACGTACGGCGTGAGCAGGGTCGGGATCTCGGCCTCTGCGAAGCCAGTGATGACCGCGCGCTGGAGCTGGTTCGGCAGGTCACCACGGTCCACAACGGACACCCACGCCGCCGCCTTCGCCGCGGGTGTCGGCCGGGCGGCCCGGGCCGCGGCGGCACGGCACTCACCCGCCGGGGTCGGGTCGCGGCGGAGCTCGGCGACGATCTCCTCCTCGCCGGCGCGACCGGTCGCCGCGAGCCGCCGCAGGACCGCCCAGCGCACCTCGACGTCGACCGTGATGCCGGCGATGGTCCGCGTGCCGTCGCGCAGCTCCGCCAAGAGGTCGAGGTGCTCGGTCGTGCGGGCTGCCGCCACGAACGCGCGCAGCCAGGCGTGCTGATGATCGCTGCCAGGCACCGCCGCACACAGCCGGTACAACGCGGCCTGGCCCCACCGGACCGTGAGCTCGTCCCGGCCGGCGGGATCGGCGTAGTGCCGCAGAGCGTGCGCCACCTGGCGGTGCAGGGACTCGACGACGCCGACGTCAGTCTCCGCCTCGATCCCGGAGAGCACGAGACGCAGGTAGTCGCGCGCGGCCAGCTCCGCGTCCCTGATCATGTCCCACGCTGCGGCCCAGCAGAGCGCTCGCGGGAGCGTCTCGGTAAAGGAACCGATGTGTCGCACCAGCGTCCGCAGGGACCTCGCGTCGAAGCGGACCTTGGCGTAGGACAGGTCGTCGTCGTTGAGCAGGACCAGGTCCGGTGCGCGGTGTCCTACCAGCTGGGGCACATCGGTGTGGGTGGCCGCCGCGACGTCCGTCTCGATCCGGCTCACCCGCGTGAGCGACCCATTCGTGCCATCCAGGACGTAGCAGCCGACCGCGATGCGGTGTGGCCGCAACAAGGCCGTGCCGGCGGCTCCCGGTGGAAGCGGGGGCGCCTCCTGCCGAACGCGGAAAGAGCGGATGGCCCCGTCCGGGCCGGTGGTGAACTCCGGGCGGAGCGTGTTGATGCCTGCGGTCTGCAGCCAGAGCTCGGACCAGCTGCCCAGCTCCCGCCCGGATGCCTTCTCCAGCGCCAGCAACAGATCGCTCAACCGGGTGTTGCCGTAGGCGTGGGACCCGAAGTACTCGCGCAGACCGGAGAAGAAGGCGTCCGGACCGACATGCGCCACCAGTTGCCTGAGCACGGCGGCGCCCTTGGCATACGTGATGCCGTCGAAGTTGACGAGGACGTCGTCTATGTCACGGATCTCCGCGACGATGGGATGCGTGGACGGGAGCTGGTCCTGCCGGTAGGCCTTCGCCTTCTGGCGGTTGGCGAACGCCGTCCATGCGTCAGCCCATGGCGAGCCGGGCGCGTCGGCCTGGCAGGCGAACGAGCAGTAGGTGGCAAAAGACTCGTTGAGCCACAGGTCGTTCCACCACGCCATGGTGACCAGGTCGCCGAACCACATGTGGCTGAGCTCGTGGAGGATCGTCGCGGCGCGCTTCTGGCGTGCGGCCCAGGTCGCCCTGGCCCGGAAGACGTACTTCTCGTTGAGGGTCACCGCCGCAGCGTTCTCCATGGCGCCTGCGTTGAACCCCGGCACGAACAGCTGGTCGTACTTGTCGAACGGGTACGGGTAGCCGAACTTCGGTCCGAACCAGTCGAGTCCCTGCCGGGTCACGGCGAAGATCTCGTCCGCGTCCAGGAACTGCGCCAGGCTTTGCCGGCAGAACAGGCCCAGCGGGATCGTCCGGTCGCCGTCCCGGTGGGTCGCGCGCACTGCGTGGTAAGGCCCGGCGGCCAGCGACACGACGTACGTGGCGAGCGGGCGAGTCGGGGCGAAGCGCCATACCGTGGCGTCACCGCGGTCGTCCACGACAAGCGGTGCGGTGTTCGACACCACCGTCCAGCCCGCCTGCGCGGTGACTGTGAACTGGAAACACGCCTTCAGGTCGGGTTGGTCGAAGCACGCGAAGACCCGGCGGGCGTCGGCGACCTCGAACTGTGTGTACAGGTAGGTCGCGTGGTCGCCGGGATCGACGAAGCGGTGCATCCCCTCGCCGGTGTCGGTGTACGCGCAGTCCGCGGTCACTATCGCCACGTTGCGGCCACGCACCACCCCGGGCAGCTCCACCCCGCCGTCGTGCCGGACCAGGTCGGGCGTCAGCAGCCGGCCGTTGAGAACCACCTCATGCACGGATGACGCCCTGAGGTCTAGGACCACCCGTTCGCCTACCGCCGAGCAGTCGAAGCGGACTTGGGTGACCGAGCGGAACGTGTCCGAGCCGGCAGCACCGGTCAGGTCGAGCGAGACGCCGTAGGAGTGGACCGTGAGCACGCGCGCGCGGTGCCGAGCCTGCGTCACGGTCAGATTCGCGCGTGCCATGTCAGTCCGTCCCACCGGTGAGCAGGCGGGCGCGGAGCAGGGCCGTGGTCCGATCGGCGACCTTGACCCGCTCCCTGAGGTAGTCGAGCGTCGACCCGTACCGGCTCCCCAGGTCGGCCAGGACGAGCGCCATAATCTCGGCAGGCGCGCGGCCGTAGCCTGGCCACGTCATGGTTCGGCCCGGATGGGCGGTGTGCCAGTCCGCGACCAGCCGGTCGGTGGCCCGCTCGGTGAGGGCGAAGTCGGCGAGAACCTGGTCCTGCGACACACCGAGCAGGGTGAGCACGAACGCCGCAATCAGACCGGTCCGGTCCTTGCCCGAGGTGCAGTAGACGACGACGGGGGTCGGTGCGTGCACGATCTCATCGATGACCTGCCGGATCTCCTCCGTGCCGTCCTCAGTGACCTCCGCGAACCGGTCGGCGAGGTAACGCCACGGATGGACACCGGGATCGATGGCGGCCTGGTCATACGGCCGGTGCTCGATGCTGAGATTGAGGTAATGGAACCGATCCGCTTCCGGCACTCGGCCGCTGGCAGCGATCTCCCACGGGTAGCGCAGATCGATCACCGTGCGGACGCCCAGCGCGAGGAACCGCGTCCAGTCGCCGTCCCGCAGCTTGCTGAGGGAGTCGGCGCGGTAGAGGACGCCCCAAGCGACCGTTCTGCCGTCGGCCGCGCGGTAGCCGCCCAGGTCACGGAAGTTGTGCAGCCGCTCGAACTCGATGTGCCGGGTCACGTGCGAACCTCCTTGGCCTTCGTGCCGACGCGACCGGCGCGCAGACGAGCCCGGTCGAGCTTTCCCGACGGGGACAGCGGCATCTCGGTAAGCACGACAACCCGGTTGGGCACCATGTGCGCGGGCAGGCGGGTCGCGCAGCTGCGGCGCAGCCGGGCGGCCAGTCCCGCGCCGGCCTGCCCGTCGTTGACCGTCACGTACACGACAAGGACCGACTCGCCGCCGGCCACCTCCTCGATCACGGCGATGGCCTCGCGCACCGGCGGCTCGGCCCGCAGAGCTACCTCGACCTCACCCAGTTCGATCCGGAACCCGCGCAGGTTGACCTGCCGGTCGTTGCGGCCGAGGTACTCGTAGGTTCCGTCCGGCAGCCGGCGGGCGATGTCCCCCGAGCGGTACCAGGTCCGGTACTCGTCATCGCCGTCGAGCCGCAGACGCCGGAAGCGTTCCGCGGTGAGATCGGGGCGCCCGTAGTAGCCGATGGCGACTGCACTGCCCGCGATGTGGATCTCGCCGGGGTCACCGTCGGGCACGGCGCTCCCATCCGGTGCCAGCAAAGCAATCCGTAGGTGTGCCAGGGAGCTACCGATCCAGGTGCCGCCGGCGTCCGAGGCCACCCACTCCGGGGTAAGCACGCCGTACGTGGAGTGCACGGTGGTCTCCGTGATGCCGTACATGTTCACGAGGATCTCGGCGGCCGGCCGCAGCCCCTGCCACTGCCGGACTGACATGCGGTCCAGTTCCTCCCCGCCGAACACGATGTAGCGCAGGGCCAGCGGGGCCGGGTGGCGTTCGTATGCCCGCACGAGGTGCTTGAAGTAACTGGGCACCAGGTTGAGCACGGTGACCCGCTTGGTGGACAGAAACTCGAGGAGCGCGGTGGGGCGGCGGGCCGTCTCCGCCGGGACGACCACCATCCGGCCGCCGAACAGCAGGGCGCCCCACATCTCCCAAACGGAGAAGTCGAAGCTGTAGCTGAAGAACTGCGCCCAGGCGTCGTCCTGGCCGAACTCGAACAGACCGTTCGCGCAAGACCGGAAAAGACACAGGACCGAGCTTTCGCGTATCGCCACGCCCTTGGGCACGCCAGTCGAGCCGGACGTGTAGATCACGTACGCGGGCGTGCCCGCCGGTCGCGCCATGGGCCTGGCGGGTGCAGGCTGGCCCGCGGCTCTGGTCAACCGGGCGACGTCGGCGGGAAGAACATCCCGGTCCGCCGCTGCAAAGGCGACCCGGACGCCGCTGTTCTCGACCATGTGGGTAAGCCGGTCGACCGGGTAGCCGGGATCCAGTGGGACGTAGCCGCAGCCGTGGCCGAGGACGGCGAGGATCGCCGCGGCCACCTCCCAGCCCTGGCTGAGGCTTATCCCCACCAGGTCTCCCGGGGCAACGCCGTGGGCCGCCAGCGCGGTCCGGTACTCCCGGGCCGCCACGTCGAGCTCCCGGTAGGTGACCTCGACCGCGCCATCCGTGACAGCCACGGCGTCGGGCCGGCGCGTGGCCTGCGCGGTGAACCCGGCGTAGAGCGAGGTGACGTCGTGCAGCTCAGTCATGGCTGTCCCGTTCGTCGCGTGGGTAGGTGGGAACGGCGGCGACCGGCAGGGTGTCCAGGGCCGCGCGGAGCCGGTCGTAGCTCTCGTCTAGATCGCCACCCACCTCGAACTCCCAGACGGGCAGGCCCGCCAGCAGCGCGCGGAGGTCGTCCTCGACGGCGGCGAGCGCCCGCTCGTCCTTGGCGGTGGCGTAGTCCTCCCGGCACCGGTCGAGGGCGTCGTCAACGGTCAGCGCGCGCAGTCGGGCGCTGTCGCCCCGGACCAGGAACACCAGGCAGGACGGCCTTGCGTGGGGCAGCAACCGGTCGGCGAGTCCGTCAGGCAGCGCGACCCGGCACTTGGCGTCGTCGACCGGCACGGCGGTCGCGCCGGCCAGCACGCTGCTGCGGGCGATCGTCCCGGGCGCGAGATAGAGCGCCCGCGGGTAGCCCCAGAGCGCTCTGCCCGGTTCGTCCATATCCCTGGCGAGGATGTCCTCGCCGACCAGCCGCGCGCCGCGGTGCAATGCCCAGTGGGTGAACGTGGACTTCCCCACCCCGCCCGCCGCGGCCAGGACCGCGACCCGGCCGTTCACCTCGACCGCCCCGGCGTGCAGGGGGTAGCTGCGGGGCGAGCGGCAAACGAGGTAGAGGAAAAGGCGTTCCAGGATCCACCGCCCCCACACGACCGGGTTGTCGAGGTCCGCCCTGGCCAGGGTGAGTACCCCGGTGCGGGTGTGCGGGTCGAATTCGCAGCGGGAGCTGCCGGTGTCGATCACGATCGGGTCGGCCATCAGCACCGAGAGGTCGTGCTGCGGATTCACCGGCTCGACGGGCGGGCCGTCCTGGACGGTGACCTCAAGGGTCATGTCCCGAGCCGGCCCTGCGGCCACACACGTTTGCGGCCCGAAGAACTCCCGCACGACACCGTTTGCCGCGACGTCGTGCACGCACGTCACGCGGTAGCCGTAGCACTCGTGGACGGTGCGGACCCGATTGGCGCCGAGGGTCGGGCCGGCGACCCGCACGGTCGACGAAATGTCCTGTGTCGTGGGCACCAGGTGCAGCCGCTGAACAGTGGCCTCGGAATCGGCCGGAACGCCGCAGTCCGCGCACCCCCGCGCGTCGAACCCGGCGAACCGGTAGGCCACGTCCATGATCCGGTTCCGCTCGGTGCGCCGGAAGTCGGCAGTCAGGTGGACCCCGGCGGCGTGGGCCGCGGCGATGAGCCAGCGCAGGATCGTGGCGCCGGTGCCGAAGGACACCACGCGGCACGAGGTCGCCAACAGCTTGAGGTGCCAGTGCCGGGGCCGACGTTCGAGCAGGAGCACCCCGACCGCGCCGTGGCTGCCGAAGCGGTCAGCGAGCGTGGTAACGAGCACGTCGTGGTCCGGGTCGGCCAGCAATGCACGCAGACTGGCCTCCGAGTAGTGGATCCCGGTCGCGTTCATCTGGCTCGTTCGCAGCGTGAGCTCCTCGACCCGGGACAGCCGCTGCTCGTCGGCGTGCTCGATGACCAGCCGCAGGTCGAGCGTTCGGAGGAAGTCGTCGCCCGGGCCGGTGTGCTCCTTCCGCGCCTGCTCCCGCTGGACGTTCGCCTGGTACCGGGCGCGCCGGTACGCCGCGTCCTCGGTGACCTGCGCCGGACTGAACTCGGGGAGGCTGGTCAGCTCCGGTACGAGCTCGGCCGGGTACGTCCGCACGGCGGGGAGGACGTAGAGCACCTCCGCACGCTCGGTGGGCTGGTTGTCGACGAACGCGATGGCCGACTCGGCGAACCCGAGCCGCTCCGCGATGGCCCGGACCGACTCCGACTTGGGACCCCAACCGATCATCGGTAGCACGAAATACTCGGCGATACCGAGCCGTTCCAGCCGTTGCCACGCGTGGTCGTGGTCGTTGCGGCTGGCGATTGACTGCAGGATGCCGCGGGCGTCGAGCTCCACGACCGTGCGCCGGACCTCGTCGGTCAGCTCGACGTCCCCGTCTTCCAGCAGGGTCCCCCGCCACAGCGTGTCGTCCAGGTCCCATACCAGGCACTTGACCAGCGGCTGCCCGGTGGTCTCCCGGGTCGGTTCGATCGAGGGTCGCAGCATGGTCAGATCTCCCAGAGCGTGGCCGCCCATGCGGCGACCGGGCTGTTGTTCAGGACCAGTACGTGATCGCCACGTCGCAGGTCGGGTTCGTCGGCCAGCAGCCGCCATAGGTTGAGCACGACATCCATCGCGCCGAGGTGGCCGTACTCTGCGAGGTGGCGGCGGCATACCGAGTGGATGGGCAGGCCGAGCAACGTCTCGTAGAAGTCGAAGGCCCTGGCGGTGACGTTCTGCATGAGGGTGGCGGCGACGTCCGGCTTGCCGATCCCGACGTCGGCGAGCGTCTCGTCGACGAGCCTGCTGAGGCGTTCCCTGCTGTGCATGGCCAGCTCGAATCGGTAGCGCTCGGCCGACTGGCACACCTCGCGCCACTCGTACCAGGGGGCCGACCGGTAGTCGACCTGGAACAGGTCGTGGAAACGGCCGTCGCTCTCCATGCGGTGCGCACGCAGCACCGGCCGGCCGCCGCGCACGATCGTCATCGCGTATGCGCCGTCTCCGATCACTGTGACCGGGTAGCGGACTCGTTCCACGCCGGCCGGGCGGCTGGCGTGGGCGATCACGGCGCCGGTCCTGCCCGGATCCGCCACGATGAGGTCACGGGCCATGGCCCACGCCGCGCTGGAGCCGGTGCAGCCGAGCCCGTCCACGGTGAAGGCGAACGTGCCGGACAGGCCGGCCTCGGCCTGCACCTGGCCGGCGTCCGAGCCCAGCAGCACGTCCGGCGCGCGGGGCGCGACCAGGAGCAGCAGGTCCGGCCGGTCACTGCCCGCCAGACCGAGCCCGCGCACGGCAGCCACCGCCAAGGCGGCATTAGCGTGCCCGTCTAGCACGCTAATGGTCCGGATTCCGGAGCTGAGGGCGAACCGGGCCTCCTCGTGGTTGAGCAGGTCCAGCTCGGGCAGGTCGGCGACCCTCGTACGGTCGTTCGGCAGGAGGCAGTGGATGGCGCCGATGCCGATCTGCGCGGTCATGTCCACACCGTCGCCGCGTCGTCGGCCAGCAGCAGCTGGTTGATCTCGGTGCTGCCTTCTATGATCTCCATGAGCTTGGCGTCCCGGTAGGCGCGGGCGACCACGTGGGAGGACCGGGCGCCGGCCGAGGCCAACACTTGTACGGCACTTGCCGCGCCACGGGCGGCGTACCCGGCGGCGACGTGCTTAGCCAGCACGGCGGTCACCACGTGCCGCGGCTCCTGCGCGTCCCACTCCCGGCTCGCGCGTTCGCAGACGAAAGTCGAGGTGCGCTCGGCCGCGTGCAGCTCGGCGATGTGGCGCCGCACCAGCTGATGCGCGAACAGGGGCGCACCAAAGGTCTCCCGCTGCGAGCTGTGCCGCACGACCTCGCGTAGGCAGGCCCGCAGCATGCCGGTGCATCCCCAGGCTACCGAGACCCGGCCGTGGGTGAGGGCGGAGGTCACCAGCATCGTGACGGGCAGCCCCGCGCCGCCCAACAGGTGCGTCATAGGCAGCCGCACGCGGTCCAGGCGCACCGTGGCGTGCCCGGCGGCCCGACAGCCGAGCGGGTCAGGCACCCGCTCGACGCTTACCCCCGAGGCGTCGGTGGGCACCACGGCCGCCGCCGCACCAGAGCCGACCCGGCCGAAGACGACGAGCACCGCCGCGTAGGCCGCCCCCGTCACCCACGACTTCTCGCCCGTGATGACCATCGTGTCGCCGTCGCGGACGATCTCGGTTGTCATCGCGGCGAGGTCGCTGCCCGAGCCCGGCTCGCTGAACGCGACCCCGGCGGTCTCCCCGGCTGTCAGCCGCGGAAGGAAGGACGCCTGCTGCTCGGCCGATCCGAACCGGCGCAGGGTCCACGCGGCGATGCCCTGAGAGGTCATGATGCTGCGCAGCGAGCCGCACACGGCGCCGGCGGCGGCCACGAGTTCCCCGTTGTCGAGGCTGTGCAGGCCCAGCCCCCCGAAGTGTTCCGGCGTGTCCGCGCATAGCACTCCCTTGCCGCCGAGCTCGCGGAGCACCGAGCGGGGCAGCTCGCCGTCGCGGTCCCACGCCTCCGCGCGGTCCGCGACCAGCCTGGTGACGAATTCCGCCCAAAGGCCCGTCTCACCCATGGCTGTCGCCACCTGATGACAGCCGTTCGACCAGCCGCACCATGGACTCGACGCTGCGGAAGTTGTCCAACGTCAGCTCGTCGGCCGCGATCGACACGCCGCAGATCGACTCCACATGCCCCACCAGTTCGAGGGAGAGCAGCGAGGTGAGCGCGCCGGAGGCGAACAGGTCGGTGTCCGGGGCCACCGCCACCTTCGCCCTGCGCTCCAGGAAGGAGAGCAGCTCGGCCTCGATGTCGATAGCGCTGCCGGTGGCGCTCTGTTGGGCGGAGGAAGTCGTGGACACGGTGGGAGGCCTTCCTGTCGGCGTTCAGGGTTCGTAGGGGTAGAAGCCGCGACCGGACTTGCGGCCGCAGTCGCCGGCGGCGACCTTGCCGAGCAGCAGCTCGCACGGGTCGTACCCGGCGTCGCCGGTGCGCTCGTGCAGCACCCGCAGGCTGTCGACGACGTTGTCCAGCCCGATCAGGTCGGCGGTGGCCAGCGGGCCCGTCGAGTGGCCGAGACAGCCGAGGAAGAGGGCGTCCACCTCCTCGTGGGTGGCAAGGCCCTCCTGCACGATCCGCGCCGCCTCGTTGATCATCCGCTGCAGGATCCGGTTGACCACGAAGCCCGGACCGTCGCCCACCACGACCGCATTCCGGTCGAGCGCCGTGAGCAGGGCCAGCGTGCGGTCGAGCGCGGCCGCCGCCGTGCGCGGTCCCCTGACGACCTCGACGGTGCGGATGAGGTGCGGCGGGTTCATGAAGTGCGCGCCGAGCACGTCCTCGGGGTGCGCTGTGTGCGTGGCGAGTTCGTCGACCGGGATGCCGGAGGTGTTCGTCACCAGCGGAGTGCCGGGAGCCACCAGCCTGGACACCTCGTCGAGCACTTTCGCCTTCACCGCGGGCAGTTCCACCACGGACTCGACGACGACGGCGGCGTCGGCCGTTGCCTTGAGGGAGCTGGTGGTGATCAGCTCTGGCGTGGACACGCCCCTGGGCAGGGTCTCCATCAAGCGGCCGTGGCGAATCCGCAGCGGGACGGCGCCCATGGCGCGTGCTAGCGCGGCGTCGTCGATGTCGACGAGGATGACTGGCACCCCGTACCCCAGCGCCAAGGCCGCGATGCCCGTGCCCATGACGCCCGCGCCGAGTATGGCCAGCGGCCCGTTTCGTTGGCTTCCGGTCACGGCGTCCTCACAGTCTTCGGTCGGGGGCCGAGCGCGATCCGCTCGCCGATCAGCTCCGCGTAGGGCGGGTGCCGGGTGACGAGGTGGGCGAGTGCGGCACGCAGCGACTCTCCGGTGGGCGCCGGATCCAGCCCGGCACTGTCCAACCAGGACCGCCATGCCTCGGCCTCGACGGTCGTGTCGGTGCTCTCGTGTCCGCCACGGTCGTAGAGCGCCATGCTGTTCAGCAGTTCGTTGCCGGACGTGAGCGCCCGGGCGGACACCGCGGCGAGCCAGTCGGCCCGGCCGCGTTGTTCGGTGCGCAGGCCGGCCTCGTCGAGCAGGGTGAACAGCCGCCGTGCGCTGATCCCGGTGCGGCCGACCAGGTGGAACGCACCGCCCGCCGCGCCGGGCGTGAATGCCAGATCGACAACGGCCCGCGAGACGAGGTCCACGGGCGCCATCGGCATCGGCCGGTCGTCGAGCGGGTGCACGCCGGTGGCGAGACCGGCGGCCAGCAACCGCCACAGCATGTCGTTGGTGTTGCAGGCGCCGGTGCCGGTAGCGCCCAGGAGCAGACCGGGCCGGAAGACGCGCACCCGCATGCCGTCCCGCTCCGCGCGCTCGATCAGCCGCTCACAGACCCACTTGCTGACGCCGTAGCCGCCCTGGGCCGGGTCGAGTGGCTGCTCGCGCCGCTCCAACGTCCGGCCGACGGCGCCCAGCGCCGGCCCGGTCGCCGCGAGCGACGAGATGAAACTGAAATCCCGCACGCCGTGACGCCGCGCCCAGTGCAGCAGACCGGCGGTGGAGAGCACGTTGTCGGCCCGCAGTTCGCTGTAGGGCTCGGTGAAGACGACCCGGGCGGCGCAGTGCAGGACGTGCCCGACATGGCGGGCGGGTTCGGCGAGGCGCTCACACACCTCCGGTGCGTCGCGCAGGTCGCCGGTGAGCACGCGCACGCGGTCGGGATCGGGCGCTGGCAGCGCGTAGGTGGCCGCGGCGTCCCGGAGGCGCCGGTGGCCCTCGTCCTCGGTGCCAGCGCGGACGAGGCAGAACACGCGGCGCGGGGTGGTGGTGAGCAGGTAGTGCAGCAGGAAGGCGCCGAGGAAGCCGGTCGCCCCGGTCAGCAGCACACCGTCGCTCGTGGACGTAGCCGCCGTTGCTGGATCACCCAGTGGCAGGGCGAGGTCCGCATCGACGAGCGCCCCCTGGTCGTCGGCGGGGTCGGCCGCCGCGCCCGCGCTGTTCGGGCTTAGGCCGGCCTGCACAATGGCGGCGAGCCTGCGGACGGTGGTCCGGTTGCCGCCCGCCCGGTGCAGGTTGACCAGGACACCCAGGCGGGCGTGGATCTCCAGCCCCATCCGTACCGACAGCAGGGAGTCCCCGCCGAGGGCGCCGAACTCGTCGTCCAGCCCAACGGCGGGCACACCGAACAGCTCGGACCAGACCTCCAGCAACGTGTCCACCACGGTGTTCTGGGTGGTCTCCTGGTCCGTGCGGGGGGTCGGGGTGGGCGCGGCGGCCGGTGCGATCTGGTCGAGTGCCCAGTACCTGCGGCGCTCGTACGGGTAGGTGGGAAGCACGAGCCGGCGCCCGCGGCCGCCATGCGCGAGATGATCCCAGTCGACCTCCGCCCCGTGCAGCCATGCCGTGGTGACCGCTTCGTCCAGCCCGTCGAGGCCGGGCGCGAGCACCTGCGCCCCGGAAGGGGCGGCGGCGGGCGACAGCCACAGGACGTGCGTTCCGGGGCGCTCACCGGCGCGTTCCGGGCCGACGACCTCCGAACGGCCTCCGAACGCCTTACGTAGGGTGTGCGCGATGGCGTCACCCCCCTCCGGCGTAACCAGCAGCACCGTCGCCGGCTCGCTGCGCCGGGTGCGGACGAGGGGTGGCCGGGGCAGCCGGAGAGCGGCCGCCAGCCGGTCCGCCGGCGCAGTCACGACCCTGCGTTCGGCGAAGGCGCGGCGGCCGACCCGCAAGGTGTGCGCCACATCCCCCGCCGGTGCGCCCGCGTCGAGGCGGGCGGCGAGCGCCCGGGAGATCGCGTCCAGCTCGGTGCGGGTGCGTGCCGACAGCACTAGGCGCACCACGTCGCCGGTGTGCGCAGGTGGCCGGGTCGGCGGGGGTGGCGGGGCGAGCACTGCGGCGGCGTTGGTGCCGCCGAGACCCATCGAATTGACCAGGATGTGCCAGCCATCCTCCGCCGCGACCGGCACCGGTCTGGTCGGGACGAAGAACGGGCTGTCCGCTAGCACACCCGGATCGCGAGGACGCTCGTAGGTCGGGTGCGGTGGCACGACGCCTGTGTGTGCGATCTGGACGGCCTTGATGAAGCCCGCGATCCCGGCGGCCCAGCCCGCGTGGCCGATGTTCGCCTTCACCGAGCCGAGTGCGCACGTACCGGATCGCGGCGGGGGCGTGCCGGCGGTGCCGGCCGCTGTGTGCAGACCCTCCGCCAGGCCGCGGAGCTCGATGGCGTCCCCGAGCGGGGTGCCGGAGCCGTGGGCTTCGACGCACCGGACGGTGTGCGGTGCGACGCCGGCCACAGCGAGCGCGCCGGCGATCACCCCCGCGAGCCCGCTCGCGCTGGGTGCGGTGAAGCCGGAGCGTACGGATCCATCGTTGCCGACCGCGGTGCCGCGGACGACCGCGAGCACCGGATCGCCGTTGGCGAGTGCGTCGGCCAGGCGGCAGAGCACGACCGCGCCGGCGCCCGCGCCGGCCGCCGTGCCGGTGGAATGCGCGTCGAACGGGCGGCAGTGCCCGTCCTCGGACATCACGCCGCCGGGGACATGGGTGTAACCGACCAGCGGGTCGCTCGTGGCCGCTCCGCCGGCGATTGCGAGGTCGCACTCGCCGGACAACAGGCTCAGGACGGCGTAGTGCACCGCAGTCAGGGAGGACGAGCACGCCGTCTGGATACCGACCGAGGGCCCACGCAGCCCCAGCTTGTACGCGACGCGGGAGGCCAGGAAGTCAGCCGTGCCGCCAAGGGCCAGCCCCAGGTCCTCGACGGCGGCGGCGAGCCCGCCCGACTGCAGCCGGGCCGCCTGCAACGCCACGATGTAAGGGCTCGGGCCACCGCTGGCGAAAACGCCGACCACCGGCCCGGCGCCGTGCGCGGCCGGGGCGTGCCCGGCGGATTCCAGGGCTTCCCAGCACACTTCGAGGAAAAGCCGCTGGCTGGGGTCGACCATCTCCGCTTCCGCGGGGGAATAGCCGAAGAACTCGGCGGCGAACAGCTCCACATCCGGGACCGTCGCGGCCACCGGAACGAATGACGGGGCGGTCAGCTCCGCGTGGGACATGCCGGAGGCCCGGAGCCGATCCTCGGACTGCACCCGCGTCGAGACCGTGCCCGCCACCAGATTGTCCCAGAACGTCTGGTGGTCCGGGCCCTCAGGGAAGCGGCAGCCGATGCCGACCACCGCGATGTCGGTCGGGTCGCTCATCAGCGCTCCCCTGTGGCGTTACCCGGCCGGTCACCGCGCCGCAGCAGCTGCGCCCGGTCGCGGGCGCCGAGGTCGTCGTGTACGGTCGCGCTCGGGCCGGAGGCGAGCAGCCTCGCCTGGGTCCGGATGGTCGGATGGTCGAAGAGGACCTCGATGGCGATCTCCCGGCCGGCGAGTTCCTCGAGGTGCTCCTGCAGCACCATGACCAGCAGTGAGTGACCTCCCGCCTCGAAGAAGTTGACGTCTGTGTCGTGGATCTCAGTGCCGAGCACCGCGCTCCAGCGCTGACGGACGTCTTCGATCAAGTCGGTCATGGCCGTGCCTCCCCAGTCTTCTGGCCGGTCCCGCGGTCGTACTTGGGTCGGTCGTCTCGCGCGACGACTGGCGGCAGTACCCGGGCGTCCGGGTCGTCGGCCAGCCGGCCCGCTGCCCGGGTGAGCCTGCCGAGCAGCGCGTCGACGGTCGGGCCGTCGAACAACGCGGTCGCGTATGCCAGTTCGAAGTCGATGTCCCCGCCGGTGTCGGTGAGCGTCAGCTCGAGCTCGTACTTGACGCACAGCCCGGGTGGTGCGACGTGGCGGGCCCGAACGTCGGGTCCGAGGTCGGGCACGGCGGGCGGTTCGGTCGCCGTGGTGACCAGAACGGGAGTGACGGGCGGGCGGCGCAGTCCGCGAGCCGGGTCCAGGTCGGCGACCAGCGTCTCGAAGGGCACGTCCGCGTACCGGTAGGCTGTCAGGCTCTCCTCCCGCACGGCGGCCAACAGTTCCCGCCAGGTGGGGCCTGCCCGCAGGTCGACCCGCAGCACGAGGGTCCTGATCAGCATGGCCACCGCTTCGGTCGCCGCCGCGGTGTCCCGGCCCGCCCAGGGAAAGGCGAACAGGAAGTCACGTTGTCCTGCCGTCTCCGCCAGCGCGGCGGCCAGCAGTGCCGGACCGGCCATCGACGCGGTTGCCCCCTCGGCGGCCAGCGCCTGACGCAGCCCGGCGGTGGCGCCCGGCGCCAGCCGGGTGACCCGGCGGCCCGCCGCCGTGGGCCGCGCGGGCGACCGTGGCCGGTCGTGCGGCAACGCGATGTCGGTCGGCGCGCCGCGCAGGCGCGCCAGCAGTGCCTCCGCCCGCTCGGCGCGCCGCGGTTCGTGGAGCGTGGTCCAGGCGTCGGCGAGCATCCCGGGGTGGACGGCCGCCGGCAGTTCGGGCGTCCGCCCCGACCGCACCGCGTGGTAGGCGATGCCGAGCTGCCGCATGAGGATGCGCTGCGCCCAGCCGTCGATGGCGGCGTGGTGGCTCACCAGGACTAGCACTGTCGACTCGCCGATGACGGCGACCTCCGCACGGGCGGGCGCGTCCCGCGCGAGGTCGAACGGTCGCCAGCAGAACTCGCGCAGATGCTCGGTGAACCGCGCGCGGTCAGCCCACCTGGTCACCTCGACCTCGGGTGGGGTGCCGTCGGTCCGGTAGAAGACCTGCCTGCGGTCCCGGTCGAGGCTGAACCGGGACCGCAGTGCCGGGTGATGGCCGACGACATGCGCCAGCGCCCTACGCAGCGCGTCGCGATCCACTGGTCCAGTTAGCTCGACGGCAGTGGGCGCGACGTAGGCGGCGCGTTGTCCGGCGAGCCGGTCCAGGAACACCATGTTCTGCTGCATCGCGGTGGCTGGGTAGCGACCGTCCGGCGGTGCGGCGTGGATGGCGACCGGCCCGGCGATTGCCTCGGTGCGCAGCCTGGCGAGCCTGGCGACCGTCGGCTGGTCGAGGAAGTCGCGCAACGGCACCGTCACGCCGTCCGCACGCTCGATCCCGGCGAGCATGCGCACCGCCAGCAGCGAATGACCGCCCAGCGCGAAGAAGTCGTCGTCGGGGCTGAGCTCTTCGTGCTGTCCCGCACGGGGGCGACCGTCCGCGTCGAGGGCCGACCGGAACTGCTCACTTGCCCACCGCTGGTCCGGGTCAAGGTCCGCCGGCGGCCGTCCGGCCCTGGCCAGTGGCTTGTCGCGCAGAGCGCGCAGCATGGCGAAGTCAGTTTTGTCGCTGCCGGTCCTCGGCAACGCGTCCACCACGTAGACCTCACGGGGGAAGGCGACGGCCGGCAGCCACCGGCCCAGCGGCCGGATCAGCTCGTCGTGGGTGGGCAGCGCGGCGGCGCGGGCCGGAACCACGTAGGCGACCAGGCGCCGTGGCTCGGCCTCCGCGGTGACGGCGGCGGACAGCACGGAGTCGTGCTCCTCCAGCAGCGCGGCCACCTCGGCCGGCTCGATCCGGTGGCCAAGAATCTTGACCTGCTCGTCGACCCGACCGAGGAAGCAGAGAAGCCCGTCCCGGCGCACCACGACGCGGTCCCCGGTCCGGTACATCAGGGCGCCGGGCTCGTCCGCGGGCGCGAACGGGTCGGGGCGGAAGGCCTCGTGGTCCGTCCGCGACCGACCGGTGTAGCCAGCGGAGACACCCGCCCCCGCAAGGTGGAGTTCGCCTGGCACGCCGCGCGGAAGTTCCTCGCCGTCGGGGCCGAGCACGTAGGCGCGGGTGTTCCAGACGGGCGAGCCGATGGGCGGCTCCTTAGGGTCCGCGGGGTCGACCGGAGCCGACACGCTGGTGCACGAGACCTCGGTGGGGCCGTAGACGTTGCGCAGTGGGACCTGCCAGCGGTCGGCGCACTCCACGGCGAGGGCGCGGGGCAGCTTCGCCCCACCCAGATAGATGAGCCGCAGCGACGAGCTGGCAGGCACCGCGCCCGCGCGCCGGCCGTCGCCCGCCGTGTCGTCCGCCACGTCCAGGACCGCCCGCATTAACCCGGGGGTCATGGCGACCACCGTGCTGGCGTGTAGCAGCTGCAGTAGCGCGCGCGGGTCCTTGCGGGCCACGTCATCGGCGTAAATGAGCTCCGCGCCGGACACGAGGGCGCGGAAGGTTTCGAAGGTCGCCGGGTCGAACGACGTGCTCACCACACAGAGCAGCCGGTCGTCCGGGCCGAGGTCCGCGTCGGCGACCCACCACAGCACCGTGTTGGCGAGCCCGCGGTGCGGGACGGGGACGCCCTTCGGCCTGCCGGTCGTGCCTGAGGTGTAGATGACCGCCGCCGTGTCGTCGCCGGTGAGTGCGGGCATCCGGCGGGTCCCCATGGGGCCGTCCCGCAGCGCCGCCAGGTCGAGAACGCGGACCGCGGCACGCATCTGCCGAAGGGTCGCGGCGCCCGCCTCGTCGGCGAGTACGAACCTGGCGTCCTGGTCGGTAAGGACGTACTCCAGGCGCTCGGCCGGCGTGTCCAGGCCGAGCGGGAGGAAGGCGCGACCGGACCGCAGGGTGCCAAGCCAGCCCGCCACGAGGCCGGGACCTCGGGCGGCGAGGACGGGCACGACCGGGCCCGCGCTGGCGGCGTCGAGGCCGGCCGCGACGGCCCAGGACCAGGCGTCGAGTTCACCCCGGCTGAGCCGGACGCCGGCCGTGGACACGGCGGTGGCAGCCGGGTCCTCGGCGAGCCGCGCCGCGACCTGGTCGAGCAGTGTCCGGTCGGCCGGTGGCCGCACCCGGCCTAGGTCCCGGCGTGGTCCAGTGAGGACACCGGACCGGCTGGTTGACAGCGGCAGCGCGGCGAGCCGGCTGTCCGGCGCCGTCACCGCCGCGGTGAGCAGCACGACGAAGTTGTCTCGGAACTGCTCCGCCATCTGGAGTGTGCACCGCGTGCGGTCGTACTCGATGGTGCCGGTGACCCCGCCGGCCCGGTCCTCGATCAGGAACAGCAGGTCGTATCGGGCCATTCCGGTCGGCAGCAGTTCGGGTTCCCGCCAGCGCCGGTGGCCGCGGTGCGCGGGCATGTTCTGCAGGCCGAAGGCGACCTCGACGAGCGGTTCGCGACCGGTGCCCCGCTTCGCGGCACTCAGTGCCGTCAACCGGTCGAATGGGATGTCCTGGTAGGCCATGGCCTGGAAGGATTCGGCGCGGGTCTGCCGGCACAGCTCGGTGAAAGTCATGCCCGCCCTCGGCATGCATCGCAGCGGCACCACGTTGACGAAGTTGCCGACCACGTGTTCCAGCGCGGACTTCTGACGGTTGGCCATGACCGTGCCGACCAGGAAATCATCCGACCCGGACCAGCGCCGCAGCACCTCCTGGAACGCCGTGAGGAGCACGACGAACGGTGTGGCCCGCATCCGGATGGCGAGCGCGCAGGTCCGCTCCCACAATCCCGCCGGGACGGTGAAGGCGAGGTGGCCACCCGGCCGCACGGCCTCGGCGGTCCGGCCGCGGCCAGGGAACAGCGGCGACGCGCCGACGTCGGCGAGTACCTCGGCCCGCTGCGCGGCCCTGCCGTCCACGTCCCGGTGCTGTGCCGACTCCCGTTCCCAGACCGCGAAGTCCGCGTACTGCAGGGGTGCGGCGGCCGTGCGGTGGGCGCTGTGAGCCACGGCCGCCTCGTAGGCCGCACTCAGGTCGTCGAGCACAGTGGACAGCGACCAGCCATCGCATGCAATGTGGTGCACCGCGATCAGAAGCGTGTCCCCCTCCGGCGCGCTCTGCCACAGCTCGCACCGCAACACCGGCCCGCGCGCCAGGTCGAACGGCCGCCGCACCCTGGCTGTCAGTTCGGCCGCTGTCGGACGGGTGGGCTGGTGGTGCACCACCAACGGCACCGACCGCGCTTCGCCGATCACCTGCACGGGCTGACCGCCGCGGAGTTCGTAGGTGGTGCGCAGCGACTCGTGGCGAACGGACAGCCGGCACAGTGCCTTGGCCAGCGCGCGCACTTGTACCGGCTCGTGCCAGCGCAGCACGACCGGGACGCAGTACGCGGCCGTGCCCGGGTGGGCCTGCTCGACGAACCAGAGGCTTTCCTGCGCCGAGGACAGTGGCGCCACCAGCGCGCCGCGCCGCCGGAGGCCGGCGGGGTCGCGGTGGCCCGACGCCGCCGTCATGACTGGCCGCCCCGGGTGGACAGGGCGAGCCGCACCGCGTCGACCAGGTCGGTCAGGTCGGCGGCCAGCAGAACGTCCGCAGGTCCCAAGCGAACGGATATGGCCTCGCTGATGCGTGACGACAACTGGATGGCGAGGATGGAGTTGCCGCCCGACTCGATGAAGTTGTCGTCGACCCCCGCGTCCTCGACGCCGAGCAGCTCGCACCACAGCCGGTGGACCTCCCGCGACACGTGGTCGCCTGCCGGCCCACCCGGGGCGCCGACCGGTATGCGGTGATCGTCCGCCGCCAGCCCGCGAAGCAAAGCCTCGCGGTCCACTTTGCCGGTGGGGCCGAGCGGCAGCTCTGCCACCTCGTACCAGGTGGCGGGCACCATATAGGCAGGCAGCACAGCGGCGAGCGCGGCGCGCAGCTCGCAGGCGCTGGCGTCAGCCGCCGGGAGCGTGAAACCGACCAGGGTCGCGGCAGGCCCGTCGCCGAGCTTCTCGACCACGGCCGCCTCGGCGAGACCGGTGGCGACGGCCGCGTGCTCGATCTCCTCGAGCTCCACCCGGAACCCGCGGATCTTCACCTGGCGGTCGAGCCGGCCGAAGATCTCCAGTTCGCCGCCCGTGGCTTGGCGGACCACGTCGCCGGTGCGGTAGAGGACTCCCGCGTCCGGCGCCGTGGGCGTGGTAACGAACCGCTCCGCGGTGAGGTCCGGCCGGCCGAGATAGCCGAGCGCGACACCCGGGCCTCCGACGCACAGCTCTCCCCGCTCACCCGCCGGCACCGGCCGCAGTTCGGAGTCCACCACGTGGAGCGTGGTGTGCTGGATCGGGTGACCTATCGGCACCCGCGACACGCCGTCGAGGCGGTCGGCGGTGAGGTCGTAGTAGCTCGCGAACACGGTGGTCTCGGTCGGCCCGTAGAGGTTGACCAGCCGCCGGGGCGGGCCGGCCGCGAGCACCCTGCGGGCCGCCTCCGGAGTGAGCGCCTCTCCACCGACCAGCAGCGTGTCCAAGAAGCCGAGGCCGGCGGGCTGCTCGCGCGCGATTATGTGGAACAGCGACGTGGTCAGGAACAGCACGTCCACCCGCTCATACCGCGCCAGCTCCAGCCAGGGCGCTAGGCCGAGCGTGGCGACCGGTGGCAGAACCACGACGGTGCCGAGTGCGGACAGGGGCGCCCAGATCTCGAACGTCGTGGCGTCGAACGCCGGATTCGCGGCGTTGCCGACGCGCGTGCCCAGCCCGATGTCGCAGTACACCGGCGCGTCGACGAGGCGGCGGACGGCGCGATGCGGCACGAGGACCGCCTTGGGGCGGCCACTCGTGCCGGACGTGAAGTTGACATAGAGCATGTCGTCGCCGCCGGCATGCACGCGGTCGACGAACTCCTCGCCGCCCGCGTCTCCCGGCACCTCAACCACGGGCAGACCGCCGCCGAGGGCCGCCGCCCGCGCGGCGCCACCCGCCGCCGTGATCAGGCAGCGGGCACCGGCGTGAGTCACCTGGGCGGCGTTGCGGCGTGCGGGTGCGCCGGTGTCCAGTGGGGCGTAGTACGCCCCCAGCCGGGCCACGGCGAGCATCGCCACCACGAGGTCGGCGGAGCGGTCAAGAACGAGGCAGCACGCGTCACCGGGAGCGGTGCCGACTGCTGCCAGCCGTATGGCGAGCGTGCCCGCGAGCCGCCAGAGCTCGCCATAGGTGACCTGACGTCCCGAACCGGCCTCGCACACGGCGAGGGCGTCGGGGCGGTGCAACGCGTGCCGCCCTACGACGTGGTGCGCCCCGCTGACCGCGAACCGGCTTACCTCAGCCATCCGTACCTGCCCGTAGGCCGCGGTGCCACACGAGGATGTTCCGTATGGCGTGGTGGTTCGCACCGGGCTTCATCGCACCCCCCTGGAAGAACCGCTGGCCCTCGATCGCCGGGCCGAGGACGGCGATGCGCGGGTCGGCCGCACCGTCCGGCCGGATGGCCCGGAAGTCCTCGGTCAGGTCGAGACCGCCCGGCTCGAACCCTGCGCCGCCGTCGGTGTGCGGGTTGTGCCATTTGCGCACGAGCCCGCGCCGCAACAGGTTCGGGTAGAGAGGTGTGATGTCGGCTGACGCGTCGAAGGCGGGCACTCTGGCGTCCACAAGCACGTCGATCCGGCGGACCGCGCCGGTGTGTGGGCCGATGACGGCGAGGCGGTCGCCGTCGATGCCCACGGCCGCGCCCGGACCCGCTGACACATCGACGATCCCGTGGTCGACGAGGGCGTGGACCCGCGCCATGATGTCCGGCGCGGGGCCGTACGCCAACCGGTTGTGCTGGCGCAGCCACGTGCCGAGGAACGCGCGGTGCGAGTCGGCGTGCAGGCCGCCGAAGTTCACCGCGTGCACGATGACTGGGCGCAGCCCGCGCCAGACGCCGTCCGCTGCGGCCTTGGCTGGGTTGAGCCCGATTCCCTGCCTGGCCCACAGGTTGTCGGTCGTCATGAAGTCAAGGAGCGCCTTGCGGTACTGGTCCGCCGAGGACCAGTCGCTCGGCGGGATCGGGTTGATGGTGCGCTCCCAGGAGAAACGGTTGCCCGACGGGAGGACGGCATGCCGAGTCGGTGACTGCATGCCCGCGATGGCCGCCGCGACCGCGGTGGGGTCCTCGAGCAGCTTCGCCAAGCGCTCCCAGGCGTTCTCGCCGAGGACCACGGCCACGTACCGCCGCACGAGCGCGCCGAACTTCCAGGGCCGCGCGAGCGCGCACAGCGTGGCGTGCGACTGCCGTCCCAACAGGAAGCTCTCCATGGCCGCGACCGCCTCGTCGACGCCGCGCGCCAGTGGAGCGGTCAGTGCCCGGACTGAGTCCTCTGGCGAGTCAACGCCCGCCGTCCAGCTGAGGAAGGCACGGTGTGCCGTCCGCGACAGCGCGGCGAGGTGCACGCCGAAGTCCGGACCGAACAGGGTCGTGTAGTACACGTGCGCCATCTCGGCGACGACCAGCGGAAACAGGTGGCGTGTGTAGTCGAGTTGGCGGATCGTGGTCTCCCCGACCCGTATCGGTTCGCCGCCGAAGTTCGCGCGGAGCCGGTCAACGGCCTCGACGGAGAGGAAGACCCCCTGGCGCTTTCCCTTCGGGCCGCCCGATTTCGCCTCGTGCGGGCGGGCGAACGCGAACAACCCCGACTCGCTGAAGGCGACGATGGACCGCGGTTCCCGTCCCGACGGGACGTACCGCACCCCACCGATCTCGGACTCGACGAACCGGCCGCCGCGCCCCTCCGTGAGATGCAGGATCACGTCGACTCCGGTCAGCATAGTCCCGGCGCAACCAACAATTCGCTCGGGGCCGGCGTTTTCCGGCGTCAGCCGTTCCTCGAGTGGGTAGGCGCTCGGGATGAACACGGCCTCCGGCACGCCGGCCACCGCCTCGATCCAGCGGCGTGTCCGCGCAGACCGAGTGGGGTCGAGACAGGGGTGTCCAGTCAGCAGGAGAACCCGGTCGACGACCGTGTCAGCCGGTGCGCCGCCCTGCTCATCGCCGACCGGAGTGGACCTGACGCACAGGGCATCCTGCCCGTCCGTGGCGTCGGACAGGTCCTCGATGTCGGTAACCTCCTGGTGGTGCAAGGTCACCGTCACCGCGGGGTGTGAACGTAGAATCGCCACGTACAGCGAGAAGTGCTCGCGCAGGGCCATGCCGTGGAGCCGGCGCTGCGGCCAACTGTCGGCGCTGATGTCGAAGCGGGGGTCACCGGTCCGCTCGAACTCGCGCCGGCACCAGTCGTACAGGGACGGGCTGACCCGCTCGCCGAGTAGCGGGCCCGCGTCCTCGACGCTCTCGTCGGCGCCGAACGAGATGTGCCGGGCGATCCGGTTGAGAAAGCTCGTCCCCGGTTGGCGGGGGCTGTGCACCTGCCCGGCGCCGAACTGTCCGGTGCGCTCGAAGACATGGACTTCGAGTCCAGCAGGGGGGACCTGTTGCGCGGTAACGGAAGCGGCCAGGCGCTCCATCGCATACGTGCAGTACGGCCCGCCGCCGACAATCGCAAGACGCATCGAAGCCACGCCCCCCCCCCCTTAGGTTCCTTTGTCTCAGCTCGAAGAACTGACGCCGCGAGCGGGGCACTGCCGCCGGCCCGGGGCGTGTGCAAGCAAAGAGGCCGTAATCCGTTCGACCAGAGAACGGCAAGACGGTAATGACGCAGTCAGGCCAACTTCCCCCTCCCCGAATCCGCGGCGCCTCGGCCCCAGAACGATCAAGAGGCAGTTGCGGATAACACAAGATAGCCCACAAGGCATTCCTCCGCCACCCCCTTCCAGCCCGGTGCCGGACAACGGGATGCCCGTGTACGAGTGGACACAACGCGTCAACAGTCCGGCCTACCGGCCTACCGGCCGACCGTTTGTCGATCTTCACTATGTCGCAGAGCCGATCAGCGTAACGTCATGAAAATGATCATCGTCGGATCGTGGAATCGATCACCATGGTCTCATGAAAACGATCATCGCTGTTGCCCAAATCGATCATCCCGGTGGGTGAGTACACGGCGGACCGAAATTTGCTGTTCCGCAGGGAGGTTTTTCGTCTACACTCGCTCCCACTGGGGTGTACTGAGGCATGGGGGGACATGTTGACGGTCGAATCGCTCAACGCTGCCCATCTCTCCTGCCGCCGGGGCCCGGGAACGCACCGTGACCACATTGCCCCGGAATGCGCACCGCCCGAGGTCTCGACGCGAGGCTCTGGCTATGGAGGTGTCATGAGCACAGTCAACGAAAACACCGTCCTCGTCCGGCGACTGGACGTCACCGCGCGGGTAACCGACCAGGTGGCAGCGCTTAGCGATCGGTCGGAAGGGGGCATCCTGCTGGAGACCCTGATCGGTCGGTACGTGCTCGACAGGGATGCGCGAGAGGTCTGGCTGAACATCGACGGCCGGCGCAGTGTTGGCGAGACAGTCAGTGCCATCGTCGAAGCAACGGGACTGCGCGAGGACGAGGTCGCGGAGCCGGTGAATGGCTTGTGCGCGCGACTGCTTGAACACGGCCTTGTCGAGGTCGTGGCGCCGGCCGGTGCGAACGTCGCATAACTCGTCGCACCGAAGTATTGCGAACAACCAGGCGTACCAGTCATCTATCCGAAGGGTGAGGCGTCTTCCCATGATTGCCAATCGGGGGCGGCGATGAACTTCGCGCCCAGCATGCAGGTCATCGTCGCCCAGCCGGCCGTCCTTTCCAGGCCAGACGTATCGTACGATGCGCTACTCAAGCACTTCCCAGGTCTGGTCGAGGCGCATGCCGTGTGCATGACCGGATCGGTTGCGGCCGGATGGGGCAACACGTTCAGTGACATCGACCTGTACGTGTTCGCGGACAACGAACTCGAGCTACCGATCGACGAGACCATGGAGACTTGGCCGGGTGCCGACCAGAGTGGTCTGCGCTGGACGAACTGGATGGGTACCTATGAGAAAACGCGGGTCGACCTGAAGGTGTGGCCAACCGACACGCTCGCCATCGCCCTCGGGCCATATCTGAAGGCCGAGGTCGAGCTCTGCTCGATGGGTGACTTCCTGCAGGACTTCGTGTACCGCCTCTCAATCGGAATTCCTTTGAAGAACGCTGGGTTCTTCTGGCAGATGCGTGAGCTGCTGGACAGTTCGTCCTACCGTCGCGCACTCGCCCGCTTTCTCAAGGTCGAAGCCGAGAACTGCCTCACCGATGTTGCGGGCCAGCTCGACTCCGGGGATGACATGACCGCACGCGTGTCTGCTGTGCTCGCGGCGGGTTTCATCGCAGACGCGTGCCTGGTGCTCTACGGACAGCTCTGTCGGCGGAAGAAGTGGTTGCTGCGCCGCCTGGAAGCCACGCCGGAGTGCGGCATCGGGGTCGACGAGTACCGGACCACCGTGCTGGACGGCGCCCGGCCCGGGGAGTCCGACCGCGACTGCGCGCTACGGGTCGCCCGCTGGTCCCAAGCGCACATTGTGCGAATGGAAGACGCCTTCCTGAGTAAGCCCTGAGTAGGCCGGGAGCAAGAACCATGTCAGCGCACCTCGCCCGCCATTCGGGTGTCCGTGACGTGATCACCACCGACCCTGCGGTCGGCTGGGACACGTTGACCCGCATGCCTGCTAAGGCCAGGCTCTACCGCTGCGAAACCTACTTCCGCGAGGCGATGGCCGACCTCGATGCGGTGCTGGGAGCCGAGACAGCACCCGTTCTGTACCGGTCGGCCCTCGTCATCATCAAGGCCGACGGGTTGATCGCCGGCAAGCAGCGCACCATCCACGACTTCCTTCTGCGTCACGACCTGTGCCCGGTCGCGGCTCGACAGATCCGGTTCACGCGCATGCTGGCGAGGGAGTTCTGGCGTTACCAGCTCACGCTCGCCTCACTCGACCGGCTCGCGGTCAATGACTGGGTGCTGACCGCTGGACCCGCGCTGCTGCTGCTCCTGCGTACTGACGGCGAACACGACCTGCCCGCCTCGGTGCGGTTAAGCGGGTTGAAGGGCAGCGCCAACCAGAGCGAGCAAAGACCGGACTCGTTGCGTTACCTCCTCGGGCAACCCAGCCGGCTGGTGAACTTCTTCCACTGCGCCGACGAGCCCGCCGATATCGTGCGCGAACTCGGCATGCTGTTTGACCGGCAGACCCGGTACGCGTTGTTCGGTGCGCTGGCCGCGGGTCAGCTGTCGCGGGCCGACGCCGAGGTCCTTGACGCCGCGCTGGACGATGCTGCTACGCCCTGCATACTTGACGCGGCGGAAGCCGTCCGCAGGCTCGCCGCCGCGTTGGCCGCCTGCGACCAGGACCGCTTGGACCCGGCCGTGCGCGCGGACCTGCGCACAGGGCTAGAAGGCATGCGCGCCCAACAGACCATTGCCTGGCGGCCCTTTGAGGCCGCGCTGCTCGCCTCCGGCGCCGAACTCGACCCGTGGGACATCGCCATGGCGGGCAGCAGCTTCGCTGTCAACGACGTAGACGGGGGCAGCAAAGTGTTGGTCAACGCGGACCCCGAGAGCTGGCGCCGACCGATACCGAGTGACGAGCTGCCGCGGCGGGCGAGCTGAGGTAGGCGGGCCATCGTGACAGAGATCGGAAACCGGCCTGACGACAGGGCGCGCGGCGTCGGAGCCGAGTCGTGAACGCCACGGCTGCCCCCATCACCAGGCTCCGCACGGCAGTGCGCGGTCCCCGGGACCGCAACCAACGGCTGCTAGCCCTGTCGACGATCGTCAACACCATCGGCATGGGGATGTTCCTGTCGGCAGGCACGCTCTTCCTGATCAGGTCGGCTGGATTGAGCCCGACCGCCGCGGGTCTCGGTCTCACACTCGGGTCGTTGTGTGGGTTCGGCGCGGGCGTGCTGATCGGCGATCTGGCCGATCGGCGCGGCTCACGGGAGGTCCTCATCGGGGCGATGCTTGTGGAGGCCGTGGCGAGCGTGAGCCTGCTGTTCGTGCACACCCTGTGGACTCTGCTGGTGGTGGCGACGGTCGCAGCCGTCGGTCGGGCCGGAACGGTCAGTGCGCGCGGGGCGATGATCGGTATCGTCGCCGAGGAGGGCAAGGGAGCCGCGCTACGCACGTATTTGCGGGCCGTCACTAATGTCGGTCTCGCCATCGGGATGCTCGGCGCCGCAGCTGTCTTGGCCGTCGACACGCGACCCGCATACGCGGCAATGATCCTGATCGACACCGCCACCTTTCTCCTCGCCTGCCTCATCTTGGCCTGCCTGCCGCACTTCCCACCGACCAGGGGCGCCAGGAAGACTGGTCTGGACAGCGATGCCGACGCCATCGGCGACGAGCGCCGGTGGCTCGCCTTCCGGGACCCGAGCTACCTCGCGCTGTCCGCCGCGGCCGCAGTAGCCAGTGTGCAGTATTGGGTGCTGGTCCACGCGCTCCCGCTCTGGATCGTCCTGCGCACCTCGGCGCCGCGGTGGGTGGCGGCGATCGTGCTGTTCTTCGCGGCCATCTTCGTCGCCGCCACCCAGGTCCCCGCGACCCGCTCGATCAACGGACCGCGGTCCGCGGCGCGGCTGCTCGCGCTGTCTGGTCCGCTGTTCCTGCTCGCGTGGATCATGATGGCGGCAGCGGCTGGTCCGGTGGCATGGGTCGCGGTCATCTTGCTCTTCGTCGGGGTCATCGTGCACTCGCTCGCCGAGGTCTGGCAGGCCGCGGGCAGCTTCGAGCTGTCCTTCTCCCTTGCCAAGCCCGAGGCGCAGGGCCAGTACCAGGGCGTGTTCGGCCTCGGGCACGGGCTCATGGAGGCATTGGCTCCAGTGATCGTCATCTCGATGTGCATCACCTGGGGTATGCCGGGGTGGATCGTGCTGGCCTCGATCGTGACCGTTGCGGGGTTCCTGTGTGCCGTCATCGAAGGCATGCGGTCTCGTGGACGTAGTACGTAAAGGCGTCATCGTGGCACTCGAATGTAATCCTCACTGGACAGGGTTTCCGGACGGAACAGACATACCTTTCGGTCAGGCGGCATATGATGTGTTGACCCGTCTCTGGGCGGCGCACGACATGCCGTTCGAATGGAACCCCAATCGTGTCCTGCTCCGGAACCGCGAGGGCCTGACGAGGGTGAAGCGGCTCGGACAGTTCCTCCAGTTGACCGTCACTGCACCGGGCACCGCTGACCCCGTCAAACTCCTGTGGGGCAACGGCGACGGCCGTGACCTGGCTCGCGAGTTCGCGACCGTCCCGACAGTTCTCCGCACAGACCCGGTCACCCTCCAACACCTCGACAGCCTCCGAGACGCGTTGCCGTTCGCGACCCTTCCGGCCCCGGCCTTCAACGACTACCTCTACGATCTGCCAGAGCAGACACGGATGAAGGGCAAACGTTTCGCCCGTCGTAGAAACCAACTCCGCTCTCTCGAACGATCGTTTACTGTAGCGGAAGGCGTGCCACTCGACCTGTCACACCGTTCGGTCGTTGCTCAGATCAACCGCATTCACGAAGGCTGGCTCAGAGAGCGCGACAACAGTCCCAGCATCCAGGACGAGCAACGGGCACTCCAATGTTGTCTGAGCGGCGGCGGTAACAACCCGTCGATGCATGGAGTGGGCCTCGTCCTCGACGACAGTCTGGTCGGCTTCGCCATCTACGACGTGATCGGCGAACATGCGGCGGCGCACTTCGTTAAGTCGGCGCTGGAGAGCAGCGTGGTCGCCGGGACCTGGCATGCGATGTTCGACGCCGCCCTGTACGCGGGCGCCCGCATCCTCAACGGCGGCTACGACGGCGGATTGATCGGGCTGCGTACGGCAAAGCGAAACCTTGTGCCGCACCACTGTCGAGACTCGACACTCGTTGTCCTGAACTGAAGGATCGGCCGTGGCAGCACTGGCCAAGGTGCGCTCGTCAACGCGATTCGCGATATGACGGGTTCCGTCGTTTCTCCCCGTGGCCCGCTCGTCAACCAGCTCGCCCTCGTACACCGGTTCGGCCGGCGCCGGTAGCCGGGCGTTCATGAACGTGCCCCGGTTTCGGCCGTGAGCGCTGCGGCAAGTCGGGATGACAACCCGCGCGAGCAGCCGGTGACCTCACGAACCCAGGCCGGCGTCACGGCCACCTCGGCCTTGCGCGCCTTCCGGGCAATGGCCAGGTACTCGGCGAATGACGTTCGCGGTGTGGCCTTCGCGGTGGGCGGTGACGGCTCCGGCGCAGCCGGCGCGTTCACGGCCGCTGCCGACGCGGCCACGGCGAGCTTCTCCCGCAGATCGGTCACGGCCTCGGCCGCCACGAACACGACCAGCGAGGGCACTGAGTGCCGCACGACACCTGATGAACCGCCCCGGGTTCGGTCAGGGCTCCGGCAAAGTCACATTTCAGCAGGTCAGTAGCTGTCGCCGTTCAGCCCGGAGTCGTCGGCAGCCAGGCAGGCAGCGGTCGGGGTATACGCCGCCGTCCTGGACAACGCCGACATCCGTCCCGACCCACGGCTCGCCGAGCACCTGCCGGAGCTGTTGTGGCTCTATCAGCTCGGCATCATCCTGTACTGGGTACACGACACGTCGCAGGGTCAGGCTCGTACCTATGACCTGGCGGCGCGGACCGTACCCATGGTGGAAAAGGCAAGGCACGGCAGGCACTCGATGAGGCCCAGCGCAAAGCTCAAGAACTCGCGCTGGCAGCGGAGCGAGCCGAACGCGAGGCTGCGGCGGAACTCAGAGCGCAGGCTGCCTTCGATGAGGAGAGGCAAGCCCGCCCATCTGCTGAATTGATAGGTGGTCCTACTCTCGACGAAGGGATCTTGTCTTACACCTTCCGGATAGTGAACCGCGGCAAAGTCTTCGCCGACAACGTAACTGTATGGCTGGTGGATACTTGGGGATCGCAGCTCGGCAGCGATCCCGTGTTCCTGACTCAGATGGTCCCAGCGACCGGTCGGCGGGGTGCCGAACCCCGGGACCGGGCTGCGAGGTTCGTGTGACGAGTTGGATCGGGCTACGCGAGGACAGCTCCGGCGAAACGCCGATAACCACCGCCGGCCGGGCGGCAGCCTTGTCGTAGCCAAACGTGTAAATAATCGTGTTGACGAGGTACAGCTCGCCCACCTTGGGCAGAAACGGTTCGCCTGACGCCCCCATATCCCGGGCGAGCCAGGCGTGGGACCGACCATCGCCGCGCGACATGTGCTCGTCAAACCCCTCCTGCGCGGGCCAAGTGGCAGCACGCACTTTTCCCAAGCCCAGACGTCGCACCGTATCGGCCTGTCCGGCTCAACCGACAGGCCTGTGTCGATCACCTAAGGTAACAATCTCGGAGGTCGGTGCTCCGCGGACGGAACAAGCACGTGCGACGTCCGATACCCGACGAAGCAGACATCGGGAAGCAGACCCGAGATCGTCACCGACACCAGGAGCGCGGCATGACCGCCGAGGCCACGAAGCCCAAGCCTGACCATCATAGAGAGATCCAGATCACCATCGACGGAAGACCCTTCACCATTGAGGACCGCCACTACACCGCAGCGCAGCTGCTATCGCTCGCCGGGCTCCCCGCAGCCGGCTACGACCTCACCCGCGTGGGCAAACACGGCCAGGTGGAGACGTTCCGTGACGAGCAGCATGTGAAAGTTATCGACGGCGACGTGTTTGTGAGCGTGAACCGGCAGGGCACGGTGGCGTGACTACCTCCACCGTTGCCACCACGGGGCTCGAGGCCTTCGTGGCCGCACTCGGAGAGTTCGGCGCCCAGCCTGCCGTCGAGTCCGCCCTGGTGACCTACACCGTCACCCCCGTGACCGGGGCGCTGGCAGGCCGCGCCCTGCGAACCGGCGTGAGCGTCGACGAGGTCGCACCGTGGCCGACCGCACCACCGCATTGGATCCACCTGCCCGCCGGCATCACATTCGCGACCACCAACGCCGGCGGGTCTCCCAAGATCGGGTGGGTGTCCCACTCGCGGGACATCCCTGCCTGGGGCACCGCGCAGGTGCCAGCCGCTGCCTGGCTCGCCCACGTGCGGGGGGTCCTGGGAGGTGCCGTGTGATCAGAACATCCGTGGCGATGACCACCGGACTCGACGCGCGAGCATGCGGCCACCTGCTCCGTCAGGACGGACAGGAGGACCTCTGTCTAGCGACGTATGCACCGTCAACCGGCAACAAGCGCACCACCGCCGTGCTGACAGACCTCGTTCTCCCCCGGGCAGGCGAGACAAGCCTCCACGACAACGCCTCATTCTCGGGGAGATACGTGGTAAGAGCGGCCAGCCAGGCCGCCGCGCAAGGACTCGGCATCGCGCTGATGCACTCGCACCCGCAGGGCCTCGGATGGCAAGGTATGAGCAGCGTCGATCGTCAGACCGAACAATCCTACGCTCGCGTGGCACAGACAATGAGGTGATCTCAGCAAGATCGTGAGGATGTTTCGGGGACACGCCGAAGTGGCTGGGTGTTGGTGTTGGGCGGGCAGTCCCCGATATGGAGGTCTCACCACAAGATCCACTCCTGGTGAGGACTGCCCGTGATTGCCTATCGTGCCATTCTCGACGTGCCCCGCGCAGTAGCCCAGTACGTTGCTCGGCTGTTGATGGCCGAACGCCGCGCGTTGGGTACCCGTAGCGGTAGTAGAGCGTTGACCTGCTTTCAGCAGGCGGTGTTCGGGCTGCGGTGGTTCCGTGAGGACCGGGAGATCGAGGACCTGGCCCGTGACCACGCCATCTCCCGCGCGACCGGCTACCGCTACCTGACCGAGGTCATCAACGTCCTCGCCGCACAAGCACCCGACCTGCACCAAGCCCTCGAGCAAGCCAAGACCGACGGCGCCACCCACCTGGTCCTGGACGGCAAACTCTTCAGTGCCGACCGGCTCAACGAGCAGACCACCAGCACCACCGGCACCCAGATCGACGCCTGGTACTCCGGCAAGGCCCGCCACACCGGCGGCAACATCCAAGCCATCATGGCACCCAACGGCTTCCCGCTCTGGGTCTGCGACGTCACCCCCGGCTCCACCCATGACCTGACCGCCGCCCGCGACCAGGTCCTCGGCGCCCTGTACTGGGCCGCCTCCCAACTGGACCTGCCCACCCTGGCCGACGGCGGCTACACCGGCGCCGGCATCGGCATCCACACCCCCATCAAACAACCCGGCAACAATCAGGTCCTCGCCCCCGACAACCGCACCTACAACGCCCTACTCCGCGGCCTGCGCTGCCTCGGCGAACGCGGCTTCGCCCTCCTCACCGGCCGCTGGCGAACCCTACGCCACATCACCGCCAGCCCCCGCAGAATCGGCGACATCGTCAAAGCGGCACTCGTCCTCACCCATTTCGAACACGGCAAACTCACCCAATCTTGCTGAGATCACCTCAGTGAGCTGACCACTGCCGGGATCGAGGGCCAAGCGCGAGCGGCTCTGCTGGACGGCGACGACGCAGGCTTGGCGGCTCTGCTAGGCGCGCGGGCGGACGTATGCTGCCTGGTCGTGGCGCCAGACGATCAATGGACCCGCACCGGCTGAGCCCGACCCGGTCGAACTCAAGACCAGGGCGGGCCCGCCGCCCCTCAAGGACCGTGACGTTGAACTCGCGCTCCCAAATCGGATAGCCGAGCCGGATCAAGGCCGTGGGGCTCACGCCGCGTACTGGCGCCGCGCCGTGCCGGGCCCAGCGTGCAGGCGCTCGTGGGCTCCCCCGCCATCGCGGGCCCCGTCTCCGCTAATGAATGATTGGGCCCAACCCAGGCCGGAGCTCTCGACAACTGGACTATCGAGCCTGCGCTCATCTGACCTGCCGGGCCGCACGTCGAGCGCCGGCTGCGCTCCGTGGCGGCGACCCCAGGTGCAGCTACCTGCTACTGCGCCAAGCCGGCAGATGATCACCGTCGCAAGGTCAGCCGGCCAAACGACCACGCAACACCGAGACCCGAACTCACCCTTCAAGCCAATCGGTCAGCGCGTGGGTCCGCAGGTAGCTGACATGACCCTGGGAGTGCGCGCTGACGCAGTTGCTCGCAGGCGCTGGCTTACGGGAGAAGCCGCTGTCGACGTACAAGGTTACGCAGACGTTTGATCACATCCGTTCCATGCTCAACTTCCCCATCCTTACGTGCGAACGCCAATCTACGAGCCAGGCGACCGAGCGCCAGGAGAACTGGAACGGCGTTGGGTGTCGATGTTAGGTTTGATCACCGACGGTAATGGAACGTTGTGGGGGATGGGTGGCTGGTGTCGGCTGAGTTGATCGTGAACGCGTTGGTGGCGGGGGCGGCCGCGGGTGCATGCATCGGCGACCGCTTCGACCGCCGTGAGCGATGCCTATGCGGGGGTCAAGCACGGCGTGCGGCGACTGTTCCGTCGCGCGGCTGAGGTGGGCAAGGTCGACGGTGATCCTGAGGTCGCCGCCGAGCGGCCTACCCCGTGAGTGAGCCGCAGCCCGATCCACGGGTCGTCCACCTCGACGGCAGCACCGGGATCCAGATCGGCTCCGGCAACCAGCAGACCATCCACTACCACGCGGCCACGAAACCGCCTTGGCCCGTACGGGTAGGCACGATCCCGATGGTTGCAGACTGCTACCAGGAGCGCACCGTCGAGGACAGCCTCGACAGCACAGCAACGACCGTGGTCACCGGGATGGGTGGCGTGGGCAAGACCCAGATCGCTGCCCGGCACGTCCGTGCGCTGTGGACCGACCCGACCGTCGATCTGGCCGTGTGTCACGGCCGTGGACCGGGACGCGATCGTCGCCGGCTACGCGCAGGCCGCGCGGGCTGTCGGGCAGGCCGCACCCGACGACGACCCCGCAGCCGCAGCCCAGGCGCTGGTGACCTGGCTGGCCACCACCGACCGCCGCTGGGTCATCGTGCTCGACGACGTGCAGGATCCCGGTAACGTGCACGGCCTCTGGCCACCGGACAGCGGCCGCACGATTGTGACCACCCGCCGCCGGGACGCTGCCCTGCGGCGCACCGACCGGCGGATCATCGAGGTCGACCCATACACCGTGGACGAGTCGGACCTGCTCGACGGCGCCGCGGACCTCGCCACCGAGATGGGCGGGCTACCGCTTGCCCTGGCCCAGGCTGCGGCGTTCGTGCAGGACGTGGAGATCACCTGCGCGGAGTACGTGCGTCAGTTCCGCACGGGCCGCGACGTCGCGCCCGACGCCCTCCCGGACGGGCACCAGCACACAGTCGACCGGACCTGGGCACTGTCGACCGATCGCGCCAACGAGCTGGCACCGGCGGGCGTCGCCCGGCCGTTGCTGGAGTTGCTGTCGTTCCTTAACCCCAACGGCATCCCCACAGCGGTGGCGACCACCGCCGTGACCTTGGCCTACCTCGGGGTCCGCGCCGACCGGCCCGTCTCCGCGGAAGACTCCCTGCGCGCGGTGCAGGTCCTGCGTCGACTCAGCCTCGCCGATACCGACCAGGCACATCCTCACTCCGGTATCCGCGTTCACGCCCTCGTGCAACACGCCACCCGCGCGGCGATCGAGGACGAGTACGTGATCGCCAACTTCGCCGCCCACGCACTGGTCGACAGCTGGCCGGACATCGAATGCGACACCGTCCTCGGGCAGGGTCTTCGTGCGAACGCCGCCGAGCTGATGCGGCACGCACTCCCCTACCTCTGGAGCGGCGGTGGGCACGTCGTATTGCACCGGCACGGCCGGAGCCTGGGCGAGGCCGGCCTGGCCGGCTCCGCAAAGGACCACTTGGAACAAATGTGCGCGGCAGCCACTCAGGCACTCGGCGCAGACCACCCGGCAACGCTCACCATGCGCGGTGAGCCGGAACTTGGCGCGGTTACTCGGGCGACGCCGCAGGTGCGGTCCTGGACTTGGAACGACTGCTCGCAGACCGCGTGCGACTCCAGGGACCGGAGGACCCGGCCACGTTGACCACCCGGCACAACCTCGCGTATTGGCGGGGTGAAGCCGGAGACCTGACCGGTGCGGTGGCTGAGCTCGACCGACTGCTGGAGATCGAGTGCCGGGTGCTGGGTGCGGACGACCCGCGCACGCTCACGACCCGCTACACCCGCACTCGCTGGCGGGCCTATGCGGAAGGAGCGGCGAGTGTGGTCACCGAATTCGAAGATCTCCTCGCCGACTGGATGAGGGTCCGCGGGGCGGACGACTCCGGCACCCTGACGGTCCGTCACGAGCTGGCACGTTGTCGGGGAGAGGCCGGGGACCCGGCGGGAGCGGTGATCGAGTTCCAACGCCTGGTCACCGACCAGACCCGAGTGCACGGCAACGAGCACCCCCACACATTGACCGCCCACCACGAGCTGGCGGACTGGCGAGGTGAGGCCGGGGACGTGACGGGCGCGGCCGCCGAGTTCGAACGGCTCGTCGCGGACAACGTCCGGCTACAGGGACCGGATCACCCCGCCACCCTGAGCGCCCGGAGCGGCCTCTTGCGCCATCGCGCCCGCATCGGCGGTCTGCCGGAGGTAGCACGCGAACTCGAGCAACTCCTCGCCGACAAGACACGGGTGCTGGGGCCCGACCACCCCGAAACTCTGATCACCCGCGGGAGCCTGGCGACCGTGCGCGGTGGTTGTGGCGACGTAGCACGTGCCGTGGCCGAGACCGAACAACTCCTACGGGACCGCACTCGCGTACTCGGCCCCAACCACCCCGACGCCCGCGCCTCCCGAAAACATCTGGCGTACTGGCGTGCGCGGGCGTCAGGCGTAACGGTCACTTGGCGTCGCCGCCTGTCAGGGTGAAGAACGGCCCGGTGGGTCCGGTCGCGGACAGGGCGGAACCGCAGGAGAAGCATTGCATCCCGCAGGACACTCCTCCGGGTCCTTTCACAGACCGGGAACGCGCCCACCGCCTAGCGGCCTTGGTCGCTAGTACTACAGCCGGACGGCTGCCAGGTCGAAGGCCTGCGAACAGGCGAGCGATAATTTCGTCGTGGCTCTTCGACTCGATGATGCTGACTACCAGTTGCGCTGGCCGCGATGGCTGTTCGTGCAGGAGGCGTCGAGGCTGCTCAACGTGCGGGATCGGCGTCACTGGGACGACCGGTGCGAGTTGCTTCTCGAAGACGCCTTCGTGGGCGGGCCGATGGCGGGCCCGCTGATCGACTTCCGCGAGGTGCATCAACATATGACCCTCAAGGATCCGTGGGGTAGGTCGTCGAGCCCACAGATAGCCGCGCCGACCAGCACGCTGACGGCGCAACAGAACTTTCTACTTGGCCTCATGCAAGCCGGTGATCGTTTGCTCGAGAATTCCTCGCATCGCCGGCCGTACTGGTCTCAGCGGCGAACCGCAGCGCCGGCGGCCTGGCGCGGAGAGCAGCCGTGGTGCGTCAGTTCGTGGCACTGGTCGGTGAACTCGATGGCCGTGGGTACTTCGAGAAGCGGTTCGGCAAGGACTGCGTGGACGCCCCGTCCGACATCGACCCAGCAGACGTGATCGAACACGAGATCGGCATCAGCGGCCTCTGGCCGCTGCCGACGGAGCGACTGACCGGTGACGTGGATCTGTTCTGCGACCTCCTCGAAGTCCTTCACGACATCGTGGCTCGCCCCGAGATCCGTCACATGCACCCCTACGCTGGATGCGGCTGGCACCACGACGGCTTCTCGATTGAGACCGGCCGTGCCGTATACCGATGGAGGGTCAACCAGCTGCTGGCCCGCAGCGAACTCCAGCTGAGACTAGCCGCCAGCGGTGAGGACATCGGGCGGATGGTGGAGATCACCGACGACCGTAGGGCCGACCTCGTCGCGGCCATGGTCAGCCGCGACGACGGCGACGTGGGCGACCAGATACGGCACGCCGTCGCCCTGTTCCGAGCTCGGGCCACGGACAAACACCAGAAACGGTCCGCAGTCATCGTTCTCGCCAACGTGCTTGAGGAACGCCGCTCGCTGATCAAGGCAGAACTGCTCAGCAAGGACGAAGACGCCCTGTTCATGATCGCTAACAAGTTCAGCATCCGTCACCAGCAGGAGTCCCAGCGCAGCGACTACGACCCGGTCTTTCTTGACTGGGTCTTCTGGTGGTACCTCGCAACGATCGAGCTGACCGATCGCCTTGTTGCCAGGGCCGCTTCCCAGGAGGTCTGGTGACAACGGTCAGACACGTACGGCTGCTCCGCTTGGGCGTGAGTGTCGGTTCGTGGCCCGACGGTGCCGGTGACCGAAGCCAGGAAGCCCTGACCGCCCGAGTTCGCCAGCTGCGCGCCGAGCCGGCAACCGGCTTCCCGGCCGACCGGCCCTGGCGAGCGCGACCGGCGCGACCCAACAATGGGTTCGCAAAGCCCTCTTCGAGATCGCCCGCCAAGACGCCGACGCCACGACCGGCTCGCCAGTCCCCCGACCGAGGACGGCCACCCGTTCGGTCTCGGCACAGCCAAGTCCGGTGTCGGCGTGCGTCGGCCACCAGAGTCGGCACCGAGTCAGCGGCAGCTGGGCGGTGCGGCGCGACCGGGCGGCGCCAGCGCCCGTCGTCGTGGCCGTTGGCGATCATCGGACTGGCCCACCTCGGTCTGGTCCGGCTGGGTCGGCTAGCCGGCCTCCTGGCCTTGCCTGTCCACAGAGTCGGCGGTTGAAGCGTCGAGGGTGGCGAGTTTGTCGCGGACCTGTTCGGCGTCGGGGTGGTGGAGCTCGTCGAGGATGGTCAGGGCCTGTTGCCAGGCCTCGCGTGCGGCGTGTGGGTTGCCGGTGGCGTGGTGGGTGTCGCCGAGGTGGATGAGGATGGCGGTTTCGTTGTAGCGGTCGCCGAGGTCGCGGAGCAGTTCCAGGGCGTGGTGGTAGCTGGTGAGGGCGTGGGTGTGCTGGCCGAGGTGGTACTGGGCGTAGCCGAGACTGTCCCAGGTGTGGGCTTGCCCGTCGCGGTTGCCGAGGTTCTGAAACAGGGCCAGCGCCTGCTGGCAGACCACTAGGGCCTGCTGGTACTCGCCTAGAAGGGCGTGGTACCAGCCGACATTGTTGAGGGCGTTGGCCTGCCCGTTCTGGTGGCCGGCGGCCTGAAACAGGTTCAGGGCTTGCCGGGCGTGTTCGAGTGCCCGGTCGGGGCGGCCCCGCTGCTCCCACAGGAAGCTCAGGTTGTGGTGGGTGTTGGCTTGCCCGATGTGGTCGCCGGCCTGGGTGGCCAGATCCAGCGCTTCGCGCAGCTGAGTATGGGCCTCCTCGAGCTGGCTCAGCTGGATGTAGGCGTTGGCGAGGTGGCGGTGGGCGAGGGACTGCGCCATCGGGTCGCCCAACCGGTGCGCGGCGGCCACCGCGGCACGGCCGGCCGCGGCCCAGTCGTGCCAGTGCCCCTGCCGATAGAGGAAGGTCCGCAGGGTCCTGGCCAGTTGCCAGACATGGATATCGAACCCGGCAGCGGTGGCCTGGTCGATCGCGGCCAGCACCACCGCATGCTCGGCAGTGAACCAGTCCAGGGCCTGCTGATGGTCGGTGAGGTGTTGCGGGGTGACTCCGGATGCCGGCGCGGCGAGCGTGAGCGGAGCTCGGGCTGGGTGCAGCAGCCGGTCGGCGCTGTGCGCGGTATGGAGGTAGTGGTCCAGCAAACGGCGCATGGTGTGGCGGCGCTGGTCGGGATCGGTGGTGTGAGCCAGATCGGTGGCATAGGCGCGAAGCAAATCGTGGAAGGTATAGCGGCCGGGAGCGTGCTCGACCAGCAGGCTAGCCTGGGTCAGCTCGGCCAGCGCTGGTCGTATCGCGCTGGCCGGGAGCCCGGCAAGACTGGCAGCGGCCGCCGCAGCGATGTCCGGGCCGGGATGCAGGCCCAGCAGCCGGAACAGCCGCGCCAAGTCCGGCGTCAGCGCCTGGTAGGACCAGGAAAACACGGCCTGGACGTCGGTGGTGGGGTCATCGCCGGTGAGCAGCTGCCACCGATGCACGCTGTCACGCAGTTCTGCAGCGAGCAGGTGCAACCCAGCGTGGGGTCGGATGGCGGCACGAGCCGCCACCAGCGCCAACGCCAGCGGCAGGCGCGCGCACCGGGCGATGATCTCCCCAACCCTCGCCGGTTCGGCGGATACTCTGGCGGTGCCCAAGCGCCGGATGAGGAGTTGCCGGGCCTCGTCATCGGTCAGCAGGTCCAGAGTGATGGGGTGGGCACCATCAGCAGCGATCAGGCCGGTGAGCTGGTTGCGGCTGGTGACCAGTACCAGACAGCCGGGCGCACCGGGCAGCAACGGCCGGACCTGGGCAGTGTCGCGGGCGTTGTCCAGCACCACCAGCATCCGCTTGCCGGCCAGCTGACTGCGATACAACGCGGCCTGGGCGTCCAGGTCGACCGGGATGCGCTCCGGCGGAACGTGTAGGGCGTCGAGAAACCGACGCACCGCCTCCGCCGCAGCCATCACCTGCCCGCTGGGATCGAACCCACGTAGGTTGACGTACAGCTGCCCGTCGGGGAACCGAGCGGCGACCTGATGCGCCCAATGCACAGCTAGCGCGGTCTTGCCTACCCCGGCGGTGCCGCCGATCGCCGAGATGACCACCGTGCCGCCGCTGTCGGCCCGGTTCTGCAGCAGCCCGGTGAGCGTGGCCAGCTCACCGACTCGGCCAGCGAAATGCGCCACCGCAGCCGGTAGCTGCTGCGGCACAGCGGACCGGCGCCGAGCGGCCACCGTGGCCAACTCTGCATCAGCCTCGGTGATCCGTTCGACCAGGTAGGCCAGATCAATGGCGGTATACCGACGTCGCAGCGGCACGAACTGGCGACGGATCAAGTCGGCGATGTCCTCGGGCAACGCCTCCTCCTCCGGCAGCGTTGCGTCACCGGTCAGGACCGGTATGACACGCAGCCCATGGGCGAACGCTTCCGCAATCTCGCGCCGAATCCAGTCCCGCGGGTCATCGATCCGGCGCTGACCAGCCGCATCGGTCACGATCAGCCAGCGCGGCCCGATCACCACCAGCAGGACGCTGCAAGCTCGGATCCGTCCCAGCAGTTCTTCAACGAAGTCCGCACCTGCCGGGATTGAACGACTATCCAGGAACACCCGATCACTACCGAACCGTGCTGACAACTCACGGTCGATCAGGGCAGCTGTCGTGTCGGTATCTTCACCACGGTAGTTAATGAAGATCCCGGCCACGTGACCCCCTTCAACGGCCCTCGACCAGGTGGATTATTCCAGCACGTGCCGTTCTTCGCCCCAACCTGTATCCCGCCGACGCGCAGCTGAACCTTCCGCAGGAGGATGGTCGTAGAGGGCCAGGACGCGCCCTATCTTCAGTGGTCAGGAACTCGGCCTAGGCGTCCACACTGGCGCGTGCTGCTCGTCTTGGCGTGCCGCCGCGGACTCGCGCTTCCGCTGTGTCCGTCCAGCAGCCGCTCGGGGTGAGCCTCCTCGCTCGAGAACCGTCGCGCCCATCCACAAGCACGTGTTGCGACCAGGTACTCCGGCTGGGGTGCGTTGATCAGGCCTTACGCGGAGGGATGCAGCTCGTCAGTGACTGCAGGCTGCTGACCCAGCCTACGTGCTGGGGGCTGACTACAGTTGGCGACGAGCCGCTTGTAGTCACGATCGAGCATTCGTGACCTTCTCCAGAATCTCCGCAGCCGACACCCGCCACTCGAACGACTGGGCGTCCTCGTTCCAGTGCACGATGTACTGGTTGATCCGCTTGACAAGTTCGGCCAGCGACCGGAACGACCCACGCCGGGACCACTGCGTCAGACCAGTCGACTCCGGCGGACTCATCCTGGTCAACGCAACAATACGCGCCCGCACCTGATCAGACACCGACCGCGGCCGACCGACGCGGCGACGGCCGATTCTCCAACGCCGCAAGCCCACCCCGCACAAACCGAGCAGTCCACAAATACTCCGCCTCGTCGTCCCCGCCATCACAACGACCTCAGCAACACTATGACCTCAGCACGCCACAACACCATCTGCGCCCGAGCCGACACCGAACCGTCATACCCTACCCGAAGAACGGACTCCAACTCCGTCCGCTACTCCTGCGTGAGTTCCATACCACGATCATTCCAGAACCCCACCAGAAAGTAAAGAACAGTCAATTATGTGACACTATGTCGCTTGCGATCCTAAGCGGGGCACTCACCGCCGAAGCGCAGGCCGCATTGGCGCTCGGCCCATTGTCCGCGATCGAACTCTGCGGAGGAATGGCATACGCGTGTCTTGACGGTGGTTGCTGCCGGTGAACGGCTGCGAGCAGCTCGTTGATCCTCGGGTGTCCGGGCGGCACGCGCGGGTCTCATGATCGACAGCGCCGCACGTCCAACGGCAATCAACATGGCTCTACGCCCGTTTCAGCGCCCGCTGTGCGGCTGCGCACCGTCGGCACCGGGCGGCTGGGCCCCGCCCCGGCGTGGTTCGTGGCTGTGTGGCCCGCTCAGCGCCGAGTAGCCCGCGTGCTGGAGACGGGTGTGCCGACCGCCGTGCGGTCTGGCGGCCGTTGCACATGATCGTTCCTGGTGGTCAGAGAAAGGCGGGCGGTCGGCAACGTGGCGGCGGACGAAGACCAGAAATCGATCGAAACCGGCCGGGTTGGGAGGTAAAGTGGAGTGTAGTTACTGGGAAGGTTCCAGTTTCGACAGTTCTGTGGGGGGTAATGACATGTTGAGTATGACAAGGCGTGCGCTTGTCGGGCTGACCATCGTAGTGGCGGGCCTGCTTGGCTTGGGGACGGCTGTCTCGAGTGCGGCGCCGGTGGGTGTGTTGGCTACACCAACCTGCGATCGCTCGGTCACCTACTCGTCCCCGTATGGCTTGATCTGGGTTCCGGCCGCGCCCAACTGGTCGGTCACCTGCAACATGGTGCGGGGGAACGTGAGCCAGGCGGTTGGCCAACTCCAGCACACGATGAACGAATGCTACCCGACTCAGCTCCAGCAAGCTGGGGTGTATCCTCTCGTCGTGGACCAGAACTTCGGGGGGAACACGCAGCGCGGGCTCAAGGCCGTGCAGTCGGCCATTGGAACGACCGTCGATGGAATATACGGCCCGAACACCCGCAATGCCATGAGGTTCATCGACGTCGAGGCCTGGCCGATCGCCTGTCGGCCGTTCCGCTGATCTCGCAACCGCTTATGTCCAACATGGACATGAGTGGCGATGAACGCAGCGACCTGATCAAACTTATGCATAGCATAGCCAGTGTCGAACCAACCTCTCGTGTTCGCAGCCGCGGCTCTGGCTGGTTCGATACTGGGGCGGCCTTCCCGTCGGACGGAAGGCCGCCCCCAGTCTTATCGGCGTTGGGTACACCGGTAAGCATCGAACCAGTTGAAAAATTGAGCCTACCTGCCGCGAGTGGAGGGCCACTCTAAGCCCGTCTCAGCTTGTTGTTTAACCTGTGCGGCCTTGGTGTTGTTGGAGGGTGAGGTCGCGTTTGGTGGTTTTGCCGTTATGCCGGGCCCGGCATAACGGCAATCATGCCGGGTGGGTGGTTATGCCGGGTTCGTCTCTTGCGGTGGGTGTCGCGGCGGGTCGGGCGGGTTGAGGCCGGTGCGAGGGTCGGCATAACTGCAGCGTCGTGACGAGGCTCCGCTCTGGGAACCATCCTAGAGGAGCTGATCATGACTGAGCTGTTGAAGGTCCGGGCGTCTGGGCCGCTGGCATCGCATGTGGAGGGGTTCTGTGCGGAGCTGGTGCGCTTGGGGTATACGCCGCGCACGGCCAGGGGTCATGGCTATGTGCTGGTGCAGCTGAGCGGCTGGCTGGCCGCCGAAGGCCTGGATCCGTTGGAGCTGACCTCGCCGGTGGTGGAGCGGTTCCTTGGTGCCCGTCGGCGTGCGGGGTATCGCCGCTGGCGTTCAGTTAGGTCGCTAGGACCGCTGCTGACCTTCCTGCGGGAGGTCGCGGGAGTGCCTGCGTGGCGGCCGGAGGTAGCGGAGGGCCCGGTGGACGGGCTGCTCGACTCCTATCGCCGCTATCTGCGCATCGAGCGGCGCCTCGCGCCGAGCACGGTGCGTAGCCACGAGGACGTCGCTCGTCGGTTCCTGTCGCGCCACGCCGAGGATGACCGACTCGACCTCGACGCTCTCGCGTCGGCGGACGTGACGGCGTTCGTGTTGGCCGACCGCCCCGCCGTAGCGGCGAACGGTCTCGGCGAGGCCCGGTTGCGCAGCATTGGGTCGATGAAGGCGCTGTTCAGCCCGCTGCGGTCACTGCTGCGTTTCCTGTTCGTCGCCGGGATCGCGACGCGGAACCTCGCTGCGGCGGTCCCGGGAATCGCGAACCCATATCTGGCGGCGCTGCCCAAGGGCGTGGACGCGGCAACGGTCGCGGCGCTGCTGGGTAGCTGCGATCGGGGGACCGCGGTCGGCCGACGCGATTTCGCGGTCCTGACCGTCTTGGTGCGGCTCGGGCTGCGCGCTGGAGAGGTCGCGGCGCTGCAGCTTGACGACATCGACTGGCGGGCCGGTGAGCTGGTGGTGCGGGGCAAGGGCAACCGGCTGGATCGGCTACCGCTGCCCGCCGATGTCGGCGCGGCGGTGGTCGACTACCTGCGTCACGGCCGCGCACCCACGACCTGCCGGGCGCTGTTCCTGCGGGCAGTCGGACCCGACGCCGCGATGACCGGGCCCTCGGTGGTGATGGTTCCGCGCAGCGCCTCACGCCGGGCCGGGCTGCCGGTCATTGTCGGGGCGCATCGGCTGCGTCACACAGCGGCGAGCGAGATGCTGCGCAACGGCGGCTCGCTCGCCGAGATCGCGCAGGTGCTGCGCCATCACAGTGAGTCGACCACGGCGATCTACGCCAAACTCGACCGGGCCGCCCTCGGTCTTCTCGTGCGCCCGTGGCCGGGGGCCCGGCGATGAGCGTGCTTGCCCGATCGGCCCAGGACTACCTGCAGATGCGCCGCAGCGTGGGCTACGTCCTGCGCCAGGAGGGGCGCATGCTCGCCGACTTTGTCGGCTACTGCGAGAGCCGTGGCATCACCCGGGTCACGACCGCGGCCGCCCTCGGGTGGGCCACCGAGCCCGCGTCCGCGAGCCCGACCTGGTGGGCGAAGCGGCTGGGGGTGGTCCGCGGCTTCGCCGCGCACCTCAAGACCGTCGAGGAGGACACCGAGACCCGTCGAACGGGCTGCTGCCGGGCCGGGCGTCGCGGATGATGCCGTACCTGTTCTCCCCGGCGGAGATCACCGCGTTGATGGCCACCGCCCACGCGCTTGCCCATCCGCTTCGGTAGTTGTACACCGTGGACCACGGGGGGAAGTCTGCTGGTAGAGCGCGCCATTTGTTCCCGTTGTCCACCAGGTAGAAGATCGCGTCCACGATCTGGCGCCGGCAGTGCACCTCCGGGCGGCCGCCCTGGCCAGCCAGCCACGCCGGCTCCGGCAACAACCGATCCAGGACCGCCCACTGCGCATCAGTGGTGTCCGACGGATAACGCCGAGCCCGGCGAGCACCACCACTACGGTGGCACGGCTCCAACCGGCAACACGCCCGCCCCGAGGCGACATCAGCAACCGTGATACGGCACGATAGCAACGGAGCTCCTGGTAGGACGGCGACTTCGACAACCGACCGATCTACCAGGAGTTCCGCCATACCTACCGGCGACACGCCGAACCAAGATCAACCCAAAGATTACTCACATCCAAGATCAGGTTTAGGAACAGGCTCTGAGCTTGTTGTTTAACCTGTGCGGCCTTGGTGTTGTTGGAGGGTGAGGTCGCGTTTGGTGGTTTTGCCGACGTCGTGTCGGGGTGCCTGGTGGTGGTTGGGTGTGCCGGGTGGGCGTCCGGGGCCGGGTCGGGTGGGTTTGGGTGCGGCTGCTGGCTGAGAGATGTTCGGGTGGAGGTTGGGAAACCCTCGTCGGACGCGGGCGGGGGTCAGTCGGCGGGGTTCGGTGGCTGGTTTCTCCCAGGGTCGTCGCTGGTCTTCGGTGAGTGGGCGGGCTAGTCGTAGTTGGGTGTGGGCGGCCAGGATCAGCCAGGTCCAGCGGTCGGCCGAGGCGGGTGCGCGCAGTTTGGGGCGGGTCCACCCGAGGGTTGTTTGAGCAGTCGGAAGGTGTGTTCGAGGTCGAATCGGCGCAGGAACACCTGCCAGAGCAGGTCGACCAGCTCAGCGTTGGCGTCCAGGGCCGAGGACCACAGCCACAGCGGTTTGGGGTCGCGGTCGCCGGGCAGGTGCTGGACCTGTAAGCGGATCACGGTGCCCTCGACCAGGGGGAGTTCGCCGTGGTGGTCCAGCCAGGAACCGCGGTGGGTCAGGCGGGGGTGCAGTCGGTTCCAGGCTTGGGCTTGGGCGTGCCCGTAGCGGGTGGTGTCGGTGTCAGTGGTGTGCTCGGGGGTGGGCCAACTGTCCGGGTCGGCCAGGGTGAACACGCCGCCGTGCTTGCGCGGGCGTCCGTTGGTGCCCGGCTCCCGCGGTGGCGCGGGCCGCAGCATGACCCGGTCGGAGCGGATCCTGCCCACCAACTCGACCGGCAGATCGGCCAGGACGAACGCCAACCGAGTGACATCGTAGCCGGCGTCGGTCACGATCAGGATGCGCGGATCACCGGGCTGCCAGTGGCCGGCGGCGATGATCCGATCCACCACCTCACGCAGTTGGGCGGCGGTGGAGCCTGTCACGATTTTTGTGTAAGTCAGAGGTGACTTACTTACAATTGTAGGTTATCACATAGGGAGGCGTCCTGGGAAGAGGCGTGCGAGTGTGTTCAGCGCCACTTTCCAGCCGTGTGTTCCGG